>Ga0213868_10004304_pt1 | contig 13027 bp, 20 predicted proteins | sample PICome_9_FD_160087 | JGI IMG/M metagenome (GOLD analysis project Ga0213868, IMG submission 160087) | Coastal seawater microbial communities near Pivers Island, North Carolina, United States - PICO127 | ecosystem: Environmental > Aquatic > Marine > Coastal | place: USA: North Carolina...
ATGAAAAAGATTTAGTGCAGTCTTTCACACCAGTTGCCTGTTACACAAAAAGTGCTTACATTTCAATTGGTTAGTATGAGAAATGGTGCGGCTGAGAAGCAGTTCTATTCACTTATAGTGCACCATTTACAACTGAACATAAGCAGTAGCCTCATATTATGTATTACTGAATCCGTGTCAACAGGCACGTTTTCTTTCACAGTCTCTTTCACAGTTAAGAAATCTTCTGGTAATGGAAAGAGCCTACAAATGTATACACATATATATATATACCTCTATACATAATACCTACTTCATTAGTCAGTTAATGTATTGGAGTTAATATGTATTCATTTAGGTGTGTAGTTATATGTATCACTTAAATGAACCTACCCATGCAAGGACACTGGGGGTGTGTACGTATATTATACATAGGCTCTGCAGCAGATGGGATGTTATAAGCAATTTAATATTTTAACGTGTTGTGCACCAAATGCTTCCCATGCCTGTTTTAGTTCATTGGAACAATTTCCAATAATAGTTATAGGCTCTAAATCAATGCAGTTAATAAAAGCAGGTAATAAATTTCCTACATTTTTCATATGTTCAAGAGTGGCTTCGCTATCTTTATATCTTTCATGTATGTATAAAGTTGTATCATCCTCACTTAGCCAAAAATCATATGAAATAGCACCATCTTCATTGCGTGTTGCTACTACCATTGCTTCAATAGCTTTCTTCATATTTTCTAATTCGCCATCTTTAACTTTTCCTGTAATCGTCCAATATATATTTTCTGTTACCTTCATAGAAATTCCTTTTATAAAAATTAGTCTAATTATATTTTAACTTCATTTGTTTAGACTATGGATAATAATAGTAGAATAGATAATAAAGCTAAACCTAAATAGGTACTTACCATTCCAGAAATTCTAAGAAAAGGATTATAATCGTAAAAAGCAAAACAAATTGCGTGTGCAACTCTACCATAAGAAAATACTAAACAAATTATTAGCAAGTATTTAAAAGATATTAAATCAACACTTTCAAAAATGTATAAAAGTATTAAAAAAAGAGGAACGTATTCTGAAAAGTTACCGTGAGCTCTAACATTTCTATCTAATTTTATTGCTGTAACCTTTTTTTGTGCATGTTGTCCTCTGAGGTAACCTATACGAAAAGATAAAAATAAATAAAAAATAGTAAATAATGATGCAAAAAGAGATGTTAGCGGTATGTTATTCATCTTAATTTCCTTATAAATAAATTGTTATTTAGTAAACACAGTTAGTGGTCCAAGTCCTTCAGCTCCAGCTATCACAGCATGTACTATTGTAGGAGTTTTACCTGTATTAGTTACTTTATGAGGTGTATTTGTTGCTTCAATAAATGTATCTCCTGCCTTATAAACAACTTTTTCTCCAGTGTTGCGTTCTGAAGTAATTTCACCTGAAATTATATGCACAATTAGGGGTGCAGGATGAGTGTGCATTGGTAATTGTCCACCGACTGGAAATATTAACTGCGCAATAGTCATTTTTGGTGTGCCTTCAGGGTAGGTTATAGCTTCACCTGAATTTGATTTAGAACTTGAATGTAATACCGTTACTTGTGGTTTTAATGGTTTTGCAATTGCTACGTTGGATAATAATATAATAAAAAATACTGTTAATGACTTTATTATTAATTGATTCATCTTTTCCTCCAAGCTTATAATTTAAAATAAAGATATTGTTTAATTATTAAATTTATATAACAAGTTAAATATGTTCTTCATTTAAATAAATCTATATTCCGACTATTTTTTAAGCATTTAAACATAATTTTTTAGCTTTAATATGTATCACTTAACTGCTCTACTTATGCGTGGGCATTGCTGGTGTGTAGGATATATATATAGGGTCTGCAGCAGATGGGGTGTTTACAATAATTAAACAGTCAAATATTCTACTAATAATTACTTTAACTTTTTTCTAATAGGAAACTTTTATGACTTCGTCAAAATTAATTAATTATACTACAAGAGAATTTATGTCAGACCATGAACTTGAACAATATATTACTAAACAAAATGAAATTTTTACTCCTAAAGTAGTTGAAGAATTTACCAAAGCTGGAATGTTGAGAAGAGTTTTAACAAAACTGTGGAATAAAGAAGGTGTTCATAGAGTTGGTATTTTATTTGAGTATAGAGACGAAAAAGCATATGCTTCATGCCAAAGTTTATTAGAAAAGCATTACATCCCAATGGTAAAAACTTTCATAACTAAAGTTATAGGAAGCCGGGGTATAGTAGTCCATGAATTTAGTTCTGAAGAATTTACAAAAGGACAAAACAACTAAAGTGTTAACCTTTTAATGTCTCATACAGAGGCATACAGCAGGGTTAATATAATCAGATTCAATTCAGCAGATGGGCTTATAGAGTTGAGAGTTATTTAATTATTACTTAGGAAAAAAGAAAGCAGAACTAAATTTTATTTTCCATTTATTGTTTTCTTTAATAAAAATATAAAATGAGCTTATTTCTTCAAGTGGTTCATTATTATCCTTAACTCTCAATGCCTCTTTTAAAATCAAATGCGCTTTTTCTTCATTAATTTCTACAACATCAATACTAAGTGCAATTGTATCTTTGTAACCTCTATTTTTTAATTCATTTAGGTTAGAATGAAACTCGTTAAATTCTATGATTTTACCATCGTGAAATCTATAGTTTGGAAAACTTAAATAATTTTCAACTTCTTTTGTATCTCCTTTTATAAATGCTTTAACATAACCATCATACGCATCTAAAACCTCCTGCTTAAGAATATACTTATTCATTTTGTATTTCCTCTAAATTATCACCTCTTATTAAATCCAATACTCTAATTTTTCCAACTTTTGAAATAAGTTCTCTTATTGTTATACCCTTAGCAGGAGTTTTTGGTGGGGCAAGAAATTCAGAAATTGGTTTAATAGATAGAAATCTTTTTCTTTCTTGAGGATATTTTCTTGAATGAAAAACAGGAATAGTATCAGAGTCTAAATCAGCAAATTCGCCAGGATAATCATGTAAATTTAGAACAGCTAATGGAGGAATTTGCACGTTAAAGTCTTGCTTGCAATAATCAGGCTGTATCATAAATACATTATTTTGATAGTTTACGTGGTCAACTGCAAAACAAGAATAACAATTTTTACAATATACCCTTGTTGAGCTTGCATCGCCTCTTAGTTGAGTTGCAATCATATTTTCAATACCATTATAACTCTTAATATCTGAACGAAAATATACTGAATAAAGTATATCTTTAGGTTTTTTACCTCCGTTTATCTCTGCCCATCTCAATGCCTGTCTACAATCTTCACAAGCACACATTATTGAATATTTCGGTAACGGGTCATTTAAAAACAATTGACATGAGTCGCAAGAACAAGAAATTATATTTTTTTTATCCATATTTATAGCCTTATAAAAACATACAATTAAGGTAAAAAGTAATTATTTAGTAACGAATTAATTCAAGTTGTAATAATTAGTTACTAACTCTAGAACACACCCAAGTTATCTTAAAAAAAGTTTTAAAATTATAATCTAATTAAGTTTATAACTTCCCTTAAATATATTTTTACTTTGAGTATAACCTTTCTTTGCTGCTTGAATTTGAACTCGTGTTACAGTTCCTTTTCCAGATATAGATTTATATTTACCAGTGCCTCCAATAAATTCAAAAGTTGATAAACCATTTTTTCCTACTTCGCCTGAACCTGTATATTTTGTAAAAGCTGTATCTCCATTAGCAAATAGAAATTTACATATACCTGTTTCGTCATTAAATTTACCTTTAGATGTAGTAAGTCCACCCACACATTGAACAGATGAGTTGTTTCCAAATTGTGTTCCGTCCATTGCAACACCACTGAATAAACCATCGTATGTTATTGAAAGGTTACCATTACCAGCATTCATGACATTTAAAGACCACGCACCAAAACCCTCAAGGTGAATTTTGCCAGAATGCCCATCTGCATAAGTGCTAAAATTAGCAAATAAATAACTCAAGATAACTAATATTATTTTCATAAAAATTATACTCCATTAGAATTAAAGATTATTACCTTTAGATGTTATTTATGAATATTTCATTACATTTATTAATTAAAATTACTTCAATAAAGTTTATGATGAATAATTGAGCATTTTATTTTGATATTAATAATTAACTTGTTAAAAAAATTGCCCATGGTATTTTAAAACATCATTTAGATATTCCACTTTTTAGATGTGTAATGAGTAGGGTTATTATAATTGTTCTCAAATCTATTTTTCTCAACCCTACCTCTTTTTGGTCTGGTCTTCATTGGTTACTCTTTAGGAAAATTTTCACTATTCAATGATTCTGAAGCAAAAGTATTTTCTAAACTTGTTGCAATAGTTGTAGTGCCTGCTTTTGGTATTAAAATAATCGGTAACTTCAATTATGAGTTCATAAATTGGAAATTATATTTTTGTTACCTTTTAGCACAAGGATTTATCTATTTTGTTGCATTTATAATAGCAAAAAAAGTTTTTAACAGAGAAAATCCCGAATGTATTATAATTGGAATGACTGCATCTTTTGGTAATCATTTGTTTTTTTTATATCCTATATTATTAGTTGAATTTACAACTAAAGATATTGTTCCAATTGAAACAGTCATTGCTGCTGACTTTATAACAGTAGGACTAAGTGTATGTGCTTTAGATTTTACCACTCAAAATAAATTAGATATTAAAAATGCAGTTTTAAAACAGATAAAAAATCCTGCTTTTATAGGATTGATACTCGGTTTAATAATTTATCATAGTTCTATAAATCTTCCAGAGAGTAGTAATAGATTAGTTGATTTTATATGTGCTTCAGGTGTTCCATTAACTTTATTAGCAATGGGTATCTTATTATCTTACAAAACAGATTCTACACAGATACAATTATCTTTTTTAATTACATTTTTAAAGTTATTTGGTTTTTTAATAGTATTAACATTAATAATTTGGTTATCAGAAATTTCCTTTGCAGATGCCAAAACTACTTTAATGCTCTCTGCAACACCTATTGGTGCAATGGGATTAGTATTTGCTTCTATTTACAAAGTAAAAACAGATGCTGTTGTTAGGTCAGGTCTTTTGACATACATAATTGCACTTGTTTTAATACCATTAGTAGGAAGTGTATTTTAGAAAATTAATAAACGAATGAAAATATGGTTTAATTTTTAAAATAAGAAGGAATATAATGGATACCATTATACACAAAGATAGAGACGAAATGGAAATCATAGCTAAATCAAAAAATGATTATCCAGTTCTTATGATTAATCAAAATAGATATTTAGCGGGTGAATTTCCAAATGGTGACCTTTATTCAAAATGGAGGTCAATTAATAAAAAAATGATAAGTGAGGCTAAAGGAAAAGTTATATGGTCACTAAAAGTAGAGGCTCCACACTTAATTAACGGAAATCTAGAACCATTAGATGAAATATTAGCTTATTGGTATCCCTCTCATAAAGCTTTTTTATCAATGATTAATAGTCCACATAGAAAAAATAATTTTGAATTGAGAAAAAAATTAATAGTCTATGCTGTAATTCATAGATGTGATGGAAGAGACGTTCCGTTAGTCAAATAATAAATTAGTTATTTCACAACAGGCGTCCGACAGATGGGTAAAATTAAAAAATAACGAATTAATATTTATTCTTAAGATATACCTTCAACCATAAGTATATTTGAAGTAGCATTTTCTAATCTTATTTTCTTATAAGGTTTGTATTCATCACTATTATACCATTCCATTGCTAATTTCTTATTAGGAAACTTTACCAATACCATTCTAGTTGGTTTCCATAAATTTGTTTCCAAAGAATCTATCTCTCCACCACGAATTAGATATTCGCCACCCTTACTTTCAATCATAGGTTTAACTTTTTCCATATATTTTTTATATTCTTCCATATTTTGTATATCAACATCACCAATCATATAAACTGACATAATTCTCTCCAAAATTAATTATTTATGTTTATCTAGTTCTTTAATTAACTCAGGCATTGAAACAAGTTCGTCTTGGTCATCACCTGATGAATGTACAACAACCCATATACATTCATTACTGCTTTGATTAAAAGGAGCATGAGGAACATTTTCAGGAATGAATATTTGCTCCCCTTTTTTTACTAAAGTTTGGTTTTCTAATTTTACCCCGTGAAATAAAGTACACTCACCTTCCAGTAAATATGCAATTGTTTCAATTTCTTTATGGATGTGAGGAATTGAATGCACACCTGGAGCCATTGGTAGAACATTCATACATACTTTTTCTGAACCTGCCGTATTTCTAGAGACACCAGCACTATAGGTGACCCCTTGTGCTCCTAGATAAGTTTCTCCTGGTCTAATCAAATTTACATTTTTTTCTGACATTTTGAACCCTTTTAAATGATATTGTCTAATGATAGTAATTATTATGTTTAGTCTATAATTATGTCTTAGAATATATACAGAAATATATTATAAAATTATCCACCCTATAAAGAAATGATAGGGTAGATTATTATTTGTATTCACAATTATTAAGTAAATATAATTAAAAAAAAAATTACAGTATCTTAATAATATTTCTCATATTAACTTTTGCAAAAGACATCATTTCTTTATAAGAACTATGGGTTAATAAATTATCATATGTTTTTTCAATCGCTTCCATAGATGGATATCCTACACCAAGCAAGTAATTACCTACATTAGAGCCAGTTAATAAATTTCCAAATCTCATTGTTAATGCTCCATTTTCTTTGAAACATGATGCTAATTCATTGATACAGTTAAGAAATCTATCTTTTTCTGATAGTCCGGCTTCTGCTCTTGTAATGACAATATATTTAGGATGTTCAGAACTATTTTCAAATTTTGTTGGCAAAGAAGTTGCTACATTTCTTAGATATACATTAGCTTTTCTACTATCCATAATTTCCCTGAAAATGGGAGATGTAGATTGAAAATCCATAGCCTTTTGATAGCCATTTAAGTCATCATAAAATTGTATAAAAATTAGGCTTCCGGCATGTTCACCTGTTCCTATAGAGCCAAAACGCGTTCCTTTAGCTCCTGCATTTGCGATTAAATCCTTTGAATGTTCAGACATTAGTTTAGCCATAGTTTCTCTATAACTAAAATCAACCGAAGCAACTGTTAGTATAACATAATTTGTATCACTCATTCTATTCCTCCAAGGTTATAGTTGTAATTAATGATATGATTTGATTATTACATTTATATAACAAGTTAAATATGTTCTTCATCTAAATAAATCTATATTCCGACTATTTTTTAAGCATTTATACATAAATTTTTAGGGTTAATATGTATCACTTAACTGCTCTACTCATGCGTGGGCATTGGTGGTGTGTAGGATATATATACATAGGCTCTGCAGCAGATGAGGTGAATATATTGTTAACCATTACGTGTGAAATAAGAGTCATACAGCAGGGTTAATGTAATCAGAGTCAATGATAATACATGAGATGTGGTTAGTGTGGGTGTGGGTGAGTCTGTGTAAGTCATGAGTTAAACTTTAAGGTCCTGAAGAACAATATTTCTACTTGCCTCTATAACAGGGTCTGCGGCTTGTAGTTCTTTCATAATGTTTTTGGTAAAATTTTCTAATTCATTTTGACATTGTTTAAATGAATTTGGACTTTCATACTCAAACAAAATAGATATTTTAAATGTTCCCTTCATATTCCATATTTGATTAAGACAAAATCTTGTACATCCTTTTTTTTTAAGTTTATCAAACAAAGCTGTACCATTATCTTCCCAAATTCTTCTAAAAAGAAGCATTTGCGCTTCTGTCTTAAAAGTAAAAGTATTATAAGTCATTAAATTTGCTTTTGTATCCAACAGAAACTCCTAGTCTGCAAAAATTCATAATAAATTAAAGTATCAATCAAACCTATCTATGTTAAGTAAAAAGGCACCAAATGTTTCTCAGTTTGTTTCACAGTTTTTAATTAAAAGGAAATAATGCAATAATTACAATATGTTAAATTTTAGAATGGTGCGGCTGAGAAGACTCGAACTTCCACGGGTTTTATCCCACAGCGACCTCAACGCTGCGCGTCTACCAGTTCCGCCACAGCCGCAATAAAAAGATCTTGTTTCCGATAACAAAACAATATGCATAATGCAAGATAAATATATAATACGTTTTATTTATTAAATGGTGATAATATTGCTTTCTAATGTTGAATGGAAAATATCTAATACATTAATTAATTACGATTTTGCAATATCTGAAATGCAGAAAAGAATAATAAAGATTAAAAGTAATACAGATAATGAATTGATTTGGCTTTTAGAACATTCGTCTATTTTCACTGCAGGAACCTCTGCAAAAGATGAAGATTTAATTAATAATCAGGTGGAAACAAGACGTACTGGAAGAGGCGGAGAATGGACTTGGCACGGACCAGGTCAACGAGTTGTATATGTTATGCTTAATCTTAAAAAAAGACTTCCTGATGTTAAGGCCTATGTAAATGCACTTGAAGAGTGGATTATCTTAACTTTAGAAGATTTTGATATACATGGAGTAAGGTTGGAGAACAAACCTGGAGTTTGGGTAATAAACAAAGATAATAGTTACGATAAAATTGCAGCTTTAGGGGTTCGAATATCAAGCTGGGTTTCTTGGCATGGCATCTCTATTAATGTTAACCCTAACCTAGAAGAGTTTAAGAATATTGTTCCTTGTGGAATTCAGGACGGAGGAGTTACTAGTTTATATAATTTAGAAAATATAAGTTCTTTTGAACATTTAGATAATAACTTGAGTAAAAATTTTACTAAAGTTTTTGGAAACGAGAGTTTATTTAAATTAAATTAGCTTCGATTTATCCAAAAAGTTTGCTGAGAAATTCATGTAGAACTTTGTCAGCCCTGTCCACATCTGATTTAATCACTTTTAAACTGTCTAAACTTTTGTAAAAACCTTCTATAGGACCTTCATAATGTAAGATTTTATTTCGTCTAAACCTTAACCATGATAGATCCCTGGAATTTTGCAATTTGTTTAGATTTAAACCGTCAACATGGTCTAATGTCTTTTCGTCTGATACTATATTATCAATAATTGTTAAAGATAATATTATAGAGGTAGCCCACATTTTATTTTGCTGTGATTTTATATACTCTTCTAATAAAATTTGAGCATGAGGATTTAAGAAAAAATGATAATCTTTTAATTTTTTTTTATTAATCATAATAATTTTAACATCAAATAGTTTAAGGTTTTGTCAAATCGATTAAGGTGACTATCTTTTTTAACTCCTTATATATTCTTTTCCTTTTTGAAGTTGACTCTTCTTCTTGGCCCCACTGTTCTGCTTGCCAAAGCTCATCTAAAAAACACGTTTCAAATAGATCTTTTTCTAAAAAATCTCCTTTTAATAAAGATAATGATATAAAAATTGAACCTGTAATATTAGTTAACCTATAAAGAATAGAAATTTCCAAATCAGAAAACTGACTTATTATTTCTCTAATTTTTTTATGAACAGTTATATTTTGTTTTTGAGGTATTACGCCTTGAAACACATCTATTTTTATATCGATATAACTTTTGACAGTTAGTAATAGTGGATCCCATTTTAATTTTTGTAATTGACATAGTTCAAAAGGCTTTTCTGCTCTATAACAAATCATATCGGTATCGATGAATTGCATTATTTCGTTTATATATAATTGTCTACCATTAGATATCCTATCTATAGCTGTAGAGTAGATACCGTAAGCAATCATATCATCTGCATTTAATATATCTTCATCAACATCCCATTCTAATAAAGTTTCATAAGCACTATCATAATTTATAAAAATTAGTTCATTTTGTAATGGTGTCTTTAAAAGATTTTTATCTAACAATAGTTGAAATGTATTATTTTCGAATTCTTTTATTTCAACAGTTTTCCAAAACTTTTTCATTTTATTGAAATATTTTTTTCATTAATTTACTTAACTCAGATGAGTTGTTAACTAAATAGGTCGCCCCTGCTGAAACTAACAAATCCTTTTCATTATATCCCCAAGTAACTCCAATACTTTTAATCCCAGCATTTACTCCCAATCCAATATCATTAATAGTATCCCCAATCATTACGCATCTTTTTTTATCAATATTCAGTTCATTAATTGCCTTTAAGGCCATAGCAGGATCTGGTTTAGGCGTGTTTTCATCTGTGGTGAGTGTTATATCGAATATATCCGATATATTATGCTTTGCTAATCCGTTTATTAAGCCAATTCGTGACTTATTAGTAGCAACTCCAATTAACCAATTATTAGCCTTTAATTCATATAACAAATCAATCATACCAGAATATAAAGGCTCATTTTGAAGGCCCAATCTTCCTTGTTCTGCATACCAATCTCTATAAGCTTCTGAAATTTGTTCTGGGGTTATATCGTAACCAGCTGGCATGTATAAATCTAAAGCTACGGCTAATGGTTTTCCTATATTTTCTCTTACTTTTTTTGGATCAGGGTCCGGCAATCCACACTTTCTAAATGCTGCAATAGCACCTTCAACAATCATAATAGCTGAGTCTACAATTGTTCCATCATAATCAAATAATGCTAATTTTAAGTCGTTATTCAAAGTTTATCTCCATCTATTATGTAAATATATTATTTATATTATTAGGTAGTGACAGTCCCAAGAAATTTAAATTATTTTTAAAATCTTCATTGAGCTCTGCCTCAATAATTTCGTTCTCAGGCATATGAATTGAATATGCGTGTAATTGTAAATTATTTATTTCTTCTGAATTCCATTTAATTTGAGTAATACTATCATGGTCATTTAATTTTTCACTTAAATTATAAATTCCAGGCAACCCCGTATATTTTCTATCACCCACTATTGGTGCGTTTATATGCTCCAGATGTACTCTTAATTGATGAGTTCGTCCTGTTTTTGGATATAAAGCAATAACAGCTACTCTAGATCCAATCTTATCTAGTACCCTATAATGTGTAATTGATTGTTTTCCTTTACTATAATCAACTTTCATTTTTTGTTTTCCATCAACACTTTTTTTTAAAATAGGTGCATCTATTACTCCAGAGTTAGTTTTAGGACATGGAGAGACTATAGCTAAATAAGTTTTAATTATTTTATGTTCTTTAAAAAAATTAGATATTTTTTTTGCACTTTTTTGGTTCTTTGCAATTAATAATAATCCTGATGTATCTTTGTCAATTCTATGCACTAACTTAGGCGTCGTTTCATCATAGAATATACACTTTAACATATCATCAACATGATATTTTTGAGAACTACCTCCCTGTACAGCTAACCCACATGGCTTGTTTATCGCTATAAAATCTTTAGTTTCTTTAATAAAAATTCTTTTATATAAATTTTTATAATAGTTTTTAATGTCTGCTTGATTAAATTGTTTTATTTTGCCGTTTTCGAATTTTATGTGAGTTGAATACTTAACTAATTGACCAGTATTAACTTTTACAGACGACTTTATTTTTTTATTATCTAATAGAATTAAACCCGATCTTAAATATTTTTCTAGCATTGCTTGGTTAATGTTACCTAATATTCTTCTAATACATCTATCAATCCTAGACCCATCTTCTGTTTCAGGTATTTTTATAACAAGCATTTCTAGAGTCATTTTATTATCAACCTAAGCAATTACTAAACACCGAATATCCAACCTTCTTTTTTAGATACTTTTGGCACATTCCAACAGTTTCTATTATTTGAAAAATATCTCATTGCTGCTGCTGAAACAATTGCATCGGCATCGTCTTGATCAGGCCCACCAATTATAATATCTTGAGGCAAGGAATTACATCCATAATGACTAAGAGCCTGATTAATTTTGTCTAGAGCATATCCTATATTTTTTTCAGGTTTTACACGTGCATATCTAAAATAATAAGTAGGGAAAATTTCAACTGCTACACTTTTTTTTTGGAGTATAATATCGTTGAAAGGCCATATATTTATTTTATTTTTTAGAAAGTTTAATACCCTCATTCCCGCCAAAGATCCTGTCCCAACTGCTCCAGGCCCTACACAATTGAAAGTAGGACTAGGTGAATGTATTTTATTTTTTAGAAAGTTTAATACCCTCATTCCCGCCAAAGATCCTGTCCCAACTGCTCCAGGCCCTACACAATTAAAAGTAGGACTAGGTGAATGTATTTTATTTTTAGCCTCTATTTCAGTAAATCTTCTTCTGCTTTTATATAACGTACCTTTTAAATTTGGAGAGTTATAATAATTTGAGTAAGGCTCTTTAGACCATATCCCGCCACCATAAAAGTTTGCTAATTTCTTATTTATATTATCAATTTTTTCCCACAATTTATATGGAGATATTGGACTATCTTTAATTCCTGGAAAATATGAAAAGCAATCGTAAAACGGATATGAAAATGAAAAGTCAAATCCGATAAGTGTTTTTTTTTCTGTAACTTCTTTAAGAAGCCATTTTATTAAAGTAGATCTTGACCAATATCGGTCTTTAGGCCTAATAATTTTTGGTGCATGCCTGCCCATCGAACATTGGGCTACACTAATCCCCTTTTGAAATTTACTCTTGTCCCCAGACCAATCTACAGCAATAAAGTTATAAAAATCCATTTATTACTCAAAAAAAAACCGTTCTTTTAAGAACGGTTTATAATTATTATTTAGATAATTAACTTGCAACAGCCTCTTTCGTTTCCTCTTCATTTGAAGACACATTTTGTAAGGGACCACTATCTTTACCTCTAGCATCTTCATCCCTGTCAACTAATTCTATTACAGCCATACCGGCAGCATCACCATACCTATATCCTGCTTTTAAAACTCTTGTATACCCGCCGTTTCTATCAGCATATCTAGTTGCCAGTGCTCCAAATAATTTAGAAACCATATTATCATCTCTCAACTTAGAAAAAGCTTGTCTTCTTGCATGAAGACTCCCTTTTTTACCTAAAGTTATTAGC
>Ga0213868_10004306_pt1 | contig 13027 bp, 12 predicted proteins | sample PICome_9_FD_160087 | JGI IMG/M metagenome (GOLD analysis project Ga0213868, IMG submission 160087) | Coastal seawater microbial communities near Pivers Island, North Carolina, United States - PICO127 | ecosystem: Environmental > Aquatic > Marine > Coastal | place: USA: North Carolina...
AACAAGTTTATGGAGAAATGGCCGAGTGGCTGAAGGCGCGCCCCTGCTAAGGGCGTATACGTTAATAGCGTATCGAGGGTTCGAATCCCTCTTTCTCCGCCAAATAAAAAACCCCCTTTAAAGGGGGTTTTTTATTTGCGTCGAAATTCGGGTGAGAACCCTCGCGGGTTCGACAAAACACATCGTGTTTTGGACGCCGAAGGCGGTCCGCAGGACTAAATAGCAGGCTTCAGCCTGCTATTGATCACTAAATGCGAGTGCATTTTGGACACACGAAGGGCGCCCCGCAGGGGTTGTTAAGTCCCTTTAGGGCCTTAACAATCAATCCCTTCCCTCAGCACCCACCGACACTCTTTATTCTGCGCAATAAAAGCCCCGTGAGACATGGCCGGTAAGAGATCCTTCGGCTTCGCTCAGGATGACAATACTGGGGGGCTCATTTAGAACAGTAGCTCCGAAGTGATAGCCTACCCCCACCTATATTGACTCTGCTATATTAACCTAACTATAAGGCGATCTATTTTGAACAAAAAAGCCTTGCAACCTTTTCCCGATAGCCAGGGTATATATATTTGAAAGACACAACTTAACCAAAGCGACAAGGAAAAGATTATGGAAGGTTTTATAGACTCATTAGTCCCAATTGTAGGCATAGTCGGTGTATTTGGAATGCCAGTATTTATCGTCTGGACTGCCCTACATTTCAATAATAAAAAGAAGGAGCAGTTTCATGCCTCCTTACAAAAATTAATTGAAAGCGGCCAAGAACTATCGCCAGAATTATTACAGAGCATTCCAGGCTATAGAGAGGAAGATAAAAAAGTCAGTGATATTAAATCTGGTGCGATTTTAATCGGCATAGGTGTAGGTGTTGTATTCTTGGGTTACTTTGGATTGCATGCGACGGTAGTCTGGGCATCCGGATTGCTGGTGGCATCCCTGGGTTTGGCGCTGCTTGCTTATGGCATCTACGCAGAGAAAAAGAATAGTGATGCTGCTGCTTAATGGAGACGGATGAAGAGCTTGTAAAAAGAGCCCTTAAAGGGGGAAATCACCATTATGGGGTGCTTGTTCAGCGCTATGCCGATTATCTGTTTGGATTGGGTATGCGCTTGACTGGTGGCAACAGAGAGCTTGCTGAGGATATCTCTCAGCAAAGTTTTCTCAAATCTTACGCTTACCTTAAAAGTTTTGATTCTCGCAAGACCTATAAATATTGGCTTACAGGGATTGCCGTCAATTGCTTTAAGGATATGAGTAAAAAGGAGCAGCAATACACTGACTTGGCTGTCGGCAGCGAACCAAGCTATTCGCCCCAGCTTGAAGGTGATACGGGTTTTTTCAATTTGATCAAACCGTTGACCGAGGATGAAAAAATCCTCTTCACTTTAAAATATATTTACGAGTATCAGATCAACGATATTGCCGGTTTTTTAGACCTAAAACCTGGCACGGTAAAATCCAAGATAAGCCGTGCTTTGGAGAAGTTAAAATGAATTCATTCGAAGAGATCATAAACCTAGAAAAGAGTATTTCATACGCTCAAAGAGACAAAGAGCTGTTTAGTTTTTATACCTTGACGCTTATCGCTCAAGAACAGGCATCGAAAAAGATACAAAAGAAATTGTGGGCTTCGCTGTTATTATTTATCACCTGCTTGGCTTTATTTTTCTCGCCGATCAGCCAGATAACAGGCAGTCTTATTGCTCGTTTAAGTGCCATTGATATGATTGGTCTTTTCTACATGGCGCTGTTCAGTTATGGCGTTTCAGGGCTTTGCATTGTGCTTATCAAAAGGGGAGCAATCGTTTTTAGGTAGAGCAGGGCTTTGCTTTAGCAACCTTTGGTACTGAACCACTAATTTTAAGCCACCTCAGTCCCATTAGCCACCTCATAAAGCTCAAACCAGGACTGCCGATCCAGCTCAATCTCCAGTGCTTGAGAAAACCCCTTTATCCGCTGAATATTATTACTCCCCATAATCGGTAGAATATTAGCCGGATGTTTTAATAGCCAGGCAATAGCAACAGCCGCCGGATCCACAGAAAATAACTCAGCCATCGCATTCAATTTTAAACTTAACTCTGACTGCGGCTCGCGAAACAGCGATCCACCGCCCAGGGGAGACCATGCCATAGGCGCAATTCTATGCTGCTGAAAATAAGCCAAATCACCATTGGTTAGCGCAGAATTTCCCCCAAGGCTGATTTCAATTTGATTGGTGACAAGCTTATTAGCCATCCGCGACTGAAGTAGATCTATATCCCAGGGACGGAAATTTGAAACCCCAACAGCTTTTACCTTTCCGCACTCGACAAGGCGATCCAGAGCGCCCCCGGTTTCCTCTGCATTCATTAAAGGATCCGGGCGATGAATAAGCAGTAAGTCGATATGCTCAATGGCCATTTCCCGAAGGGAGCGATCAACGGCCTGAGTAATATATTTTTCCGATGTGTCGTAATATTTCAATCGCTTGTCGGCATGAATTCCAGCAGGAGCAACGATATTGCACTTGGTGATTATTTCCATCTGCTCGCGCAGGGCGGGAGCCTGTTTTAGGCATTGCCCGAGATGTGCCTCACAACTGTAGCCAGCGTAGATATCGGCTTGGTCAAAGCTGGATATACCCTGTTCCAGGCAGGCTTCAATTTTGGCTTGAACATGTCTGACTGATAGATCTGAATCATCCTTTAAACGCCACATTCCATAGATGATTCGTGACAGCTCAAGACTTTCAGATAGAGCAATCCTTTCCATGATTTTGTTACCTTTTTAATTTCAGTTCACAGCTCACAGTTAACTAGAATTAACCGGCATCAACTGGCTGATTAATTTTCAAAATTGCAGTCTCAGTGATGATGCTGTGTCTCAATTTCAGCTGCCTTGATTATGGCTGCGTCATCGTTATCTTCAAGATTGGATCTATTAAATTCATCGGCCCAAACCGGCTGATCTGAAGAGCTGGCATTTTCTGCGTAGATTCTGACGTAATCAATTTCCATGGCAGACTGAGTGAAGTTGGCGTCGATGCTCGGCTCAATAGCGATATTTAACAGCAGGTATTGTTCGCTGGTATAGGGCCAGGTCGATGAATTTCTTGTTGTTGGCGCATATCTGTAGTGCTCAACCCCGTCGACACTAAAGATGATTTTATCTCTCTGCCAATCCATCTCATAGAGATGAAATTGCGTCGAGACCGTGCCGATTACCTGGCCGCCATGATTGATAGTGCCCCCGTGGCTGGATGGCGTGTGCATCGCACTCTGAACAAAGTTTTGGTTGCTGCCCCAGTGCTCGATAATATCTATCTCACCGCAGGCAGGCCAGTTAGTATTGCCAAATCCCTGGGTCTGCCAGTAGGCGCCAGCTTCGTTGATATTTTTACCCAGAGTCCAGATCGCCGGCCAGGTACCGGTACCGGCAGGCAGTTTTGCTCTAACTACAACACGCCCGTATTTGAATGCATACTTGGCATTTAGACGTGCCGAGGTGTACTGCTTGGTATGCCCCTGATCACTAAAAGTCTCTTTTTTAGCAACAATTTTTAAGCTGCCATCACTGACGTAGGCGTTCTCAATACGGTTGGTATAATGCTGTTGTTCATTGTTGAACCAGCTGCCGCCCCATGGGAGTTGAGTTTGATGAAACCATTTTCTTGCATCGACAGCCATGGCTACGCTGCTGTTTTTGTCAGTGCCTTCCCGATCAAGAACAGACAGTTCCTCGGCTGTGGACTGACCAACTCCGATACATAACAGCAGGCTTAACAGGCCACAGAGGTTGTGAAACTTTATCGTTCGAGTTTTAGCCATCGATGCTGGTTCCATCATATTTTTATGTTTTGTTATTTTGAGTTTTTCGGCCTTAGGCTATTTGCAAAGCCATGCACAGCATACAAACAATGGATGCTATCCAAATACCGCTTCTGAGCACCGGGATACCAAATGAGTAGCAGGCCAGGTAGGCCACTCTTAGTCCCAGCCAGGCTGTCGCAGCTGTGGTCACATCAGCTTCAACAATCATTGCAAGCAGGCTGAGGGCAAGAAACGCAGGCAGGCTTTCCTGTAAGTTGGTTGATGCCCGCGCGACTCTTTGCGATAGCGCTGAGGTCTGCGCCTCTTCATCGCGATTAGATATCAGGTATGCCATGTTCTTGATATTGATGGCCATAGGTAATAGCCATATCTGGAATAGAGCTAGTAAGAGTGTGTATAAAATAATCTCGGTCATATCCGCCTCCAAAAAAATCTATTTATTGTTGTGCTAAATATAATAACAGTATCTTTTAAGGCGAAATACGTTTTTCTGATATTGATGGTTTATGGGTTTTTAAAGATTGCCAGGCTCTCCAGGTAGCCTGGGCTCCTAAGCCAGGCTGGTCTTTAAAAATTCAATCAACAGGTGAACGGCCTCGTTCTTTTTATTCCTAGCCGAGCATATAAGACTAATTCCGACTTCCCCAAGTACCGGGAATCGGGCCGATGGGGTTAAAATTTTCAGGTTTTCCGGCACAGTGCTCTTCGCCAGTACGGTGACCCCTAGTCCTTCCTGAATAGCGTACTGGATACCGGTTAAATCTGGAATGGTATAGACAATCTGCCAGGGTTGTTTGGCTCGGTCGAGCAGTTTAATTGCCCGCTGCCTGTAGATGCAGCCCTCTGCGGCAGCAATTAACGGCACGACTTCGACTTTTTGTGCATTATGATCGGCACTGGCCACCCAGACTAATTCATCCGTTTTAACCAGGCTTGAGCCGGTTTTTGAGGGATTGTCCTCAAGGGCGAGGATAAGATCATGATTTGCCTTGCCCTCTTTTGAGAGCAGGGTCTTGCTAAGCTCACAGTTAACCTCTAGGGTGACATTGGGATAGGCCTTGGCGAAACGGCTAACGATTTTAGGCAGTAGCACAGTGGCGAATTCACTGGGAATACCCAGGCGAATCTTACCGGTAATAGTGCTTTTCGATAGCTGGCTAATGGCTAGGTCATTGAGGGTTAAAATCTGGTTGGCATAGTTATAGAGGTTTTCGCCCGCTTCACTGAGTTCGAGATTTTTACCATTGCGGACCAGCAGCGCCTCATCGACCAGCTCTTCCAGGCGTTGTATCTGTAAGCTTACTGCAGGTTGTGAGCGGCCAAGCAGTTCGCCGGCTTTGGTAAAGCTGTTTAGCTGGGCTACGGAGACAAATGCCCGCAGTAGGTCCATAGGTAAATTCTTCATCTATCTGGCACCTGGAGTCGGAAATATTGGCTATAAATAATATTAATGGTTGTATTGTATCTATTAATTTAACAAATTATAAGTATCGGAATAAAATGGGATTTTACGCTTATATACATGCTTTAAATAGACGTTAACCTGTTCCACTTAACTTTCCGTTATTAAGCTATTTCTTTTTAATATCTGCTGCTTTTTAAAAGAAGAATTCTATGACCACAGATACTCCAGTAAACAAGACTATTTTCTATGATTACCACCTAGAAGCAGGGGGCAAGATGGTGCCTTTTGCCGGCTATCTTATGCCCGTGCAGTACAACGCTGGTATCAAGCAGGAGCATCTTCACAGCAGGGATAATGCCGGTTTATTTGATGTCTCCCATATGGGGCAGCTGATTGTAAAAGGCGAGGGCGCTGCCCGGGCACTTGAGAAGCTGATGCCCGTGGATCTTGAGGCGCTGGCGATCAACCAGCAGACCTATGCCACTCTGACTAACGAGCAGGGCGGTGTGCTCGATGATCTAATTGTCACCCGCTGGGCTGAGGATACTTTCTTTCTGGTGGTTAATGCCGGCTGTAAGCATGAGGATATAGCCCATATACGCAACCATCTTGGCGGTTTTGAAATTACCTATCTGGGCGATCGCGGACTGCTGGCGCTGCAGGGTTTAAAGGCCAAAGAGGTGATGGCTGAATTATCCCCTGAAGCCAATAAGCTGGTATTTATGCATGGCTGCTCCTCTTCCATCGATGGTATCGCCTGCTATATCACGCGCTCTGGTTATACTGGAGAAGATGGTTTTGAGATTTCTGTCGACCCTGTGGATGCCCATAAGCTGGCCGATAAATTACTCTCTTTTGAGGCGGTTAACTGGATTGGTCTCGGCGCGCGGGACTCTCTGCGTCTTGAGGCGGGGCTGTGTCTCTACGGTCATGATATGAACCAGCAGACCACACCAGTGGAGGCTGGCATTATTTGGAGTATCAGCAAATCCCGACGTGCCGGTGGTGCTAAAGAGGGTGGCTTTTTAGGCGCTGAGACGATTCTTGAGCAGATTGTCAATGGGACCGCTAAAAAACGTGTTGGCTTTATGGTGGATGGCCGCGCACCGGTTCGTGAGGGTGCAGAGATTGTCGATGATCAGGGTGCTGTAATTGGTGCAATTACCAGCGGTGGCTTTGGGCCTACGTTGGAAGCGCCAGTTGCGATGGGTTATGTGCCGACTGAGCTATCGGCTGTAGGAACCAAACACAATGCCTTGGTGCGCGGTGTTGCGCGGCCAATCACTATTACGAAGATGCCGTTGGTTGAACAACGCTACTATCGTGGCTAATCGGCTATTTAAAAAATTAATATTCTTCTCTGGGGAGTAGAAAAAATGTTACAGAAAAAACGCAGCTTAAAAGATTTACAAAACGCGGCTGAATTTATTGCCCGTCATATCGGCCCCAGTGCTGAAGACCAGCAGCAGATGCTTAGCACTCTGGGCTGCAACAGCCTTCAGCAGTTGACCTCAGAGGTAGTTCCAGAGGCTATTGCCATGACAGAGGATCTGGCTGTTGTCGATAGCTGTACTGAAGCCCAGGCATTGACAGAGCTGCGTGCACTGGCCGAGCAGAACAAAGTATTCCGCAGCTTTATTGGCCAGGGTTACTACAACACCATTACCCCCAATGTTATCCAGCGCAATATTCTGGAAAACCCCGCCTGGTACACAGCCTATACACCTTACCAGCCAGAAATTTCCCAGGGCCGTCTGGAAGCATTGATTAACTTCCAGACCATGATTACTGACCTGACCGGTATGCAGATGTCCAATGCTTCGATGCTGGATGAGGGTACGGCGGCGGCAGAGGCGATGTCTCTCTGTCAGCGTATGTCGAAATCAAAATCACAGCGCTTCTTTGTTGATAGTGACTGTCTGCCACAGACCATCGAGATTATTAAAACCCGCGCCGAGCCAACGGGCATTGAAGTGGTGGTTGGTGATCCGGTGGCTTTGGAGGCCGATACCGAGCTGTTTGGCATGTTATTGCAATACCCTGGTGCCAGCGGTGAGATTCGCAACTACCGCGAGGTGATCCAGCAGGCGCAGCAGCAGGGTGCTCTGGTGGTGATGGCGGCAGATATTTTAAGTCTGGTGTTGCTTGAATCACCCGGCTCACTGGGTGCTGATGTGGCTATTGGCTCGACCCAGCGCTTTGGTGTTCCCCTTGGATTTGGTGGCCCTCACGCTGGTTATATGGCGACTCGAGAAGCTTACAAGCGCAATCTGCCCGGTCGATTGGTCGGCCTGTCTCAGGATGCCAATGGCGATCCGGCCTATCGTTTGGCACTGCAAACCCGCGAGCAGCATATTCGCCGCGAGAAGGCGACTTCCAATATCTGTACCGCGCAGGTATTGCTGGCGGTTATTGCCAGTATGTATGCGGTTTACCATGGCCCTGGTGGCTTGCAGCGCATTGCCCAGCGAGTCCACCTGTTGACCTCTGTGCTGGCAGAAGGATTGCGCTTAAATGGCATGGAGCCGACTAATCAGAATTGGTTTGATACCTTGACCCTAAATACTGGCAGCCGAACTCAGGATATTCTTGAAGCTGCTGCAGCCCGTGAAATTAATCTCCGTGCTATTGATGAAAATACTCTAGGTCTGTCAATGGATGAAACCACCACAGAGCAGGATCTTGTCGATCTCTGGGATATTTTAATTGGCGATCACAGTTTGCAGGTTGAAGAGCTGGCCGCAGAGGTTGCCGAAGCATTGCCGGGTGATCTGATGCGTACCGATAGCTTCCTCGAGCACCCAACCTTTAGCAGTTTCCATTCAGAAACTGAAATGCTGCGCTATCTGCGCAAGCTGTCGGATAAGGATATTGCCCTTGATCGCGCAATGATCCCCCTCGGTTCCTGCACCATGAAGCTCAATGCCACCGCCGAGATGCTGCCGATTACCTGGCCGGAATTTTCCTCTATGCACCCCTTTGCGCCAGCCGATCAGACCCAGGGCTATCGCGCCATGATCGACGATCTGGAATCCATGCTTTGCGCCTCGACAGGTTACGACGCCATCTCCCTGCAGCCCAATGCCGGCTCTCAGGGTGAATATGCCGGTCTGTTGGCGATCCGTGGTTATCACGAGAGCCGCGGCGACAGCGACCGTGATGTCTGTCTGATTCCAAGTTCAGCTCATGGTACTAACCCGGCTTCGGCACAGATGTGTGGTATGAAAGTGGTGGTGGTTAAATGTGATGATCAGGGCAATGTCGATGTTGACGATCTGCAGGCCAAGGCTGAAAAGCATGCGGCTAATCTGGCGGCAATTATGGTTACCTATCCATCAACCCACGGTGTCTTTGAAGAGAAGATCACTGAGATCTGCGCGATTGTCCATGACCATGGCGGCCAGGTTTATATTGATGGCGCCAATCTCAATGCGATGGTCGGTGTCTGCCAGCCAGGCAAGTTTGGCGGCGATGTCTCGCACCTGAATCTGCATAAAACCTTCTGCATTCCCCATGGTGGCGGTGGCCCAGGTGTGGGCCCTGTAGCTGTGGGTGAGCATCTGGCTGAATTTTTGCCGAGTGAGTCTGCGGTTGAATCTGGCGACAGCAAGCGTCGCGGTGCTCAGGTTTCCGCGGCACCTTTCGGCAGCGCCAGTATCTTGCCAATCACTTGGATGTATATTCGTATGATGGGTCGCACAGGTCTTAAGCAGGCCACTGAAGTGGCTATTCTCAACGCCAACTATGTGGCCAAGCGTCTGCAGGATCACTACCAGATTCTCTATACCGGCGCCCAGGGTCGGATTGCCCACGAATGTATTCTCGATGTCCGCGATATTAAAGACAATATAGGTATCAGTGTTGATGATATTGCCAAGCGTCTGATCGACTTTGGCTTCCATGCGCCAACCATGTCTTTCCCGGTTGCTGGCACATTGATGATCGAGCCGACTGAGAGTGAGTCAAAGGCGGAGTTGGATCGTTTCTGTGATGCGATGATTGCGATTAAGGATGAGATTGATCAGGTTGCCGGCGGACAGTTTGAGCTGGATGATAACCCTCTGGTTGGCGCACCCCATACGGCGGCCGTTGTCTCAGCGGATAGCTGGAGCAGAAATTACAGCCGCAGCCAGGCTGCTTATCCGCTGGAATCATTGCGTGAAAATAAGTACTGGCCGCCGGTGGGTCGACTGGATCATGTATTTGGTGATCGCAATTTGGTCTGTTCCTGTCCGTCAATTTCAGACTATGAAACCGATAACGGCTAATGATTGACCTAGAGAGATTCTGGCGCGGTTTTTAAATGCAGGCGCAGGCGAATACGCCGGGCAAATTGATCCACCGCTATATTTAGCAGTGCACTGGCAAGAATTAAGATAAAGGCTCGGTCAAAGCGAAACTCTTCGAAGGCCGAGTCGATATAAAAGCCCAGTGTGGCAATACCCAGAATGCCAAGGATGGCTGTCTCGCGCAAAATCACTTCCCAGCGATAAAATAGAAAGGCTAAAAACTGCCGATAGATACGTGGCAGCACCTCGTAGAAATAGCGGTTTAAGCCGCGACTGGCATCGCCTCTTAAACTTAACTCTTCACTGTGACGGCCTACCAAATGAGCGATTATCGCGGCATTGTGAATGCCTAGCGCCAATATCGCTGGCACCATTGAGGGGCCGAGTATCAGCAGGCCTAAAAAGGCCAGCAGATATTCCGGCAGCGTGCGCAGCAAAATTAACAGACCATCTCCGGTCGTGCGGCCCCAGCGGCGAAAAAACAGCGGTGAATTTAGCGGGAACAGCAAGAGTGCCAGCAGTCCGGTAAACACCAGGCTTATTTGGCCTAAAACCATGGTATTGATAAGCCCTGGCCATATCTGTTGCTGCCATAACAGGCCGAACCAATTGGCAAACTCCGATAGGGTACTTGCAGTGAAAAGCGCTTCACCGCGCAGTGGTGCTGGGACTATATCCTCAGTGATAAAGCGTGCCACCAGATCCCAGGAAACCTGCGCCTGGGGTGGCAGGTAATAAAACACTGCCAACAGATAGATCGGCAGCAGACGTTTTTGCAGCCAAAAGCGCAGGGTGCCAATCAGCAGTAATAGGGCGTAAAAATAAGCCGCCGCTTCACTGTAATGACCTTCCCCCAATGCAGTCTCCAGATGAAAACCCAGTGTTGGAAGGCCGACAAAACCAAGGATGGCACTGGAGCGAATCGCGCATTCAAATCTGTAACTGGTATAGGTGGCCATGGGTCGCCAGGCCAGAGGCAGCACTGTATAGAAAAAATGGGTCAGGGGCTGTTTGGCGGCGGGGCTGTTGCGAGCCGGTGCCAGATCCACTTCTTCAAATAACTCGCCGTAGATTTTAGCCAGTGTGCCGGCATAGGGGATGGCAATGGCCAGCAGTCCGGTCAGTGATGAGAGCCCGGTAATTTGAATAAACAGCAGTGCCCAGAACAGCTCATGGATTGAGCGGATAAAGGCACAGAAGCCGCGCACAATATTAGAGCCATAGCCCAATGCAAGAATAAACCCGGCAATGGCTGCCACTGCAACACCCTGCAGGGCAAAGGAAAAGGTATTGGCAAGACTGGTCAGCAGTGTCGACCATGACCAGACCGAGGGGCTCAGGGCGCCGACTGCCATTAGACCCAATTCATGCCAGGGGTCCGCAGTGGAAATATCCAGATCAGCGCAGAGCAGACACAGCAGGGCAATGGCGGCAAACCAAAAGCTGGTTTTGCGCAGTGCTTTAGCGGAGGTGTCTAGGTTATTTGCCCCTGAATTAAACAGCATCGTAAAGGCTGGCGAGATCGCTGGCAGAGAGTTGGTCGCTAGCTGCGTCCAGGGCTATTGCGCCATCTTTAAGACCGATAATCCGTGTGCAGAACTGCAGTGCCTGTTCTATATCGTGGAGTGCCAATACAACTGTTTGGTGCTGTTGGCAGATTAACCGAAGCAGTCTTTCAGCCTGGTACTCATCGACATTGGCGACTGGCTCATCGCCAATAAAAATTGAACGCTGCTGGATTAGGGCGCGACCAATACTGGTGCGCTGTTGTTGACCACCGGAGAGCTTATCCACGGAGCTGAAGAGTTGCTGTTCAAGGTCAATACTGCGGGCTATTTCACTAACTTCAAGGCGCGCGGCGGGCAGCGGTTTAATCAGATTGCCAAGGTTATAAATAAACGAGTGGCGATCCAGCGCACCCATATAAATATTGTGAAAGGCGCTGAGCATAGGCACCAGCCCCGGCTGCTGTGGGCACCAGGCGACTTGATCGGGTAGCTGTTCGCGAAGTGCTTTAAGCAGCGTTGATTTGCCCGCGCCACTGCCACCCACCAGAGCGACTCGCTCGCCGGGATAGATAGATAAAGACAGATTGTCGAGTACCGTTTTTTCCTGGTACTCGAGTCGTCTGTCTTTAAGTTCAAACAGTGGCTGGTCGGTGAGCGCGGCCAAAGCTGCCTCTATTTCTCGGCATCAATCAGGCCAATCTCAATGGCAGTATTGGCGATGGGTGCATAGAGATCATTGCTGGCTTTAATAAAGCTTTTGCGCGGAAAACTGGCAAGCAGTTCCGGATCTTTCATCCCCAGTAGGGCGTTGACCAGTTTCTGCTGGATTTCAGCACTGACATCACCGCGTAATGTCCACTGGTAGTCAGGATAGGGGGGAGTCTCCCAGATAATCTTTACCTTGGTGGGGTCAATTTTTCCCGCTGCCAGCTCCTTGGCCCAGACTTTGTAGTTGACCGCGCCAACCTGATAGGCACCGGACTGAACCAGAGCAATGGTACGGCTGTGGTCGCCGCTAAAGCCCACCTTGGAGAAGATATTTTGCGGTGTATCCTTGAGCTGCTGGCGAATATGGTACTCGGGCATTAGCCGTCCAGAGGTGGAGCCTTTGGAGCCAAAGGTAAAGGTCTTGCCGGCAATAGCCGCCGGAAAATCAGTGCCGCTCTCCAGGCCACTGCTGCTGTGGGCGATCAGGTAGGTTTTAAAGAACGGGTCCTCATAACCCTGAGCAATTGCCTTGCTGCCGGGAACCAGCCGTCTTGCCTGAACACCAGAGAGGCCACCAAACCAAGCTAACTGAACCTGATTATTGCGAAAGGCGGTTACCGCAGCGGCATAGCTTTTAACCGGTATATAGCGCACTTCAATCTTCAGCTCTTTTTGCAGATAGTCGGCGATCTTATTAAAGCGCTCTTGAAGGTGTGCTTCGTTCTGATCGGGAATTGCGGTAAAGGTAAATGGCTGGGTATTGGTTTGCGCGCTAGCGATTGATGACAATAGCATCAGGACAGCTAATATTGAGCTGGAGATAAGGCATTTCATTCTTGTGGGATCCTGTTTATTTATTAAGTTTTGTTTTGGGATTGATTCCAATTGATGCAGTCGTCCAAAGTGACTCCCGAGCCACCAAAGATATCCAAGGCACTGCCAATAGTAAGGTCTACTTTACCCTGAGAGAGAGTCTGAACCAGTTTTAGGTCTTCCAATGAGCGGGCACCACCGGCATAGGTCACCGGGAGGTTGCAGCAGTCGCCAAGCAGGCTGACCAGATCCTGGTCGATACCGGCCTGAAGCCCTTCAACATCGGCGCCATGGACTAAAAACTCCGCGCAGTGTTTCTCGAGTTCGCTGAGGGTTTGCTGATCGATCGCTGTATTGGTAATTGTTTGCCAGCGATCGGTGGCAATCATCCAACCCTGATCGGTTTTGCGGCAGCTAAGATCCAGTACTAAATTGTCGGCACCGACTTCCGCCTTAATCGCTTCGAGCCGCGACCAGGAAAATTCGCCA
>Ga0213868_10004309_pt1 | contig 13019 bp, 10 predicted proteins | sample PICome_9_FD_160087 | JGI IMG/M metagenome (GOLD analysis project Ga0213868, IMG submission 160087) | Coastal seawater microbial communities near Pivers Island, North Carolina, United States - PICO127 | ecosystem: Environmental > Aquatic > Marine > Coastal | place: USA: North Carolina...
CTGAATGTGTAGTATCCGTTGATGTAAAACTAGTACGATAGGAGGATGTCTATCGGTGGAATCGAATCAATTCAAGATTAGTTAGAAGATACATAGGTACTTTTTTGACATGGAATGATATTTTTAATTCACGTACCGATTTCATGGTGTTATGAGACATGTGTGATGTGTATACAATCAAGGTTCATATATCAAAACGTTGATGATATTCACCAAAACAATTTCAAAAATGCAAAAATGTGGAAAAAATGAGGAAACGCCAGCGGAAAAAATGAGGGTCAGTGAGACAAAACGAGTAAAAGAGAGGGAAAGGGGAAGGGAAAGCGGAGATGAAAAAGGCTTCTTGAATGAATCAATCGAAAATGAAGTCCATCAATCAACACAAACAATCATCAACACTCTTCTTCTTCTCTTGAGTCATTCACAAATCAAACACAACACGATTTCAACATTAGATTTCTCTGATTAAAATCATGAATAAAGAACAACAAGATATACAAATCTTTAAAAACTATATTGAATCTTGTCCACCTTCCATTCTGTCAAAGGATTCCAGAGCTATACAAATATGTACAAACGCTTTAGATGCAGAAATGAAACGTTTGATTCGTGATGAAAAGCTCAAGAAAAAGTTTAGCAGTGATTCAATCGATAATTCAGATGATCAAGTTGCAACAGAAGATAATACAAAAAGGGATATGAATATGGAAGAGGATGATATGGTGCAAGTGGTAAAAACAGATGTTTCCATGCCAACGCCAGTTGTTGCTACGAAGGAAGACAAGACCATGGTAGACACAGACTGGGAAAACGTACAAGTGGACGATGAACTGGAGAATGATACAAGTGCTGTCACATCTTCGTCGTTATCATCGTCATTAGGTGAGAAACTAGCTCAAGTGGCTCTATCTGATATGTCGAACGCGGCTACTACCATTCGATCGCCCATATCCGCCTTAGCTTTGGTGTTGCATTCTGCCATTCGAAGTAATCTACTTGGTTTTAAATGCACGGGTATTCCAGATCTTGATTCTTCCAATAAGAAAAAGAATCATGCGTTTGCAGCTCCTGTACGTGAATTGCCCAAGGGTGTGTTTGTACCCCGTGATTGGGATAAATATGCATCTACTCGGGGTATCTTATTGAGATATCGTAAAGATGGAATGCCTTCTATGATTCTGCATGTTTCTTTGGATGATTCCACCAAAACAATCGGTACAAGTTCATCTACTGCAGAGGTTGTCTCTGTCAAATTTGGTCCCATAGATTCAGATGAGCCTGTTGAGATACGATTTCCACTTGAACAACATGTAAACGTTCATGGTTTGAATAAGGCACTTTATAATACACATGGTGTCAAGCCATCTTTGTTCTACAAATCTCTTACTTCCCTTCTCACCGAGTTCTGTCTTCGGGCTGATCTTGGGCCTGTGAAGGAGGATGGATCGTCAGGACAGACTTTAGATGAGATTGCTATGAAGTATACAATGGGTATTCCAATCCCATCAAAGGTGGCGAAATTGAAAGTCGATGATTCAAAAAGGGAAGAACAGGATTGGATGCAGTTGCAGTCTCTGAAAACATACCCAAGACATGGGCCCACAATTAAAGATGATTTGTTAGGTAATAGAACACAGATAGGTAGTGGAGATTTCTCAGACGATCTTCTACCCACTGGGTTTCCTGCTCCCGGTTTTGCAGATCCTAGATTAGGACCAAGAGGAGGTATGACTGGTAATTTGATGGGGCCAAACCATCCAGCATTTCATCGCCAGTTTGGTCCAGATAATGGTGATGATAATGATGTGAATGGTGATGATGATATGATTCTTCCAGGTGGGTTGGGTATGAGACCTCGTTTTGACCCAGTGTATCCACCAGGAATAAGAGGTCGAGGGCGTGGTCGAGGTCGAGGTGGGCGAGGTAGAAGTGGACGACTCGGGGATCCTGATCCTGATCATCAACGACCACCGAACAGCTTCGATGACAATATGTTTATGTAATAATTAGATCAGGAGTGTCAAACCTATGTATGGTGAAGTGATTCATATAATGGATTTCAGAAAGCAATAAGACATATATTTGTGTAACATTCTTCAACTTATATAGTTAAATTAAAACACTTCTTTCACTGGTGGTTTCCATTCATCCTCCACTTTATTCCCACTCTCTTCTTCAAGACGACGCTTTTCAGCTTCTTCAGCTTCCTGCTTCAATCTTCTGCGTTCTTTCAACTCTTCCACGGAATATCCAAATAGTTCTTCCCTATAATATAATAGCCAATTAGCACACTGTGCGCGTCTGGTTTTGTTGGGGGTTAACTCTGCATACTTGTATCCAGAAAAGCCAAGCGGTTTTAAATGTGTCTTGAGACTCTGTTTATTATCAACTGGAACAGAACGAACTAGTTGCTGGTTTGCTTTCAAACTGGGCTGATCAACCTCTTTTGAATAAATACGAGCCATTCCGATAAGATCAGGAGGTTCTGGAAATTTCTCTTTCCACTTGGGAAAAACTTCAGCAGCTGTCCACTCCTCTTTCTTTTCGTCAAACCTATAGCCTAGGCATTTCCATACGAGAGTATTCACTTCAAGATCTGTACATTCTATCATCAGAATACTGTACAAATTTTCGTTGGAGAGTTCTTCTTTTGTTGGTGGTCCTGATCTTGAAATGATAAATGATCCTTCACCCACTGGACCAGTACACTTATACTTTGGATCTAAAGCTTCGATAAAAGGTTTTAGCGGTGCAGGCATACCAGGTTTTACAGTGTCACAGCCATTGTCACAGCTTTCGTCCTTTGCCGATGATGTATCATCACTACTAGTGGTAGCCCCCAAATAAGATTTACCAACGGTCCGAATAGATCTGTAAGAAAACGAGTTAAAAGCCTCAGAGTTTGATAATAATGCTGTTACAGCAAATATCGTCGACGACAGCTTCATGATTTTGACAGAAGTAAATCAACGAAGTATGTAGAATGACGAACAACATGACAACATGCAACATAAAAGAAAAAAGAAAGCTCAAAACGTATGAAAGGTGGTGGTGTATGGCGTATGTTGTCCCTGTTGTGGGGTATGATAAACGCATAAAATACTGGTTAATAGTTACATGAACATTCGATAAAGGTGAAAAGATGAGAAAAATGAAACGAAGATGAGAACACATCACACAAAAGAGAAAAGAGAAGCATGTCAAATGTCAACAGTGAAATTCATAAGTTATTTGAAATTCACTCAAGATTTTCCATTAGATATATAACTAAATTTTTCAGATGCATCACATTATTTTGACCGTTGCAACATTACTGTCGTTCATTCTTCCTGGCGTTTTATCTTTCTCTTGTAACACATACAGAAAGATTACTACAACCGAACTTCATGGGAAAACTCGTCGAGATATCTTCGGCATTGCTGGGGTGGGTCTTGCAGGTTCTACCTTTACCTTTCCTCTCACTGCTCACGCAACTTCTGTTGAACCATTGGCTGATTTACCAATGATCCGTCTAAAATTGCCAAAGAATGGATTGGGTAGAGATTATGTAGTGATTCAGTTAAATATAGACGGAAAAGGCCCGTACAAGTTTATGATTGACTCAGGATTGACAACTGAAATGATTACACCTCACTTGAAAGATATTCTGAAAATTCATGGTGACAATGTTACGATTCGAGGTTTTGGTGCTGGTGGTGGCGAAGACAACTCACTTGTTGAGCTGAAAGGGGCAGCGCTATGTTGTGGAAGGTTTGGAGAGAATAAATCTTCGATGCCACTTCCACCCTTACATGCAATTGTCACTGATTTTCCCCAAGAGCATATAGATCCTAGGCATGATGTTGAAGGAATGATTGGGGTGGAATTTCTAGAGCTATTTGACGTCGAATTTGATTTTCCAAACGAAAGAGTACGTCTTTGGTCGCCACAGAAAAGCCCCAAAAATGGCCTCGTTGCCATTCCAGCAGTAGTAATGAATGAATCAGGGCTCGAAGGAATTCGTATTCGGTCTCCTCAACAAGAAATAGCACAGCCAATGCTCGGGATTATCGATTGTGGATCTTCGATGTCTATTGCAAATCTTCCCGCTGCAAAGTTGTTGGGATTGCCTTTAGATCCCAAAGAGTACCATTCCCCATCTGTTATGGGTGTTGGTGTCGATGGTAAGCCGCTAATTATGCCAACTGCATCAGTGAAATTCACATTTGCTGGAAACGCATATCAAGGTTCTTCCCCAAATGATTTGAGGTTCGAGGAGCCCCCATCTAATTTTAAACCATGGGACAGTGTTTCACTAGCTATTGGTGATCTACCAGTGTTTAAAGATCTATTAGGTGATGGTAAAAGTGAGTACACTATGCCGACAGTCCTAGTGGGACTTGACATTCTTGCTCAACGACGAATTATTCTAGAAAGTGGAAAAGGAAGAGCAAGGAGGATCTTTGTCGCGCCGCAGTAAAGATAAGTTGGTGACGAAATGGTCAAGTAGTATCACAGGCCTGCATTAAAAATGAACAAATACATCATTACTCCATAAATTGCAGTGATTAGCGTTATATTTTATATTCATATTTACTTATGGTATGCATGTATTGTGCTTTATCTAGTCCCCGCTTTTCCGTTTCTAAGGATTGCTCTTCCAGTTGACCACATTATCGATCTCCTCTGCTATGATTTCCTTCAACTGATTTTTCTTTTCTGTGACATTAAAATCAACACCGAACTTATTGGATGCGGTGGCAATAGCATGTTTCGTTGTGACATTGTCAGTATTAAAACAACTAAGATATGCTCGTACCCATTTTCGAACCCACTTTTCAGTGGGGAACGAAACTCCATCAATCTCTTCAATATCAGCTTCTCCATTATTACTAGCATCGTCTTCGCTCTCTCCATCCGACTCTTCTTCCATATTTTTCTCTTTTTTCACCTTTTTGTTTTTCTGCTTCTTGTCTTCCTTCGAAGATTTCTCCATAGCCTTTCTCTTTTTCTTCAAGGCGTTTATGTATGATTGCTTAATCTTAGACTCTTCGGGAGATTCCAAAAACCCTAAAAGACGATTTGTTAGTGCGATCTTAGTAGTGCACCCACTGCGGTCAAGACAGAGAAGATCACAGAATGCTTTTAGTAAAGGAATAGTTGCTGAATTGCATTTTTCTTCATACTTTTCTTTGATCTCCTCAGGAGTGTGATCCACACCGACTAGTCCTTCAAAACCTGAGAATTGAAGGATGTGCATCTGAGCCGTTTTAATAGGTACCTTCTTTTGACCCCTAAGCTTCAATGGTTGGCCACTGTACAAAAATTTGTGGAACGCGTCAACAATCACTTGATGGTCCTTCGTGTTTTTCGAAGAAACTGAATCCTGAATACACTCTAAATCTTGGAAGGTTGTTCCACTTCCCTTTGGAACATCGAAGTCGACTGGCTTTTTGGATTCATCGAATGTGTCGACCGTCAGTACCTCAGTTGATTTGCGTGCACGTTTTGCTGGCAAAGCGTCTGCTTCCTCTGCCACTTCGATGTTAGCCTCCTCCTCTTCTTCTTCCTCTTCTTCTTTCTCTTCTTTCTCCTTATTTCCTTCGTCTTCTTCGTCGTCTCCTCTTTCTTCCTTGCTGTTTGGAACATCGTCGTCGCTTCTTGCTTCATCCTCTTCCACAATATCACCTTCCATGTTCTTGTCTTCATTTGGATTCTCATCGGCATGCCCCTCCTCACCGATCGACATTGGTTCTTCTTCGTGTTTGCTCTCCACTTCTACTTCGTCACTAGCAGTTTCATTTTCAATATGCTGATCGTCCATGATGTTTCGGTGTGTAAGTGTATTTTGTATCCAATCTCGATCTATGCAGCTCCAAGCTCCAAGCTCTCTCCGATCTCCGCCGAGAGTGTCTTCGAGCGATGCGAAAAAGTGGCGCGCATAATATTTGAGAACGCGTTCACAATTCTAAATATCAGTACCTATATTGTCTATTTTACAAAATTACAAAGAAAATCACTCCAAGTAGACTAAAGAAGCCAGCAACAAAACATTCAAATCCTACAGGAATGTTAGCAAGATCTGAGATATATCCAAGAGAAAAGGGAGCGATCAAGTAAACGGCATCTCCGCAAGCTCGGGGCAAGGCCATTGCTGTAGCCTCATTCCCTTTCGGGGCTAGTTCCTGGGCAAAAGCTGCAATAGATGGGTTTTGTGCTGCAACTGATGTACTCCAAATCAGTACACAAATACTGAACGCCAGCCAAGTTGGAAAAAGAAGTGGGTCGGAAAATCGAAGAGCAAATGGAATTAGCATTAATCCAACTGAGCTTGTCAGACCCGTGAAAATGATTGTTTTCTTTGCACCGTATTTATCCACAATAATACCTCCTAGAGGTGCTCCAAGTAGCCCACTGAGTCCAGCTACAGATAAAAGACTTCCAGCTCCTAATGCTCCTCCAGGTAAAACATTAGCTGCAAGTATTGGAATAGACGCCAATTTAGCTGCATATCCAAACTTTGCTCCAACCTCAAAAATACATAAACCCTTCCATTGCGAATTTTGAAGCAAATCTCTCCACGCTGACATATTTTTACGGTTGTTTGGTTGCATCTTATTCTCGACAAATGTTTCGTCTGTTTCTATAACAGTCTCTGGTAAAAAACTGTATAGAACTAAAGAGACTAAAGCAGCTGCAGTAACACAAAGAAAAGAAGCCCTTGGTCCATACATTTCAACAATAGCTCCTCCGGTTGGTGCACCAATCGCAATCGCCAACGCCAAAATAGCCTGTTGAATCGCATTTGCCCTACCTCGAAGCTCTGGAACAGTGTTTGTCAAATCAGTGGCATAACCTCTTTCGCCGCTTTCACTAAGACACCTACCTGCACCCAATCCAAATCGAGCAATAACTAGGGGTACAATAGAAGTGGCTAAAGATGTTCCTAAATCTGATATAGCTATGAGTAGCATCCCCCATAGCATTGCAGGCCTGCGTGCTTTATCTGCGAAGTTACCAGAAGCTTTTGCCAAAAGTAATAGAGCAAGTGCAGGTGCGGAAATAACCAAACCATTAGCAGCTCCTGATAATCCAATTTGTTTTCCATACAATGGTATGGTGGGAATAACGGCTCCTACTCCAATAAATAAGATGAATTGCGAAAGCATAAGAAGAGAAAATGGTTGCCACGTTGTTTTTGGAACAGTTACACCAGATATCTCAATGCTATCATCTCTAGTCATGCATGGAGTTTGAAGATCATTTTTGAGTGGATGAGACAGTCTAAAACCCTTTAGAAAAGGTTTTGCATGATTTGATTTAAAGCGTATTTGCCTTGTGGAAACCAATGCCTCTGAAGAAAACGACCAGATTAAGAAAATTAGTGCTGCACATCCTTTAGGAATGCAGTTTCTCATAAGCATCTGACAGTAGACGTCACTGTAGAATCGAGAACTGTGAACTACTTTTAACAACGGAACACGTAAGTGGAACGTGTTACACAAGCAGTACTCTAGCTGGAGACTGGAGACCTCTACAAAAAAATTAAAAAATGTTGAAGTTGGTATGAGTAGAAAGGGGGCTTATGAAAAAATGAGACCTTTTTCTCGTACTATCCGTATCTACTCGTAGACTACTTACTTCAAACTTCAAACTATGAATAGAAAAATACAATAACACAAAGTCCGCATGAAAGATGAACCTTCAGTATGTTAGTCTGTTTCTTCTTCTACTAGGTTTGGCAAATGTATCTACATCCGAGCCAAGAATCCCGCAGCTTACTGTTGTAGGAAGCGCGAACCTCGATACGTTCCTTGCGATTGATCGGTTACCAAGTCCTGGAGAAAATCTAACTCTGCTACCAGAAACTCAGCCAAACATTGACGTACCTGGAGGCAAGGGTCTCAATCAAGCAGTTGCATGTAGAAAGCTAAGTGATTTTAAGTATCCTACTTCATTTGTTGCTCGGCTGGGTAAAAATGATGACTCCATTATTCGCAAAGTCTTGAGCGATTATGATGTAGAATCTGACTACTGTCAATCTGACCACGATGGTACATATGGCACTGGGAGAGGATATGTGTTTTTTGAAAAAAGAACAGGGAGAGTTTCGGCTGTTGTTAGTGGTGGTGCAAATATGTATGGATGGTCTGATTGGATGGAAACTTCAACTGTAGAGAAAGTAGAAAAACTTCTGAAAGGCACAACGTGTTTGTTGCTCCAATGCGAAGTACCTCAATTCGTCAATCTTTTAGTCGCTAAAGAAGCACAAAGACTGAATAAAATATCAAATATGGGGGGAGGAAAGATTATTGTATGTCTCGATGTAGGAGGAGAAGATCGCCCAATTGATAAGGAGCTACTGGGTTGTTGTGATTACATTTTACCCAACGAGACTGAATTGAAAAGGCTAGTCCAGGCGTCGGATCACGAGCAAAATGAAACTTGTCCTCCCATAAATCTTATTATTGAATATGCAAAGCAAGTTCAAAAAATGGGAGCGAAGAATGTCCTTGTTACCCTTGGAAGCAACGGATCAATTTTAGTTCGTGAAGATGGGAACTTAGTACAAATGGGGACTTACCATGTTGACAAAGTCGTCGATGAAACAGGAGCAGGAGATTGCTATCGTGCAGCCTTTGCGATAGCATTAGCGGAAAGAACATGCAATAATGATGATACTTTATCTGATGCATGTCTGGAGGAATGTATGAGATTTGCAAGCGCAGCTGGGGCATTGGCGGTCACTAAAGAAGGTGCTGTACCCAGTATTCCCAACAGACAGGAAGTTCTAAACCTTCTCAGAAAAAATCAACAATATGATGACAAAAAAGTTAGAAATGTAAAGGAAATTCCTCGTGGTGGAGACGAGGACGTGAAATTTCCATACACTTTCGGATCTCGTCTAAATAGCATGAAGGATCGCCCGGAACTATGGCCAAACCCCGTCGATAATGTCAAAGAATGGGTAAAACGTCAAGGGACTATTAGAGGTCTTGACTGTATTGACTTCAATTATCCTCAACATTTTGAGTCTTGGACAGTAGCAGAAGCGAAGAAGTCTCTTGATGACGCTGGACTGTGTGCAGGATCTGTTTGTTTGAGATATCCATCCAAATTTGCCAGAGGAGCTATGAATCACCCAGATGAAAACCTCAGACGAGAGGCAATTGAAATGACAAAAAAAGCAGCAGATGTTGCCAAAGAGCTTGGTTGTAATGAAGTTGTCGTTTGGTCAGCTTACGACGGATATGATTATCCCTTTCAGGTGAATTATCAAGACAAGTGGGACCAGCTGGTTCATGCGTTTCAAGAATGTTGTGATGAGCATCCTGATATCAAGTGGAGTCTAGAATTCAAACCAACGGATGAAAATACTCGTTTTTTTACTGTTCCGTCTACTGGAGCAGCACTACTGATGGTGAAAGACGTAGATCGTGAAAACTTTGGTTTAACTTTAGATGTGGGTCATATGCTGATGTCTGGTGAAAATGTAAGTGTTTCCTGGTGTTGTACCATTTGAATCTTTTTTTTTCAATCGAACTAATACCGATGCACTATTTTCTTGATCTCTTGATCAGCCTGCTCAATCGATCTCCATGGTGAAAGACAAACTGTTTGGTATACAACTGAACGATGGATACACGCGATTGGCGGCAGAAGATGGTATGATGTTCGGTTCCATTCACCCAACAATAGCATTGGAAATCATGTATCAGTTACATGTTATAAATTTCCAAGGACATCTCTACTTTGATACATTCCCACAACGAAGTGATCCAGTAAAAGAAGCGGAGTATAACATAAAAGCAGCAAAACGTTTCTGGAAAGCTTCGCAAAGGATGATCCGCGCTGGTAAATTAGATGAAATCATGCAAAGTCATGATGCTATTGCCGCTCTGGATTTAATAAACGATGTTCTTTGATTAATATCGACCAAACTTATTCGGCAAATAAAAAAATCTCCGTGTAAGATTGTTGCTAAAGAGTAAACATTGTCACGAGAGAAGCTAGTAACATATCCTTACTTAATTCGCTTTCAACATCCACTTAGTAAGAAATCAAAGAAATATCTCCTTTTTCTAATTCGCCAATCACCAATATATGAATTGTTTTAAAAACCGGCGAGCCTAGATAGTACTTGTACGATTAAAAAAACGAATACGACATACAAGGTGAAAGATGAATTACTGTTAAAATGTTTTATGCTGTACCACTATTACAGTTTGTGTTGTATTTATACGTCCTTCACTGATGATCAGTCAGCAACAGATTTTGAACTAGATGTAAGGGCAGAAATAGAATCACCTTTCACCTTATTTGTTGATCCACCCCGAAGCCTTGAGAAATAGCCGAACCCGAAGTATTTGTATAAGGCAGCGTTATCTTCTTCATTTAGGTAACGCCTGGAAGCAAAAAGAATATATTGAAACCAACCCCAAATCATAAATGTATTATTGATATGCTGTGCTACAAGAGCAACTTGATTATTTATTGCTGCCATGTGTGCCCACAATCCCTGACGCCAAAGCAACTCGAGTCCTAAGTAACCAAAGAGCCTACACAAGAAAGCATGCTTTGCAACATTTCTAATGGCAGCAGCAGCTTTCCAATTGGGATTCGTCACATCCTTCATATCTTTGCATAAAGTTCTAGTAATTAAAGGTGCGAAAAGTACGATAAAACACATTGGAGTCAAAATCGATAAATTTGCTCCTGTATTCCAGAAGCTCTTGGGCAAGATTTCCATTGCGGCAATCAAAAGCCAAGTTGTGATAAAAAGGTTACATAATCTGATGAAGATACGCAGTCCAAAAGTTATCTTGGATGAACGTTTGCTCAGACTCGCAGATTTTTCATACAAATCAAACCAAGTTACAACGCACTCCAGAGCAATAATATTTCCTGCTACAGCGTAAACAGTGTGAGAATATTCGTACATGAAATCCCAAAATAACTGCTTCCTATCCAAATTCGCCCTGACAAGAAAGTACTGCAAAGCGGCAAAAAAGTGTCCAGAGGCTTCGATTGGAATGCATAAGAGTGCAATAGTAGCACTATTTGGTTTCAAGCCACCATTTTTCTTTACGCGATAGGCAACAAACAACGCTATACAAATGAGACGAGCGTAGCCGAGAGTGAATAAAAACCAAGGAAGAACACCAAGAAACTGAATCCAGCCGCCCATTTGTTCACAGTCGCCATGCTTAGGAGGGCCTGACAACTCAGGATCGCTATCCAAAGGCACAGGGGTCTTGGGTTGCTTAAGAAGTCCTGCTCGACACATGCATGATCCTGGAATGGGGAATGTTGGGTCAATGAAGCAGTGCATCATTGCGGGGCATTGCCCACTCTTAAAGAATGGAATGCATGAAAAGTGTGAATACAAATTATATCTTGGAATGATTTTGCTTCAATCAGGTTTTTCCACTTACCCTCCAAGGGATGCACCCATTCTTGAGAATTGCATCAGAGACGACCTCAGGACTTGCAGCAAGGGAAGGAGTTTGGACAAAAGCTAGTCCAAGAAAAGCAAAAACGAGAGTCGACCAAAACGACTTCATTTGTCTTTTTTGTTGTGGTTAAGAATTGTGACAATCACGAAGGCGCTGACACACCAGAATGTTTATGAATCATAAAAATGCCATTAAGGGAATAAAAGAACAATCGTTTTTACTTATGATTGAATTGAAGGAAATTAAGCGCATTCCCTCGTTTATTGATTTTTAATAATTTGTGCAGAGAGTTATAGTGAAGCGTCCTATGAAAATAACACTCAGTCTCTTCTTCAAAAAAAGTGATCGAGAGAAACATAATTACTTTTTAAAAAGATCCAACTGCGATTGGTGATGAGTTTGATACTTTCGATCTGTTCGAATCTGAAACTACAGATCCCAGCGTGGAAACTGAAAAATCATCCTCCTCCTCTAAGAATTCAACTGTTTGAGGTGTCGAAAAGTTATGGTATTTACATTCACTGCTAGGTGGTGTGCGAGGCTCTTCTTGGCACGTGTTTCGGATATGTTCATGACCCACGTCAGCTGAAGTGTTGCTATCATCAGCCCAAGTGTCTTCTGGTGTCGATGTTACATTCATTGACTTTTGATTTATATTGATAATAAAATTATGTTCATGTTCTTTCAATCGATCACAGTTCTGCTCAACTTCTTCAATATCACTTGAAATCCAGGCACCTTTCGCAATCGTTAGTCTTCTGAGGCGTTTTCCAATCAAGTTGATTGGTTCTGAGCGTAAATAACTAAAAACAATCGAAACCATGCTTCGTGTTTTACATAAAATATGAGATATAGAATCAATATATTCCCTTTTGGTAAGTCAAACGGTTAAGACAGAGTGAAACTCCCTTCAACGAAGCAAAAGAGAGCCATAACGATCAACGACATTTCAAAAAATCTGTCTGAAAAATCTCGAAAATTGAGAAAAATAGCCTTCTAGCTAGAAGACTGGAAAATGGAAATAAATTCAAACCTCGTCCGTACTTCGACGGTCGACAGTCGACATGCCAATGAACTAATGAAGAACGAAGAACGAAGAATGAAGTTTGCACAAAACAAGTTTACAGTTTACATTGATTGTGTTCTAAGTTCTGCACGACCATGATTTCTCTTACCAACCTACTGCCGATATTCACTGTATGTTTTTTTGCCAATTTTTCAAATGGTTTATCAATTCTATTCCCTGCAGCGAAAAGTTTAAGTTCCTCGCAACGATATAGTGCCAATGGAAATGAACTGGTTACAAATAGAATAAATAGGTCTTCCTTGCCACCAACAAAGGATATAGTTGGAATAATCTTTGATATGGATGGAACTCTAATCAAACCTGTGATCAACTTTGCAGAAATGAGAAAAAGGATATTTGAAATTGCAGATAGAGATCCTGAATTGTCCTGTCAACCGGAAGAAAAACGACGAGGAGACGTGCTTCTATTATATCAAATGCTCAGTGCGCAAAGTCAAAGAGAGGCTGACTCTGTGTTCAAAGATATTGAGGCCAGGGCCATTGCAGATATGATGCTC
>Ga0213868_10004311_pt1 | contig 13015 bp, 11 predicted proteins | sample PICome_9_FD_160087 | JGI IMG/M metagenome (GOLD analysis project Ga0213868, IMG submission 160087) | Coastal seawater microbial communities near Pivers Island, North Carolina, United States - PICO127 | ecosystem: Environmental > Aquatic > Marine > Coastal | place: USA: North Carolina...
GTAGCTTTCCATTCTTGTTCTTGGTGTCACCAGGGTATCCGAACACACCTCCGTACAAAAGAGTACGGTGAACATCTCCAACCATGGATCCAATGTAACGAGATGAGAAGGTTTCTCCACTCTTTCCAGTTCCAGCCTTCCATCCAGTCACTACATCGTAAAGAGGTTTATCCCACATGTGAGTATTAGCCTCGTTGAAAGACATAATCTTCGATGTCTCGGGGATCTTAATGTTGGGATGGGAAAGAACAAATTCTCCAATATTCTCATCCAATGTAAATCCATATGTTCCAGATCCCAAAGTCAAGACAAGGAAGGTAGAAGAGGAATACAAACAGTAGGCAGCAGCTACAAGATTGGTTCCAGGTTGAAGAGTATTTGCAAGACAAGCTGCCTCTTCCTCAGGATTTCCATCAACAATGCAGTTTTCGTCGTGTTCGTAAATACCAATGATGGTTCCAGTGGGGATACCGGCATCTACATTGGATGATCCATCAAGAGGATCGAAAACTGCTACATATTTATCGCCTTCGTCAATGACAATTTCTGACTTTTTGGCATTCTCAGGCATGAGATCCAACTGTTAATTTTGTGTTATAAAAATACCTTTGTGAGACAATGTTTATGTAGTTTGACTCGAGATATGTCACATAAATAGAATAAATCAACTTACAGGTGTATCCTCTTCTTCAGATGCAAGAACACCAAGCTTTCCAGTGAAACGAAGGGCACGCTTCAAAAGGTCGTTGGTGATGACATCAAGCTTCTTCTGATCTTCACCCTGAACATTCACTTCTCCCTCAAGTCCAAGAGTTTCAGAAGAAGGAAGTTGAGATCTCTTTACAAGATTCGCAATTGCTTTGCAGGCAGTCTCAACTCCTCCAAAAAGAGTAGTAAGTTCAGAGATTTCAGGGTTTAGCATTGCAACCTCAGCCATGAAACGCTTGAAGGTCACTCCAGTGGTTTCACATACTTCATCGAACACAGGGGGCTTGGTCTTGTAAAGGCTGCTGGTCGATTTGAAGGTTACGGAAGGAGACTGAGGAGCAAAGGCAGCAACCTCGGATGATACGAGAGCGAAAAGGACTGCTGAAAAAACCTTCATCTGTCGTTTAAAATGTGTAAGATTTCAAAGTTTGTAAGGTGTATAGAAATCACGGTGAAATGATAGATGGTATGTATTGTTGTTGTGAACATAGTTTAGAATCAATCATGGCAAAGTTAGACCAGTATGATCCATCCTAACTTCAACAATCTTCCATTTTAAATAACTTACGTTATTAAACTTTGAGAGATGTACCTCCAGTGAGAAATGTAAGCGAGTTGGAAGTCTCAAGTTTCAATACAGAAAATAGAAAGCTGCGATCTGCGACACCTGCGACGGAGACGTGGGCACGTCGTACATGATAGTGTGTGCAATATGTAAACCGTGTCGGTTTGGTGGATCGCACGCATACGTGTTTTTTGTGGGTTTTGGTGTGTGGGTTTTGAGTGACACGGACGTAGCTTTAGTTTGCGCGACGACGGTGAACGGTGACGACCGACGCCTATTGGCAGATGGCAAATTTTCTTCATTCAAGATAGTTGGAGTTATCGCGACACTTGTTGTAGTTAGATTCATTTCAATATCTTTTGGTAAGTGATGGATGTGTTTTTAACTTTCGATGTGAAATTTTATGTTACTATCAGCCCATAGTGGCATGATATGTACGTATTCTGAAAAGGATACGACGGTATTGAAATGCATACAGAAACATTTTATTCTCACAACTTTTCCACTAGAACTAAGTCTCAAGCGAAATGAAGTTCACTGCCCTTGCATTCGTTTTCACTGCCAGTTCCGCATGGGCATTTACCCCATCTGCCACCATTGGTCGCACCAGCACATCTCTTCACAAAACTATCCCTAAATTCGATGAAGTATGTGAAACTACCGGAGTTACTCTTACCCGTTTCATGTCTGAAGTTGCAATGCTAAACCCTGAAATCTCCGAACTTACTACTCTTTTCGGTGCCATTGATACCTCCTGTAAAGCAATTGCGAATCTTGTAAAGAGATCTCAACTTCCTTCTTCTAGTACTCTTGGTCTTGAAGGGGAGGTTAACATTCAGGGTGAAGATCAGAAGAAGCTTGATGTCATCACCAACGACCTTTTGAAGCGTGCTCTTCGTTTCACTGGAAAGCTTGGTGTTCTTGCATCTGAAGAAGAGGACGAACCTGTTGACCTTGCTAAGAATGAAGGTGAAAAGGCTTCTCTTCTAGTTGAAGAAACTGAAAAATACGTTGTTGTATTCGATCCTCTTGATGGATCATCCAATGTAGATGCCGGTATCCCCACTGGAACCATCATTGGTATTTACGAACATGATGACAACTGTGCAATTGATGAAGTTAAACCTGATGTTTGTCTTGCAAATACCCTTCAACCTGGAACCAGTCTTGTAGCTGCTGCCTACTGTTTGTATTCCTCTTCTACCTTCCTTGTATTGACTTTGGGATCTGGAGTTTTCATGTTTACCCTTGACGAAAATATTGGAGAATTCGTTCTTTCCAAGCCCAATGTTAAGATCCCAGAAACATCCAGTATCATTTCTTTCAACGAAGCAAACATTGAGAAGTGGGATGCTCCTATGAAGGAAACTGTTTACAATTGGCGTAATGGAACCGGAAAGAGTGGAAAGAAGTTTTCATCTCGTTACATTGGATCCATGGTTGGAGATGTTCATCGTACTCTTTTGTACGGAGGTGTGTTTGGATACCCTGGTGACACCAAGAACAAGAATGGAAAGCTACGTCTATTGTACGAAGGAGCACCCATGTCATTCATCATGGAACAAGCTGGAGGTCTTTCCACTACAGGAACTGAACGTGTTATGGAGATTGTACCTAAGCAAGTTCACCAGCGTGTTCCAGTTATTATGGGATCAAAGAATGACGTCCAGGAGGTTATTGATGCTTATGCCGCTGCTGGAAACTAATTATTATGCAATCACAGACAAGTAGCTTGAATAAAATGATATAGTAGAAAAACTATTAAATAGTATTTCATTGTACCGTTCTTAGTCTTCACCGAATACATCATCCAGTAAAGTCTCCATGGAGGTTGAATTCAAAAAGTGGAGGCTAGCCTGCATAGTGACTAACGCATACCCCTCCTTTCCTTGTAGTAGTTGTTCATCACTAGCAAATTCTTCAAGGAAAACACATTCGGCATTTAAATTGGGGACATTTGCCCGTACTAGATGCTGACAAACTAACTTGAGCAAATTGTCGGCTCCCATATTGCATTCGCTGCCTAGCTTTGAGACAGACTCCAAAAGATGTACACAGCATCGCAATTTTTCTGAAACGGAATGGTAAGTAGACAAGAGCCGTATAGACTCAACAGCATCTTCTGAAATTAAACTTTCAGTATCCATCCCTTTACTTTTAGCCTGTTCCTGGACTTGAGAAAACTTTTTACTTAAGTTCAAGTCTAACTCATTCGTTTCGGACACAATCTCTTCAAATACCATGCTGTAAACTTTACCGAAAACTAAAGTCTCCACGGATGCTGCTGAGATTTCAGTTAACCTTGGAGAAGAACCGAACCCCGGTCTTACTTCTAACAAAGTTGCTGTGATATGTTTTATGATGCCATGAACATCTTGTCTAACTGCTCTTGGGTCAAGGACCGAGTTCGAAGCTTCCTTTCGCTTCTTTGCTCTGGATTTCACTTCCTCACACAGTCGTCTATACACATAGCCTGGCAGACTATCTTTGTCATTTAATGAACTCGCAACGAGGAGAAATATTTTTTCTTTTGTATCAAGCTCATCTTCACTAGAAACAATATCTTGGTCTCGCTTTTGCCTCTCTTTCTTTTCAGCACGATTACCAGTAAAGAAAGGAAATATATCAGCTCGTCTATCATTAGGAGCCTCTAGTCTTACAGCCGCGGTGATATGTTCCCATTCGGGGTCAACTATTACATTTGGTCTAACTAAAACAACTGAACAATCAGATCCCTTCTCGCCTAATGTTAGCACCCTCTTCTCGTCCCCTTTCAATTGGTTCACTGTCATCATCGTGCCAGTAACACCAGCAACCAAGACACCGATTCCAATACTGCCTTCAATCAACACTCCAGCTACACCAACAGCTTGTCCAAGTTTGCTTCCAACATATGCACCTATTTCAATACATTAAGATAAGCTTTCATGTTTATGAAAAGCATCAACATGATTGTCAGTACTTGACTCACCTGCAGGACCAGCAATTACAAGACCAGCAACTCCTCCAACAATGCAACCTCCAATCGACGCGACACCCATATTCTTTCTTACCATTTGCCCTTTCTTTATTATTTGAACACTATCTTTTACGCCTTGTACAGATTTAGATGATCGTGGTGATATTTGCATTGGCTTTGATTTTACTTCTGTCAGTACGTCACTAATATCTTGCGCATTATCTTCTTCGGCTTTTTGATCTGTATCATTCAAATCGGAATGATTCTGAATTCTTTCCGAAACATTTCTTAAAACAGCCTTTGTAGACTCAATTGATCCATCCTCACTCGTTGGATGTTGAATATCTGTTTCCTGATCGATCGGGCCTAAGTCGGTACGATTCTCATCGCTCCGAACATGTTCTACTGCTACTTCCTCTGAGTGCTTCTTAATTATCTTGAGATTTTGTTGAAGTGTCATACTGAGTTTTGACAAGGACAACTTCCAGTCTTGTATTTCTTCGAGTTCTGCCTCTGTTGAATTTTCCTCTTGTTTGACTGCTTGTGACAACTCCGCTCCCTGTGAACTGCCTTTTAAACCTTTTAACATTTCTGGAGATGACATGGCCCAATGTGAGGGAGGACCAAATGCTGACCAAATAGCATCATCATCATCATCGTCGTCGTCAACTTGTTCATTCTCCTCCGTTGGTATGAGATCTGCAACATTATTCATCTCAGTTTTATTTTTCAATGAATCACAACAACCTTCTGTTGCTTCTGCTTGAGAATCAGTGCGAATATTGTCAGGACTAGAAACGCTCTTGATTTCCAATGCGGATGATCTTTCATGTATGATACCTAAATTGATACTGCAATGTGGTACGTTCTTATCTTTCCATGTTCCAGTACAACTTCTATGGAGAAATATTCCGCATGCAAGACATGTCACAACGTCTCCACTTATAATTGATATTCTTGAATTGCAAACTGCACAAACACGAAACTTCGACTTGACAATGGATGAAAGACCCGAAAGCTTTGCTAAAGAGTGAAAATGTATTGGATTGGCACACACAGTAGAAGCATGATTTTGATGTGAATTCTGAAAACGATTCAAATCGTAGAGATGTGTCATATTCTCAATCGTTTGAATCAGAAGTTCAGTGGAATTCCCCTCGCGGCTGTGTAAGGCCGATGGCATGATTTCATCCGTTTCCTGCATATCTCCATCAATATCATCGTCGAGATAAGTCTTGTCGTTCTTCGTCATTTCAATTACGAGATAGAATAAGTAATATTTTGGAATGAGGAATGAGGAATTTCTGAAGTGACAAACGTCCCAAGTAACAGTAATAACATTATTGGGGTTATTTAGATTGTTGATTGGTTCATTCTTACTTGCTCATATGCATACTCTAAAAAGCCATGGATATCTAATTTCATTGATGTTTGTCTAATGCAGTTGAGTTATACGTTAGTTATCGATGGGTTTGGAACTTTTGAACATATGTAGCATAAGCTTGAAATACGAATCCATTCCGATTCCAATAGAGTTACTAACTTGTTTTATCCTTCTGCTGCATGGAATTATTCCTTTTACTTAAAGTTTCGACGCTTTCCGGAATGGAATAGAAATGAATATTCGCATCTTCTTTACAAATAGAGATTGGTGTCCAACCAGGTATAGTAAATACATTGCTTACAACGACTGCTCCGTTCGGAAGTTCATTTGCCATTTTTTGTCCGAGTCTATCCATGATTGGATGCAATCCATACACTGCAACAACATGAGAATGGGATAGGTTTATTTTCCATAAATCTTGCATGTGAAAATTTGTATTTCTCCAATACTTTGGCTGAATGGCACGCCGCACTGACGCAAAACCATGTAAAACTGGATTAATTTCATATCCTAAACTGCGATGGAACAGTTGTTCCCTTGCTGCTCTAAATACCACTCTTCCATCTCCAGAACCTAGATCAACAAATTGAATGTCTTGTTTCATGTCTATCCTTTTCTTGATGGATGGAAGATTTCTCAGAGCTCGAAACATGGATTCAATATTCTTGGAAGAAGTAGGTAAATACGGAGCTCCTTTACCTCGTATAACAGGAGGTACACTAAGAAGGATTGCAGCATGACCTAGGAATGCGCATCCAAGTCCAAACTTCACAAGGGGATGAATAGATGATTGGGAGCTAGCCAACGCCGTACTATCTTCTTCGATCTCTTTTGCTAACAGGTTCCATAGTTCGTCCTCAGCTTGCTTCTCAGAATTAACTCTCATATCTGTGTATGCAACACTATTCGAATTAGATGCATTATTTGTACCAATATCTAAATATTAACGAGAATTGGAAAGTTAATGCAAGATGCTCATAACACATGGCACAAGAGACAACACAAAAAAGAAATGAGAAAATCTTGATACGCTCGTGAGAATAATGAGACCAGGTTAGTATTAGACGACAACGTAGCACGCTTCGCACGACACAACTGCAAGAATTTTGAAACACATGAAACTGCAAGCTGCGAACTGAGATGAGACTAATCTACCTTAACATTTTGGTAGGTTGAATTGCAAACAACCGCGATCCAACTTTAAAGTATCTTGTTGTTATATTCAATAAACTAGGTGACCTATTCCATACTTGAACATCAGCGATAGGAGGTTTCTATTTCATTCCAGTTCAAAAGCTACTACTTTGTACTGTAAAAATCTTCTTATTCAACGTGTCCATGTCTCAGAAATCGAAACATATGACAGCACATGATCCAAATGATGCTGGTCCAACAAGTAGCTTCTGTTCCATGTTTAAAGTACCTGAATCAGCTTTAGAACGTATGACTTCAAGCACTAGTCATTCTTCTTCCCCTGATTCTATTGATACAAGCAACTGCTTCGATCCATTTGCAGATGTTAGAGATCGCATGGAAGCATTGTCGCTTCACAGCAAACTGATGAACGCCTATCATAAGGAAACAAAACTACCCGATGGTTCCATTTCCATCGATAACGACCTTTCCATTCCGTTTTTCGTAGCGTGGACCACATACTTTTCATACGCATTGTTTACATTCGTGGGTCACATACGAGAAATATGTTCTAAAATTTTGAATCGTGGACGGTACATATACACAAGTAATTACCCGTCGGATGACAAATCCAAGTATGCACCACTGCTGCAATCCTTTAAAACTTTCTACACCAAGAGAATCTACCATAGAATCCAAGATTGTTTCAATCGACCAATCTGTACCAATCCAGGTGCCTACATTCATGTCTTGGAACGTATCTCTCACGATGGAAATAAAACAATGCAAGTGCTTGGAACTTTCGAAGAATCCAACATGTCTCATGATTTGCAAACGCTATATAAATCTGGAAAACACTTCTCCCTCTACGAGAACAAGATCACTCGTAAATGTCTTAACTTAGGTTCTTACAACTATCTAGGCTTTGGTGATGATTGGAATGTAACCTGTCAAACACCAGTCTTAAATTCACTCGAAGGACTGCCGACAAGTATGGCAAGTTCTCGATTGGAATGTGGAACATCAACTCTGCATTCTAAGCTCGAGCAGATTATTGCAGAGTTTCTTAACAAAGAAGCTGCTGTTGTTATTAATATGGGATTCAATACAAATGTTACAACCATTCCTGCTTTAGTTGGACGAGGAGACTTGATCATATCTGATGAGTTGAATCATACCTCCATTATTAATGGAGCGAGGACCAGTGGTGCAGCCATCCGATGCTTTAGGCATAATGACGTTGACCATTTGGAGGAGATCCTCAAAGAATCAATTGTGCTGGGTCAACCTAGGACTCGCCGGCCTTGGAAGAAAGTCATGGTTATAGTTGAGGGGATTTACAGTATGGAAGGAGAATATTGCGACTTAAGGAATATTGTCAAAATCAGCAAGAAGTATGGTGCTTATATTTACTTGGACGAAGCACATAGTATTGGAGCAATGGGGGCGACAGGAAGAGGATGTTGTGAGTACACTGGTGTAGACACCAAGGACGTGGATATCTTGATGGGAACATTCACCAAGAGCTTCGGAGGGATGGGAGGATATATTGCGGCTGATAAAGCTGTTATTGATATGCTTAGACTAAAGTGTGCAAGTAGTTCTTACCATACTTCAATCAGTCCTGCCGTTTGTCAACAGGTTATTACTAGCTTTGAGGTGAGAGATATTGATTGACAAAGTTGCTTCTATTTCCATCCACTTTCATATTATTTATGCCTTTTCATCATATTGCAGGTTATTATGGGCCGTGATGGGACAAATATTGGAAGGCAAAAGATTCAATCACTCCGTGACAATTCCAACTATTTTCGTATGCGATTGAATGATATGGGACTCCAAGTGATGGGTCACTACGATAGTCCCATCATTCCCATTCTGTTGTACACTCCAACAAAGATAGCAGCTTTTTCCAGAGAAAGTTTTAAACGTGGTCTTGCTGTTGTCGTTGTTGGGTTTCCAGCTGTTCCAATTCTCATGTGTCGTGCTCGATTTTGTATTTCCGCAAGTCATTCCAGAGAAGATTTGGACAAAGCGTTGTGTGCCATTGAAGAGATTGCGGATCTTTTAAAACTGAGATATGCACGATCCCCATTTGGTTAGAAGGTTGCTATGTACCTACATTATCAAAGAGTTGTGTAAAATGACTGTAATAAGTTGTGATAATAAAACTTTTACGAATATATCAGTAGCAATGCTCTGTACTCTGTACATGTTTTCCAATAGAATAAAATTGTTGATAAGGTTAGGACTTAGGAGACTTCAAAATCGAAAACAGAAACAGCTCACTCACAGCTCACACATCATTAAGTAGTTCAAGTGCATTTCCGCATTATTTACATTAAGAGATACGAAAAATAACCATGAGAAATTTGCTCATTCAAATAATTTCATTTTCAGTCATCATTCATTTTTCAAATGGATTTGTTCCAGTTGGCAGATACAAAATGCCAAGTACTAAGCTTCTTATGGATACTACTCCTCTGACCGAGGCATGGACTGCTTACAATAATGCATTAGTTCAAGATCCTCTTATTACCAAGTCTGTCACTGCATCGGTTATTCTAGGTGCTGCTGATCTTACTGGTCAGATTCTCGAAAATAGCAAAAAAAGCGATGACGATGATACACCCATCGATCCAGCCAGAGTCGCAAGATTTGCTCTCTTTGGTTTGATTCTTCAAGCTCCGTGGAATCATTATTACTATCTTTACCTTGACGGTGTGCTCCCTCCAACAGAGGATCCTTTTACAGCCACTACTGGTATCAAGGTTATTATTGATCAATTTGTACAAGCACCAATATTCACTGTAATTATATTTGTGTTTTTGGGATTATTGGAAGGAAAGAGTATTGACGACATCAAGAGTCAATTGGATGCTGATTACAAAGATACAATGTTGGCTAATTGGAAACTTTGGGTTCCTGCAACGATGGTGAATCTGGCATTCTGTCCCCCGGTGCTAAGAGTTTTATTTCTCAACTGTGTCTTCTTCTTCTGGTCAATCTTTTTGTCTCTTAAACTCAATAGTGACAGTGGCGGAAACGCGAGTACTGAATCTAAATAATGTAAATCACTATCAGAGATAACTTATATTTAAAAGGTTTTGATATATGTGACTATTTAGTGCACAATCAAAGCCGTTATTACGAATGAATCCATCGTCATTGTTGGAGGAACGAGTAGATATATACATTTGGACCTATTGAATATGTATCGTGTCACTGGAGACGTCACTATGAATACAGCCTTAACAATCTTTTTCTTATTGAATCGATGCAAAGTAGATACTTCCAATGCTTTCATCCAACTTGGCTTCAAACTCTTCGTCCGTGTCATTTGCAGAGAGTCCTTCTGTGAGAGCTCTGGAGAAGCTGGCAACCATATTTTCGTTTTTGGCAAGAAGCTTGTTGGCTTCTGATCGTGTGTATCCTCCACTCAATGCAACAACCCTTACAACATTCGGATGTGCGATGACTTCTTTGTAAAGATTTGGTTTTGTTGGCAAGGTTAACTTGAGCATTACTTTCTCGTCAGCAGATAATGAGTTCAAATTTTCCAACAAAATTTTTTCAAGCATTTCCTCAGCGGCCTCTTTTTCAGGACTATGGATATCGACCTCAGGTTCTAGAATGGGAACCATTCCTCTCTTAATCACTGTCTTTCCAACATTGAACTGCTGTTGAACGTTAGCTTTGATTCCCTCAAGATTGGCAAGCTTGATAACGGAGCGCGCCTTGGTTCCAAAGATGTTGTTTTCGTGAGCGAGATCAAGTAAGTCATTGAGCTTAGTCATGGTTTTCATCAGCTGTACTCCATTATGCTCATCTTCTAGTCCTTCGTCAATCTTGATAATTGGAATGACTCCTTTTTCCTCCCATAGATACTGAGCTGTCGGCATACCATTGATTGATCGTCGAACGGTATCGGCAAATAAAATGGATGCGAGGATACGCTCGCCATTGAAAACTTTAGATGTCATGATTCGGCTCCTCATTTCATGAATCTTATCGAACATGCTTGTTTCTCCCTGTTCGTATAATACTGTCAGGTATGTACGATCGTGACTAAAAAAGATAAAGCAACGAACTTACCACAATGTAAGCATCATCCGGGATTCCATAAAGCTTCAAAGCTTTTGGAGTGCTTCCTCCGCTTTGATCCAGGGCAGCAACAAAGCCTGGAGCATACAGCATCTTTTCATACATTTGTTCGTACGTGGTTGGCATTTTGGTTTCTAGAGAAAGCGAATCGTAGGAGTGAGTAATTTTAAGCCGAGATAATGTCAACAATTCTGAACCAGCACAGATCAAAGCTCACGCGTTGCTTTATAAACATTAAATAGTTCATTCTATCGATTCGTGATTATGATACAAGTAGCCTTTAATTCTTACCTAATATATCTGAATTACTTTAATGATTGGAATATATGAGAATGTAGTAACAGAGATCGCATTTTTATTTTCAATGACACTTCCGAACTCTAAAGTCGTTCTTCCTTCTCATTGTTGGTACTGACCTGGTCAAATAGCTGTTGTTTATGCGCTATCTATTCACACACAAATGAAAAAACAAAATGCTCCACAGTCCACAGTCTTACGATTAAATTGAACTTTTGAACATTATAGAAATTCGCTTACTACGGGTAGCCTAAGAAGACCTTGATGGTCATTAAATTACATCATTCCTCCCATACCTCCCATACCGCCCATTCCTCCCATACCACCCATGGCTGCACCACCTCCTTCAGATGGTTTGTCAACAATCATAGCCTCTGATGTTGTCAGAAGACCAGCAACTGAAGCAGCATCAACAATTCCAGTGCGGGTTACCTTTGTGGGATCAATAATTCCAGCCTCAAACATGTTGCAATAAACTCCAAGTTGAGCATCGAAACCCAACTCAATTGCAACATTATCCTTGGTAAGTTCACCAACAATTACAGCTCCCTCTTCCCCACCATTAGAAGCAATAGTAGCCATTGGCGCACGGAGTGCTTTCTGAATGATTTCAACACCAATTCTCTGATCTAAATTACTGCATGCTTTAGTGATATCTGCCAACTGGGTGGAGCAATACAAAAGAGCCTTTCCTCCTCCAGGAACGATTCCTTCTTCGACAGCAGCTCGAGTGGCATTCAAAGCATCTACGATACGATCTTTCTTCTCTCCAACTTCAACTTCAGAAGCTCCACCAACCTTAATCACTGCGACTCCACCAGAGAGTTTAGCAAGACGTTCTTGAAGTTTTTCTTTTTCGTAATCTGACTTTGTTGTAGCAATAGACTCCTTGATCAATTCAACTCTCTCAGCGATCATTGATGGGTCACCTTCCCCACCGAGGACGATGGTATCATTCTTTGAGACAGTTATCTTTTTACACTTTCCTAAATGATCAGGTGTTACTTCTTCTAGCTTCATTCCAGTCTCTTCAGAGATTACAGTTCCTCCAGTTAACACAGCAAGATCCTGCATAGTAGCTTTGCGGTTATCACCGAAACCAGGAGCTTTTACAGCACAAACTTTAATTCCAGCTCTAAGTTTGTTTACAACAAGTGTGGCAAGAGCTTCACTTTCAACGTCTTCAGCAATGATAAGAAGTGATGACTGGCTCTTAATAACTGATTCAAGAAGGGGTACAAGTTGTTGCAAATTGCTGACCTTTTTCTCTACCAACAGTACAAGAGGATTTTCAAATTCGCATACTTGAGTCTTGGGATTTGTAATAAAGTAAGGACTAATAAATCCTCTTTCAAACTTCATTCCTTCGACAACCTCAAGTTCATTGTGAAGGGTCTTTCCATCCTGAACAGTAATTACTCCCTCCTTTCCAACACGTTCCATAGCTTCGGCAATAAGAGCTCCAATTTCTTCATCTCCATTGGCAGAAATTGTTCCTACCTGCTTAATTTCACTAGTTGATGAGATTGGTTTGCTAATTTCATCCAAAAGTTCAACAACACGGTTAACAGCAGCTTGGATTCCACGACGAATGTCGGTAGGATTCATTCCAGCAGCAACAGCTTTGCATCCCTCACTGTAAATAGCGCGCGCAAGAACAGTTGCAGTGGTGGTACCATCTCCAGCGATATCATTAGTTTTTGATGCAACGCTCTTGACCAATTGAGCTCCCATGTTCTCAAATGGACATTCCAAATCAATAGACTTGGCAACAGTTACACCATCCTTGGTGATTTTGGGTGCACCGTATGGCTGAGCAATGATAGCATTGCGCCCCTTTGGCCCAAGTGTGACCTATACAATA
>Ga0213868_10004312_pt1 | contig 13014 bp, 8 predicted proteins | sample PICome_9_FD_160087 | JGI IMG/M metagenome (GOLD analysis project Ga0213868, IMG submission 160087) | Coastal seawater microbial communities near Pivers Island, North Carolina, United States - PICO127 | ecosystem: Environmental > Aquatic > Marine > Coastal | place: USA: North Carolina | collected...
GGATAAAAAAAAAAAAAAAAAAAAAAAAAAGAAACCGAGAGAAATCGGTGCCTCTGGTACTATGGGAGGGCCGTCGAGAGGGGGGTTTATTTGTGAGTCTTTAGTCCCCCAACCACCATTACGTTATATGTATACTAAAGAGGTACAAAGGAATGGCGAACGGCGAACGGCGATACATGATACATGGAACATTCATAGATGATAGATATTAAATCTACTTTATATCTACGAAGTAACTACTTAGATACTTACTTAGCATCAAACTGCTTTCTCGTATCTACTTGTTACTTTCTACAATCGTACATTATTGTACGTACTACGTACACACCTTACAACCGACGAAAAGATGAAGAACGTTCCACTTTTTGCAACCTCCAAATAAAACCAATTTCATTCAACTTGATGTAATTGTCGTAGGTCAATTTACAACGACTATCTCCATTCAACCAAAAATTATATTGTTCTCTTTGAGTGCTTACCCATCTACCCAATGCATGATCTTGAGGATATTTAGTTGGGACTGCACAGTCTCCATATTTAGCCTTATACTCCTTTAATTGTTGGAATCTAGCATTCCATATAGACTGGCCTCTTCGTTTTGCCCATACAAACCCAATGGATTCTAATAAGTTTTGTCTTTCTACTGTCATACTAGATTTAGTGATGCCCTCTTGAAAAAGTTTGTATTCCATTCGTTGTTTGTTGACCCATATTCCAAGACTAGGAATGAATCAAGAATGAGATGTAAATTCATATCAATACATATAGACATGTAGACACTTAGATAGATATATGCATATACATACATATATATATGCACACTCAACACTCATATATGCACACGCATATACATATACACACAACAGACAAACCAAAAAACGCACCTAGGATTCTCAGGATATTTTTGAGGAACATGGCAATGCCCATGATTCAATTGAAATTGTTTCAACTCCTCAAAACGTTTTAACCAAGCTATATTTTGTAACTCTTTACGATTCGTAGTAGGATGTTTCGTTTCTTGGATGGTGTCATGCGTAGTTGTAGTGTCCAGAACAGTAGTGGTATTTTGATTCGTGCAAGTGGAGATAGGAGGACTCCTCGTCGTACTGTGGACGTTGGCACTTGTATCGGTCATGGTCATCCTTGCATCATTTGTACTCCTGATCCTTACTTCGTTCAAGCATTCATCCTCTGCATCTCCTAGACTTACTCGAGGAAGGCTTTTCATAGTACTATGAGTACTAATACTTTGACTACTCATAAAAGTCGTCATAGTATTATCAGTACTACTCCTAGTACTACGAGTAGTAGAATGTACTACAAAAGTCACATTCCAAAGCAAATCATCAGATGAAGAAACACTATTTGTGGTGGTACTTGTCTTGGGATAAATTGTATCTGTAGTTGTATCAATAGTTGTATCTGTAGTTGTATCAGTAGTTGTATCAGTAGTAGCAGTCCTGTCATCAGGAATATGATTCCCATAGTTCAAAAGAGTAGTAGTAGTAGTAGTAGTAGTAGGACTAGTAGTAGTAGTACTCGTACTAGAATCAGTATCATGAGATGAAATGTCCCTAATTGCGGTCATGTTATTGATGTTATTGTTATTGCTGCTGCTGTTAGTAGGTGGAATGACATGATGTATAATAGTCTCACTTCCTTCGTTTTTCTTCATGATGATGGTACTGTGGTACTGTGGTACTGTGGTGCTATGGTGCAATCTATCTATCTCTGAATGGGTCGTGATTGGTGGTGATGGAATGAATATATGTACTATCTATATGATCTATATAATGTGTAATGTATACTTATGGATATGCACATAGTAATGATAGGACATATGTCACAACCTCTATCTTATTCTATATACGTGTATATAAACATACTCAATGTATCTCGTAACTCAACCTCGTACTCGTAACAAATGTGACCGTTAGATGTATGAAATCAAATAGATCGTGTCACCGAAATCCCCCCACCTGACAAGGGATATGAGAAATGACAGACTTTGAAAATTTCAGTGCGCGCCAAAAGAGGACATTTTGGTTTTGAGAGTGGGAAAAAAAAGAAGAAAGGTGAAACGAGAAACAAACGAGAAACAATCGAGCATTGACTCCCTCTTGAACGAGAAAGAGTGAAAGAAAGAAAGAGTAACGATTCGATTGATTTGCAATTCCAAAAGAGGAAAAGATTATTTATTCACTGTCATACTGAAAAAGAAAGAAAGCACATGGTTTCGAATCGAAGAGGAACATCCAAGAACACGACAAGACGAACATCGTCCAGGTCCAATAAATTTGTTGCTTCTCTCAAAGAACCCGATGGAAATTCGATTCGTGATGTCTTTCATTTATCTAAAGGAAATGACTCTTCGGAGGAAGATTTATACAACGGCAACAATGATAGTCTTAGTTCGAACGAAAGAGGCAGCACCATCCGTCAACGAAACAAGAACGATTCCAAACATGGTGAAAATCCGCGAACCAAAACGGTTCCACTTTCTCCATCGAAAACAAAAGTTGTAAGACATTCCTCGGCTCGGAAACATATTTACAAGGAAGATTTATCAGATGACGAATCTATGATGTTGTCCGTTGAAGAAAGTAGCAATGAGGAACATGATGACGAACCGCCTAAAATTCAACGCATCATTGCAGTACGAATGGAGACCAAACGAAAATGGCGTGATATTTGTACGAAGATTAATACCAGTGAAATCGACAATGGATCAAGATGGTTCCAAGAGGAAGCTTATGTTGTCGATGAGGGAGAATTGGACAAATATGAAGAACGATTCTTGGTCAAGTGGGCCGATTTGAGTTTCTTGCATTGTAGTTGGGAAAAGGAGGCGGATTTGTTGGATCAAGTCGACCATGCCAAGGTACGTACGTAAGATTGAGAGAAGGCAGTGGTAGTAGTAGTGATAGTCGTAGTAGTGATGGTAGTGGTGGATGAATGCATTCAGAAATAAATGTACATGTACCATCCTTGTAGATCCCTTTCTCACCAACGTTTGATTCATTCATTCATGCATTCATTCATTCATATATACACACATATGTAGGCACATTTGACCACCTTTTTCAAAAAAAGTATAGGTGGCTACTACTTTGACGCAGATGAAAGAATGGATGGGGAATATTTTGATCCCGCATTTTGTCAAATTGAAAGAATATTAGAAGTTAGTACGGAAGGTTGCGAACATGACGGTTGTGATGCGACGAACCCATGGGGTATCATCATGGATAAAAATCATCCTGACTATGACGATGCGACTGGAAGGCAATTACTCATCAAATGGGGGAATAAGTCATATTCAGATGCGTCTTATGAATACGAACGAGATTTGATACTCATGGACGTGGAGTATGAATCACACTTGCAAGACTTCGAGAAAAGAAGGAAGAAACCTAACAAGGTGGAAATAAAAAAACAATTTGCTAAAGCAGAAGAAGAACGTAGGCGTTTGTATAAAATATTCGGTGACACGATCAAAGATGGTCCATCCAAAGAATCCTTGATTTTAGAATATAAAAAGAATTTAGAAGATCAAGAATTTCCTAACGGGGGGGCGTTAAGAGACTACCAAGCCGAAGGAGTCTCGTGGTTATTATCCAATCATATCAATGAACGATCTTCTATCCTGGCCGATGGTAAGATTATGATCTCCTTCGTTTCGTTCGATTCTACACTTGTATTTGTTTGTGTTTGTCCTTTGTTTTTCGTTTTTTCATCCAGCTAACACTATTTCTTCGTCTGGATAGAAATGGGATTGGGGAAAACTATTCAAACTGCAGCATACGTAAAAATGATCAATACAAGATTGCATTTGCGTGGTCCATTTCTAATTGTTGCTCCACTATCCACCATACCACATTGGCAACGAGAGTTTGCTGGCTGGACAAATCTCAATACCATCGTATACCATGGCTCACAAGAAGATAGAGATGTTATCAGACAACATGAATTTGCATACGAATGCGACAGACCACAGGGTGGTGTTGGATTCAATCAAAAGTACCTAAGCAAATGTCATAAAACAAAGACCACCCTTGCGGAGAGACTTTGGATGGTGGAAGTTGTTATAACAACTCCAGAAATGATGATTACAGAGGATTTTAATGAATTGACAGCTGTAGAATGGGATTTACTTGTGGTCGATGAGGCACATCGTCTCAAAAGTCATTCATCAAAATTAGCATTTAATTTGCGACATGAAAAATTCGTTTTCAATCATGTCCTTCTTCTAACAGGAACCCCCATTCAGAATAACATGAGTGAACTTTGGGCTTTGATGAACGTAATTGACCCTGAGGAGTTTGATGACTGTGATACGTTTATGAAACGGTTTGATAAAATGCAAAGTAAAGATCGAGTAGATGAATTGCACGAGCTGATTCGCCCATATATTCTCCGCCGTCTGAAAGAAGATGTCGAAAGAAGTGTGCCACCAAAAGAAGAAACTTTGATTGAGGTGGAGATGACAGTTTTGCAAAAGCAATACTACAGAGCATTGTACGAGAAAAATGTCGGCTTTCTCCATCAAGGAGTGAAGAAAGCTCTTGATGGACCTAGTCTTAATAATCTTTCCATGCAACTTCGCAAGTGTTGTAATCATCCGTTTCTTTTAGAAGGAGTAGAAGAGAAGACTAGAAAAGGAGCTAATTTTACGACGCTAAGTGACGAAGCTGACTTCCTTGCCTCCGCGTCAGGGAAACTTGTTCTTTTAGATAAGCTTTTACCGAAGCTGAACGCTGGGGGTCACCGAGTTTTGTTATTTTCTCAATTCAAAATTATGCTGGATATAATCGAAGACTATCTGACATTAAGGGCGCTGAAATTCGAGAGAATAGATGGTTCTGTTACCGGCAAGAAACGCCAAATGGCCATCGACCGGTTTCAAAGCGGGGATTCTTTGGATTCATCATTCATTATGCTGTTATCAACAAGGGCGGGGGGAGTTGGTATTAATTTAACAGCTGCCGATACATGCATCATATTCGACAGCGATTGGAATCCTCAAAATGACTTACAAGCGCAGGCGCGATGTCACCGTATTGGCCAGAAAAAGAGTGTCAAAATTTACCGATTGCTCACTCGAAAGTCTTATGAAATGCAAATGTTCCACATGAGTTCGATGAAAATGGGCCTTGATCAAGCCGTTTTACAAGGTTTTGAGAACGGAGGATCTGGTGATAATGGACCGGTGAGTAATGATTCTATTGAGCATGATTTCGTTTTCTTTATGTAGTTTAGTACTCCAGCTCATTTTTTCGCTATTCAATCAGAATATGACAAAAGAAGAAGTTGAAAAGTTGCTAAGGCATGGCGCGTATGACATGTTTCGAGAAGAGCAAGAGGGTGCAGCGGAAAAGGAATCAAATGAATTTCTAAATCAAGATATTGATACAATTTTGGAAAGACGAACCACAACCCTTGTCCACGAAAATACTGGCACAGGAAGCAATGCTGCTGGTGGAAAATTCTCAAAAGCAAGTTTCAACGCAGCAGGTGGAATCAAAGGAAGCCATGAAGGAGATACTGCCGATGTTGATATAGATGACCCTGATTTTTGGACCAAAATGGTTGGAGAAGCGAAGGACGAAGTAGACGTCGGTCAAATCGCCAGTGGACAAAAGCGTGCTCGAAAAAAAGCTGTTTATAATGAGAAACTATTTGATGATGGTCTGAATGCTTCAATTATTTTTGAAGATGGAGAAGATTCTGATGGATCCACTGACTCTGATGACAGTGACGAAGAATCCTATGATGGCGAAGATGATGCATTTTTATGGGAGGATTTTGATTTGGATTCAAATGATCAGTTGAATAATCCTACGCTTCTAGAATTGAAGGCAAGACATCTACTATTATCAAAGAATCACGAAAGAAGGCGTTGGGGCGGAAAGAAACCTGGCCAATGGCATCGTAGCGATGCCGATCAAATAGTGAAATTACTTCATCGGTTTGGTTATGGAAACATTGATTGGAATATTTTCTACGGTCATTTCAGAAAAATGGCCAAAAAAGATTACGACGACGAAGAAATCAAACATATGAGTTGGTCCATCTGCATGTATGCGCTCCACGAGGCTGTAATTGATAATGTTTCAGATACAGCGAGGCGCATTGACCGGAGTTCCAAGAAGAAACTTGACGAGTCACTTGAAATCGATGCAACTGAAAACGGAATCAAGATTGAAACAAAAAGTTCCGATCAACGTCTAGATGTTGAGAAAGATTCCAAGACATTGGACACTGTTGACACTTCTTCTGATGAGTGGAAAGAAAAACAAGTCGATGCGTCATTCACAAAAATTGTAAATCTTCAGAATTGGATTGGGTCTGTATTGGATGACATAAATGAGTTTTCTGAAACGAACGCACCTAGAGATGCCTCAGTATTGTACGATGTTCCAAACGATGCTTCCTCCCCACGCTCTATGACGTCGCTGGTGCAAGCATTTGAAGAGAGTATTCTTCCTGTCCTAAGAACGAGAGGATGGACTGTCAGGCGTCCGGAAGGCAATCGAAAGAAGAACTCTATCGTCTCGCCGAAGGGTATAGAGGTAAGTCTTGGTAGTTTATACCTTATTCTCATAAACAACTCTTGAATCTCACAATTGCTTCTAAAAAATAGTATCGTAACGTTGCCAACATCATGGATTCCCTGGCTTCTATTCATCCTGAGCTTCAAGGTACCGTTCAAAATATCATTGTGTCAGTCAGCTTAGCTACGTCCAAAATTTCTCAGGAACCGCGAAGCCCTGATAAGTTGCATTTAAGTATGGATAACCTCGACTCCAATGCAGTAAAAGAGGCCCTTCAAAAGTATGCACCCCTCCAATTAGTTATAGATCGATCTCAGTTAAGGAGGGTGAATTTGACTCCTACACGATTGCTAAATTCACTGACTTACTTGCGACTATCACACCGGCTAGTTCAGTCTGTACGCAGCTCAGAAGAATCTTTGACACCCTACGAGAAATATCTTCGTTTGTCCAGCAAGCTAAATATCAATCCGAAGTCTGCTTTACCACATCCTCAATGGACCGCCTTTCATGACGCTGTTTTAATTACAGCAATTACTCAGCATGGTTGGCTAGACCGTAATAGTCATTGTAAAGCAATTCTTGCGGACAAGGATATACAATGGGGCTATCCTTTTGATGATGCATATAATGCTGATAAGAGAAAGCCAATATCAGAACAAACAAAATCTGTAGATACAAGTACTATAGAGGCTGTGGCAACTAGGGCTGCATTATTTTTAAACGCAGTAAATGAAGATGAACTAAAAGATACAAAGGGCTTTAACGTCTCGTTGGTTACAGAGGCCTATTCAATCGAACGGATAAATAATGATGATGGACTCACATCTTGGGCCGTTAACAAAAAAAAATTGAATGCCTCAAGAGAATCAAAAGATTGCGCGAAATCTGGTTCTAGTTCAGCCAATAAGGAAGAAATTATCGATGAAAATGCAATAATAGATTTGCCGACTCGAAAGGATTTGTTAAGACGAGCAAGAACTCTTCTCACTAACACGTCGAATTTTGCAGAAATTGGGTCGGAACTTTCAAAGGTTCATGATTTCACAGTTCTAGATCAGAGCAATACCTGCAACATTTTTCTTGCTGAATTGATTCGAGAAGCTATACGAGTTTCGCAAAAGAAACAGGCTTGGATCTCCACGGTGTTAAATGCTGCGGTGAGTGAAGCTACTAGACGTTCCGAAGAAACAGCGTCGATGATGGAAGGAGAAGACGAAACAAAAGAGCACAAAGATATGAAAAATATTCTGAAACACATCAATTTAGTAGTTCGAAACTCCAGACCGCTAGTGCGAGGGTCCAAAAATGTACTAAGAGCAATATTAGGTCTTGAACTTCACCAACTCAACAAATCCGGAGAAAGCCTTTTTGTTCAAGAAAGGAAGCCAGTAAATATTTCTACTTCTTCCTATGCACATCCTTCCAAAACGGTCGATAAATCGTCGTGCGTCGATAAAAGTGGTGGTTTAGAGATCAAGAAAAAGACGCAAAAAAGAAAGAAACAACAGACATTTGAGTGTACAGTTGGGGATTCAGCAGTAAATACAGCTTTGGGGTTGGCCAAAAATTTTCCACAAAAGCATGGTTCTGAAGAAAGGTTTTTGAAGTTGTCATCGATCGAGACTCTCCTGTTGAGTGTCATGTGTTCACAAGGGATACCTATTTGTGATGAATCTTGGCATTCTTCCCTAGAGTGTCATTTTGAAGATGGATCCTTTGCATTGAGTTGGTCGCAGACAGGAAATGTTTTGGAGGCAGCAGCTGAAGCTTGGCATGACATGACTGCTAACAAAATCAATACAATGAAAGAAAATGGACTTGATGCTAGTCATCTTCTTCCGGAGCTTTCTGCTCGACATATCGTATTTTTAGACGCATTGCAACTTCAAGCGAATCCTACAGCTCTCGCCAAAAAGGCTGTTATGCTTTTAGAAGCAGTCCGCATGAACAGTGCAATCGTAAGGCACAGTACCAAAGCCAATTCGAAGTGTGAGTCCCCAATCGGACCACGGGCTATCCAATGGAGTGTTGTTCATTTGAAAAAATGGGCCCAAATGTTAGGTGTTTTGAGACCTGATGGTAGTATTCTTCCTCTTACAGCATGCTTTGCTCGTCCTGACCTTCGGCCTGCGGCTTATGTTGATGAAGATGGCTGTGAAGCTATTTATTCGCAGATAATGCAACAGACGAGATTGAGAGACATTTTCCTCAAATATGAAAAAGATGATCTTTTCGTGATGACTGAAAAGGCGATTAAAAAATGTAAGAAGAATGGCAATTATTGGGACGAGGAACCTGAATGGTGGGGAAGTGATGACAAGCATCCTGCCTCGGATGATATGAATCTTTTATCCGGGATTCTGCAGTATGGTTACGGCGGTTTTGAAGAAATGGTGAATCAGAACAGAAGGTTTTCTGCATTTGCTGCTGCTGCCAAAACAGAAGAATCTTTACCTTTAGATAGATTTTCAGCTCAAAGGCGGATTGACATGCTCACTCGAGAACTTGGTATTATTGACGATGCTAATGACTCGCTGCAGCTATTGCGTGAAGCCAAAACATCGATGTCTAATACGGCGGCAACTCGTCAAATAGGCATTGCATCTTTCTTTGCCCCGAAGAAAATCAAAGTGGAAGAGAAGACAAAGAATGAATGTGATGAAAGGAAGCCTATTGAAGATGATCCAGAAGACAATGATATAATTGAAATTATTGAAATCAATCCAGCGAAAAGAAAGGCCGAAGCCTTGTTGAGCAGCCCATTGGAGAAGAAGACAAAATGAACTACTGAATAAATAAGAATATGCTTTTTAGAGAATTAGACGAACAAGCATCATTGTGTAGCTCTTTTCTTGATCGTTTGTCTTTTGGATGTGTGAGTCTGAGATAAATGAGGACATTGTATCATTCTAAAAATACTAAAATAGCTAATTCGGCGATTTATGATTATTCATTTCATCACATGGGGTATATCATTCATTCCGAGATTGAACACTCTTTGCACTAAAATCACTTACCAAGTAACTCACTTACTTTGTGCGAAAATAGAAAGGTATGAGAGGGAACAATAAAAAAATGTCGATTTTCCTAGGAGGGAAGCATCGGAAGATCTTCTCGCCTAATAAAAAAGCGTGTAATCACGAAAATGTGAGGGAAGAGAAGAAAGAACAAGACATAGAGGATCAATATTATTCAACAGACACTTACTTAGAAACAAGATCTCATAATGATGATTCAGCAAGAAATTCCTTCAGTATATCAAAATATTTTGGCCAATCAAATATTGCCGACGACAGGATAAACTTGGATGCGTTCATTGAAGTGAGAAATGAACACGATGATATTATAAACACTTTAGAGAACCCTATTATTCCAACAAAACCAGAAAGGATGGAAAGCAGTGATGTAGATCTTATGAACAGAGCACTGAAGTGTATACAAACAAGAAATTTTGACGAATTGATGGAGATCCTCAAACAGAACTCATCTATATCTCTCAAGGAAATTTTGTCTAATACAAAAGGTATAAATGAGGCCAAAGATGGTGGAACTATGCTTCATATTCTTGTTTCCATGAAACCAATTCTGAAGATGAAGAAGATGAAAACTCGCTCGTCTATTGAAATAAATTTCATATCTGCTGTTCCAGAGACTCTTCTAAAATATATTATTGAAAATCAACCACGTGCTTTGCATATGACGGACAACAAAGGGAGAATGCCTCTTCATCGCGCAACATTGAGCATGTTGAAATTTGCTAAGGAAATATCGCTGATGGCATCACAATATGAAATGATTCAATGTACCACTGATTCCGAAATCAATCACGTGCGTTTGTTACTAACACACAAAGCCTCTGTGGCAAGTTTTGCTGATTCTTACGGCAATCTCCCTATTCATTATGCTGCTAGCGCATCATCCGACTTTGTCGACTTGAACAATATCTTATATTTTGGCAAAAAAGAAACTCATCTTCCTACTGCTCTAGATGCGATGAAAGATCTTCTCAGAGCTTACCCAAAAGGAGTTCTTGTCCCCAACAAAAAAGGGATGCTCCCTCTGCATATCACTTGCTCAAAACGAAAAAAAATAAACGAAGAATGCCTTTCGCTTTTGCTTTTATGCCACCAATTAGAGAGTGGTTTGCCTGTTGAACCTGATATAAAAGGCGATACGCCCCTAATAGTTGCCATAAGAAATGGTGCATCGGGATCAGTGATTAGATCATTTGGCCAACTTTCAGATGGAAGTATCTCTTCTAGCTTATTCATCCAAAGAGATGCCAGGAATAATAATCCGCTTCATGTTGCTCTCATTCATCGACCGCATCCCAATGTTGATGTGGTGAATGCTATACTCGATATTGCGCCATTCACGGCATCTACACCAGACGGCGAAGGAATTATGCCCATCAGACGCGCAACAAAATTCAGGTTACCACCGTATATTATCAGAAAAATGCTTTCTCGTGATATGCCTATAGAACTTGGAGTTAGTGGTTCTAATCATGGTTTGGATATACAGGGAAATCGTGATGTGACGATACCCACCAGCCTTCGCAAGTCAAGAACAGTGGCAAATCATGTAGTTGGAAGAGCGCATCACCATTCGTGGTGGCACGTTATTGTCGAGTGCGAAAATAACTATATCGATATGGTGTCATCATTTCTTTCAGAAGAGGCAACTCATTTCCAAATAATGTCCCTTGTCCGCCAGGTGGGTCCAAATGGATACAGCATTGTTATCAACTGTGTGAATGACAAATGCCTTCTTATGTTTCATTCGCTGTTGAGATTTTATGATAGATATGAAATTTTATTATCTACCGATGCTTCTAATATCGCTTGTGATGATGATGCTGATGGAGTTCAGCGGTATGTAGTGTTTGATCACGGCTCCATGTTTTCTCCTTTGCATAGCATGAGCTTTGAGAAAGCCCGGAGAACATTATCCAAGTCAAGAGTGTTCCAGATTGAAAACAATGTGCATACTGAATCTTGTATTGAGGTGTCACTACTACCGAACAAAGATCGAAAAATGCTGTTACGGTGTTATCAACAAGACGAAGCATTTCACGCGGAAGTAAAAGTACGAGAAAAGTATCAATTTCCCGAAGAATATTTTGAACAAATTTACAAAACTCATTATGATGCTACTTATACTCACTTGACATTGTCCAAAGCTGAAAAATTGTGCTGCATAACATTTGAAAATCCAGATCACACTTTGGATGAGGTCTTTGCATCAGTGTCTGGTAGTTCTCGAAGTCGTACATGGATCGAAAAATGTACAGTAGTTTTGAGGCAACTTGCTAATGGCATAAAAATCGTACATGATCAAAATTTGATTCATGGATACTTAACGCCATCGAATGTGTGCAAGTATGGCAATAAATGGAAAATTTGCAAGCTCGGAACAGTTACAAAGATTGGAAGTGCCGTGAGAGGACCTTTTCGTGCCTCTACTCCACCAGAGTGTATCAAAGTGGTCCGATCCTCTCGTAGACAAGCAACATCATCCATTTTTTCTCAGGTGCATGAAACGAGCGGAATTGGTAATAGTGGTAGTCGTCGTCGTGTTTTGATCGCGACGCCAAAAGAGAATAGTAGTTTTCGTGATAACTTCGAGGTCGGGGAAAAGGTAAAATTTACTCCGATTGTAATGAAAAGAGTGATTCAATATAATGGAGAGGTGGAAATATCAGAACAGCAGTCAATAATGACGAAAGGGGAAGAATCGTTAGGAAAAAGTACAAGTCCGCCAAACAGTTCTCCATTGGCCTCTATGTTCAGGAGCAAAAGTGAAATTTCACTTTTTCAATCACCCAAGTCGCCATTTCTTTTTAACAGTAAAAAATACGACAATGATGAAGATGAAATCATAGTTTATTCATCAGATGGTATCCTTGCCACGCCAGCATTTGATATGTGGGGTTTCGGAGTCATTATGGCCAATATATTACTCGGACGATGTATGAACCTTCCAACGTTTGAAAAGGCCGATGATGCCATCATGAAGAAACTGTACTTCTACAATAACGAGGAACTGGAAAAGATATGTAAAAAAGTTGAATCATGTGTCGGGGTGGATGCTGCTGATTTGATTCGGAAGCTGTTGCAAAAGGATCCGAGGAATCGACCTCAATCCATGGATGAAGTTCTTTCTCATGTTTATTTTCATTCCTCTGTAATTTATATTTAAAGAAATATTTTTAAAAATGGAAACAAGGTATGTTTTGAACGACCATTGCATGGTATGTATCTACTTACTTAGTAGTATGTGACTTTACTGATTATGTATCCAAAAAATGACGGGGGGTCACCGGTTACCGGTTACCGGTTACCGGTTACCGGTTACCGGTTACCGTTCAATCGCTGGACTGGAAAGTCCCAACCCTATAAAATGACGTACTCATTTTTGTTTGAGCGATTGGAGAAAAGCAAATCTTTCGTTTCCAGCA
>Ga0213868_10004319_pt1 | contig 13001 bp, 8 predicted proteins | sample PICome_9_FD_160087 | JGI IMG/M metagenome (GOLD analysis project Ga0213868, IMG submission 160087) | Coastal seawater microbial communities near Pivers Island, North Carolina, United States - PICO127 | ecosystem: Environmental > Aquatic > Marine > Coastal | place: USA: North Carolina | collected...
TACGAGCGATCGCAAAGTCAACACAGAACGCCTCGGTTTCACTCGTTCCACTTTAAACGCCTCCTTCCCTACGTCAGATCATCGCCGTCGCAAAAATCAAGCGCGAAATGTGCGATATGCTCATACAGTCAACACAAACTCGGTTTCACTCGTTCCACTTTAAACGCCTCCTTCCCTACGTCGCATCATCGCCGTCGCAAAAATCAAACGCGAAATGTGCGATATGCTCATACAGTCAACACAAACTCGGTTTCACTCGTTCCACCTGTTCTTTCGCGAGTCGAAACTCCTCCTTCCCAGTCACCTCGTCGCGCACATCAAAGTCCTCCTTTCCCTCGACGAGAGTCTCCACGAACTCCTCTAAATCCACGAACGCTTTTTCTAATCGAACGAACGTGTCTCTCACCATCGCTTTCGACTCTTCCAGGCACTGTTTCCGTTGTCTCGCGTTGTTGTTGTTGTTGTTGTTGTCGTTCGTTTCGTCGTCGTCGTCGTTTCGGTCAATCCTCTCGTCTTTTTCTATTCGCGAAGTGAAATCCAAAACTTCTCGTTCGTACATTTCCCTCTCTTTGGAGAGGCGACGGAGGACGCCGGTTTTGATTTTCAGTTCGCGTAAAACGTGCGAGATTCTTTTTTCGCGCTGCATTTCGTCGCGCTCTTCTTCGTTTGTATTCGCGTCTGTTGATGTCGTCGTCGTCCTCATCTTTGTCGTTTCTGTTGTGGAGATTTTTGAACTTTTCGCGGGGAAAATTTAACTGTCGTCGTTTTGCCTCACAAAACACTCTGAAAAGAGTATTAATACACTTTAGAGAATAACACAACGATGACGACGAGCGGTGCGTCGAAGTCGTTCACGTCGTCGTCGTCGCGATTCTTTTTGAAGTCTCGGACTTTGAGTAGCAGTAAAAGGAGGAGTAGTTTTAGGAGGAGGTATAGGAAAACGAGCGGCCAGATTGAATGCTCGACGAAGAAAACATTCACCAGTTTCCAAGAACTCATCGACGAGTCGGAAATACCAGTCCTCGTGGATTTCTACGCCACGTGGTGCGGGCCGTGCAAACTCGCCTCGGAAATGTGCGGCAAATTCGCGAGTCAAACGGAGTTTAAAGATAAGGTGAAGTTCGTGAAAATCGATACGGAGAAATACGTGGAGCTGAGCTCGAAGTGGAAAGTGGAAGGGTTGCCGACCTTTGTGTTGTTTCACAAAGGGAAAGTGCTGGACAGGATCGAAGGATTGCCGACGGAACAGCAGATGAAAGATCGACTGCTGTACTTTTTACAACAAGTGTAGAAGAGACGGTATCGTGAAGGTATCATTTTAATGTAGAAAAGCGGTCGCCCGCGAAGAGAGTTCTTATTCTAACGTAACAACTTTAACGCAACCTTTCGTTCGCCAGAGAGAATTTTACGACGGGCTAGTATTAGCGTTTTCCTTTTTTCGGTTTCTTCCTTGATGCCGGCGGCTCGTCTTCTTCTTCTTCTTCGTCGTCGTCATCGCCAAAGACGATGTCGGGGAGCGCGCCGTCAGAATCGGAGTCATCTTCTGTTTCTTTCGCCGCGGCGGCTCGCTTTTGTGCCGCCGAAGCGGAGGACTTGCCAAACTTTTTCTTCTTCTTCGGTTGTTGTTCGTCTTCTTGTTCTGCGTCTTCCATCCGAGGCGCTTTCGATGGAATCCACGCGTCGTCAGAGGTTCGAAGTTTACTAGAATTCACCGGCACGCCAAACGCGCCAAACTCGTCGTCTTCTTGAACGGCGCCGGCGGCGCCGGAAGGCCGAACCCTTTTTGTTTCAACTTCCTCTTTTTCTCCTTCTCGAGGAGGTAGCATAGGCTTCTGGACGACGGTGTCTTCAACTTCTAGTTCTTGCTCTTCATCGTCGTCATCCATCGCCACTGGCTCTTTTTCTTTGTTTTCTTCTTCTTCTTCTTCTTCTTCTTCTTCTTCCTCCTCTTCTTCCTCACCGTCGTCCCCCCAAGTCGGTTTCGATCCTTCTAATGCGTGCTCGGTGCTATTTTTATCAGTCAACGACCACTTTACTTTTTCTTCTCTCGTCGCATTTTTCAGCGAATTACTCGCGCGCTCCAATAAAGGCGGCGCGCTCGGATGCAACAAACTCTCCAAAGCAACGCGCGCGTGTACGGAGGCTACGTCGCATGTATTTGCGAACGAGGCAAACGTCAACGCGCTGTTCCTCGGTCGATGCGATGTCGGCGCAAGCGTTGAGGCCAACAACGCCTCCGTTTTTGCAGCCTTTAAATCTTCCAACATTCTCTTGCACGTTTCGTCGCGATACAAATTGAAAGGTTCGATAACGCTTGATTCGTACGCAGCGGCAACGACGTCGTCGATGGCACGTCTCGCGCTTCCAGAAATCGAAGCGCCTCCGACGCGCAAAAACGCTGCTAAACATTTTAGCGCCGCGGTTGAAGTCAAAACGCGATTTGATGCGGTCATACCGCCGGCTAAGAGAATGTCGTTATCTACTCTTGCGGCAATTTCGCGAATTACCTCGGGATCTTGTTCGGTTTCAACGCCGTGCGCGCCGTGTTTCTTCCTCTTTCTTTGTTGTTGCGATTGGTGCTGTCTCGCGGACGATGCTCGGATGAACGACACGTTCGTGAACGTCGCCGCCGCATCCTCAATGGCGTGTAACGCTATTGAATCACATATGAAGCTTTTCACCGCACCCGCGCCTAAAGTGTTCGCTAGATTTATGGATACGTCGTACGCCGCGCATCGAACGGATGCGTTCGTGACTTCCCCGGTGCGATCGTTTGCCGCGGTGTTTCGCAAGCAATCGTCCAACATCGTACACGCGAAACCACACGTCGGCGCAAACGTTATTTTCGTAGCTGAAATCGTCGCATTTAACAACATCAAAGCCTTTTCGTGCGTGCATGGAAGTTTTGCACTCAAACGTGGCGACGGTACACCTGGAGGAAGCCCCGGCGATTGAGAAATTGGCGTTCCGTTGCACTTCAAAACTCGTTTCGCGAGCTCGCAGATTGATTGAATAGGCACGCTCACGAATACTGGAAACTCTTTCAAATTCAACATTTCCTCACACACGAGTAGTACGTTGTCCAAGTTATCGTGCGCGCCTTCCCTCGACGCGTCTTGTATGTTCTCGTTCGCGAGAAATTTGGCGGGAAGATCGTATCCAACCGGCGTGAGCATTTTTAATCCTTTTTCAGCCACTTCCAACTTTTCAAAACCATCGAACGCCATTTTCGCGAAATGGTGCGCTTCGACTAAAGCAGCGCGCATGGTCGATTGCCAAATTCGGGCCAACTCTTTGGTGCCACCCGATGCTCTCAACACGGACGCGAAGCATCTCGCAGCGACCGCGGGAAACGTGTGGCTTCTTTTATAACTCCCGCCTCCCACGTACATTTTAATTGTACTTTGCAAAATCAATACGTGTTGCTTCGCCGATCCAGGATGCGCCGCACAAATCGCATCGATACACTTTAACGCGGCCATTTCCAAAGTTTCGTAAGTTGTTTTCATTTGGTTGACTTTTAATAATCCGAGAAGAGTTCGCAAAATCTTTCCGAAACATTGCGATGCTTCGTGTTTCACCCCGGGCATGTATTCAGATAAAGCCCCGGACCGTTTCGCTATAATTTCTACGCACTTCACTATGGCTAATGTCAACTGCACTATTTCTGTCAACTGCACTTTCGCCTCGTCTTCGACTATGCATTTCACCAACGCCTTGAGCGAACCGTCTAGATTCTGCAACGCGTTCGTGAAAAACTTCGCGAACCGCTCCGTCGACGCGTTCTCCGCCACAAACTGAATCACCGCCACGCCTCGAACCGCTTCGTAAACTTCTCGAAATCCACACCTCTCCTCAGTCCAGCTCGTGTTACCGAACGCCGAAATACGCTCCATCTCCGTCAAAAAAATCCCGCCCTCCATCTCGCTCGCCAACGACAACAGATTCGATCGAGCCATCACGTGTAACGCGTTTCTCGTCCTCGCAACTAATTCTTCTTCTTCTCCAAATCCATTCTCACCACCATCGCTCTTCTTCTTCGTCGTCATCATTTCCACGCAGTATTTCAGCATCGAACTTCTCGTCGCTTCAGAATTGTTGTTGTTTTCATCACCGCCGCGCTTCTTACTCCTGCTCGTCCCATTCGTGGTGGTGGCGGCTCCTCCTCGGTTCCTCGTTTTGTTGGTGTTGTTTCCCATTTGAATGATGCGAGAAGAAGACGCTCAAAGCAGAGACAACGACGACGTAAACGACAAGGACTCACACGACGACCGCGTCAAGGTGGTATTCTTTCTTTCGCGCGTTCGCCGCTCTCGCGTGTATTACGAGTAGTATTTGTGGCGAAATTCTTCAAAAACTTTCCCTTTTGAGGAAATTGGAAACCTCTGACCATTTCAAACCTTTAAGAAGAAGAAGAAGAAGAAGACGGACGCGCGCGCAGTTGAGTCGGTGGTACGTCTCGTTTCTCCGCAGTACTCTCCGTACGAGATCACCCTTCCAGACTGGGAGTGGGAGTTTTTGGGGCGAGTGTTATACGCTTTGCGTAAACGTAATAAAAACATATCTCATTTGAAAAGAGTAGCCGGGGAAAAGCAAAAGCAATCCGATGGGGGAAGGCGGAGTGAAACTCCCACCTCGCTCGACGCGAGGTCGCCGGATGACGCGCATGCTCGAAGACGAAGACTCCGCGGACGAAGAGTTCTGGAACCAAGACGCGTTCAAAGAAGAACACGAAGACAGCGAGTACGAAAGCGAGGAAGAAGTCGCGGACGTTTTTGATAAAGATTTCGACGAGGAGGAAACGAGCGAAGACGAGGAGGAAGTGGAAGTGCGAACGGAACGACGGAGGAAGACGATGAAAGCGCCGGAAAGAAACGAGGCGACGAAGAAGAAGAAACAAGGTGCGAGTGATACTGCTGCTACCGCTGCTGCTGGTGGTGGTAGTGGTGCGTATCAAGAACAAGAACAACAACGACAAGAACAACAGACGGCGACGACGGAGCCGGCGGTGGTCATACCGCAGGAACTTCGAGTCTCGTCGCGCGCGTCCGCGAAGGAGATTCGGGAAAGGTCCGAGGCGTTGCAAAGAGAGAGAAAGTCGAGACCGCAAATCGTGCGACCGAAGGTGGAGTACGTCGTTCCGACCATGGAGGAGATGATCAAAGAGGCGAAGATTACGGAGAAGAAGAATTTAATCGAGTTGGAGCACTTGTTGCACTTGGAGGAAGAGCAGAAGAAGAAGAATCAGATGATGGATAGGAAAAAGCGGTACGACGGACCGGCGATTCGGCAGAGAAGTTTGAAAGGCGATAAACCCGGGAAGATTGTGTACGAGTTAATCCGAGGCGCGGTGAGTGAGAGAGACGCGCCGGAGTTTTATTTGAGAAGCGAAGATCAAGCGCCGTCGACTTCGGCGAAAGAGGAGAAAATTTGCGCGATTACCGGGTTACCGGCAAAGTATCGCGATCCGAAATCAGGGTTGTATTACGCCACGATTGATGCGTTTAAGCAGTTGCGGTTGCAACAGGAGAAGAAAGAGGCGGAAGAGAAGGAGAACGCGACGATAGATGTAGAGGTAAAAGTAGAAGACGGACAAGAACAAGAACGGGAACAACCACCAACGCGCAGGTCGATTTGGGATCCACCCATTCCAGGGGCGTTGACGCATCGCGAAATCGCGCAAATAGCCAAGAAGAAAGCCGAAAAGGAAGAGCAAGCCGCGATGCAAGCGTTTTTGAAGCAGCAAGAGGAGGCTAAAGCCGCCGCGGCGGCGTTGCGCAGAGAAAAACAAGGCAAACCGGCGAAGGTCGCGCCGCAGGCGAAGCGCACAAAGGCGCAAATCAAGAAAGCGAAGGAGGCGATGAAACGAGAAGAGGAAGAGAACAAAGATTTGCGAGGTCCTGGTCGATGGTTGTCTTTGAAGACTATATTGGCGAGGCCAGAGTTGGACGTCCCAGCAACTGGTCCTCGATACCCTCGACCAGTGCTCGAAGGCTTCTCGAAACCGGGCATCCCGCAGTACGTCGTCCCGACGCCGAAATCGATCGACGAACGACCACTCGACGAAAAAGACATTAAAATCGAACAACCAAACTTCGACAACGGCAATCGTGGTGCTACCATTGCAGTTGTTGGTGGTGAAGATACCGTGGAGATTGAAGGTATTCATTCCCGGGATATGGATCACATCGACGCCTGCGATATCATGGCCATCGAAGACAACGAAGAGGAAGACGACGCGATGACAAACTCGGATGATTTCACCGTCGAAGATGCCTCGGACGACGAAGAAGACGACGAAGGTACGATCGAAGAAGACGAACGCGCGGCTTTAGAGGAGGACGACGAGCGTTTGAATATAACTGCCGAGGAGGAAAAGAACGCGCTCGAGGACGAGGCGAACATCCCAATCGAAGAACTCATGCGCCGATACCAATCGAACAATCGACAGTTTGGGCAAAAAGAACCGTCTCCATCGCCGGAAAACTCCTCTGACTTTGATCGAGACGAAGACGAAGATGATTCTGAAGATAACGAATCGACGTTAGAGGAGGACGAAAAAGCGCTTCAAGAAGACGAAGACATGTTAGATGCGGACGAGGAAAAGAAACGTTTGGAAGACGAAGCGAACATGCCCATCGAAGAGTTGATGGCGAGGTACCAGCAACAGCAAAATAAAGGCTAGCGACGACGTCAAAAAGCGAATGTGATAGCACAGATGTATAGCGAATGTAGAATAATAGAAAATTGGTAGTTTTTTGTCATTTGACCGCCTCTCAAAAAGGACGACCAAACGACACTTTTCCTTCATTCTTTACCTCTCATTCATCATCATGCAGCGCGGGAGAAGAAGCCCCGCAACAATATTGCGCCAACTCCTCCTCGTCTCTCGAACGCCCCTCTTCAGTGACAACAAAAACTGCGCGCCGAAAAAACTATACGCGGCAAACCCTCTGCCGTTGTTCGAGGACGAAAACGACGGGAAGACTAAAACCGAATGGAAAAAGCGCAGACAAACGACGGCGGATGAGTTAAAACCACCAACGACGAATACGAATACGAATCAACAGTTTTCCATGCTCACGGACACGTTTAACCGCCACCACGACTATTTGCGGATATCTCTGACGGAAAGGTGCAACTTGCGATGTCTGTATTGCATGCCAGAGGATGGGATCGATTTAGCGCCGAAAGATGATTTATTAACGACCGAGGAGATTGAACGTTTGGTGAAGTTATTCGCGAAAGAAGGCGGGGTGAGGAAAGTTCGTCTGACGGGTGGAGAACCGACGGTGAGGAAAGATTTAACAGACATAGTGGAACGAATATCGAGGATAGATGGGATAGAACACGTGGCGATGACGACGAATGGCGTCGCGTTGAAGAGTAAACTTGACGCGTTGAAACGGAACGGTTTGAAGTCGATCAACGTGAGTTTAGATTCGTTGGTAAAGGCAAAATTTGAGTTCATGACGAGGCGAGACGGGTTAGAGAAAGTGTTGAAATCAATCGACGAGGCTATTCGGATCGGGATAGAGACGGTTAAAGTAAACGTCGTCGTCGTGAGAGGGCAGAACGACGACGAGTTGTTAGATTTTGTGCAATTCGCGAAAGAGAAACCAGTCAACGTGAGGTTTATTGAGTACATGCCGTTCAACGGGAACAAATGGGAGACGCGAAAAATGGTATCCTACGCGGAAATGTTTGATACCATTCAAAAAAAGTACCCATCGATCGCGCGAATCCCGGATGAAACCAAATCTGAGGTTGGGAAGAACTTCCAAATCGATGATTTTCAAGGCACGGTGTCCTTCGTGACGAGCATGACGAACCATTTTTGCGGCGGGTGTAATCGATTGCGTATATTAGCGGATGGAAATTTGAAAGTGTGTTTGTTTGGTAACGCCGAAGTATCTTTGCGAGACGCCATGCGCGTAGATAACGCGTCCGACGATGATTTGAAGGCCATCGTGGAAGGCGCGGTGAAGAGAAAGAAAGCGAAACATGCCGGCATGGAGAATTTAGCTTTCATGGAAAACCGGTCGATGATACGCATTGGAGGATAATAATACTGATGATAACATTAGAAGAGAGTATTTGTATAGTAGCGCAGTAGCAACCGTTAATGATTTATTTTAGCAGCAGCATCAAAACGGCGAGCTCGCACACATGACAAACTTTGCGTGTTTCTCCTTCCCCGCTCTCGAGTAACATTCAGCCAGTTGAATGACCGTATCTACAATCGCCTTCTCCCCGTTCGCCATCGCGTTCAAGCAATCTTCCGCGTCTTCCTCAGCTTTCACTTTTTCTTTACTCTCGTCCACGAATTGATCTCTACCCGGTCCTTTCCTCGTGTCTAAAATCTTTCTAATCTCAGCCACCGAGCTCGTCTCGCCCCAACCGGCTCTTTCAATCATCCGATCGAGCGATTCTCGGGTTTCAAACGTCGACCAAGGACACTGCACGCCCGATCGCGCGAAATCTCTCGCCTCTTCCATTCGATTCAACGACGCGTACACGTCTGAAATAAACGCGTACACTTCGCCCCAATTTTGAAACTGATTCTTAAACACGTCGCACGCGACCAACGCGGACTCTTCGTCTTTCCTCTCCAAATGCCGCTCGACTAAACCTCTCAAAGAGCTCGGAAACCTCCCAACTTTCATCGTCAAATATTGGTCCAAGGTCAACTTTCCCTTCTTTTCTGAATAGTCGTTTAACTCGTACGCGTTCTTCCCGACTTCCCCGCTGGCGTCAAACAGCGCTCTCTCCGCGCCGTCCGTCGCCGCTTCCTCGACGACAATCTCGCGGTGGATAAACTCCTTTGGATTTCTCGCTAAAAGCGTCAAAAACTTCCCGCACGAGGACACGCGAACGATGGATAACGAATCCACGTCGTCGTGTGGAATGTAAATCCCAATCGTCGTCGATGTCGCCAACTCTTTCGCGACCGGAACCACCAGCGGGTGCACGTTTCTCCTCTGGTTCGGTTCCACGATTTCCAAACCTTCTTTCGCTTGTAACACTCGCAGCAAAGATTGGATGTTCGTTTCCGTGTTTTTCGTTCGCGCGATGGAGGCGGCGTTCTCGATGTATTCCGAATGCGTCGTGGACGACGACGCGGATGCGCGAATTTGGTTTCTTCTTCTTCTCCTACTTAAACTACTTCTTCTCTCGTCGAGGACGATGTCCTCGTCTCCATATCTTCTTTTCTGCCGACGCATCATCGGCTCGCTTTTAAGACAATAATAATAACGACGACGATGATTTCTTCCTTTTGCAACGACACCAATTTCGAAAGAGGACGTAAACGACGACGCCAGATGATTTGACGTCATCGTTCTCTCTCTGTCTCGCGCGCAAAGTCTCTCTCTCTCTCTCTCTGTCTCTCTCTCTCTTATTTGAGGACTTTTGTGGTAAAATTCCTCTCCGGATGAGAGAAAGATGAACCCTAAACCCTAGAGAGATCTCGCTCTTTTTCTTCGACAGAAAAGAAAAACCTCCAGAGGTTTTCGGGTGTTCTTCCTTTCTCTGGGAGTAGAGTAGTATTCTGCACAGAAGGAACTCTCTCTCTCTCTCTCTCTCTCTCTCTCTCTCTCTCTCTCTCACACACACAATACTCGCGCAACGAGAGTCTTTTGTTGTCGCAGTTTTTTTTCAGTCTCATCGTTTGCAACGGCGGCAGAGCGTTAAAAGAAGCGTCCTAAATCTCACTCTCATCGAGAGTTTCCAATCGTCGCTTTTTTATTTACACGTCAGCATTCCAAAAAGAACGCTCGATCGAGATGAACGGGTACGCGAGATGCACGGTCCCGCCGATCTTAGTCAACGCGCGACCGAAAAATAACAACAACAACAACAACAACAATGTTATTGGTAACAGCAGCACTTCTCCGACGGCAGCGCCGACGCCGAAGCGAACGAGCGAGGACCGAGACGATGCCAAATTTGGGGGCGTGGTGAGTCAGCAACCACACGCCTCTGTGCACCACGAAAGAGGACAAAGAAGGAAAAAATCGGTTCGGTTTACGGAAACGCCGGATGAAGTCGTCGGGACGGCGGAGGATATCGATCGATCGTCGATTTCAGCGCCGAAGAGGTGCGACGTGTGCAACGTACATCTGGTTGGGTTCGTGTGGGAGTGCGGCGCGTGCTGCGAACAAGAGAAGTCGACGAAAAATGATGGAAGCGGCGAAGATGCGATGTCATCACGCGGAGAACAACATCAAGTACAACATTCACCTTCTTGTCAAGCGTGCGAGGAGTTAGTCGGGGTTGGAAGAATGGCCGTTCGCGAGGAAGAGAGAGTGAAGAATACGATGTTGGAGATTGGGCCGCAGTCGCCGCACCAGAGTCAAGGGACGGTGTTTAATAGTGGGAATACGGCTTCGAGTGGTGGCGATCATGGATTTTCGCCTAGGTCCAGGAACAACAAGAACAATAACAACATAGAAGAAGGAGAAGGTGCTTCAAAAAAAGGGTTCCGACTGTGCGTGAGTTGTTATCAGATGCACGCGAGGTTATCGATGAGTCGAACGAGGTTTTTGGAAGAAAGGAAACGGAAGGAGGAGGAGAATCTCAGAAAGCAGACGATTTCGTCGTCGTCAGATGATACGATTACTATCACACCTACGACGACAACTACAACTCTTCCCGTGCCAGTTTTGAACAACACGACGGCATCCGTGCCGACGGCAGAGGCGACGCCGGAAGAAAAAGAAACCGTCTTCTCCGCCGGTCAAAACAACTCTTTATGGTTACAACTCGCCGAACAATTACAAATTCACGAGCACGATCCTCAAAACTTCATTCGAACTGGATTAGACGACCAATTGGCGCTGGAAGAAATCATACGCGATCGAGCGACGCTCATGGTCAACGGTGAAGACCGACTGGGAAGAATTTTGAAAGAAGCGACGCGAAGGATGGACGCGGCGAAGCAAAACGACGCGGAAAGTCCCGAAAACGAAAACTCCAACGGTATGCATCAGAACGAAGAGGAACTCGCGCCGGCTTTTTGATATCACAAACAACGAGACCGTGATGACAACTGGTAGAAAATAAACATACTGTACTTGTATTAATGAATTTATGTGTATCAAACTCAACGTTAAACAATTTCTTTTGGATAGATACTTTCATCACTTCTTATTCATGTTCTTTTCTTGCTGCATGAACGCTCTTCTGCCTTCGGAAACCGCCTCCTCGAATCCATTCTTCAGATCTGCGTTATTCTCGTCCAAGCGCAAACCTTCAAAAAACGCCACCGCGGCGCCCTCGAAATCGTTCATCGCCCTCGCCGCTTTGCCTTCACGAAACCAGGCTTTCAGGTAGGTTGGGTCGAGTGATCTCGCAGTGACAGCGTCTTTTCTCGCTTCCAAATAATCGTTCAGTTTTTCTTTACACGCGGACCTGTTCGCCCACACTTTCGCGTTCCACTCGTCGGTTTCCAAACTTTTCGTGTACGCGTCCAAGGCGTCTTGGTATTTACCGCCGACGAACGCTTCGTCGCCGAGGCGTTTATGTTGCTCTGCTTCTTTCATTTCCTCCTCGGATAACTTCTTTTGTGGACCAAGTGTGTGCCTAGTTATGCTAGTTTGTGGTAAATCGTGCAAATTTTGCTCGGGATTGCCTTCCGCTTGGCCGCTGTGTTGTCTGCGAATCTCCATGATCAACTCCTCCACGCGTCGCATCACCGCTTGCGCGTTCCACTCGTCTTCTTCTTTCAAATTTTCATCTTTTTCCGTGTGCGAAAGCAAATACTCAACCACATCCTCTCTTCTACACGCGGCAGCTGCGTGTATCGCTTTCATTCCGTCTTTATCTCGCGCGTTCGCATCGGCTCCATTATTGAGTAAAACGTCAAGCGCTTTCTTTCTCGTTTCCGAGTCTTCCGGATCCGTCCCGGCCCATTTCGGGTGACTGGCGAGCACGTGCAAAGCAGACATCCCACCTTCCGCTCTCTGATTTGCATCTATTTTACAATCTTCTAAAACAAACCGTAAGGTTTCCACGCAGCCACTCGCGGTTGCTAACACCACAGCGCCGACTCCCGACTGCAACGTCTCCTCGCGTATCGTCTCCCGCTTCCCTTCGATGTCGAGTTCCCGAGAAAGCAACTTTGCCACTTCGTGAGACCCGCACCCGACCGCGAACAAAAACGGCGACCCGGTATTCCCTCCACTCGCTTTCTTCTCCAACATTCGTTTCACCTCTTGCACTCTCTCCGGCCCACCACCACATTTCGTCATCAACACGTCCGCCGTCTCTCTCGCCTGCTCTCGCCCGCCGTCCCACTCGGCTAAAAAGTGCCACGCGTTCCTCTCGTCCTTCGATGTCACCAGCGCGTCAGCTTTCCCATCCACTAACAAATACTCCAGAACTAAAGCATTCGCTCTCGACATCGCGATGAGTAAAGCTGTCGCGCCGTCGGCGTCTCTCATCTCCACGTCGCACTTTACATTTCCCACCAAGTGTTTGCAAATATCCACCGCCGCCACGTCTCGCCTCTGCGCTATTAAGTGTAAACACCCTCTTCCTTTCACGTCTCGTGCGCTCAATACCTCCGTTTGGTCGCGGAATGCGAGGCAGGATTTTATGACCTCTTCTAAGGTTCCTTTTTGTATAGATTTTATTAAGGTTTCTATGCGCGAGATGGCTTCCACGGCGCGTTGCGAGGATGCGTTTTCCCTCTTGTCTTTCGCCGCAACCGTCATGTCTTCGTTGTGTGATGTGATGTGATGCGTCTTGTTTCTTTCGTTTACGCAAAAGTAAGAGGTGAAAAAGAAGAGAGTGCACGCAAACGTAGTATAAAGCGCCTCTCTCGATGATCGTGCGCGTGCTCTGATACCGCTCGAGAACAACAACAGCGGGGCTTCGTGTGATGAGCAAAAGGTTCAGTCTTTGGAGGAACTTTTGGAGGATTTTTGAACCAAATTCGTCATTAAAAAACAACCTTTTGGACTACGTTATACGCGCATCAAAAGACGTCGTCTCGAGCG
>Ga0213868_10004320_pt1 | contig 12998 bp, 7 predicted proteins | sample PICome_9_FD_160087 | JGI IMG/M metagenome (GOLD analysis project Ga0213868, IMG submission 160087) | Coastal seawater microbial communities near Pivers Island, North Carolina, United States - PICO127 | ecosystem: Environmental > Aquatic > Marine > Coastal | place: USA: North Carolina | collected...
TAAAGTATCTTTATTAAAAATAATTTCTGTTACTTTTCCTACCTGTAAACCATTGATGCTAACAGTACTAGCTTTGTTGAGTCCTTGGATATTATCATATTCTATATAAAAAACTCTTGAGGCTGGTTCTAAAAGGTTTTGACCTTTCAAAAAATTAAAACCCCAATAGCCCAAACATAAAATTATAATCGCAGCTACACCTGTTTTTAACTCTTTAGACATTTTTTAAATTTTTATTACAATAATACTACTATTTTTTGTGAGATAACAGGAAAAAGAACTATTTCAAAACCTCGGTAAGAGATACTTTTTTTCCTTTCTTAAAAGCTGCTATGTAGGCATCTGAATACCCTTTGCTTTTTGCTTTTAAAAGTGAGTTTTTTACTTTGTTGTAAATAGTAGTAACTCCAAAATAATATTTATAATAAGACCCAACTTTTACTCTTTGAACGTTTTTCAACCCCTTAAAATTGTATGATTTTAGTTCGATTTTATTTTTACTTGAAGCTATTTGAATTTTAAAAATAACCTCTTCTTCTAACTTATCTTCGTCTCTAATAGTAGCATCAACTTTGCTGTTTTCAATAGAAATCTGATCATTGACAACTACAGTATTTAGCTTTAATTGATTGTAATATTTCTTGATGGATCTAGCTATTTCTTTAGCCATCTTTTGTTGACCGCTTTTGGAATTTAAAAACTTTCCTTCATTTTTATTCGTTAGAAAACCTAACTCTATCAATACACTAGGCATATAAGTCTGATGTAAAACTACAAAGCCTGCCTGTTTTACCCCTCTATTTTTTCTTTTTAAAGCTTGGGAAAAATTTTGTTGAATATCAGCAGCTAATAAAAAACTCTTATCAAGGTTTTCCTCTTGCAATAACGTTAGGCCAAGAACAGACTCCTCTGAATTAGGATCAAATCCTTTATATCTTTCTCTGTAATTATCTTCAAGAGAAATTACAGCATTTTCTCGTTTAGCTACATCAAAATTTCTTTTATTGGCATGTAAACCTAGCACAAAAGTACCTGCTCCATAGGCATTTGATGAATGAGAATCACAATGAATAGAGACAAATAGATCAGCTTTAGCTTTGTTAGCAATTTCGCCTCTTTTCCAAAGATTAATTAAAACATCTTTATCTCTAGTCAAGATTACTTTGATGTCATTAATTTTTTGGAGTTCATTTCGTATTTCTTTGACAACTTTTAGCGCAATAGTTTTTTCTCGATAACCATTACCAATATTTCCTGGATCATTCCCACCATGGCCAGCATCTAATACCACAATAAATTTTTTATCTTGTGAATAGACAACAGAAGAATTGAAAAAGAGAAATGATAAAACAACTACTATGACTAGGGTCATCTTGGTATCAAATTTGTCTTTATATGTAGGATGTATCAACAAAATTTAACTAATTTTGGCTATTCTAATTTGGTGCTTCAGTTATTGAAGCATATTTTTACTCATACACAAAAATAGCATAATAAATATTGCAATCAAATCTGTCTTACATACTTTTAATTTTACTTTTATGTTGTTCTCTAACTAACATAAAATCACAGGATATAAAGCCAGAAGTTCCACCAATCCCCATGATTACCAAAGACAGTATAGCAAAAACAACTATTTCACCAACTACAACTATCAAAAAAGACTCTTTATTAGCACAAAAAAAAGATAGTATTCAAGTAGATAGCATACGTCCAAAAGAATCCATTACAGATTTAATTTCACATGTAGCCAAAGATTACACTATTCAAAATGCAAAAAATAAAACAGTTACACTCTACAACGAAGCTCACCTAGTTTATACTGATATAGACTTAAAAGCTGGAATTATTGTAATAGATTACATTAAAAACACCCTATTTGCTAAAGGCATTAAAGATAGTACAGGATATAGTCAAAGACCAGTATTTAAGCAAGGTAGTCAAGAATCTGAACAAGATTCAATGGTTTACAACTTCAAAACTAAAAAAGCAATTATATACGGTATAAAAACCAAACAAGAACCTGAAATGTTTGTTTTAGGTGAGAAAGCAAAACGAGTTAATGACTCTACAATCTATATGCGTAAAATAAAATTTACCAGTTCAGATAAAGAAAAACCTGATTATTATATTGGAGTAAAAAAGGCGAAGGTAGTTCCAAATAAAAAAATAGTTGCGGGGTTAAGTAACCTTGTAATTGCTGATGTCCCAACACCTGTTTTTCTTCCATTTGCTTATTTCCCATTAGGGAAAAACCGAACATCAGGTTTTATTTTTCCAGCTATTCAAACAAGTACGTCCAATAGAGGTATAGGAATTCAAAATGGAGGGTATTATTTTGCAGTAAATGATTATGTAGACCTTGAACTATTGGGAGATGTATATTCCAATGGAAGCTGGGGTTTTAGAACTAATTCTCAATATTATGTTAGGTATAAATTCTCAGGAGGTTTCAATCTAAGTTTTGAAAAATTAATTAGAAGTACCAGAGGTTTTGATGATTACTCTGAGGCCACTAACTTCAATGTAAGATGGAGTCACAGGCAAGACACAAAATCTAGCCCAAATTCTAATTTTAGTGCATCAGTAAATTTAGGTAGTAGCCAATACTACAGGCAGTCATTAAATGAGTTTAATAACTCAAATTTTTTAACCAATACCTTTAGTTCATCCATTTCATATCAGAAAACCTTTACTGGCACACCATTTAATATGAGTGCAAATGCCACTCATTCTCAAAATACAAACACAGGGACTGTTACCATGGCACTTCCCTCACTTCAGGTATCTATGAGTAGAATTTATCCATTTGCTGGAAAAGGTGGAATCAAAAAGAATCCACTCCAAAAAATGGGATTAACATACAATATGCAGGGTGAATATAGAATCAATACAAATGAAGATGATTTTTTTAAATCAGAAATGTTTAAAACAGCCAAAGCAGGAGTTCAACATAGGGCTGATGCAAGCACAAATATTACCCTACTAAATTATTTTACTTTATCTCCCCAAGTTAACTATAGGGAGGTATGGAATTTTAAAAAAATTAATAAAGAATTTGATCCTTCAATACAAAATACAGATGGTTCATTTGGAACTGTAGTTTCAGACACTATAAGTAGTTTTAGTAATTTTAGAGAGTATAGCTCTAGCCTAAGTCTGTCTACTAATATTTACGGAACCTTTAATTTTAAAAAAGGACGGTTAAAAGCTATTAGACATACAATAAGACCATCAGTTTCTTTTTCTTACAGACCTGATTTTGCAGAAAGATATAACGAAACTGTTCAAAGTAATTTAGAAGGGACAGCATTTGAAACATACTCTCCTTTTGAGGGTGGAATAGGCCTTTATGGTGGTCCTGGATCTGGCCTAAGTAATACTATCGGAATTTCTCTAAACAATGTCATAGAAGGTAAATTAGCCCCTGAAGACCCCGATAGTGACGAAGAGGATAGAAAGATTACAATTTTAAATAACTTGAATTTTAGCTCATCTTATAATATAGCAGCAGATAGCTTACGTTGGTCTCCTGTAAATGCCTCATTAGGTACTAGAATATTTAAAGATAAACTAGCTCTAAATTTAAATGCCTCACTAGACCCATATCAAATAAATGAAACCGGACAACGGATAGACAAATTTGTAAAAGGATTGTTTAGATTAACTAGAGCCAATATGACAGCTAATTATACACTTTCTAGTAGAGATTTTGATGGAGATGATAATGAACGTAATAATTCTGGAAACGGAAATCAAAACACTCCAGATGTACTCGGTAAAAATATTAATCCTACTAATAGCTTTGCCTCCAACCCTAATGACCAACAAAACAATAGTGAAGAAGAGGAAGTTACAGAACTTTACAAATCTAAAATTCCATGGAGTTTGAATTTAGCCTATTCTGCCTCATATGTAAACAACGGAGTAAGGGATATAGGGATTCAATCTCATTCATTAATGTTTGGAGGAGATTTTGACTTAACACCTAAGTGGAAAGTAGGGTTCTCTTCTGGGTATGATATCCAAAGTGGAGGCTTCACTTTTACTAGAATGAATTTTTCTAGAGACCTAGATAGTTGGAGGCTTAACTTTAATTGGGTTCCATTTGGAAACAATCAATCTTATGTGTTTTTTATAGGAGTTAAAGGAGTATTAAGAGATCTTAAATATGAACAAAATAAACCTCCAGACAGAGTACTATTTTAAAAAAACAATATCATGAAAAAAATAATTAAGACTTCAAAAGCTCCAGCCCCAATTGGGCCATACAATCAAGCCATCCTATCCGGGAATACATTGTACACATCTGGTCAAATTGCAATTGACCCGTCTTCTGGTAAATTAAAAATTGGCACTATTAAAGAAGAAACTTTATTAGTAATGGAAAACATGAGAGCTGTGTTAGCTGCTGCTGACATGACTTTTGAAAATGTAGTAAAATCCTCAATTTTTATCTCAGATATGACAAATTTCTCGGAGATAAATGAAGTTTATGGAAGCTATTTTAATGAGGATACAGCTCCAGCAAGAGAGACTGTTGAGGTTGCAAACCTTCCTAAGTTTGTAAATGTTGAAATTAGTATGATTGCCGTAAAATAAAAAAGTTGTCTCAATTGAGACAACTTTTTTATAGTATGTGTTAGCTCTATTTATAAGCTAGCTGCATATTCTATTAAATCTACAATCTTAGTTGAATACCCTATTTCATTATCATACCAAGAAACTACTTTTACAAAATTATCATTTAAGGCAATTCCTGCACCTGCGTCAAATACAGAAGTTCTAGTTTCTCCTACAAAATCTTGTGATACAACTAGGTCTTCAGTATATCCTAAAACTCCTTTCATTGGTCCGCTTTCTGAAGCAGCTTTCATAGCTAAACAAATGTCTTCATAAGAAGCTGGTTTCTCTAATTTCACAGTCAAGTCTACAACAGAAACATCCATGGTAGGGACTCTAAATGCCATTCCTGTTAATTTTCCATCCATAGAAGGTATTACTTTTCCTACTGCTTTTGCAGCACCTGTAGATGAAGGTATGATATTATGAATAGACGAACGACCTCCTCTCCAGTCTTTCATGGAAGGACCATCAACAGTTTTTTGAGTTGCAGTAGCTGCGTGAACAGTAGTCATTAGTCCTTCAACAATTCCAAAATTATCATTTAAAACTTTTGTAATTGGAGCTAAACAATTGGTAGTACACGATGCATTAGAAAAAATCTTCTGATCTGCTCTTAATTCTGTATTATTAACACCCATTACATACATAGGAGTATGATCTTTAGATGGAGCAGATAATACTACCTTTTTAGCACCGGCTTCTAGGTGTTTACCTGCTGTTTCCTCAGTTAAGAAAAAACCTGTAGACTCAATAACATAGTCAGCTCCTACTTCATCCCATTTTAAGTTGGCTGGATCTCTTTCAGCAGTAATTCTAATTAAATTACCATTAACTAATAATTTACCATCTTTAACTTCTACCTCTCCATCAAACTGTCCATGGACAGAATCATATTTTAACATGTAAGCTAGATATTCTACATCTAATAAATCGTTGATTCCAACAATTTGAATATTTGATCTATTGATTGCGGATCTAAATGCTAATCTACCTATTCTACCAAAACCGTTTATTCCTACTTTAATCATTTTTTATTTAATTTATTTTTATATTATGTTGACATGATATCAGAAACTCTTAGGAGTTCTTTATTAATTTCATGCCCTCCAGTAATTGCCTCTTCTAGGTCTGTAGTTATTACTGTATTATTCTTAAGACCAATCATTAAATTGGTTTTATTTTCTATGATCATTTCTACTGCTTTCACGCCAAGCCTACTAGCTAAGACTCTATCAAAACAAGAGGGTGTACCTCCTCTTTGCATGTGCCCTAAAACTGAAACCCTAACGTCATATTCCGGCATATTTTCTTCAACATACTCAGCTAATTCAAAGACATTTTTTCCTGATTTATCACCCTCAGCCACTACAACTATACTTGAAGATTTACCCGATTTTCTACTTTTTATTAAAGATTCCAGCAATCTGTCTAATCCTAAATTTTCTTCTGGGATCAAAATTTCTTCTGCTCCAGCTCCAACACCAGCATTCAAAGCAATAAATCCAGCATCTCTACCCATTACTTCCACAAAGAATAATCTATTGTGAGAAGATGCTGTATCTCTAATTTTATCTATTGCATCTACTGCAGTATTTAAGGCAGTGTCATAACCAATAGTGTGTGAGGTTCCGAAAATATCGTTATCTATAGTACCAGGTATTCCTATAACTGGAAAATTATATTCTTTATTAAAAACTACACCTCCAGTAAAAGATCCATCTCCCCCAATAACTACTAGACCATCTATGTTATTATCTTTTAATTGCTTAAACGCTTTCTTCCTTCCTTCAGGAGTTCTAAATTCATCAGATCTCGCAGATTTTAGTATGGTACCTCCTTTGTTAATGATATTGTTAATATTTCTAGCAGTCAGCGTAGTAAAATCTCCTTCAATCATTCCTTGATAACCTCTGTACACCCCAATACATTCTTTACTGTAGTAGGCGCAAGTCCTTACTACTGAACGAATTGCAGCATTCATACCAGGAGAATCACCTCCTGATGTCATTACGGCTATTTTATTAATTTTTCCGAAAAATTAAATGTAAAAATACTTATTAAAACTTACTTTGAACAAAAAAAAAACGAAATCGATTTCGATTATTTTACTAGCAAAGTAGTATTACTTGTGAGTTAATTTCACTCTAATAAATTTACAGAAATAATATCAAAAATTTAATTGTTATTATTTTTGAAATTTAAAAGTCCTTTGTGATTAAATATGATTGAATCTTTTGTTTCAATCATTTTATTATTTTTTTTCTTCTTTAATCCGATTTTTTTTAACAAATCAGACAACGAATTAAAATTAACTTGATAAGACAATCCTATCCCTTGAGTATATCCTTCCTCTTGAGCAGAATATTGAATTTCATTCTGCCTATTAAAAATTACACTTCTGAAATTACCTGATTCATTTAATAACACCTCAACTTTTACCTCCCCAACAACACTAGATTGTGTTTGAGCTCCAACAGGTACCCCAACCTTACCATTCACAATTATATTTTTACTAATTTGAGTGGTAAGTGATACATCAAATTGATCGTCTGTGATTAGCTCATCTTGAGGGCTTTGTATCCCTCCAGTTGAATAACCTAAATCTAATCTTACTTTATTACTACTTATAATATCTGACAAAATTGAACCTATTGCATTAGATGTTGTTCCAGTTAGTAGTTCACTTCCATTAATATTACCTCCATTAGGATTTGCGAATGTTCCTGCGGCAAGGAGTGTTAAAAATTGACGCATTTTTGAATTCACATCATTGTCATTTAACACAAAGTCTAACTCTGAAGCAATTGTAGAATTTGAGTTTTGAATTTCAATATCAAAATCTTGTTTAGAATTAAATAAACTACCTGAAATATTGGTAATCAAATCAACAGGTATTTTTCTATTTGTATTAAAATTCTCTAATAAGACAGCTGGATTGGCATTGGTTGTATACACTGCTGTTACATTTAAATTAGCCTCGTAGGGATTGCCACTCCATGCGATAGTTCCTCCTTTTAAAATAGTAAATGGTTTATTAACTATTCCTCCATATTTAAAGTTATAAATACCTGTATCTATTGTGTAATCTCCAAACATAGCAAACTTACCATTTGTATTGATTTCTATTCGTAAATCACCTAATCCTCTTCCACTTAGTTCACTTCCATTTACTTCATCTATTACTATTTGAGCTTGTGCATCTTTTGTGACCTCTAGGTCTATATTTAATGACACTCCTTCAATAGCATCTAAAGCTAATTTTTCTTGAAGTTCTTCTACTGTTTGCTCAGATTTAAAATGAATTAGCCTATACGTTTCTATCGATGCAATGTCTTTTAATGGAATCACAAAACTTGTATTGGGCATCGTTTTTGCATTTACATCTATGGTAATATTATTTGTTAAGCCGGTAATACTGGCGTTTCCTTGAATAAAACCTGTTCCGTAGTATAAAGCCTCATCAGAATTTTCAGTGTCTAATACCAACAAGTTTGGTGTTAAAATATCAATATCTAAAGCCCATTGATCAAAATTTTGATGAGTTATAGTACCATCTAAGACTCCTTTAGTCTGATATTTAGTATCTAGTAAATTAATATTGTTAAATTCAAAGGATTGGCCATTTAAACCAACAGTTGTGTCACCATCAAAATCAAAATCAATATTTAGATAAGGGAATTGTAATCCTGCATCTTTGAGCAATAACTTGCCTTCCATTTCAGGGTTTCTAAGAAACCCCCTCAAAGTAAAATCACCTGTAGCATCACCTCTTATTTTTGACAAGACGTCTTCACCTAAAGGACTAAAAGCATTTAACTCAAACTCTTCAAGATTAACACTAACGTCTATTTTTGGTCTTGTTTCTGAGAAATCCAAGGAGCCTATAGCAGAAATACTTTTTGCTTGCTCTCTCTCTAAAGAAAAGTTAACATCATATTTTTCATAAGAGCTTTCACCTTCAATATTTAAAGATAAATCACCTTGTTTAAAATTATTAATTTCAAAATCTTTAACCGACAGATTTCCTTTTGGTCCGTAGACACCTTCCTTTTGATAAATAGTTACAGTACCGTCTAACTTTCCCTCTAATTTTAGGCTATCTATTGTTGGTAAAAAACTTTTTAAATATACATTAGTAAAATCTATATCAATATTTTTAAATGTAGAGTCTCTAACAGTTCCTTTGAAATTAATTTCTTGTTCATTGGATTTTAATCTAAATGGTGAAAACACATACTCATTTGCATTTATATCAAAAATCATCTTATTTTCAGAATTATTATCTGGATTTAGATCCCATACGTTGCCCTTGTAATTAAATGTAGATTTCTCTATTCCTACAACAGATTTTTTATTGTTGTCTATTGTGTAAAAGAAATCTAAATTAAATTTCTCTTTTTCAGAAACTCCACCATTAAAAACTGATTTAAAAAATAACGTATCATTAATTGTTTTATTAAAAAGCAATACTTTAGATAGAGAGTATGATGGTGTTTTTATACTTTTAGCACTTAAGGAAGTGTCATATAGACTTCGCTTATTATCTGTATTTAAAGACAACGAATCTATGATGGTTTCAAAGGCTGTGATTTTTGGCGAGTTAATTTTTACTTTTAATTGATTATCATCTGATTTAATACTACCAATAATCTTAGTACCTGGAGCTACTGATATTTCTGGATAAAAAACATCTACTATTTTATTATATATTACAAAATCAAACTTCAGAAATTGATTTAATGAAACTTCATATGGAGTATAATTGGAGTACATACTTCCTAAAGCATTTTGTGCAAGAGGTAGCATTTCTTCAAACTTAAAATCACCTATCAACTCACCTTTTATAATATCTTCAGAGTCAATTCTTATTTGTCTAACTCCGTCTTTAAGGGTAGAGAAAATTAAAAATTGTTTAAATGGATACAATTCTTTTTCATTGGTATATTCAATATTTTTAAAATTTGCTATACCTATAACATTGTCAAATTTATTACCTGTTAGATCTAAATCAATTACTCCGCTTAACTCAGAAATACTATCTCTAGAATAAAGATTTAATGCTCTTAGGTTAGCGTAATTTATAGTTGTTTTAAAATCAAATTTATTAATTTCCTCAGATAAATCTGCTAATCCTTCAAAAGTTCCGTTTAAATTATCATCAACAAACCCAAGCTTACCATTGAATAAATTGTTTTGATATAGACCATTGACGGTTATATTTTGATAATTATACTTATTAAACTCTATTTGAGAAATAGTTCCTATAAGTTGTGTATTAATCTTTTCTAATCTAAATCCTTTTCCATCTACCAGTCCCTCAAATGAAAAATTTCCAAAAGTATCATCATCAAATAAATTTCCTAAATCAAATTTATCCAACAATACTTCTCCATTATATACTGCATTATCTAAACTATCAAAATTATTTAATTCTAAATCTGCAACTACCTTACCAATTTCAGAGTTAATATCTAAAGTTGCCTCTATTGAACTAGGTGTAATTTTTGTAAATCCTGACAATGAAAATTCTCCAAATTTTATCAATTCTGTTGGTAGGGTCTTTCCTAATAGGTTTGGAAATACTTCTTTTAATTTAAAATAATCTGCTGAAGCATTTTCTAGATTTGCAGATAAAAAAAACTCTTCTTGTTTTACGGAATTAATTAAGTTTACATCTCCAATAATTTCAATGCCTTTGTCTGAACTTAAATTTAAACTTTGTAAAGAAAAATTATTGAGGGAACCCTTTAGAGTGGTTTCAAATCTTAAAATATCATTTCCATCAAATTCATTGTAAATTTTTTTTAAGTCTGTAGTAGATACAAAACTATTCTTAAAATTGGCATTGATATTTACCAATTCAATAAATTTGCTCAAGTTTTCCCTTTCATAATTAAAATCTATATCAGCAAACAAAGTAGAAGTATTTGTTTGAAGAATTGTGTTATAAAACTGCATTTGAGATTTTGTATACTTAAAATCTGTAGTCAAATTAGTAATTTCTAAACCTCGATTTTCTATAAAATAGAGTCCTCTTATTTTCAAAAAAACATTTGGACCTACAATAGAAAAATCTTGAAGACTCCCTCCGCCATGATAAGCTGCAAAATCTAATGGAATGGTTTTATTTTCATCAATTTGTTTGTAATTAATATTCTCAAAATAAATATTTGAAGAACTTATTTTAAAAGGATTTGATGAAGGATCTGTTGGATTATCATCTTCAAATTTATCTACAAATACAGTTAAATTATCAATTTCTTCATCTTTGTAATTCTTAATATTTACATATACTCCTTTGAGTGAGGTACTTTTTAATTGAATGTTATTTTCTAAAATTCTTTTTACATCTAACAAAGAAGACCTTAATCTTTCTACGTAAATTAATGTGTCTTGATGATGATCTTTTATTTCTATACCTTTAAGAGAAACAGATCCAAGGAAGGAAAGATCTACTTTACTAATCTTTAAACTTGTTCCAAAATCTTCATTTAAGTTCTCCGTAACTAGCCCAGCTAGTTTTGTTTGAACCGCAGGAATTGAAAAAGTAATGATAAGAAATACCAAGAATAAAACTAGGTACTTTAACCACTTGAACAGTATTTTAAAATTCTTTTTGATTTGCTTTTAAATTATAAATGTTGGCTTTTGGATAGTAACGCAAAAATAGCCCCTTTCTATACAAAGAACGATAAAATTAATAAACTAATAAATTTCTCATTTAAAAAGAAACAGACTATTTTATAATAGTTAATTTTGTGAGAATAATTTATGACTACACAAAATACATATATTTTAGGAATTGAATCGTCTTGCGATGACACTAGCGCTGCAGTAATTTGTAATGGTAGAGTCCTTAGTAATATAGTAGCCAATCAAGAAATACATGCAAAATATGGAGGTGTGGTTCCAGAATTAGCTTCCAGAGCACATCAACAACATATTGTTCCAGTGGTTCAACAAGCCATTGAGCAAGCCGGCATTACTAAAGAAGATCTACATGCTATTTCTTTTACTAAAGGCCCAGGGTTAATGGGGTCTTTACTAGTAGGAACTTCATTTGCCAAATCCTTGGCTTTGGGTTTAGACATCCCTTTGATAGATGTAAATCATATGCAAGGACACATTTTAGCTCACTTCATTAAAGAAGAAAATACAGAGATCCCTCCTTTTCCTTTTGTTTGTCTGACAATTAGTGGAGGTCATACTCAAATTGTTAGAGTAACTGATTATTTTACATTTGAGGTCTTAGGAGAAACAATTGATGATGCTGTAGGGGAAGCTTTTGACAAATCTGCTAAAATTTTAGGATTACCCTATCCAGGTGGACCTTTAGTTGATAAGTATGCTCAACTAGGAAATCCTAAAAGGTTTTCATTTACCAAACCAAAAGTAGGTGATCTAGACTTTAGCTTTAGTGGTCTAAAAACAGGAATTCTTTATTTTATTCAAAGGAATTTAAAAGAAAATCCAAAATTTATTGAAGAAAACTTATATGATATTTGTGCATCAATTCAACACACCATTGTAGAAATTTTAATTGAAAAACTAAAAAACACTGTTAAAAAAACAGGCATTAAACATGTAGCTATTGCTGGTGGAGTTTCTGCAAATTCTGAAATTAGAAAAAGACTACAGCTGGCTCAAAAACACTGGGGATGGACTACTTATATTCCGAAATTCGAGTATACAACAGATAACGCTGCTATGATAGCAATCACTGGATACTTAAAATATAAAAGCAAAATTTATGCAGATATTTCTGTAAAAGCTCAAGCTAGACTAACAGTATCAGAATAATATAATTAACTATTCTACTTATATGTTCTAACCAAATAATTGGTTTAAAACTTTAGCCAAACGCAAGCCCCCTTTTTTTAGTTGAGTTTTTACAGTTGAAAAATGATCGTACATATATCTATAGCTTAAATTTTGGTCAATTTTTGCGGAGTCATAAACCATCATCGCGAGTTCCCTAGATTCATTAACCCAATCTATAACAGTTCCTTTTTGAATAGCTTCTTTTTGATTTTTTGAAAAATAATCTAAATTATCAGACAACTCAGTGTAAGTCATATTATAAGACTCAATCATTTTTGTATCCCAAACTGAATGTAAGTTTGTTTTCCCTCTAAACCATTTAACTTTTATCGTATTCCCTCCTCTATCTTCTGCCCTTCCAGTATGTAAAGGTTGATGTAAATCTCCTAACAAATGAACTAATAGTTTCAAGTGAAATATTTTTTCTTCATCATTAGCGTTAGGGTCTAAAATTATCTGCTGGCATATTTTAATTCCTTGAACTAGATCTCCTTTTGGATTTTTTTCTGATGATTCATAGGTTTCTCCAACTTTAAAATTCACATAATGCC
>Ga0213868_10004321_pt1 | contig 12996 bp, 9 predicted proteins | sample PICome_9_FD_160087 | JGI IMG/M metagenome (GOLD analysis project Ga0213868, IMG submission 160087) | Coastal seawater microbial communities near Pivers Island, North Carolina, United States - PICO127 | ecosystem: Environmental > Aquatic > Marine > Coastal | place: USA: North Carolina | collected...
GGCAACAAGTTTCCTTGGTTGCTAATTACAAGTCGGAGGATGAAGAAAGCGATGAGAATGCGGATAATGAAGCTATCTTGGTCAGTGAAAAACATCACCTAAATATCACCTCCGCCCGGTTTTTAGTTCACCCAAGGGCCCTGGCGTGGTGCCGCACTCCATCAGTAGTATCCAACTAACGTCTTCTCAAAGTTGGCAACTTAGTGTGCTACCGTCCACCCCCCCCCCATTTTACAATACCATTGATGCTGACGTGTGTGCGATTCCGATAACGCCATCGTTTCAAACAGGCCTCGCTGGAGACTGATTTCGACGATGACGATGACAATCATGACAAGCACTCGTCACCGTTAACTCAACGTCCACGCATAGCCGCAGACAGCGCTGGAGCCGCAGCCCTACAAAGAGCCGTAGCCAGAGCCGCAATCAAGAAGGGCAAAAGGAAACAGGCAGCGAACTCATCGGATCAGTCGGAGTCAGATGGTTTTGGCCCCGTAGACAGTGAGAGAGGCGGTGGTTCCGCATACCCCACTAAACGCGCAAGATCGTCAAGGGGGGAAAAATAAAGCAGGCGCTATATGTTGGCCGCCGCCGCCGCCGTGCAAACAACCGAAGGCAGCAGCACAATCAATGGCCGACAACGACGCAGCCCGCGCAAACTTCGAGGAACTCAAGGGGCACATAGACCTCGCGTCAAAACGCATAAGGGCCCTCCAGCCAGGCGAAGAAAAGTACGTACAGTCGCTGGAGGACCTCGAGGACTACTACGAACGCACAGTTCAGCTCAGGCGCATCCAGGCAGACACCGCAATCGAAGAACGCGACGAGGCAAAAAGGGGCGCCGCAAGAAAGGTCGCCGCAATGGCAACAGCGCTGGTCGCAATGGCAGCAGCGCTGGCAGCGCAGTTCGCATGGCTCGCGCCAGAGGCCGCGGCCGACACTTGGTCCGCAGCACGCCCGTACGCAACGTGGGACAGAATCGCAATGCTGGCGATGCTGGCGGCGGCGTGGACGCTGCGGTGAAGCAAGCGCGTTTCAGCACGCGCAGCGCAAATATAAGCCGAATGCCGAAACGGGCGCACTCACTCCAGAAGAAGCATGTCCGACGAAGACGTCTCCGATGTTGATTCTTACGAAGAAATTGAAGCCGAGGTTGATTCCGATGACGCTGAACCACTCAGCTTCATTAATCAGGAAACGGTCGCTGCAACTGTCGACGGCGTAAGCCGTGTTGCCACCGTAAAGTCAATTATACGTCCAGACAACGACAACATATTGATCCAAGCGGCGGTGCGTTACGCAACTGAAGATTGCGAAGAATTCCACACTGTTGCTGTCGTGGAGTGCCTCGATGACAGCAGTTACGTGTTGAAAACTTTCGAGCCTGACCGCAACCCACTGCTGCGGCACATTCTGGCAACCTCTGAAAAAACGCTGGCCGGCACAATAATGCGACTTATAGAGAAAACGCTTCCGCCGAAAAGCTCCATTAGAGTCGCAGAAGAACTTTCAAACGAATGCAAAGCGTGGGCAAAAGAAGAGATGGTGCGTCTCAACAACGAAAACCGATTCCGCAGCACATACGGCGTGCAGACGATTGATAAGACAGGCGAAGATTGGAAATCGTTCCTTGAACACGACATTCACGGCGGGCGGTTCAAACCGTGGGGATTCAACGGTACCCACGCCATACTAAAAAAAGACATGATGCAAGCCGATACGAACGTGCCAATGCTCCTGACGCTCGCAAAAGACCATCCTAGATTACGCTGACTTTCGCAACATTCGCAGTTTCAGAACACGCATTGCAAATATAAGCCAAATGCCGAAGCATGATCACCCACAATGTCGGACCCCTCGCGCTTCCACCCGCGCTTCCACCCGAGCTTCGACTACAATTCATTTAAACACGTTGCTCAAGGTCAAATCGACCACGCCAATGCACAACGGCACGCCGTCGAGTTAAAACCCAAAGCCGCAGTCAAAGTCAAAGTCAACGTCAAGGCCAGAGCCGCAGCCGCAGCCGCAGCACAAAGGTATCACCCACCAACGCCGCACTCGTCCGCAGCCAACGACGCAGCCATAGTCAAAGACGCAGTCGAAGCCGTAAAGGCAATCAGTGCCGGAATCAAACCCGGAAGTCACTTTGATTGCGCTAAATGCGATAAACCCATACACTCGGAGACTGTGTTTACCCGGCATGAGAGCACGTCATCGGTGGACACGCACTACTACGCCTCTGTACCAGCAGCAAACAAGATGTGCGGACCATGCGGCAACAAAATAATCGTACTCCAAGCTAACCGAGATAAGTGGAAACTGTGCCGTTTTTGAAAGTAAACAGGTATTCAAAAAATAAAGCGTTTAAAAAATTAAAGTAAAAAAGCAAAAAGTCACCGAGACCGCTTGCCAGCACCCCCGCGCGCCGGCCCAGAACCAGCGCCCCCACCGCCGTGGTTGCGCAGCCGCGCACGCGACTCCTTGTAGGCGCACATGGCTTTCACAGTCTTCAAAAACGCCTCAACAGCCTCAGGGTCAGCAGCGCCAGTGTCCCGGTCGATCAGCACCGTGTTCTGCGCCATCACAATGTTCGTAAAAACGTTCTCGACGCAGTCAAGAAAAAGCGTGTGGAACTCGGGCGCAGTAAGAAGGTGCGTCTTGATCGAATCAAGAGACCACGCAGGACTCTGCACAACAACGCCGTCAGGCCGCGTCCACACAACTTCAGGGCGCACGTTGCGGTCGTACGCATGCCACACACGGCGGATAATCTGGTACGTCTCACGCTTCTGCGCCACAAGCGCACGAACAAGAGACCGGAGCGACGCAGGGTGGTCGTTGCCGTCATCCGCAAACGCACCGCCGCCAACGGCGGCGTCGTCGTCGTCGTAGTCGCAGTCGTCGCCAGTAGAAGACGACGACGACGACTCAAACGCGCACATAAAACAAAACGTCGTCCCAGAAGCACCGCTGCACTGGCTCTGCGCAGGTCCAGCAGAAAGAAGACCGTAGGCAGGCCCACGCAGGTCCGCAGAACGCACAACAAGGTCGCCAGGCGAAGACGCAGCCGAAGACGCAGCCGAAGACGCAGCCGAAGACGCAGCCGAAGACGCAGCGGGCGGCATAGCAGAGTTAAAGAGTCAAAGAGTCAAAGAGTCAAAGAGTCAAAGAGTCGGGGGTGCTCAACAGCAGGGGCAGCGCCACTTATATGGACGCTTGAGCGTAACCCAAAGAACAACCGCCGCTACAACCACAATGACCCCAGACGCCATCCCAGCATCGCCAGCATCCTCCATCGTAAGCCGAGGCTTCACATCCAAAGGCTGCGCCTCAACAAGAAGCTGCGTCGCAGCAACCAAAGCAACGTTCGCGTGAAGCGTCGTCTTGGCAATCATCGAGCACGCAATGTACCCAACAAAGACAACCCAATCCTCGGCACCGTCCTCGGCACCGTCCTCGGCGCCGCCCCGGTGCCGACGCCGGTAAATGCTCAAACAGTACGGCACCAAAAACGACGCAAACGTCAACCCAAACATCGCAACAGCAACCCAAACCCCAGAAGGCGCATCAGGGGGGAGCGTCAAAGCAGCACCCTCAACCAAAGGCGCGATCGAAGACATCCCAAACGCAAACAACACCATCGCAGCAAGTGCAAGAAGGGCGCAGCAGGACTCGGCACGCGAAACGACGACGTCCTCAAGCGCAGGCGCAACCGCAAGAAGCGCCGCCAAAACGACAGGGTACACAGCCACCGCAACAACGTTCCGCGCACCCCACAACGCGTTGACCGCAGAAAGCATCGCAGGCGCAGTCACAGCGTAGTCGCAAAGGAACCGCACCCAGCGCTCGTTCCGCCCGCGCAAAACATCAAACTGGAACGAAAGCAGGTGAACAACCCCGCTCCAGAACGCCGCAAACGCAGGAAGCGCAACAACCCAGACCCGGAACGCCAGCCGCGACGACGCAGGCCGGATGGGGTACGCATGGATCGTCGAAATGCACTCAGAAGCAGAAGCAGAAGCAGAAGCAGAAGTCGCAACGTGCCGCGCAGTCGTCTTCGTCAACGCGCTGTAGCACCGCACCTCCCACGCCGTAGTAGCCCCAGGCACAGCAGAAATGTCCACAGCAAACTCAAAATCAGCGCGAAGGGCAGGGGGCAACGCAGCACCCCGGCGAGAAGCAACCAGCACCAAAAACACAAAAGCAGACACAAGGTGCCACACCCCAGCAACAAAGTGCACCGCGCGGCGGCGGTCAGCGGTCATGGGCAGCCGCCCTGCCCGCAGCGAACAGCCATATATGCATGCCCGCCCCGTGCATGCAACAACAACAATTAAAAATTAAATGCTCGCAGCAGCGCTCGCATTCGTCGCAGGCGCGGCGGTCCACTGCAACCCGATTTCTGCAAATCTTTCAGAATGCCCCCCCGCTCTAGAGCTCGACGTTTCGTTTCAACAGTCGCCGGACCACATTTCTCTCCAGGCAGCCGTCATCTCGAACCAAGCAGCGGACCATGCCGTGTCGCGCTTAAAGAGCGTCGCACCAACCGAATGGTTCCCGTGCCGCGGCCAGAGCAGTCAGTTCGAATGGAAACAATGCTTCAACCTCCCAGTGTTGGGCGACCGCATGCTGGAAAATGCAGTGGACATGATTGGGGCAGCGTACAACCTTGACGTCAGCGAGCTCGCCGCAGACGGCATCCCAATCATTCGGTACTTGCCGGGCGCCCCCGCCGTTGGCGTTCACGGCGACGTCGGAGACCACGGGGAAGTGCCAGAGACAACGCTCGTGCTTTACCTTACCGACGGCGGGCCACACGTGGGCGGACGGACCTTCTTTCCGGGCCCGCAGTACTACGTCACCCCAAAACGCGGCAGCTGCCTCTCGATTGAAAACGGACACAACTCTACCCGGCACGGCGTGGAGGCGTTCTCTTCAGCCGCCCTGCACGAACGGCTCGTAATTCAAATCCCAACACGCCGCAAAGCGCACGCCACAATGCTCAGTGCTTACTCGCAGCATGTATCGGGCACCGGGAAAGATGAGAACCAGGGGTTCGAACACTACGGTTACGCCTTCGACTACGGCGACGGCTACGGCGACAGCAGTAGTGAGCCGGGGCAGGTCGACCAGGACCATAGTGGAAGCAACTACAGGCTGGCAGGCAACTCAAAGCTCCGCGGCAGGCTCGAACAGAAGACTCTCGATGCTGATACTAACAATTTCGAGTGGATCGCGGTATGCCCCCATGCTTTTACCCAAAATGGTGCAGCCACTGCCTGCAACAGCATCGAACCCGGCAGCACCCTCGTCAAAACGTACACGGCCGCCGCGGGGGGATTCAACGAGGATTGCCCGAATACCCAAGTCGCCATCCTGTGCGCGCCAGCAGCGCCCGCTCAAACGTGCAGGAATTCCGCCGTGTGCCCCAGCACGGCGCAGAAAAACGCGCTAGCGTACGAAAATCCAGATCACATGGCCGAAGAGTGCTGCATCGTCCCATCGAACGCGTCGTTCGCAGTCGCGTTCCACACCCGCGTGCACACCACCCACAACTTTGAAATCACCACAATCGCGCTCGAAGTCCCAGCCGCGTTCAAAGACGCATTCAACGGCGCGTTCAACGGCGCGTTCAGGGAAGGCACCGAGCCAACGATTCAGTACTTTGCAGCAGACATCAACACAAACCCAAACGCATCCAGCAACGCACCAGGCAACGAAGTGGTCCGCACGCTCGCCATCAAGTCGGCAACGTTTCGCGAAGACGCAGGCAACTGCACCAACGACAAACTCTGCGGCTACCGCAAAATCGCCCGCGCAATACACGGTCCAAAAATCAACGGCCCCGACACGGACAACCTTGATTGCGCGGGGCTCAAAGGGCTTACGGACGAAGCCGTATCAACAGTAATCGACACGCAATTTGACCTGTTTGGAAGCAAATCTATGACTTCGTTGTTTCAGAAATGCGAGTTTGAAAATCCGCAGGCGATAGAAAGCCTGGACGTTAGCAACGTTGCACACTTTAAGAGCATGTTCATGAGTGCACACAACTTTAACGGAATCTTGGAATCGTGGAACGTCGGAAGTGCAACTGACATGGCCAACATGTTTTACGACACAAATGCGTTCGACGGAACCGTTGGAGGCTGGGACGTCCGCAACGTCAACTACTTCAGATGGATGTTCCAGCAAGCGTGCGCGTTCACGGGCCGCAAAAACTCCGGCGGAAAAACAATTCAAGACTGGAACGTAAGCAGCGGCACTGATTTCAGGTACATGTTTGACCGACGTGAATGCGCCAACGCAGGCACAACAGACGGAATCCAATACAACCTCAGCTCGTGGCACACGTCCTTAAAGCCGAGCGCAAACATCAAATACATCTTCGGGGGGTACGCTAACACGAGCACCCTCAAAAGCGACACCTGCTGGTACCCAGGCGACGGCGAATGCGAATCCGGCGGCTACCGCTGCTTTCCAAACTTGACCAAATGCGATGGCTACCAACCCCCCCCGGGGGGGGGTGCCGTTGCTACAGACGAAGACGCGCGCCGCCGCGAACGCCGCAGCGACCCAGACCCAGACCCAGACGCAGTCGTCTTGTTCGACATCTTCGTCAAACCCCCAGGCGTAGGAAACGCACCAATCATGATCCCAGGAACAATGGCGCACTTCAACCAAAACGACCACTGCAGCCGGCACGCGGCGCAAGCCGAGACTTTTTGCAGCGACGCAAACGCGTCGTTCTACTTCGATACAGACGAACGCCCGTGCAAAGGAGAAACGGAAACGTGCGACGCAACAGATTGCTGCAAGGGCGGCACAAAATCAAACATTTACAACTTAAAAGAAAGCGTCAACGCCACCGACGCAAACGCAGACGTCGACGTCGTATTTAAAATCAGCAACGCCCCCGCAGAGTTCGAAAATGATACAGCGTTGCAAGGGCACGCAATCACGCTCCACGACTTCGAATCCGCCGCCACGGTAACAGGGACAATCAAAGGCGTCAAAAACATTTCAATCGGTGATCCACTGAGAAGAACCCGGCGGGACGGCGACGGCGCACGGTTCATAGCAACCGCAACAGTTGCCTTTACAGCCAAAATCAAAACACCGTTCAAACCGGACACCACGGCTGTAATGGTAGGACCAAAACAAGAACCCAAAACCCAAAAAAAATCAAAATCAAGCCCAAAACTAAAACTAAAAAAAAGCACAACGTCAGGCACGCCAGTCGCAGCCGCAGTCGTCGCAGTCGCAGCCATAGTCGTAGTCGTAGTCATAGTCGGCGCATCGTCGCTTAAATCAGAACAAACCAGAAAAGGCAACTCGGGAGACTACGCCCCCGTCTACACGACGAATCCGGTATACGATCTCGATACCACCTTTTAATTTAATTTAATTTAAACGGGTTCATAATAAAAGTAGCACATCCGGTGCCGCAACTCAGTTTCGGCAGCAGCATCCATAGGTACCATCCAGTTGCCGGCACGAATCCTAACCCGTCGGTGCCCCCCCCCCCCAGGCACGGCCTCGACCAACTCTCGGTAAAAAACACCATCGCCCTTGTACATCCACATGTAGGCGAAGAGGTCAATCCCAAGGGATTCCACTTTCGTAAGGTAACCATCAACGTCAAAATCGAGAATATTCCGACGACTGTCCAGGTAGTACCCACCCCGTGTCGCCTCAGTAGAAGGATCAGGCGCACCGACAGGCATAAGACTAATGCGCACACCGCCATTGTTCCTCAAAAAATATTTGCTGGGGTCCAGCTCAAAGCACTCATCAACTTTTATGGCATTCAGGTCGTCGGACTTAAGGCCAGACTTTTTGCGAAATTTGATTAGGACTTCGTCTGGGTTCGCGGCACGCCGCTGCTTGTTCTCCGCGTCACGTTCTGCCTGCTCAGCCTGCTCAGCCTCAGCCTCAGCTATGAATGACATCTGGCTGCTTGTGCTTGAGCCTGTGCATGCTAGGAAGTTGTGAATAGCTTGTCATTTGTGTGCCCGCCCGCCCCATGTTAACGAAACAGCTCCCTTAATTTTTCCACGGAAATTTCAGCCATTTCAGCTAATATCGTATCGTGGTCGCCACCCATTATTAAAGGTATAAAATCTACTCCTTTCACACCCATTTCAATGGCTGCTTTCCTGACTGTTATTGCGGCTCCGCTTGTGCCCAACACAAGTCTTTGCGGACTTCTCCAAATTTTATCCACGGCTACCCTTTTCGCGTTCGTGCGTACAACAAAACCAACAAAGTCGGAAAAGACGCTCTCGAAAATCGCTGTAGTAGCTTCAGTGTCAATCATTCCCCTTTTCGATTTACCGTGCCAGTTCAAATTGTACGACGCCGGTAAAACATACTTCAATTTGATTTCTAAGTATTGATGGTCGCGATTGTCAAGAAGAAATGATTTAGTCGACGATCCGAGCAAAAGATGGTTGAACCGAGTGACGATAATACGGCTGTAATCGTCCGTGACGTCTTTGACCGTCCTGTCTTGTCTGTATTTTTGCATCAAGTCGCGTGCCGTCACTAAAGCGCGTTCGAGAAATTGGGTATCTATTTCATTTGCAGATGTATCAGAGATGTAAATAGTGTGCATCGGGCGAGAGCCGGGCCTAGGGCCATAAATGTCATATTCTATTAACAATTCTGATGCTTTGCTGCCACCACCACCAGCCGTGGTGCACCACTGCGCAAGCGCGTGGTCAAACCCTACATTTAGCATCAGACGGTGCTGCAGCAGGAACAACACAAAACACCAGCAATGGCTTATACTCCGCCGTCGACACCAAAATGAATCCGGCAAAACTAAATTTTAATTTAATTTAAATTAAACAGACACTGGTCAGCAACGCTGTATCATTTTCGAACTCTGCTCTGATTCCTAGTACGACGTCGATTTCTGCTGCTGCCGAAACTGAGTTGCGGCACCGGATGTGCTACTTTTATTATGAACCCGTTTAATTTAAATCAAATTAAAAGGTAGTTGTGTCGTATGCCGGATTCGCGTAGACGGCGGTCGTTGTCAGAGCCGCAAAAGAAAATGGTGAACTTCTTAGGCGTTTTGTTGTGCATGCCATTCCTCTATAATAAAAGGGCCATCGTCACACCACACGAATGGCATGCTAGCCTTTTCATCATCGCTAGAATCAGGATTATTAATAAACGCATAAATGTAATCGCACAAGCTTGCAGCAGTTCGGCGGCCCCGTATGTGTTGGTTTTGCCGCACACCTTCATGGTTGCAAACGAACAGCAAAATACTGTTAATTGTTTCCGGCGTGATAGAATCCGCAAGTACTTGCAATTGCGGCACATTCAAGTAGTTTTCCGAAGTTTCCGTCATGTGTTTAAAATAGTTGGCTACAGCAGCACGTTTTCTTGCATCAACGGATGCCGCGTTGTAAATAGCGTCCAACCGCTCGGCGTGGTCATCCTCGGCAAGCAAATAGTCGAACTCATCTTCTTCGGCAGCTTGCTCGTGCTTGTTAGGTGCATCAACGGCTGCCGCGTTGTAAATAGCGTCCAACCGCTCGGCGTGGTCATCCTCGGCAAGCAAATAGTCGAACTCATCTTCTTCGGCGTCCGCGATAGCCTTCTCGTCGCGCAGGATGCGTGCTGCGTCGAGCTTCCGCTGTTCCGGCACGGAAACACCCCGCTTCCGGCTGCTTGTGCGTCGGGTCAGTGCCGGCGTTGGTGACTGCGCGGTGTGTGGGTCGACAGGAGCACGGCTCCCCTGAACCACCGCCGCATCGCGAGCAAGCGTGGCGTCCGTCAGCATGCGTTGGTACAGAGTTTCGGCTGCGACGTTCGCAGGGTTAGGTTCGGCGCTGCTTCCCGGGGAAATTGCCGCATCACGAACTCTCTTGGCTTCCCCCACCGCACGTCGGAACGTAGCCTCGGCCAAAGAGTTGCGCGCACTGATGACGCTATCGGTGTCGGCATCATCAACTTCTGCTGGGTGGTGATCATGGTCGTGGTGGTGGTCAGCTGCATGTCGTTTGCGGCCCGTGGTGCACCACTGCGCAAGCGCGTGGTCAAACCCTAAATTTAGCATCAGTCGGTGCTGCAGCAGGAACAACACAAAACACCAGCGATGGCTTATACATAGTCGCCACATCGGAGTCCGGAAATTTAATTTATTTTAAATTAAACGCGCCGTGCGGCTGGCCGAGGTCGGGCAACCACAATTCGGTCAGTTCTTTGTATACTTCGTACATCTTTGCACTCTTGGCGTCAAAGCACTCTCGTCAGTCAAAAATATCGTCTGAATGCTTTTGGCGCATCGGGTTAGATAGATGTCGGAGTCTGGGAAATTGGCCCAAGCTAACAACTGCTTGGTCCAACTCGGAAATAAATTCTTTCGTGTCTCTCGAAAGAATTTGGTCAGACGCACGTTGAAAGCCCACCGCAAAATTCAGAACTAATAAACCCGAGGTTGGCGAAGGGTTAAACGCTAAGTTAAGGGGGCTGACTTAGAGGGTTAACCGCCAAGTTGGGCTTAACCGGGCGGGGGTTAAACCCGAGGTTGGGGCCTAACTTAGGCAATTTAACCACGGGCAGGGCCCCAAAAGCAGGCGAATCGGCGAACTCGCAAATGCACCCCTTTTGGGGGCAAAAGTTAGGCAAGTAGCCCGCGTTTTGGTTGGGAATAAAGGTCCCATCCAATAGCCCACCACCCCCAAAAACATATGGTAATAAGCTTTTGCCCGCCCGTTATTACCAACTAAAATAAATACACGATTTTTTACCCTGTTTATGCATGTAATAAAAAAAAAGCGATTGGAACACACCCTTAAATGTCGGGTTTTTGCACTTTTTTGCGTTTTTTTTCAAAATTTGGTCGGTAATAACTTTTTCGCCAAGTCGGCGGACCCCTAAAATCAACGATGTCGTTAATACACCCACACTACAAATGGCAAATGTGCACATTCGTACAAGGCACTCGTACGTTTCAAAATAATTTGGGATTCGCGAAAATCTCACAATTAAAACTCAACTACTATATCTAGGGCCTTATTACAATATAGATGGACCCTGATTTCAGGGCTGAAAAGGGTGCCCGCGCACTTTATTGCATTTTTTTTTTGACATAAGGGTTAGGCCACTTACCCCCTCTTTTTTTTTTGCTTATTACATACTAAATTACCATATTCATTATTATATATGTACATATACAAATATTATTATTATATGTAAAAGTATCCTTGCTTGTTTTAAGGTTGAAAACACCGATGAGTCATCACTATTTTTTATTTAATTAGTGTTTTTGACCTACTTCCCGGCCGCGGATGCGAAAACGATGTGTGCGTAACACCCCAAAAACGACCATATTTAACGTTTGTCGCATATTTCACGCATGTAGCAAAAAAAATGGCTGAGAAAAGACTTAGTAAAATTTTTACCGACGTGCATTTTCGCCTTTAAAAAATACAAAAAAATTCAAAAAATTCCACAAACCCCGCACGCATTTGAGGAAAAAAAACGAAAAAATGGACGTCTATTCGGCGAGTAGATAATGTAGTGGTTTAGAGCACTTTTGGGCGAGTAGATATGAGGATATTACAGACTAAAAAAAGGGTCATTTCGTAAATACACGAAAAAACGAAATCTTGTTTTTGGTGTTTTTCGGAAAAATCGTGTATTTAGTTTTACGTATGTTTTTCGGAACTAGCGCGTTTTAATTTTCGAAAGATAATATATTTGACTGTTTTTTTTTGATAATGTGACGTTTTTTGACTTTTTTTTAAATTTGAAAAGTGAAATTTTTGCAAACGTATTGAAATAAGGCTTCGACTTTTGTCCTAAAACAGGCCTTTTTTGGGTGAAAAAAAAGGTGATTTTAGGGCCGAAAATGGGCTGTAAATGTAAGGATTTATTTTTGTGTGGGTGGGTTATTTTTTGTACGTATGTTTTTCGGAAAAATCGTGCATTTCCATTCGCCCGACCCGTAAATACATGAAAAGGGGACAAAAATGATGAAAATGTGTGTAATAAGTGACATTTTTTTGATGTATTTACGGGTTGGGCGATTGGGTGTCTAAAAACGTGTTTTTTGGGACAACTATGCTGCGCTGTGGTGCAAGGTAAAATGAGGGTAAGTTAGTTTATTTAAAATAAATACACGGTTTTGAACATTTTTTAAAATAACTTTGAAAATGTGGCCTTGTTAAATGAACTTGGGTGCTGGGTTTAATTGATTTTGAGGTTAGTTTTTTGAGTGTTTGGGGTTAGTTTAATCGTCGTTTCGGACGTGTGGTGCTGAGTTAAATGAACTTAGAGTCCTGAGATGTTAACTTTGAATTTTTAATGAATGAAAAAATGAAGTTAAATGAATGACTGAATGAATGAATGAATGAATGAATTACGGGGTGGTTCGGTCAAATTGTTTGTAGGAGTCTTCGGCGCGCGCGGCGTTGATCGCGGCGTCGTTGATCGCGACGATTAATTCGATTTCTTTGGCGTACTCGAAGTACGGAGCAAAAGAATCGGCGTTTTGCCGATTTTTGTTAGCGATGGACCTAACTAACTGCATGAGCGGCACGTCGTTGTTGACTTTTCCGTCTTTGGCGGTGGTGGTGCAGGTGGCTGGGGTGGTCCAATCCATTGTGACTGAGGCCAAGTTAGCAGCGGGTGCCAAGACGGTTAAGAAGGTGGGGTCTTTGGTCCAGGCCTTGAAGCGACGCCACTGGTGGGAGTACGTGGACTTGAACCCTTTGATGACGGCGATGCAGTCGGGGTCATTTCGTGTGAGGTTTCTGACTGCGTCTTTATGGGTGTTGAGTGCGTCGCTGATGCCTTTGACCGTGCGGTTGAAGATCTGGGTGCGGTTGTCGACGACTGCGGCGGGCTCGATTTTTTTAGTCCCGGGATTGGGACCGGGACGCCTTCGACGGTGGCGTTTCTTCATCGTTGTCTTCATCATCGTTGTCGTTGTCGTTGTCGTTGTCGTTGTCGTTGTCGTTGTCGTTGTCGTTG
>Ga0213868_10004322_pt1 | contig 12996 bp, 15 predicted proteins | sample PICome_9_FD_160087 | JGI IMG/M metagenome (GOLD analysis project Ga0213868, IMG submission 160087) | Coastal seawater microbial communities near Pivers Island, North Carolina, United States - PICO127 | ecosystem: Environmental > Aquatic > Marine > Coastal | place: USA: North Carolina...
ATCACTTGCCGTCCGTCGCGCGAAAAGCGTGGGCTAAAGGCCATTTCACCCGCGGCGGTCTGCAACTGTTGGCGACCCACGTTTGCCACATTCAGAACATTGATGCGCGGAAAACCACTTTCAAAGCTGGTATAAAGAACGCGGTCGCCGCTTGGTGAAAATCGCGGAGCAAGAACGATCGTGCTGCTATCCGTCAAGAACTGTACATTCGCGCCATCAAAATCCATGATCGCCAGCCGCTTTTGGCGGTTATCCTTGGGACCACTTTCCGCGACAAAGACAACGCGGCTGTCAAAATAGCCGCCTTCGCCTGTAATACGTCCGTAAACGGCATCAGCCACCTTGTGACCCATGCGACGCCAACCGGTTGCTGTGCCTGCAAATTGCAATCCAGTGCCAAGCTCTTGGCCGGAAAACACGTCATAGACCCGAAATTTCACGGTCATACTGTCACCTTGCACATTTACGGCACCAACAACCAACGCCTGCGCGTTGATTGCGCGCCAATCGGCAAAGGCCACAGGCTGTGCAAAAGATGATATCTGCGAGATGAACGCAGAGGCCGGAACTTCCCGGAATAATCCAGTGCCCGCCAAGTCCTGCACCACAAGCCGCGACATCTCCGACGCAACTTGTATTGCTTCAGGGGTTTCCGCCTGAAAACTAGGTGCCGCAAATGTAATCGGTTCGATCACACCATCGGTGATCGTCAACCGCAGTGGGCCGTTTTGTGCAAATACCGGTCCGGCCAACATCAACGCCACCAGACATATAAGTAGTCGTTTCATCATCTTTGCCTCTTTGTGCGCATCGTGTTTCGACGCGTTTTTCTTGTTTCGTTCATTTTTAGCAGTGGGTGAAATCATTTTCACTTTAACTGCGCGTAACTTTGCCTATCGCAGCCGCATTCCACTTGGATCAAAGGTAATCACGACTTCTTGCCATTGGTCATATTTATCTGCGGGTAATTGATAGCCACCAGACTGACATCTTAAAATTGCACGCCGCGCGGCGTTAAATGCGGTATCAACGGCACTCGCATCACCCTGAGACGACAACAATCTAACGTTGTTGCCCTGAACTGCGCCGTCGCGGTCCAAATTGAACGCGACCTCGACAGTAACACGGGCTGCAACCGAACCGGGGTCCACATTCCAACAGCGATTGACCGCAATGCGAAAGCTGTCACGCTCTGCCCCCGTCATCGGCGGGCCCGCTGCAATCGCAGGGGCCGACGCACCCGCAAGCGCCGCCTCTAAAGCCGCAGCAACATCTTCTTGAGGGGCCGTTTCTTGCGGGGCCGGTGTTTCAACAGGTGCTGGCGGCGGTTCGACAGCTGCTGTTTCCGTCTGGGACGAAACAGGCGCAGGACGGCTAGGCCGCGTTGATGGACGGGCAGAAGTCGTCGGGGCCAGGTCCTGAATGACGATCTGGGTTGTCGTTTCTTCGGGCGCTGTCGCGTCTTGTTCTTGCGCGACGATTTCCGCATTGGCGGTATCATCAGGCACAACGGCTTCTCGCACCACATCATCAACCTGCGCGTCTTGCGGCGGAGGTTGGGAAATAGTCGATGCCACCGTTGGGGCCTGCTGCGGTGTCGGCGTGTCACTGACGGCAACATCTGGTGTGGGCGGTGGGGCAACGGGCGGCGCCGGTGGCACAGGAGGCGCATCCGTCACTTCAGTGAGCGGCGCTTCCGGCGGCGGAGGCGGCGGAAGTTCACTTGACGGCGGCTCTACCTGCTCGGGCGCTGGTGCCGGTTGGGCAGGCGCGTCGGCGACGGGCAGCGGCGGAGATGCCTCGTCAATTTGGGGTGGGACGGGTGCATCAGGGCTGGCGCCCCCGGGATCAGGGGTTGCACGGGCACGCATTTGGTCAAATTCCTCACCAGATATGACAGAGATATCCATCGTCTCGATGCGCAAGGGTTCCGCACTAAAGCCCCAACCAGCGATCAGCCAAACGATCAGCCCAACGTGGCCAAGTCCCGAAAAAATTGTTCCCGGCGTTGCCATGATCTACCCGTCAGCGCCATCCGTGACTGTGCTTGCAATATCCGTCACAAGGCCAATGTCGGAAAACCCGCCAGCATTCAGCAGGCCCATAATTTGGGCAACACGGTTCCATTCGTTGCGGCCATCCGCACGTAGGAAAATCTTTTCGCTGGTACGTTCTGCCGCAATCCCTTGCAGGCGACCAACTAGGTCGGATTGCGCAACTTCAGTTTCTTGGATCATCACCCGACCATCATCAGTAATTGTCACAGTCAGCGGTTCTTCCTCATCACCTGGCAAAGCGGTGGCCGAGGTTTCGGGCAATTCAACCGGAATACCCACAACAGATAAGGGGGCCGCGACCATAAAGATAATGAGCAAAACCAACATCACGTCCACAAATGGCGTCACATTGATCTCTGACATCGGCTGTGAACGTCGTGAACGGCGGCGGCCGCGCTTACCCCCACCGTCATCGTTTTTCATGACACCAGCGCTCATCTCTAGCTATCCAATTGGCGGCTAAGAATTGTGGCAAATTCGTCTGCGAATGCCTCATACCCACTGATAATACGGTCACTATCAGAGGAAAGTTTGTTGTAATAAATAACTGCTGGGATCGCCGCGAGCAGTCCTAAACCCGTCGCAAGCAAAGCTTCCGCGATACCAGGGGCCACAACGGCAAGGTTGGTTGTTTGTGCCTCGGCGATTTCGATAAAGGCGTTCATGATACCCCAGACCGTACCGAACAGGCCCACAAACGGGGCGGTCGATCCGACTGTTGCCAGAACCGGCAGACCTTTTTGCAAAGAAGCCGCCTGTTTCGCGATCGCCACATCCATAGAACGGTCGATCCGCGCCGTCGCACCGGCGATCAAGCCGCCATCTTGCCTATGTGATCTGCGCCATTCAAGCATACCTGCAGCAAATATCTTTTCCGACGGGCCGTCCGGTTCTGACCCTATTTTGTCGAATAGCGCATCCAAAGGCTCGCCGGACCAGAACGCCCGATCAAAAACCTCTGCTTCTGCGCGGGCTTTTCGGTATTGGATGGTTTTGTCGATGATCACGGCCCAGCACCAAATAGAGGCTGCAATTAGCATGATCATAACGATTTTTACGGTAATTGTCGCGCGCGCGAACAACGCCCACATTGTGAATTCGTGTGCTGCTTCCATGTGCCTGCTCTGCCTTTAGGCCCGATTTCGGGCTCTGATTATCAGCGAACATACCGCATGTGCACGGGGAAATCCAACCAATCTCACATCACATCTGCGAAATCAGCGTGTTTCTAGTGCACAGATTGGCGGATCGCTGCCGGTAGGCGGGCCACAGCACCCTGTGCTGTCATGCAAATGATGGTGACGCGCGCCGAAAACAGCACTTCCTCGCCACGTTTAACATCTTGGCGGACAATTAAACGCACACCCGATCCAGCCTGCATTGAGGTTTCAACTGTCAATTCGTCGTCGTATCTTGCGGGCGAAAGATAATCTGCTTCAACTCGGCGGACGGCGAAAACCAGACCTTCGGCCTTCATCTGCGCCTGATCGATGCCTAGTTCGCGAACCCACTCACTGCGGGCACGCTCAATGAATTTAAGATAATTGGCATAATAGACGATGCCCGCAAGGTCAGTATCTTCGTAATAAACACGTACAGGAAAACGGTGTATCATGACGGCGGCCGGATCCGAGCTGCCAATCGCATAGCATGGCTGGCGTCTTGAGCAGCGGCAGGCATGACCCGATCATATGCGGCACGAATGACATCCGCAATTTCAGGGCGCAGCACAGCATTGCCTTCCAGCAAGGCGAGCGGTGGCTTGGTGTCAAATGCAGTATCCGACCAAAGCAATATGATCTGAACCGCTTGGCTCAGCGCGAGTGTATCCGCGGCAACGGCCGACAAATGTTCGTCCATCCGCAAAAAAACGAACGCTGCCTGAATAGCGCCCGCATCATCAAAGCGGAAAATGCGGTACTGATTAGCATCCGCCTTCTGAAGTTTGATAATCAGTGACGGCATATCAGGCACGAGTTTATCAAGGTTCGGCACTTCGCCCAGTTCGGCCCATTCGCGGCAGAAAAAGACCATGACGTTGGCACCAAGCTCTGGATCGGTCTCGGCCATCTTATGACCAGCAAGACCAACAACCGCTTCAATGGCGCCCTTGAACATCGCCAACGACGCGTCATCGACACCGAAAATCACAGGCACGATCGGCCGCCCCCACCGCGCAAAGACGTAAGACCCATCCGCACGGGTAAATAGTGGCTCTACATCACTCATCATCTTGCCCTTAAAACTCCCGCCGGAGGCATCCCCGCCATCAACCAAACAAATCCGAATGCGGTTTGGGCGCATCCAGACCCAAATGCGTCCAAGCTGCCTGCGCCAACATCCGCCCGCGCGGAGTGCGCTGGATCAGACCCTTTTGCAACAAATAAGGCTCGATCACTTCTTCCAAACTGTCACGGCTTTCCGACAAAGCAGCAGACAACGTCTCGATCCCGACAGGACCACCCGCATAGCTCTCCGCGACCAAGCGCAGATAGCGACGATCAGCATTATCCAAGCCCAGATGATCCACGCCCAATCGGGTCAGTGCACGATCAGCGATAGCTTGGGTTACAGTGCCGTCACCTTCGACAATCGCAAAATCGACAACACGGCGCAGCAGGCGACCCGCGATACGCGGTGTCCCCCGTGCACGTCGTGCAATCTCGGCTGCGCCTTCTGGGGCAGCAGGCGCCCCCATTAAGCGGGCACCTCGGGTTACAATCTCGTGCAGTTCTTCCTGCGAATAGAATTCCAACCGTGTCGGAATACCAAAACGGTCACGCAGCGGCGTCGTCAAAAGCCCCATACGGGTCGTGGCACCTACCAACGTAAACGGCTGCAGCTCGATACGCACAGTGCGCGCCGCTGGGCCTTCGCCAATCACCAGATCAAGTTCAAAGTCCTCAAGTGCAGGATAAAGGATTTCTTCGACCGCAGGGTTCAGGCGGTGGATTTCGTCAATAAACAGCACATCGCGGGCTTCGAGGTTTGTCAGGATCGCCGCGAGGTCACCCGCCTTAGCCAACACAGGGCCAGAGGTCATGCGAAAATTCACACCCAATTCCCGCGCCATGATCTGCGCCAGCGTCGTTTTCCCTAAACCGGGTGGGCCATGGAACAACGTGTGATCCATCGCCTCGCCACGGCGGCGCGCACTTTCAATAAAGACGGACAAGTTCGCGCGCGCTTCTTTTTGACCAATAAACGCATCAAGCGTTTGGGGGCGCAGCGCGCGGTCGTTGTCCTCGGGCTGCGGATCGGGGCGCAAAGTGGGGTCAGGTTGGTCCATCGGCTATCCCTACCCCGTTGGGGCCAACAGCTTCAAGGCCGCACGGATCAAGGCAGAGGTATCTGCATCAGGCGCGTCACCTGCAGCTTGCGCCACGGCCCCCGCCGCATCCCCGGGGGCGTAACCCAGATTGCCTAATGCTGACAGTGCCTCTGATTGTGCGGGATTGGCTTTGCGCGGTGTCGATGTGCGCACTGGCGTCGGTTCTGAAACCTCGATCACATCATCACCCTGCGCCTCGGAAATTGTGCCGCCCATTGCCATGACACCTGGCGCTTTGTCTTTAAGCTCGATCGACACCCGCTGCGCGGTTTTAGGACCGACGCCCTTGGCCTTGGCCAGCGCGTTCCAGTCGCCCAGTGCGATAGCACGGCTGACTCCATCCGCACCAAGCGTGCCCATGATCGCCATAGCCGCCTTCGCGCCGATGCCCTGAACCGACATCAAAAGGCGGTGCCATTCTTTTTCGACCAAGGTCGTAAATCCAAACAGTTGCAGATTGTCTTCACGCACCAACAAATCTGTAAACAACGCCACCGCTTCGCCATTGGCAGGCAATCCCGCCATCACGCGGTCAGAGACATAGACAAGGTACCCGATCCCGCGCACATCAATTAAAATATGGTCTGTGCTGCGGTATTCCAGACGGCCCGCGATTTTACCAATCATGCGCCTGCCCTCGCCAATGCTTTGGCCAACGTACTGGACGATTGGGCGTGAAAGGAATGACAGATCGCAATCGCCAATGCATCCGCCGCATCAGGCCCCGCGAACTGCACTCCCGGTAATTGAACTTTCACCATATGCGCGACTTGCTGTTTGTCGGCGTGACCCACACCAACCACCGTTTTCTTGACGGCATTCGGAGCATATTCGCCAATACTAATCCCCGCCTGCGCAGGCACCAACATCGCGATGCCCCGGGCTTGGCCCAGTTTCAGAGTGCCTACACCGTCTTTGTTCACGAAAGTCTGTTCAACCGCGGCAGTCTCTGGTTGGTAGGTCAGAAGCACATCAGTCAGTTGCTGGTGTAACGACAACAGGCGCGATCCAAGATCGGTTCCGGTCGAATGACAAATGCCATTGGCGACATGGCTGATTCGAGATCCAACCACATCAATGACGCCCCAACCCATGTTCCGCAGTCCCGGATCAATCCCTAAAACACGCATTGCTCGCCTCTTTTTTATTATTATCTGAACTTGGTTAGCACAAAAGGCGAACAAAGACCAAGACACTTCGCAAGCCCAGTTGACGCAGCGTCGCCGCAATTGGGGTCAGAAAGCGTCACCTGAAGTGTCAAAGTCGACAGAATTAGTGCTATATAAACAAAGGGTTTGCGCGCATTCATGCACAAAAATTAGGCATGCTGAAAACGCATATGACATATGTCGAAATGGCACTGGTGGTCGGGTCACTTCCCTCCTAGATGCCCCTCATCAGATTAACGCTGCAATGCAGCAAGAAACTTAAGGAATATGGCCATGGCCGCTTTTGACACATCCCGTCCTGCTTCTGGTCTCTCCGCAGGCAACGTATCAACAGTTTTCATCAACATGTTCAGCGCTTTTGCTGCATGGAATGACGCGCGCGTCACACGCAATTCATTGTCCAAGCTGACAGCACGTGAGTTGGACGATATCGGCCTGACATATGGCGACATCGAAGATATTGCGACACGCGTCGCACGCTAAACGAATACATCATTGAAATGCGAAAGGCCGCGCTTTACCAGCGCGGCCTTTTCGTTTTCATTATTCGTTCACTTACTGTGGAAGAATTGTCGCAATACCACCAGCGACGATCGTCGTGACCGGATCAGGTTGCATAACCCACGCCCCAACTTGTTCCACAACGGTACCGGACTGCAAAGCGGTCAGGCGCTCTGTGTATCCTGCGTCACCAATGTAGGCCAACAACAAACCCTTGAACAAGAAGCCAAGCGCCAGAACAATGATCAGGCCCTTGAGGGGGAACTTAGGTTTATAAAGGCGAGGACGCGCAACAATCAGGCCGTCGGACTTAACAGTCCGGACAACACCGTTTGACATCTTGTCGTGACGACGCACGATACGCTTTAATCTTTTGTCGAATGGGACGTTGGCTTGCACCGGGAGACCCTCCAGAAATTAACTATACTAATTACGAATATACTTTCTGCCTTAATGAAGCCTTAAACAAGTCTTTTTGATCGATTTGGGCCATTTACCATCTTAAATCAGCCTTTTTTCGCCAAAACTAGTGTCGCCCAGTCTACAATCGACCGATTTTCGATTAATTCGAACCCATTTTGATGATAAACTGAAACGACCTCATCGGCTTGTTCGTTCAAAATACCCGAGAGAATCACATACCCTCCCGTGCTTACATGCCGCCCCATATCAGGCGCGAGGCCGATCAGAGGGCCTTTGAGAATGTTGGCAAAGATCAAGTCATAGGGGCCTCCATTTGCCAGTTCGGGCGCTTCAAAACCCGGCGCTACAAGACAGTTGATGCGGTCGCGCAGATTATTGCTCAACACGTTGGCTTGGGCCACTTCAACAGCGACCGGATCGATGTCGCTGGCCAAGATCATATCAGGCAACACTTTGGCAGCTGCCATTGCGAGTACGGCCGTGCCGCAGCCGATATCCAAAATCCGCCCACCTTTGAACCCTAGGTCCATTAACGCGTCGAATGCTTCTAGGCAGCCTTTTGTGGTGCCGTGATGACCCGTTCCGAACGCCATTGCCGCATCGATTAACAGCGGGATCTTGTCCATTGGCACCTTGTCTGCGTCATGCGATCCGTAGACAAAGAACCGCCCTGCTGCGACGGGCGCCAATTCGCGCTGCACTTTGGACACCCAATCCTGATCGGGGATTTCCGAGATGTTGAATGGTTTGGCTTGATGCAAGGCCGAAAACACAGCCAATGCCGCCGCGTCTGGCGTTTGCGTGAAATAGGCCGCGACCTCCCACAGACCCGAACCGTCTTCGATCTCGAAAACACCGATGCCTGTCGGCTCAGGCACCAGCCCTTCAAGTGTCTCTGCTAATTGGTAGGCAGGATCTTCGCCCGCGATGGTTGTCAGTGCAGCATATGTGGTCATTTTGGCGCCCTTCGCGTCTGTCCCGCTCCCGTTATTGCGCAGGCCCGACAGCGTCAAGGCAATGGCGCGTGCGCTTTGATGCACTTTACCGCTTCTGCCGCCCATGCGGCATAGACATCAGGTCCGGGGTGAAATCCATCAGACGCCATGCTGTCAGCTTGTAAGGTTTGGCTGAAGGCCAGCCCAGCGCAGCCAGCACGCTGATCCACCATTTGCCGCAAAGCCTTATCGAACCGCATTGCTTGTCGGCCCAGTAGCCACCGAAGTGGATATGGCAGGGCCGGAAAATCCTTAACTGGCGGCAGGCCTGATATGATGACCAATCCGGCTTGGCGTTGCGACTGCAGGTGATCAAGCATTTGTGCCTGCTGCCAAAGGAACCGCCGCAGCGATGTACCTTTTGTGACGTCATTCACACCAAAGGCCGTGAGAACAACGTCATATTGGTCCGAAGCGAGGTCAGGCAGCCAGCCCAGCGCATCAACTGTGCGCGCGCCTGTGACAGCCACAAGGTCATAGTGAACGGTGAAATCATCACAAAGCGTTTGGGTGATCTGCCCCAAAAGCGCATCCGCTTGTGTAGCAACCCCCACGCCTGCGGCGGAAGAGTCGCCGATGATGAGCAGGCGCAGACTTGGGCCAGAACCACAGCTACCACTGCGCGCGCCCTGCGGTTCTGGCAGTTTGACAATACGATTGCGAACGAAAAGCGCTTGCCCAATCAAAACAGGCAGCAAAACAATCCGCGCAACGATATCAAGCATCATGGTGTTCGCTTACGCGCCGACCCCAATCGGGCAGGTCACCCCGGTGCCACCGATCCCGCAATAACCACTCGGGTTTTTGGCAAGGTACTGCTGGTGATACTCTTCCGCAAAATAGAACGTCGGCGCGCCGACGATCTCGGATGTAATCACACCAAAACCTGCTTCGGACAAGCGCGGTGCAAAGGCGGATTTAGATGCTTCGGCCGCAGACTGCTGCGCACTCGAATAAGTGTAGATGCCAGAGCGGTACTGCGTACCCGCATCATTGCCTTGGCGCATGCCTTGGGTCGGGTTGTGGCCTTCCCAAAATACCTGCAGCAGTTCGTCATATGAAATAACGGACGGGTCAAACACGACGCGAACGACCTCGTTATGGCCGGTCTTGCCGCTGCAAACTTCTTCGTATGTCGGGTTCGGAGTATAGCCGCCGGCATAGCCAACCATTGTGGATTGCACCCCGCCCAGCTTCCAGAACATCCGCTCAACGCCCCAAAAACAGCCCATACCGAACATCGCCTCTGCGAGGCCTTCGGGGGCATTTGCGACGATTGGCGTGCCGTAGACAAAATGGGTTTGTGCAGTCGGGATCGCTGATGCGCGTCCTGCGAGTGCAGCCTCTGGCGCGACCATTTCGGATTTTGAACGGTTCATGAAAAACATTTGCGGCCTCCTGTTAGGTTCGACAAGGATATAAGGCGGATGTGCGCATTTACTACTCTGCAGCGCTCAATAATCGCCCTTGGAACACGGTCTCGTGACCGGGGGCTGGATGGCGCGGGATCATCAACGACAAAAGCAGCGATATGATCGCCATGCCAGCAGCAAGCAAAAACACCATGCCGGGTGATTGCAGCCAAACATATCCGAGTAGCGCAGGCAAAAAGACTGCTGCGATATGGTTGATCGTAAAGGCCACTGCGGCAGTCGGTGCAATATCTTGCGGGTCAGCGATTTTCTGGAAGTATGTCTTGATCGCAAGAGCGAGGCTAAAGAACAGGTGGTTCACAACATAAAGTACCGTCGCCAACACCACGCCCCAGCCGAAATAATAGATGCCGCCGTAGGCGAAAAACACCAGACACAGCCCGGCATATTCGAACACTAACGCACGGCGTTCGCCAAAGAATTGCACCAATCCACCCAAAAGCGGGGCCACGAACATATTGATCAGTAAAGTCACCATGAACAGCTTGGTGATGTCATCAACCGCAAAACCAAACTGTTCGACCATCATAAAGCCCGCGAACACGACAAAAATCTGACGCCGCGCGCCAGACATGAATTGCAAGGCATAATACAGCCAATAACGCTTGCGTAGGATCATCTTTTTGATTTGCGGATGCGGGGCCTCGAATTGCGGATAGGCTAGCAGGCAGATCGTGGCGACAACGGCGGTGAACCCGCCAGAGAGCCAATAAACGATACTATATGTTAGCCCGAAACGCTCCCAACTGATCACAATCAGCAGGTAAACCACTAAAGTTGCGGCAGACCCGGCTGACAAAATCCAACCCAGCGTTTGTGGTGCTTTCTTTTTGTCGATCCACTGCAATTGCAGTGATTGGTTTACCGTTTCGTAATAGTGGAAACCGATTGAAGACAACATCGTGACCGCCAAAATCCCGCCCATTTGGGGGAATTGCGCAGTCACCGCTGTGGCCGCACCCAGCATAATCAGCGCGACAAGTCCTAAAACCTGTTCGCGGATAAACATGATCAGGGCGATCACACCAATCGCAAAGAACCCCGGAATTTCGCGGACCGTATGCAGCCAACCAATGTCAGATCCGTCAAAGCCTGCCACCTCAATCACAAAGTTATTCAGCAGCGCGGACCATGTCGCAAAGGCAATTGGCATCGCCATTGCCATAACAAACAACAGCGTTGTCGGCCTGCGCCATAGTGGCAGGGTATGGGCATCTTCAAGGCGAACAATATTCATACCCGCAGACCTACGCCTGTTGTTTCGTGAAAGCGAGAGGGCTTAGTCGTAGGCCGCGTCCACGATGAATTCGACCTTCAATTCTGGACGCGCCAGCTTGGCTTCGCCGCAAGCGCGTGCAGGTGCATGACCGCTGGGAACCCAGTCGTTCCAAACCTCGTTCAGTCCTGCGAAGTCTTTCATGTCCGCCAACCAAATCGTGACCCGCAGCATGTTTTCGCGCGATGATCCGGCTTTTTCCAGCAAGGCATCAACCTTGTCCAAACAAATGCGCACCTGCTCTTGGATCGTGTCACCTTCGGCGACCTGACCGGTCAGGTATGCCACCCCATTGTGCTTTACGATTTTGGAAGAGCGTTCGCCGGTTTCAATACGTTCAATCATTCTGGGTTCCTCTTTGGATCATCATTACGCGCATCAAAGTGATACCGTCCGCGCTTTGGGTCTTATGAACGCGGTATCGCGGCGAAAGCAAATGCAAACATATTTCGATTTTGCAATACAAAGCTAGTTAGATTGATCCACATCAAGGTTTTCTATCGCAACTCCCTTAGAACAGACTCAGCGAACAGAAACTTTCTTTAGGCCAAAAAATGTCTTCAACAGATCCGCAGCCGCTTTATGCCCCGCGTGAACCTATTTTTCCGCGCAGAGTAAAAGGCTTTTACCGCAATCTAAAATGGTGGGTGATGGGGATCACTTTGGGTATTTATTACCTGACCCCGTGGATTCGTTGGGACCGTGGGCCGAACCTGCCCGACCAAGCGGTGTTGATTGATATGGCCCACCGCCGTTTCTATTTCTTCTGGATCGAGATCTGGTCGCACGAGTTCTATTTCGTCGCGGGTCTTTTGATTATGGCCGGGCTTGGACTGTTTCTATTCACGGCGGCACTTGGACGGGTTTGGTGTGGCTATACTTGCCCCCAAACTGTCTGGACCGACCTGTTTATCCTTGTCGAGCGCTGGATCGAGGGCGACCGCAACGCACGGGTCCGCCTGTGGAAAGCGGATTGGAGTTTTCACAAAATCCGCCTGCGCCTATTTAAATGGACCGTTTGGTTGCTAATCTCGGTGGCGACGGGTGGTGCGTGGGTGTTCTATTTCGCCGATGCGCCGACTTTGGCCGTTAGCCTTGCAACCTTCACCGCACCTGCCGTCGCGTGGGCCACAATTGCCGTGCTGACTGCAACAACATTCATATTCGGCGGCTTTATGCGCGAACAAGTGTGCAACTACATGTGCCCTTGGCCCCGTATTCAGGCCGCAATGATGGACCCCGAAACACTGACTGTCGCTTATCGCGAATGGCGTGGCGAACCGCGCGGCAAGCAGCGCGTCGAAGGTGCGGGCGATTGCATTGATTGCATGGCTTGCGTGAATGTCTGCCCAGCGGGCATCGACATTCGCGATGGTCAACAGATGGAGTGCATCACTTGTGCGCTGTGCATTGATGCCTGCGATGACATCATGGCGAAGATCGGCAAACCGCGTGGATTGATCGACTACCTTGCATTGTCTGATCAGGACGAAGAGGCCAAAGGCAAACCAGCCAAGCGTATTTGGGAACATGTCTTGCGCTTTCGGACCATGCTTTACACGACCCTTTGGGCTTTGATTGGTGTAGGTCTGGTTGTGGCACTGTTTGTGCGCGCTGACATCGAAATGACGGTCGCACCTGTGCGCAACCCGACATTTGTAACTCTGTCAGACGGCACGATACGCAATATCTACGACATCCGCCTGCTCAACAAGAATGGCGAGGACCGCGAGTTTCATCTGTCCCTCACTTCGGACGCGATCTTGCGGATCGAACTTGAGGGGACATCGCAGTTGGTTGTCACGGTCCCC
>Ga0213868_10004323_pt1 | contig 12995 bp, 10 predicted proteins | sample PICome_9_FD_160087 | JGI IMG/M metagenome (GOLD analysis project Ga0213868, IMG submission 160087) | Coastal seawater microbial communities near Pivers Island, North Carolina, United States - PICO127 | ecosystem: Environmental > Aquatic > Marine > Coastal | place: USA: North Carolina...
GTAGTATTCTGATCTCTGATGTACGAAGTCCCTACTCCAATACGGGAAGTTGGAGAGAGAAAGCAAAAGAGAGAGAAACGAGAAACGAAAGAAGAGAAAAGAGAAGAGGAAAGCTGGAAAGCAAAACGCAAAATCAACACATAAAACAGCATTCAGCATTCAGCATTTCACAAATAAATCCATTAGAAACATTTACATGAGGGCGAAATTACCATCTTGGGCGATATTCTTACCAAAGTCTACTCCTAAACAATCTTCGATGAAAGAAGAAGAGTTTGAATTACGACTACGAGCTTATCATCGCGCCACAGAGATACTCAAACATTCCTATAAGTCCTCACTTCAGACACATCTTTCGCCGTGTTTGGAGCAGATACTTCATTTTTTACTGAGATTAACACCTGGAAAGAAGCGTAAAAGATTTGAATTACTTTCGAGTGAATCGACTGAAGATTTATGTACGAGTTTAGTTAACCTTTTTCCTTTGGCTATTTTGAAACTTTCCATCAGCACACAAGATCGCACTCAGATTGTTTCAATGATTCGACAATACTTTCTAAATACAAAGGCAATTATTGGTCAGGAAGTAAGAACTTCGAATACCTACCGACCAGCTGTATGCATACTGAAAGATTCCACCAAAGCAAAAACGAAATCTCGGATGATTCATTATTATTATCTTCGAGAAATATTGGTGCAGTGTTTACAGCAAGAACGTAACTTTCACGCGTGGTCACATTTGTTAGAGAACTCACATAGGTTATCTATACAACACAGTATATTAGAATGGGTAAGGTCTACCACTATGTACAATGCGATTCTGATTATTTTTGAGAATCCAGAGGCAATGCCCTCGGAGGCTCTCGATGCCTTTATGAACTCCATCACAAATTTACGGTCGATAGAAGGCGTGCCTATTAGTATGATTATGTGCTCGACTTATAAAGGTTTAGTGGAAAATAAAACTTCCTCTTTAGCCTCTTATGCATTGGGAGGAAGAGCAGGTGTCGCCATTGAGACATTTGATCTTTTTCAAGAGACATGTGGTGTCTACGATGAGTTTGTTTCTACGTTATACTTGAAGTCGAGTGGTGAAAATAGGTACCCACTATTATTTTCAGGGGATTTACTTCATTCCGTGCGAGAAGATTATTGCCGTTATCACAACTCAGTCGCTGAAGCTTATCTACAGTTTCAAAGTGCGCTGGCGCGTCATTTTGTCAACAGAGGTGAGTTCTTTTATTGTATATCTGTTCTATTGTACGTCCCATTATGACCTTCCTTCCTCATTTGGTAACGTTTCCTAAATCTTTAGGATCTTTCCTTAGTATGGCAAATGATCATGCGTTTGCATCCTTATGGAGTGCAAATATAACATGGTTCTGCTCGGATGGTTTAGCTAGAGAGTTTGTTCTCGGGAAAGAATACAGTAATAAGAGATGTCATCAAATCGTATTGGATTTGATGTCAGCAGAACAGGAAAGCTATATGAAACGACTATTGTTTCGAATGCTACTGGTTGTGATATCGACATCGGGTCTGAAGGACTCGGTGCTGTTCGAAGGACTTTTGAGGCGTTCTATACAATATAGTGATTTCCTTGAAAAGATTTACAATGAGATTCGAAAGAAACCGATTGAGAGTTTTCTTTCTTTCGTAGCTTTGTGGTTAGAAGATATCCAAAGTGTGAATACGCAATTTCAGAAGCCGCATTGTATAAGCATCTTTTTTCCTTTTGTAAATACGACAATGCGACAACAGTCTTCTCTTTCAAGTCTAATCAAATTTGTTGAGAGATCTTTAGTTTTACTCCAGTCACTTGAAGAACAAAACTCATCAGCATGGGATTTCCGAGAGGATTTTATTTCGGAATTGCATTCACATGTTTGGAAAGAAGACTTCGATTTCAATCCTTCTTTGAGGTCCCTTTTTTGCGTGGATCTTAAAGTTGATGACAAATTTGGGTCTTCGAGTTATCCAAAGCCAAGGACAGAAATCGCATCTGCCATTGCCGATTCCACTGGTATTTTATCCGATGTGTATGCTGCATTTTATGTATTCGATGTGAGAGTCATATCTACGGATGGCTGGTTTCAACGCTTTGTAGAAGAAGTCGCAAATGGTGAGCTCATAGAACAGCTTCTACAACGATTCGCTCTTGCAGTCTATCAGCTTCTGCTCTGTGGTTATGTCGTGCGCTCGCAAAGGAGAGATGATGCATTTGAGAAGGCTGCAATGGCATGGGCGACTCCATTGAAATAAAATCTGAGGCTGTAAAGCTGAGTTTAAAGGTTCTATTCTATATTACACCCACCCATTTTGAATTCATTCACCGGATACATATTCCAAGTATCTAACCGATTTGGACTTTTGCAGCTATTTCATATGGTCAACTGCATTTCAAAAACAAGCAAAATTTTTATTATCTTGTAGAGGTCCTTGAGGAAGAATGTTCACCAGCTACAATAAATTGGTGCTGTAGAGCCTGATGTGGTTTTATTCTCTCACTAGGTCGAAATGCAAGCATTCTATATACCAAATCAACGAAAATATCATAATTTCCAGCAGGCTGTGATGCTTCAGTTGACGCATTTCTTTTACGAAAGAGCTCTTTTAAAGATTCGATAGGATTCATGCTGGGCACTACTATCGGCTGTCCCTCCTTTTGTTTTATAGACCATTCCCCATTTGCACCTCTTTCAAAGTATTTATTTCTCTCTTCTTCTTTCATACTCATAAGAATATCATTAGGTATCATTCCCAAAATCTGATGAAACATCAAATGAGTTAGACCTTGCAAAAATATGAAACCTTTATGACAATTGCGTCATAAATCGTACTTTACTTACCTTAACTATCTTTTGCATTTGGTCAAATTGATCAGATCCAGAAAATAGCGGTTCGCCGGTATGCATCTCCACTAAAATACAGCCCAAACTCCACATATCGATCGCCACAGAGTATGGTAGTTGGAGGATAACTTCGGGCGAGCGGTAGAATCGGCTTTGAATATATTGGTACATTTGTCGATTAGACAGACATGAAGAACCAAAATCAATCACTTTTATGCCGCTTCGCTTTGGATGTCGGAGTAAAATATTTTCTGGCTTCAGATCGCAATGTATTACATCGACATCAGGGCGTGCAAGATATTGCAAAGCTTTCAAAATTTGTTTGGCAAATTTCCTGATCAGATTCAGTGAAACTCCGCTGAACTGTGTGTTCTTAAGTAATTCATACAAATTCAACGAAAGCATTTCGAAAACTAAGCATTGGTGGTTTCGATACATGAAGTGGGATTGAAGTCGAACTATTTTCACAGGAATGGACGGAATTAGTGAGTGAGTGGAACGTGTTTTAAAAAGCAGGTCATGTGAAAATATTAAACTTACCAATGTTGTTTTGATCATCTCTATCATTATCTTTTAAGTGGGTCAAGATTTCAATTTCCGTTCTTGCTTGAAGTTGGAATGGCCTCTTGCTTTTGATGATTTTTATTGCAACATCTCTCATAAGCTGTCTATCATAAGCTTGAATCACCTGACCAAATGAACCTTTTCCTATTCTCTCTTTTATCTCATATCGATCATATATAACTTCTCCTGTTGTTATAATATAATCATAATGCTCATCATCCCACCCATTGTTGTATACGCCAGCCACTTTTTGACTTCCTTGTTCTCTCCTTTGAGCAGACTGAGCCTCCTTCCGTTGTTTTCTTTCTTCAAAGTACCCTTCATTTATCTTTTTATATGTGTCAATCAGATTAAGTGATAGTTTGACTATTGGACGTTCTAAAGGGTGCCGCTGCTGTGGTAAGTATTGAGGGCTCATGTATTGCGGCTGTGTGATTGTAGATGTATTCAAACTCATGTGTACGTTCTGTTGCTGTATTTGATACAATGCACCAACTTGCTGGTGTTGTTGATACGATTGTTGGGAATAAGACTGATGTGATGGTGCATAATTTCTCACCGCATGTGTTTGAGCATGCATTCGTTGATTACCCATAATCGGGGCTCCAAACTGTTGCTGGGAAGTACCTTGACTTACAGGATCAGTTTGTTGAGTATAATGAAGTGGTGCCGCTGTGGAAACCGTATGTGAAACATTATCTATAGAATACTGCTGTTCGTATTGGGAGTATTGATAGTCATCTCCTGTTCCCATACCGCGTTGTTCTGAATTCGTATGTTCCTGTCTTCGCCTTCTACCAGCGGCTGACCGAGTCCGTTGCTCTTGATATCTGCCCTGATCGTATTCATCCATGGCTATAATATCAAGGTTTTTCTCAGAAATGGCCTTTAATAAAATCAAATTTGACTTTTGTTACAATTCAAACTGAATGTTGTTGCGTTGTCACTAACAGAATGATGATTCCAGATGAGACTTATGATTGAATTTCTGAAATTTCGAATTTGTGAAAAACTCCTCAACTTCCTCTTGACAAATCCCTTGCCTGGGATCTTTTAAGAATATAATGCGCCTCTATCTACAATCTATCCCTATAGAGTGCTATGAAATTGTGGTGTCAACCTAATTTTGTTTTGTAACGCTTGTGTGTTAGTAAAATTCAAGTGGCACATACACTCTCTTCAGCGATGAAGGGGTTAAAAAATAGTAAGACTCCAGGCTAAATTAGCAGATTTATAATTTTAACTTACTCTACACACGAATACGATAGGAGCAGAAAACATCTACCAACCACAACTCACAAGATAAACATAAAGCGTTAGGAGCAGAAAACATCTAACAATCACAACTCCAAGATAAAAACATAAAGCGTTCTTTTTTCTATTCTATGTGCAAGATTTTTACTATGTTCTATTAAAACGACCAAATCTTTTCTGGTGAAGAAATCGAACCTTGATCATTTATTCCAAAAAAGTTGAATTTAGCATCTGGACTGTCTTGTTCTTCACTGACTTGATTGTTACCAACGTACTCTTTCAGTCTATAGTTTCGCTGAGGATGTCTCAACTTGTTGAGAGCACGGTTTTCTAGTACACGTACGCGCTCCCTTGATATTCCTAGGCGCTGGCCAGTTTCTTCGAGTGTTCGCACTTTGCCGTCTACTAATCCAAACCTAAATAGGAGAACGTCACGCTCTCTTTCATTCCCTAATGCATCAATAGCATCTCTAATATCTTTTTTCAATGCTTCAAATTCTGCATCTTCATCAGGAGTTGGAAAATCACATGCTATCATATCACCAAGGGTTCGTCGATCTCTTTCACCTGAACCTGATTTTGTCGATATTCCATTTTTGGACATCGGTACCTCAAGTGATAATACCGACCGAGAAGAATCATTGTATAATTGAAGCTTTTCAACAGGCATCTCCAACCTATGAGCCAATTCAGGAGTTGACGGCTCCCTGCCAATTTCCTTCGTCATTTCTGCTCGGGCTTTACGAATAGTTCTCAGATGATTGTGCACTGATGGGTAGAAATAGGAAAGGAATCGTGAGTCTAATTTTCCTAGTTTGTTAAAAAAAGGCAATGAAATGTACATAAATGACGACTTACCATGAGCAGGAAGGCGAATAACACGACTGTTGTCAGTGATTGCCCTCAGAATACGTTGACGAATCCAATATGAGGCATAGGTTCCAAATCTTACGCCCTTCTTAAAGTCGAACTTGGCAGCTGCTTCCATCAACCCTAAGTTTCCTTCTTGTATCAAGTCACTTAAAGTCAAGATAGTTCCTATTCCACTATCCCCACCGACAATAACGCTTTTCTTCAATTCATACTCATATTTCCTTGCAATTTGCAGCACAAGACCAATATTTCCAGACACAAGACGAGAACGTGCGTCACGACCCGAAAACAATGTCTTGCGTAGCTGCATCACTGTCATATTGCATGCTTCAGCCCATTCTTCTTCCGACGGTTCATTTGCATATGGTAGTTTTGCATCAGGTGATTTTAATATGGAAAGGTTATCACGGACTAATATGACATGATGAAGTGCCTGCACGGCTTGAATCAGCTGCGACTCTTCCTCTTTCGTGAGGCGATTCGCAGATGGTGATTGAGAATTAGAGTCAGCTATCGAATTTGAATCTTGCGGTGATGAAGATTGTATCATTTCTCTTGATGATAGAAGAGATGAACTCTTTCTTGAGGGCTTCAATGGCAGTCGTCTTAAATTAACATTGCTGTTCATGGATATATTTGATGAAGCGTTGCTGGTATTCGTTCTTCTGGGAGGTGGGGTTATCTGAATCGCAGGTTGTATGAACTTTTTACTCCTGTCGTAGGTGTTACTAACACCACTTAGGGATTTTTTCTTTTGAACTTGTACTGTACTCATTTGCAGTAATGTTTCCGATGGAAAATGCCCAATATTTCCCGAGTAATTATCTATGGACGAACAACGACGCGAGAAAGTAGCACCGGACATAAAAGCTTCGGATGAACCAATAAGGCCCGATGCTACGAAGAACCAACTCAAAGAGAATGAGAGGGGTGTTTGCTTGGGCATTCTACTTAGAAAGTGTAGTTGAATTAGGTATGTTTGAAGGGGAAAACGAGCCAGATTCCTATGAAAGGTGTCAGGTTCTGGTTTGTTTGGAATTCACTCAGAGCTCTCTCGCAGTCCTCAGATAGACCGCCATGTAGGAGACGTAAGACATTCGCTGCCAGCAATGAAAACACGTACTTTACATAGGGGGTTGGCCAAGGCGTCATCATTACTTAAGCCTCGGAATTTTCGAAAAAGAAATCTATTCCAAGTTGTAGTAATTTTTTACATTATCTCTTACTACTTTCGAACAGCAGCTAAATTTCCTAGTTGAAGTTTTAATTCCATCCTTATAAGTATAAACCATAATTCAACATTCTATGATATAAACCATTCATGACTGAAAATCAAGTCCAAATGCAGGCATATGATGTTTGATTCGTTTCCCGCCAAAACTACATGTCTCATTTTTCTTCCTCTGAGGGGGTAAAAACTTCCGCCCTCGGTATCTCCGTCGTATCTCGCATCTCGTTATTCCATCAGTAGGAAGGAACAACAAGACTGTTCACTATCCTCCACGGTAGAGGCGAATGTAATAAGAGAATTGAAGCAGTTTCTGGTTATCTTCACACAAACATTAGGGACGCAGCTGCTTAGTGATTTGAGTCCCAACAAAAGAGTTGAAAAATCTTTGAATTATATTACAAACATTTGAAAACATGTCGGAAAGTGATGTGACATCTGACAACAAAACAAAGAAACTATTCATTCCTACGCATTCTAAAAATTATTCCAATCATGGATTTCAAAATGAAGATGGCGAGGATATTAATCTTGGAGAATATATCAAAGCGTTCGAAGATGAAACGAATGACACTACATTTGAATCAGAGACACAAGACGAAGAGAAATCGATCAGTGTTCATTCTAATATCTTCGTAACTCCACAAAAGGACAATGTTCTTTCACCACCTGTTGTTATGAGAAGAGTATCGGAAAATCAAATACCAAAATCAAAGCCATTAGTACCATCAACACTATTTCAATCGACGAATGATTCTGAATATTTGGAATCCATCGGAAACAATTTTGCGGGTCACGCACTCCATGGTAAAAATACAAACATACATGGGGAAGATGAAGACCAGGACGAAACATCATCGATGATTTCTCAGTATGGTAGTGAGGTGGGGGAAATGAAAATGAGAATGGATGACATTCATGCTATGGATGCTGTTCATGAAGGCGCCAATGACGATGATAGCGAATGCGAAGACAGTGGGAACGACGAAAAAGTGTCTCTGTGTGAAAATATAGAGAAGTTGCACAAGGAAGAAAACTTGAGTATTGATGGATCAGTGGACTCCATTGATCTGTCCAACCATTTGGAAAATGATATCAAAAGGAAAATGATAAACAGACAGCAGAACCAAGCTCGAGTGAATACGCCGGTGTCTCCTTCTGCCAAGTCTCTTGACGTTACATCGAGCAGACACGATACAACTCCAACGACACCCATTGGAGCAGTATCTATTGCCTTACGAAATATTGGAAAAGGTATGAGCAATATGGCTCGAGCTGGTAGCAAGATATCTTCTCCGTTGACTTCGTCGTCTCCTCAAGTTGCAACTGTCTCGCCGAAGCGTGATGAAAGGTATCTTTTGAATGATATTAAAAGTAATAGCCACTGGCTTTCGCCAAGATTTGGAAATCAGAGGAGTTCTATTCATAGCACATCTATTCACCAGCCCCAGCTCACTAGTTCCCAATCACAAAGTGTGAAATCTGGGTCGACTCAATTTTTCGGAATAACACAATGTCTATCTTTCGATCCTGAAAGTGGAAAGCTACCGTATAGTAATATGAGGATGACAGACAGCCCACCTTCGTCACGTTTACCGCGTCGTGCTCACAGGAAAACTCGATCTTGGGGACAAGGTTCCTCCGATTTTTTATCGAAAGGCGCATCTAGCAGTTTTGATCTTGGACTAGAGTCCACCCGAGGACGCGGGCATATCCCAGCAATTCCTCTTACTCCTACACCTCGAGATAATATGATTGCATCTGCGCATTTGAGTCCTCGTAGGTTAAATGATAATGAGCGTGAAGATGCAAAAATCCTATTGAAGATTTTTGTTGAACAAACTTTAATGTACGATAGTCGGTTGTCTAAAGAAGGTGAAAAGGGTTGGCAAAATCCAGCAGACGGGTATTCACCTCCAAAAAAAGTCACAAAGTCAATGCTCGAAGGGGCTTTGCAACAATTACGGAGTATGAGCAAAACCTACCAAGAGGAAAACTCGGTAATTCCTCATCATATATTACTAGCAGTTTTAGATGAGCTTGAAGCTTCATATGAATACGCCAAGGAAATGAAACAAGCTGCATTATCTGCCTCCTCTTGGCTCAACTCGAACGATGCATCGGACTTTGAGACTAGTGTTCAGAATTCTTCTATTCCACAAAACGTCACCATAGACCAGCTGAAGTCTTTAAATGAAAGTTTACAACGGCAGTTATCTGCCCAATACGATGTCAATGAGAAATTGAATGAAGATCTGTCTTTTTGTCGTGCTGAAATAGGAAGGCTCAAATCACCTATGAACTATAATGCAGTCGATGTAAGTATTCACTGGTCTGCCATATATTGATTTTAATCCATGATTGTTCCGTATCTCATATTAAATTGTTCGCAGGTATTTCCTACGGTAAATAAATCGGTATTAGATGAAGAAGATGACGATTCTAATCCTTCCTCGAACGTAGACGAATTCCACAATGCCTTCAAAGTACTACCCTTAGAAAGCGTTCCGTTTGAAGCTTTAGACGCAAAAAAAGAAATTTTACTTCTAAAGGCGGAACTTGAGGAGGCAAATAAACTTCTGAAACAAATGGAGATTGATTTGAAAAACTCTTCATCGCGCTACCAGCGAAATACGAAATACAAAAGTGGCCAAAGTGATCAGATTCAAAAGAACAATGATTTTACACATGAAAATGACCAAGGTGGGACCGATCAAGGTGTAGCGCCTTTGGAACAGCATGATCAGCGGAAAGACGATAATGATGACAGCTATACTGAAGACGATATAAACACATCTGCTTTGAAAACTAACCTGAAAACTGAACTAGACGAGTATGTATCAGCAATCCAAGAATCTGATAAGATGAAGATAAAAGAATTAGAAGAGTATATACGCTACCTTGAGAATGAGGTGATTCCATCACATATTGAACAAAAATCAGAGTGTCCGAACGGAACCAAAACGTTGGGTTGGAAAGTATTGAAGAACTTAGCTCCGCCCCCAGATCACGACCTGCGGTCCCCAATCGTTTCAGCAATTTTATCTGAATGGAACCCTGACAAACAAACTCAGTCGTTGCTACTTGAATGGATAGAAAATATTATGACTTGTCATCAAATATCAGATGCACCTCCATTGCACATATCTGGATTGAATGGCCAACTTCAAGATGGCTTTTTGATGCACATTATACCTTTCCTATCAAAAAGAAGTGATGCAGATGTGGAAGTCTCCACGAGAGTGCGCTTCGAATCATTTCATGATATTTTAATAAATGTAAAAGGAGCAGGTGTTTTAGAAAAAGAAGGATCTAACTCGAAGGACCGTGTAGTCGTTAAGACTAATTTTCCTCTTACAGCCAAAAGCACTCAGATGATGGCATTCAAAGCAAGCGCTGTATCTCTTGATGATTCTTTTGAATCTAAAGCCTCTTCAAATGTTTCCAGTCGACTCAACTTTGGATCAGTGCACTTTGGTGAGATGATTAAAAAAGGAAAACTTTCGCCAGAATCTAAGACACCTTCATCATTAGAAGTGAAGCATATAACATCCGAGTTCAGCGGAAAAATAAAGACTCCTACTCCGTACAACGCTGGTCTGGTGGCTGGTGCTTTAAATGCTATGGGAGGTTTGCTGACAAGAAGGAAAGCCGTCAATCTGAACGACACCGACGGTAGCAGCGACTCCAATACGATTATATCTCCATCCCACCTGATTGATCCTGATTCGAAAGATACTTTGAAAGCAGGCGCATTTACCATATCGGATTCTGCTGAAGATAATGAACCTTATCATCGCGTAGTATCAGCTCCACCAGGGCGTATAGGTATCACATTCGTTCAGTACAGAGGGCACGCTATGGTGAGTGATGTTTATCAAGACAGCCCACTAGTGGGTTGGATTTTCCCTTCTGATATCGTGATAGCGATAGACGAAATTCCGGTGAGCGGGATGAGAGTCCCAGAGATAGTGAAGTTATTGACGATTCGTAAAGATAGACAACGAGCATTACGCGTTATAAGTAGTCATGCGATGACAGATCTAATAGTCACTGAGAAATCGGGAGCCTTGATTGACGGGTAAATTGAATTTGAATTTCAAAGATCCCTTCAATGTACACTTTCTATATCATCTATGCGAATCGGGACAGAAGCATCAAATTAATAAAACGAAGACTTTCTATGAATGTGACATTTGCAGTCATATCAAGACAGTGATCAAAATAGTCACGAAATAGATGTTCCTCTTCTGCTGTGTAGGCATTTAGGCCCATTTCCATGGATGACATTGTGCAACGTATCATCAAGTTATAACCAGAAAGATTCCACAGAAAACACCGATGATGCTCATGCTCGTGTCGCAACTACTACTCTGTTTGGACATATTTTACCATGCGGTCTGAATGATATTATAGCTGCTTGTAGTTCTCATTTTTGCTTACATAAGGAAGAGTCGCACGATTTGACTGAATTACAAAATTCGAATAGTGAACGCGATTCTAAACTTGAAGATTGCGTGGGTTCTCACTACTTTATGATGCATTTAAAGGCTATGGAAGGCAGTTCAGATCCTACAAAGAGCACGCACAAAATCATCGGGACTCGATCATCAGGTTCAAAAACAGCATCTCAGTTTAATAGTGTTGGGTACAGTGTTTGTAACGCGACAAAAGAAATACACGAGCCAAAAAACGCTCATGTATCGACGTTGGTCGTATGGGATGTAAATCGTCCTGATACATTGACAATTTTGGATGATCATTGTGAGAATCAAGAACATCGTTTTTTATAAAATAAATAAAAAAGTTTACAACGGGAGAAACTCATACGATAGATAAATGTTATCTTTTAAAAAGTTATGTTGGCTAATTTTTCTTAACAGTACCCATAGAATATGAATGAGTACAGAAATATTAGTTTGAACTATGATAATATGTCATGTTTCATGACAATAGATGGTACCTTCCATGTTGTTTGTAGCAGGATTCGTTACGATCTTCTTAGTACCTTAAGTTTCGCCTTGCACCACAGTCTCCGAAATCAAAGTTGCATTTGTTGTTGTTATACTTTTGATCGCATACCTTATCACCTAGTCTGTCAGTTTCATTCGCTGGGAATGTCTGAGGTGCATTCTTGGGGATGGCTTTCTTTACACACTCTTGAGCCAACTTATCGGCGCGGTTGTAAATGGCGCAGTCCTCAGCATCGAATTGACATGCTGCATTGTTATTGGCAAGGTCACAAATTCCGTCTGCAAAGATTTGGATTCCGTTACAAAAGGCTGATACTTTAGGAGACGATGTAGGGCTCGGTGTTGGGCGTGGTGTTGATGACACGGTGGTCGAAGGACCCGTTCCGGTCCCGGTTCCGGTTCCGTTTCCCTTTCCCTTTCCCTTTCCCTTGGAGCTGGGAGACTTGGATGACTTTCCACCTTTACCCTTGGAGCTGGGAGACTTGGATGATTTTCCACCTTTTCCCTTAGAGCTAGGAGACTTGGATGCTTTTGCGCTTTTTGAAGACTTGGATGATGAGTGATCTCCTCCCTTCCCCTTAGAGGACCCAGACGATCCTTTTCCAGACTTCTTTAATGTATGAGCAAATAAAAAAGAAACGATGAGATCAAAATCTTCAATGTTACAAAGGATAATTCAATATTACAATCAGACCAGCTGATGAGAGTTATCTCCTGGCTGCACGTGAAAGAAGTTTTTTCATTGTATTACGTACAAGGATTCTCGTGCTTTCAGCATCTACGGTGCTAGATGACAGTGCAAATAGAAGAGTGGCTAAAATGAAAAAAACGGTGAAGCTCTTCATGGTATGGTTGTGTTTGAGTAGTAAAAAAGTGTGAAGATCAGAAAAATGATCAATGTATTTTTTCTCATAAAAGTGAATTTCCGTTATAAATAAATAAAATACCGTTGCAAATAAAGCAAAATACCGTTTGATTCACGGGGTGCGATCGTTTCATTTTTATCAATAAACGACAAAATGATCGTTTCATTTTTATCAATAAACGACAAAATGTTTATTTTGCACAGGAAAGGGCAATAGCTAAATCACAAGATGAAAGGAATGTTCTTCATTTTTCCGTTCGTTTCCAACAAAATGAAACGATCGTACCGACGAAATTCCGGTGAGCGGGATGAGAGTCCCAGAGATAGTGAAGTTATTGACGATTCGTAAAGATAGACAACGAGCATTACGCGTTATAAGTAGTCAT
>Ga0213868_10004324_pt1 | contig 12995 bp, 11 predicted proteins | sample PICome_9_FD_160087 | JGI IMG/M metagenome (GOLD analysis project Ga0213868, IMG submission 160087) | Coastal seawater microbial communities near Pivers Island, North Carolina, United States - PICO127 | ecosystem: Environmental > Aquatic > Marine > Coastal | place: USA: North Carolina...
TCCGGCGAGCCATGATACGTAAAATAAAAAAGTATTACCATAAGTTATGTATTTATAAAATACATAATTTTAAATAATGATTTTTTTAAATACATAAAAAAAAAACTATGGTTATTTAAAAATAATCAGTTACAATGCACTCTACCTTTTGCTAAGTAACTTGATTTTAGTCAAAGAGACTTGATACTAGGCAGAAAATATATAATAATTTAATCTCATAATTTAGGAGATAGTGTTAAAATGGCGAAAATAAAAAACAAATTATCATACTTGCTTGCTCTTGTAGCACCAATTATGGCCTCGAACGCGGTTTTAGCTGATGAGCCCAAGGCGGCAGGATCTGATGAAGACGCTAAAAAAGAATCGTCAGGCAATCTCAGTGCTGGAGCAATAGCTGCAGCAGTTGCAGCAGCAGCAGCTATAGCAGCGGCAGCTGACTCTGGAAGTGGTGGCTCAGCGGCCCCAGTTCCAACACCAGCTCCAACACCAGCTCCTACACCAGCTCCTACACCGGCTCCAACCCCGGCACCGACTGTTATTGTAGAAGTTGAAAACGAAGTAACAGAAAATGTAACGACTTCAACTAATACAAATACTGTTACTAATACAGGGGTATTAGTTAACCGAATGTTGCCTACAAATACAAATACAAGCACAAACACCACTACAAATACTAATACAACAACTAATACCAATACTAATACTACTACGCTTACCAACATAGCGACTCAAACAAATACTACGACTAATACAATTACTTCAACAGTGAATACACAAACTGGACGTGTATTTGATAATAGTATCCAAGCCTCGACTAAAACCGAGCTTGATGGTATTGCAGAGGTTGGTGAGGTAATCAATGTGTTTATTCCAAACCTTGAGCTTACTGATCTTGATATTACCCTGATAGATCAAGAAGTAACTATTACCGATCTTGAGCTTACTGATCTAGAACTTACTGATCTAGAGGTTGATCTTGTCGACTTAGAGCTTACTGATTTAGAAGTAGACGTGCTAACTGAAGTAGAGGAAATTCAGGAAGTAACGGTTGAAATTCCAATAGAAATTGAAATTGAACAAACCAGCACAATCGTCACTACTCAAACCGCCGCTGGTAGTTAAACAAAAAGATCTTAATAAAAAAACCTGCTTATGCAGGTTTTTTTATTTATAAAAGAATGAAATTTCAAGCTTAGGTTGTTTTGGATGAACCTGCTGAACTGACCTTATGACCCTGTTTGTTTCAGAGTCAACCCAGTATCTATTTGTAAAATTCCATTTGAACCCTTTTGAAGTGACTGACTCTTCAAAATAAAACGTGCCCTCTTCATTAGATGGAACATACTTTGTTAAGGAGTAATGATCAAGAAAAGCTCTAGGAGATTCAAGAATCATTTGAGAATTTAAAGAAACAGTTACTTTCTTATCTAATGAAAAATTTGAGTAATTATATAATTTCATGTCAAATAAGCTTCCAGAAATTGCAATAACCTTACCGTTATAAGTATTAAGCTTCTCTCCAGTTGATGAAACCCATGAATATACATTACCGTTGATCTGAGAAAGAGTCATAATAGCTATACCAGACTTTCCAACTTTTATTTTAGCAAAAGAGTATTCTTTATTTTTTAGATACTCATCATCAATCACTATGTCGTCAACTCCAAAAACAGCAGTTTTTACCATAGGGGCTATTTGGGAGTAAGAAATATAATTGCAAGAAGAGCAAAGTAATAGGATGCAAAAATATACAACTAATTTGTTAATCATATAAGTCATCCCAGTCTCTACTAATATTTATACTTTGAGCTTGCTCTGTAATTCCAAAGAGATGATGTGAGTGAACTAAGTGAGCTGCTCCATCACGTGTTAAAGGCTTCAAGCCAAAGCTACTCGTACCTTTGGAATAGTTCTGAAAAAAGATATCAACAGGAATATGAAAATAAAATCCTTTATCAAAGCTTCCTTCTCCAAATTCTGCTTTTGAAATGTCAGTTCGTGAAAAAAATGCTCCAATTCTTAAACCGCTTTTGAAACGTCTAGAAAAATCAAATGTGATACCAGAATCTTCAGCAAGAAATCTTCCGCCTTTGAGAGCAATAATGACTTGAGTTACTGGCTCTTTATAAAAAAGATTTAAATGACCAGTGGTTGTTTCATAATCTATAAACTTAAACCTTTGATTATAGTCTCTTTGCTTAACCTTCCATAATTCAGCGCCTACACCAAAATTACTATCAAAAGGTCTATATAAGATCTCCCCACCAAAACCCCCAAACATTTCTTCAAGAATACCCATTGAAAATTTTGCATACCAATTACTTGCAGGAGTCATGAAATAATTCAGTTGAACTCTATGAATTCCAAATGCAGAACTTTGTTTTAAGTATTGGACTATTTCAGTTCTCACGTGTGGAATAATACTATCCGACGCTAGCTTCAAACCACCAAAACCGTCAATAATCCCTGCAGAAGCAGATGTGACCAGAGTCAAGTTTTTAGAAAAAATTGTTTCTGAGTGAAGCGCTAATCTCAGATCGCCAAAATAAAATCCATCTGGGCCACCAATTTGAGATCTAACAGAGGGAGACAATTTCCATAAAAAAGCAGGTAATTTTGTTTTTGGTCTGAACTCATAGTTATTGGGGTCATAACTATAAGGAGTTATCTCTGATGATCTTTTTACTAGTTTAAAAAAATTATCTTCTTTATGTTTTTGAAAATCAGCACGATTAATTTTTATTGTATGCATGCCAATACCGCCATTAATATTGGAAATTTTGAAGTTTTCAATATAGTCTGGCGATATTTCATCTAAAACCCTTGCAACCCTTCCAGTCGAAAGAATGAAACTTTTAAATTTATTTTGAGAATATACCACTTCAATAGTATCGTCACTAATTTGTGCATTTTGAAGAGCAAGTCTTCTTTCACCAAGCTGTTGTAGGGATGTTAGGTACAAATACCTTTTATTTCTGAGATTAATTTTTTTTAAAATTTCAGCATTCTTAACCTTTTGATGAGAATCTCTTTTAGAAAATATTGGTGCTTTCTTTCCAAGCGAGGCTTGAATTGAGAAACCAAAATTTATTGTATTGCCTTTAATTTGGCTTAATTTCAGATGAAAATTATTATTTACTGGGTAAACAAAACCAAAATTGAATTTTGATTCTTGTTTTTTAACAGGCTCAAATGCAAGATCAAATGAAGATCTACCAAGTGGAAACCCTTCTGCGTCGTAATCATTACCATCATACTCAATCTTGAACCTAAGTCCTTTCATATTGGGTAAAAAGAGTTCAATGCCACCAAATAATCCAGCTTCTCCTCTAAAAAAATAACCTGTATTAAATTCGCCCCCAAGGGTATTAGATAAATTTGTTCGGTTATCAAAAGTTTTACTAATCTTTGATAAAGGATTCGAAATTGTATTCGCTGACATATTTCCCCAACCAATTCCAAGAGATAGGTCTATGTTATGAAACCGCTTAGAAGCAACTAAGTACTCAGAAGAGAATACTCCAGTACCTGCAAGATCTCTTGCTCCTATAGCAATGGCTGGCATAAGAGAACTCTCCCTTAACAATAAAATTTTTGCATCAAAACTTTTATCCTTATAAGTTTGATCTCCACTAAAGTCTGGTGAGTTACTATACAATGCGTTATTAATGTCTGTATATTGATAAGACGCTTCAAACCATGAGAATGGATATGCAACAATAGAGCCTCTTAGGTAAGGTTCAAAGTCTGCCCAAGAAAAGGCAAGCGAGCCTTCGGGCTGCATTCTTGCAGAGGGCATTTGAATTAATCCAACTCCTCCATAATTGCTATAACTGTTACTCTCATGATTTGGATAAATATAATCATATCTTTCAGCAATGGCGTTGGCCGCAAAAAACCATAATCCAAGTAATAATAATAGCCTATGACTATCTATTACATAATTACGCATTTGCATGCAGAAAACTTAATTATTAATACTATTTAAGGATGCGATTGATATGGCTAAGCTACTTAGTATTGGTGACAAAGTCGAAGCATATACAAGACCAGAGAGCTTTCCAACATCCCTAGGAGCATAGATAATTGACCCTGGATAAATCTCAATAGAGGATCCACCCATGAAAAACTTGGAAGATTTATATATATGAGACCTGCCATCTGGATCTATGACTATCAGTTCCTCATTAGCAGAATCTTTCAATCCTCCAGCAAGATGTAAATAATCCTTAACATTATATGTTGAGCTATAAGTTAAATTGATTGGATTATTGAACTCGCCAAATAGATATACAACCTTTTGGATTGCGGGAATATAAATTTCATCTTCATGTTCCAACAAATGGTCGCTAGATTTATTTTGCTTGAGTTGCTCAACATCAAAATTAGCTATGACACGTCCAGTATACTTCTTGGATTTCAGTTCTTCCATTAACATCGTAAGTGCCTCGCTATTAATGGCTGAAGCTCCAGGTTTTCCAAAATTTGAGACTATAAAATTAATAGTATCGGAGTAATTAATTTCAGCATAGAGTTTTTCTTGCTCTAACGCTGCCTGCCTAAATAAAGCACCTCCATATACGTAAGCATTGTCTTTATATCCACCGGCTCTTCTAATAATATCTGATAACGTCTCACCTTCTAGGAAGTAGTATTTACCAGGTTTGTTTACCATTCCTGAGATACTGACCTCCATTAATTGCTCTAATGAACTATCAAAAGATGGAGCCATTACAGCATCTCGAGCATTTACCGTGAAGTCCTTTAAATTGCTGATAGAAACTTCTAATAACTCTTTACTCTTTAGGTCTGCCCTTTTAACAATAACAGAGTTAAACCCTGTAAAGTTCTCGGAAAACCCTCCTGCAAAGCTTATTAAATCCTCGAGTGATTCATCAGGCAATGCTTCATAAATGCCGGGACTATTTACAGCTCCAGAAACTGGAATCTGTAAAGAGCTTGGGCTTACAAAAATAGAATCGCCTGATCTCAAGGTTCCAGATGAATCAAATTTACCAAAAATGAAAATATCATATAAATCCTCAGTTTTAATAACTTCTCCATCCCTTCTTAATTCAATTTTTCTGTAGGAACCATTCTCTTTAATACCACCAGCAACGTTAAGAGCTGTCAAAATATTTGACCCGCCACTTAAGGTATAAATTCCTGGACTCTCAACCCCACCTAACATCAGAATTTGAATATCTCTAAGCTCAGATAAAGTTAAAAAGTGGTTAATACCTAAAGATGTTGAAGTTATAAGAGAGGCTACTAATTTGTCTGTTGCTTGAAGCGTTTGACCGGCAGCGTATATTTTACCAAATTCTGGAATAATGAGTGAGCCATCTCTTTGCACAGTAAGCTCCAATTGCTCAGAAATCTTTCCACTAAGCTGAAGAAGGAACTTATCTCCAACATCAACAATATATTCATTATCTAAATTTGGAATATTTATAGGCATAAAACTTGACTGAATTGAGCTAAAAAAGGAGTCGCCGAACCTTCTAAGACCTTGATTATTATTCTCTAGATCTTCATCAAGCATTCTCTCTTCAAGAAATTCAATTTGTTGACGGAGGGTGCTAAGTATTTCTTTATTTTTCTTTACGGAGGTGTCTGCTCTAAATAATTTTTCAAGCTTATCAGCCTCCTCTTGATTATCGTTATCAATCTGATCTCTAACACCAGGCGGCAATCCCTCAAGAAATTCCTCCGATAGAACAGATGCTTGATCTTGAGCAAAAGAATATGTACTTAGAAAAAGAGAAAAGATAAAAATTAATATAGAGAATATAGTATTTTTTTCAAAAAGTTTTAATTGAAACATTGGCTTTAATTTAATAATTATTAACGTAAATTATATATGAATTTTAAAGGAAACTTATATATTTAAGTGGCCCAATAAGAAGATCAGTGTCCTTAAGATTATAATGTTTAATTTGATTGAAAAATATCTCTAGTAAAAACTTTTTCAGCAACATCTTCAAGCAATGGATCAAATCTATTGGCAACAATTAGGTCAACATTTGCTTCAAAAGTTTGAAAATTGTTAATAATTTTAAACCCTAAAAATGTGTCTTCAGCAATATCTGGTTCAAAAATTACAATAGAAATATTTTTTTTCTTTAAGCCTTGAATAATATCAATTACCGAGGATTCTCTGGAATTATGTGAATCTTTTTTCATGCTAAGTCTGAAAATTCCGACAGATTTAAAACCTAATGAAGTTATATGCTGGATAATAAAATTTTTTCTTTTTTTATTAGAGTCAATACAAGCTTTGATAATTTTTTGAGGGATATTGGTAAAATCAGAATTTAATTGTTTAGTATCTTTTGGAAGGCAGTATCCACCATACCCAAAGGAAGGATTATTATAATAATTTCCAATTCTTGGGTCATGTGATATTCCCTCAATAATACTCTGGGTATCAAGCTCTTTGCTTAAGCAAAAGCTATCAATCTCATTAAAAAATGAGATTCGCATTGCAAGATATGTATTAGAAAAAAGTTTCGCAGACTCAGCCTCATCAGAGCCCATATAAAGGATGGGGCATATCGGATTTAAAGAAACACTTTTTAATAACTCAGCAAAGTCTCTAGATTTTTTGAGGGTGTCTCCAATTATAATTCGGGAGGGATAAAGGTTATCATGAAGGGCCGTCCCCTCTCTTAAAAACTCTGGAGAAAAAACTATATTTTTAGTGTTAAATTTTCTTTGCTGAGATCTAGTAAAACCAATTGGAACAGTTGATTTGATAACAATCAAGCTCTTAAAATGATTAAAGTCTTCAATTAGCTCAAGAATACTTTCAACTGTAGATGTATCAAAATTATTTGTTTTTTCATCGAAATTAGTTGGGGCAGCTATAATTATAAATTCTGCGTCTACAAGGCATTGAGCTGGATCAAGATTAGCACATAAATTTAAACTACTTGATTCAAATTTTTGAATAATTTCCTGATCATTGATTGGAGATTTATTATTATTTATTAAATTAACTTTTTCTGGGTCTAATTCAAGAATTGTTACATCGTGTTCTTGAGAAAAAATTATACCTAATGATATTCCTACGTATCCAGCACCTACAATAGTAATTTTTTTTTTCATCAATATTTAATAATTAACTGCGCAAACCTTATTTTGTTATCAACAAGTTTTAAGATTTTCATAAATCAGCTAACAAAACCAGTGGCTATAAGCTTATCTATTGTACTTGAAATTCTATCCGAGATATCAATACAAGGAAGGTCATATTTATCATTGAGACTTGAAGAATCTAAGGCTGAAAAAATTGGTCTTTGGGCAGGAGTTATATAATTCTTAGATAGAACAGGAGCTAAAACTGGACTATTTAGTTTTGGTTGAAAAGTACTCATATATAAGAAAATTTCTTTTGCAAAGTCAAACCAAGAGAGAGTCTTTGGCCCTCCGTAATGATAAATATTGTTTTCCAAAGGCTGTGATTGATAGGCTAGACAAATTTTTAAAATAGCAAATGCAAGATCGCCAGAGTATGTTGGCGTAGTAAACTGGTCTGAAATAATATTCAGTTCTTTTGTAGTTTGAGATAAATTTAACATTGTCTTCAAAAAATTATTACCAAATTCACCATACACCCCTGACGTTCGAAGAATGATATATTTTTCAGAATATTGTTGTATTAACTTCTCACCTTTTAACTTGGATGCTCCATAAATATTTATTGGGTTTGGGGAATCACTTGGTTTATAGGGAATTTGCGAATCTCCATCAAATACATAATCAGTAGAAATATGAATGAGTGGCAGTTTAAACATGGAGCAACAAATAGCTAGGTTTTTACATCCAATGGCATTAATTTCATATGCTAGATCAATACTAGTCTCAGCTGAATCAACTGCAGTGTATGCTGCAAGGTTAACAACAACTATCGGAGAAAACTTTTTCAAGCATTGCTCAATCATACGAGGCTGTGTAATATCTATCTCGTTTTTAGTAAGCGCAAGAAAATTTATTTTTTCCCTAGAAAGCTGAACTTGTAAAGATTGCCCTAATTGCCCATTGGCCCCAACAACAAGAACTGTCATTAGTAAAATAGTGAAGAAAAAGAAGAGCCATTTTCGTCTTTTTTTGAAATTTTATACTGAATATTTAATGGCCAAGCAATACTTAAATCTGGATCACGCCAGTGAATACAACCCTCATCATTAGGATCATAATAATTAGTGCATTTATATTCAAAATCAACTATTTCTGAAGTCGCCAAAAAACCATGAGCAAATCCAGGTGGAATCCATAGCTGGTTCAAATTATCCTCATTCAAATCAAAGCCCTCCCATCTTCCAAATGTTGGAGACTCTGAACGGAGGTCAACTGCAACATCAAAAACAGATCCTCGCGAAACTCGCACAAGTTTGCCTTGAGGTTTTTGATTTTGAAAATGAAGGCCTCGTAGAGTACCCATGGTTGAACGAGAATAGTTATCTTGAACAAAAGATATATTAGACCCAAATATTTCAGAATATTTTTCTTCCTGAAATGTCTCTAGAAAAAAGCCTCTCTCATCTTTAAAGATTTTAGGTTTTATGATCTTACAATCTTTAAGTGATGTCGAAATCACTTTCATAATATGCCCTGGGCAATTTTGTGAAGATATTTACCATAGCCTGTTTTTTTTAGTGTATCTGCTTGTTTTAGAAGGGACTCAGCATCAATCCACCCTTGCTTATAAGCAATCTCTTCTAGACAAGCAACCTTAAGCCCCTGTCTGCACTCAATTGTTTGGACGAACTGACTTGCTTCTAGGAGTGAATCATGTGTTCCTGTATCGAGCCACGCAAAGCCTCTGCTCAATAAAATTGTGTTAAGATTTCCAAGCTCTAAATACTTGAGATTAAGATCGGTAATTTCAAGCTCGCCTCTTTTCGAGGGTTTTAATTCACTTGCATAATCTACTACATTATTATCATAGAAATATAACCCTGTTACGGCAAAATTTGACTTAGGCTCAGTGGGCTTCTCTTCGATGCTGATTGCTTTCATATCATTATTAAATTCAACAACGCCAAATCTTTCTGGATCAGGAACATGATAGCCAAAAATTGTACTGCCTTCATTGCGGGAAGCGGCTTGTAATAATTTCTCAGAAAAGTGCTGGCCATAAAAAATATTGTCCCCAAGAACTAAAGAGACTGGATCATTAGCAATAAATTTTTTTCCAATCAAAAAAGCTTGAGCAAGACCCTCTGGTTTTTGCTGTATTTCATATGAAATCGATAGCCCAAATTGATTGCCAGAACCAAGTAGTTTTTGATAGGCGCCAATATCCTCAGGAGTTGAAATAATTAGAATATCTTTGATCCCGGAAAGCATATGAACTGACAAAGGATAGTAAATCATTGGTTTATCGTAAATGGGTAGAAGCTGTTTTGATACTCCCAATGTAATTGGGTGAAGTCTAGTCCCGGATCCCCCAGCTAAAATAATGCCTTTATATTTATTACTCATGAGGTGAATTATAAATTGATATCTATTATTAAACTAACTATTCTTTTAACCCTATCCTATTTAATTGATAATCTCCAGACAGAACACGTTCATACCACTGAGGATTATCAAGATACCATTTGACAGTTTTGCGTAGCCCGGACTGAAATGATTCTTCGGGACGCCAACCTAAATCATTTTCAATTTTAGATGCATCTATAGCATATCTTTGATCATGCCCTGGCCTGTCAGAAACAAAAGTTATTAAGTCTCTATAATATTTTACGGTTTTAGGTTTTAAAGGGGCTAGCTCTTCCATGCACTCACATATGTTCTCAACAACAGAAAGATTCGTATGTTCGTTGTGGCCACCAATGTTGTATGTTTCCCCAATTTTTTGACTTGATATTACCAGACATAAAGCCCTTGCGTGATCATCTACGTATAGCCAGTCTCTTATCTGTTGTCCATTTCCGTATATAGGAATAGTTTTTCCATGTATAGCATTAAGAATAGTATGAGGAATTAATTTTTCAGGAAAATGAAATGGGCCATAATTATTGGAGCAATTAGTGATAATTATAGGTAGATTATGAGTTCGCCCCCATGCTCGAACCAAATGATCTGAACTTGCTTTTGATGCTGAATATGGAGAACTTGGAGAATAGGGCGTTTGTTCTGTAAATAGATTATCCATATTTTCTAGATCTCCATAAACTTCATCTGTTGAAACGTGATGAAAGCAAAAATTCTTTTTTTTCTGATTTGACAATGATTCTAAATATTTCCTAGAAATTTCTAATAAATTATAAGTACCTAATATATTGGTATTTATAAAGTCAGAGGCATTTTCAATTGATCTGTCAACATGGCTTTCTGCAGCCAAATGCATAATTGCATCAGGCTGAAAAGAAAAAAAAATGTCATGCATACTTTCGGCATCACAAATATCAACTTCAGAAAATGAATATCTACTGGAACTGGCAATATCACTCAGCGAATCTAAATTACCAGCATAAGTTAACTTATCTATATTTAAAACGGAATGCTGCGTATTGCTGATAAGATTTCTTATCACCGCACTTCCGATAAACCCTGCGCCTCCAGTAATAATATATTTCATCTGATATTCCTTGTAGTGATAAATTTTTAGATTATATCAATAATTTTTATTAATTAATTCAGCGTATATAGACATGTGGTGCTGCGAGACTCCAGACTCGCTAAAATTATTTTCAGCAAGTTTTCTCCCATTTTTTCCCATTTCTAAGAGCAATTCATGATTACCCATTAGACCGAAAATGGTATCTGCCAATATAAAAGAATTTTTGACTGGGACGAGTACTCCTGAAATATTGGGCTCTATAGCATCTCTGCAACCCGGAACATCTGTAGTAATAACAGGGCGGCCTTTTGCTGCAGCCTCCATGAGAACCTTTGGAAAACCCTCTCTGTAGGACGGCAACACAACAAGATCCGCTCGACTTAAAATATTACTCATGTCACTTCTATGACCCCAATACTCAATAAGGCTTGAATTAACCCAGCTTTCTATTTCTTTCTCAGAAACACTTGAAGGATTGCCATGATCTATGTCACCAACCAAGACACAGACAATCTGACTATTTAATTTTTTGAGAATTTTAGCGGCTTCAATAAATTCATAAACCCCTTTGTCTTTAAGGAGTCTTGAGGGCATTATCACCAAATTATTGAAAGGAAGTGGGTCAAAATTAAATTTAGATAAATCAACACCAGACCCTTTAATAAAAGTAATTTGATCATCTTTTAAGGAAATTATTTTGTTTATAGAAAAATGGTCATCTTGATTTTGGAAAATTATTTTTAAATTCTTGTGTCTTAATGCAAGCTTATATAAAAGGAAAATAAACTTTTTTCGAATCGTGCCTACAAAACCGTGATCAAGAAAGGTTGAGCCTAGGCCAGAAATAGCTATCACTACCCCAGGAACTTTTACTACCCGAGCTGCAATACCGCCAATTATGACTGGCTTAATAGTAACAAGATGAATGATTTGAGGCCCTACAGAGTAAAACAGGTATACAAAACGAGAAAATAATAATAATAAACTCAATGGATTTGCCTTACTTCTAGAAATCGAGAATGAATGAACTATTATTCCTTGTGATTCAAGAAAGTTTTGAAAGCTAGTAAGTTGAGTGGCAAGATGAACTTCATAACCTTGCTTTATTGCCTGTAACGCTATGGGAAGTCTATGCGAAATAAAAAACCAATCTACGTTTACAACAAATAAAATTTTCGGTTTCATGAAGGCAAGTTAGCTGTTCTATTTTTATATGCCAAAATATAAAAAGTTGAAATAACTAGAAGTCCTAAGCCTGGAATGTGATGTCGAGCCGCACTTCCCCAATTCACAGTCCCAAGCGCCCACATAGTTTCTAAAATAAGAAAAAGTATAAATAAGAAAACTCCAATAATTCTGATTTGACCAGTAAGCATAAAAATATTTTTTATAATAACTATGATTAAAATTAATCGAAATAGATTTTCAAAAAATAATGCAATATCAAATAAAGTAGATATGTGCCATGGGAATGGCTCCAAAAAATACTGGAAAATAGCTATAGGTATAAATAACAATAAATCTAAAAATGAATTTAACTCTGGTGGTTCAGCGTACATTGCTCGAGTCTCATTATGTCCAGATCTATATTCTGCAACTGCACGAGCTATGCCTTCTGAAAAATCATAATCAACTGAATCCATGTATGCACTTAATCCAAAATATATTCCTATAAAAATTATTGGGGTAAAGATTAGAAATTTCATAAAAGGAAATCCTCTTGCGCTTCTTAATGAAATTAGAAAAAATGCTGCACCAATCAAAATAAGAGCATAAGCGCTTAAACCCAAGTGCAAAGAGCTCATTACAAAACATGCAAGAACTAGCGCAATCCAATATAAAAAATTTTTATTTAGTGCAATTTTGATAATTGAAAAAATTGCAAGATTTATAAATAGCAATTGATAGACTTCTCTTAATGTTACAGAAGTAAACAATAATCCAGATGGCAAGAATGCATAAATAATTAAAGCTCTCTTTCTTGAAATTGAATCTACTGAAAGCACGCTAAGCGTCTTATCAACAAGTATTCCTGATATCAACCATGCAATACATGAAAGAAGACATCCTAAAAATAATGATGGTTCAGCAAAACCATAAAACATAGCAAGAAAAGATGCATATTCCCACCCAACTGCACTTTTAGTTTCATCAAATGCTCCAGTAAATTTATCAGTAGCTATTGAAGTTGCCAGATCATGAAATCCAAGAGCATCACCCTCTGCACCCAGGGTTGGACCAAAATATGAATTTATAAAAGCAATTATAACTCTTATCAATAAGCCAAATATTAAAATACGCATTTATTGTTTCTCTAACCATGCTTGGAACATTAAAATATTCCATATACGGGAGCTCCAATCAAAATCTCCGCTTAAATGTTCTGACCACATTTTATGGACTGTATTAACACTAAAATTAC
>Ga0213868_10004326_pt1 | contig 12992 bp, 14 predicted proteins | sample PICome_9_FD_160087 | JGI IMG/M metagenome (GOLD analysis project Ga0213868, IMG submission 160087) | Coastal seawater microbial communities near Pivers Island, North Carolina, United States - PICO127 | ecosystem: Environmental > Aquatic > Marine > Coastal | place: USA: North Carolina...
GCTACTGGATGATGATACTAGGGTTAGGTAAAAAATTCATGAATGGCTACTCTACAGGAAAAACGTTAACTGAAATAATGGGTAAGTCTAACGTATATCTTAACTAGTTCTCTGTTGGCAGAATTCTGCGAGTCTTATAAGCCCCTCTTTATATTTACTTGAATTCAGAGCATCTAAAGAAGTAATTGCTAACTTAGTTTCTTTATTTATTTTTTCTTCAATATATTTATCAGATTTATATTTTTTAAGTAATTTAATGAAAGCACTACCATCTATATTTTCACTATTAGCATAAGACTCTCGAAGAAAATCCTGGTCGCTTTTACTAGCATTCCTAAGTGAGTGTATGACAGGCATAGTAGCTTTTCCCTCATAAAGATCCTCGATTGCATTCTTACCGGTTTTTTCTGAATCACCAAAATAATCAAGATAATCATTTCTTAGCTGATAAGCTTTGCCGAAATGTAAACCAAAAGATGCAAGATTCTCGGAATATTTGCCATCGCTCAGTATTGAGCCTATTTTTGCTGAGGCTTCGAATAATATTGCAGTTTTCCTATAAATAATATCGAGATATAATTCTTCATCTAAATCAATATTACCTACATTCATGAGCTGCAAAACTTCTCCTTGAGCGATGATATTGGTAGTTTTTGCCAGAGTTTCATAAACAAGTGATCTATTTATTTCCACTATTATCTCAAAAGCTCTAGAGTATAAAAAATCACCAACCAATACAGCTCCTTTATTTCCCCAAATTATATTCGCAGTATCTCTGCTATGTCTGATTTTTGACATGTCAACCACATCATCATGCAACAAAGTTGCTGCATGTATGAATTCAACCACCACTGACGCATCTATGACTTTTTCTTGGGCTTTAGGATCTGAGGCATATGCTGAAAGCATCAAAACTATGGGTCTTAACCGTTTACCCCCACTAGAAATTATATGATCACTTAGCGTATTTATCATCTCTACTTTGGTTTGTGATCTAGCTTTTAACTGGCCATCTAGGGCCTCTAATTCACTTGATAAGAGCTTATTAATTGATACAATTGTCATTCTCATATATTACAGATAGATAGCTAAAAGTACTAGTTCTACAAGAAAATACGAAATATATGAATTATAGTGATAAAAGTATTTATTAAATACTAAATACAAGTTAGAATCATTGGTTTTAAAGGTAAAGAGATGTACGCAATAATCAAAAATGGCTGTCAACAGTATAAGGTAACTGAAGGAGATTCTATCAAAGTAGATCTAATATCTTCTCCTGAAGGAACAGCTGTATCTTTTGATGATGTCTTAATGGCTTTTGATGATAAAAATTCAATGATTTCAGGGTCAAAGATCAAGGTAACGGGTACCATACAAAAACATGGTAGATATAAAAAAATTCGTGTAGTAAAATTTAAACGTAGAAAACACTATATGAGATCACATGGTCATAGACAAGACTTTACAGAAGTCAAAATAGAAAAAATTAAATAAGGTAAAAAAATGGCTCATAAAAAAGCAGGCGGTAGCACCAAAAATGGAAGAGATTCGGAGTCCAAGAGACTTGGAGTCAAAAAATATGGTAGCGAGTTTGTTAAGGCTGGCAATATCATTATTCGCCAAAGAGGTACGCCGGTAAAAGCAGGGACTAACGTAGGCTGCGGTAAAGACCATACCTTATTCGCTAAAACAGATGGATACGTTACTTTTCAAAAAAAAGGTCTAGGCAAACATAAGTTTGTTAGCGTCTTACCGACAAAAAATATCTAAAATCCTCAGTCAAATAATATGAAATTTATAGATGAAACCATAATATTGGTTAAAGCTGGTAATGGCGGTAATGGTTGTCTAAGCTTTAGAAGAGAAAAGTATATACCCTTTGGTGGTCCTGATGGTGGTGATGGAGGTCAAGGTGGCTCTGTTATTATCAAGGCTAAAGATGGACTTAATACTCTTGCCGACTTTAGAAATAGAAGTAAATTTATCGCTCCTAACGGTAAAACCGGTGGAGGTAAAAATAAAAAAGGTCGATCTGGTGATGATCTAGTTATACAACTACCAGCTGGTAGTGTAATTTATGATCTAGATACAGAAGAATTGATCTGCGATCTAGAAAAAGATGGCCAATCAATAGTTATTGCCTCAGGTGGAGAATTTGGGCTTGGTAATGCAAGATTCAAAACCTCAACAAATCGAGCGCCAAGGAAAACTACTGATGGAAAAGTCGGCGAAGAAAGGCAACTCAAAATTGTGCTAAAAGTTCTTGCTGATGTTGGCCTAATTGGTTTACCAAATGTTGGAAAGAGCTCGATACTTGCTGCTGTTAGCATGGCAAAGCCAAAAATAGCAAACTATGCGTTCACTACAATCCATCCAAATCTTGGAGTTGTACTTATAAGTGATTATGAAAAATTTGTTGTAGCAGATTTACCTGGTTTAATTGTAGGTGCATCAACAGGAGCAGGCTTGGGGATTCAGTTTCTTAAGCATATATCTCGCACTAGGTTGCTGCTTCATGTTATTGATGTATCAAAAAATAAACTAGATCAAATAATGAAAGATGTTGACATGATAGCAAAAGAATTAAAAGATTATGATCAGGATCTAAGTAAAAAAGATAAATGGTATGTTTTCAATAAAATAGATGCTCTTAGTCAACAGGAACTTGGGGAATTAAAGAATTATACAGAGGGTATAATTCAATCAAACAAATACTATACTTCTGCTATTGAAGGGAAAGGATTGGATGATTTATGTGAAGATATAATTGAATATTTAAGAGATGAGATGAGTGATGAAAAAATATAATAAAGTTGTGCTAAAGATTGGCAGCGCTCTTATTAATGAGAGTAATTCTGCATCCTCACAAATTATAGAAAATTTAACGAGACAAGTATCTGGCCTCAGTAGTAATACGCAATTTATTATTGTTTCATCTGGTGCAATTAGCCAAGGCATGAATATACTCAATATCAATAATAAACCAAAAGATCTTGAGTCACTCCAAGCGCTAGCTGCAATTGGACAACAGCAGCTAATGGGTTTGTATGAAAAATATTTTAATAATTTTAATAGATTAATTGCACAAGTTCTTCTTACTCATGATGATATGAATGATAATGGGAGATATATGAATGCAAAAGCAACAATTGAAAAACTTCTTCTTTTAAATGTGATTCCTATAATCAATGAAAACGATGTTGTAGCTACAGAAGAGATAAGGTTTGGAGATAATGATAAACTTGCCGCTATGGTTGCAAATCTCATTGAGGCTGATCTCATGATAATTCTGACTAATCAATTAGGTTTTTATAATAAGAATCCAGATAAACATAGTGATGCAGAATTGATTGAAAACTGTAGTATAAAAGATATAAATATTGATGAATATAATTCTTATGAAAAAAGTGACTTAGGAACTGGCGGTTTTAAAACTAAATTACAAGCAGTCAAAATGATTTCTGAAAACGGTATTGATGCATATATTGCTTCAGGTTTAGAAAGCGATGTATTGGAGAGAATATTCTCTAATAACAACGTTGGTACTTATTTTAAGTCAGAAAAATAGATCTAAGATAATTTTTGTATATGCTTATTTAGACGCGACTTGTGTCTAGCTGCTTTGTTTTTATGGATTAAACCTTTGATAACTAATTTATCCATTATAGACATAGCTTCTTTAAAATTAGCATTGGATTGATCTTTATTTTTTTCAGCCAAAGATTTCAGAACCTTCTTGATGCTAGATCTAAAATTAGATTTCTGAGCAGAATTTCTAGTTCTAGCCTTAACTGCTTGTCTAACTCTTTTTCTTGCTTGCGGTGTATTTGCCAATGTAATCTTCTCCAATTAAAGGTAAAATAAAACAAGATTATCTCAGTGAAGGGGATTACTGTCAACATTTAGATACGAATGATCGACCAAAACAAGGCAAATACTAGGAATTCTGTAGTTAAATCATCTTTTATAGTAGGTGGGATGACATTTATATCCAGAGTTTCTGGGTTTATAAGGGATATTATTTTCGCAAATGTATTCGGGGCATCCTCTAATACAGATGCCTTTTTCGTTGCATTTAAGATTCCAAATTTTTTTAGAAGATTATTTGCTGAAGGAGCATTTATTCAATCTTTTGTTCCTATCTTAAATGAATACAAAACGATAAAACCACTAGAGGTGAAAAAATTAATTAGCTATATCCAAGGTAATCTTGGATTAGTGTTATTCTTTATAACTTTATTGGGTATAATTTTTTCAGAGAATATTATTAATATTTTTGCACCTGGATTTAATGAAAACGACATACGGTACTCACTTGCTTCTGATATGCTGAAAATTACATTCCCCTATTTATTCTTTATTTCATTAACTGCAATGTATGCGGGAATCTTTAATACATATGATAAGTTTTTACTGCCATCAATTACACCAGTTCTTCTAAATATATCCCTGATTACTGCAACGATATATTCTGCTCATTTATCGTATACACCTATTATGTCTCTAGCTTATGGTGTTTTGATTGCAGGAATAATTCAATATTTTATTCAATTACCTTTTTTATATAAGATGAAACTTCTGGTGATACCAAGAATAAATTTCAGTTTCCCTGGTGTAAATAAAGTTCTCAAATTGATGCTGCCTGCAATAATTGGCACCGCTGTAGTTCAAATTAATTTGATTGTAGATTCAATTGTTGCATCAATGCTGGCTCCTGGTAGTATAAGTTGGCTTTATTATTCAGATAGGTTAGTTGAATTCCCATTAGGTGTCTTTGGTATTGCAATAGCAACAGTTATCTTGCCCCTTTTATCAGCAAAATATTCCTCAAAAGATATGATTGGTTTTAAGGATACCTTATCTAATTCATTAAAAGTTGTTTTGATCTTTAGTCTGCCCGCAATGTTTGGTCTAATACTATTATCTGACCATATAATAATGAGTCTATTCCAGTATGGAAGTTTTACCAACGATGATACAAATATGAGCTCTCTTAGTTTAGTAGCTTATTCGCTTGGCTTGCCAGCTTTTATCTTAATGAAAGTTTTACTAACAGGCTTTTTCTCAAGACAAAATACCAAAACGCCAGTTAAGTATGGGTTGATAGCTGTAGCATTTAACATATTCATGAATACGATAGTTGTTCTGTATTATTTGTCTAATCCCTTTGATGGAGCGCATGCTATGTTAGCATTAGCAACATCTTTGTCTGCTTGGATTCAGGTGATCCTGCTATACTTAAGATTAAAAAAAGAAGAAGTAGTCTATAACTCTAATATTTTTAATAAAGAGCCTTTTATTTCAATAATAAGTTGTATGATAATGTTGGTAATTTTGGGAAGTATCATAATCCAACCAATAGAGCTTGCTAAAAACGAATATTATATCAGAGGCTTGCTGCTAGGCTTATATATTATTACGGGTGGGTTGGTTTATATTATTTCTATGTATATTCTTGGCTATAAATTCAAGAAATCTCTCTTATGATAATAATAAAAGATATTAATAGTGTAAAAAAATCAACTAGTAACAATTGCATATCAATAGGTAATTTTGATGGTATGCATCAGGGTCATATTGAGCTAGTCAAAGAGACAGTTCGGGTTGCAAAGGAAAATAATTTAGTGCCAACTGTACTAACCTTTGACCAAATGCCTGAAGAATATTTTAAATCTAAGGACTTCTTTAGATTAATGGAAATGTCTGATAAATACAAAGTGTTTGAAGAATTAGGGATAGAGCAGGTTTTTATCGTACCTTTTAATAAAAGTTTTTCAGAAATTAATGAAAATATATTTATAAAAGATATATTGATTGAGAAATTATTATTGAAATATTTAATTGTAGGCAAGGACTTTAAATTTGGATATAAACGAATGGGTAATGTTGAACTTCTCCAAAAATATAGTGAACTAGGCCATTATGGTCTACTTTCATTAGATCTAGTGAAAATATCGAGTGATAAGATATCTAGCAGAGATATACGAATATTAATAAAAAATGGAAAAATCAAAGAGGCAAACCAATTATTAACCATACCATTTTCATTATCAGGTAAAGTTATTCATGGTGAAAAAAGAGGAAGGAAACTTGGTTATCCAACCGCTAATATAGAAATATATAAATCTTATCCAATAAATGGTATATTTTTAGTCAATATTTTATTTGAAGATAGAAAATTATTTGGCCTAGCTAGCTGGGGAAATAAGCCGACATTTTCTGGTATAGATCATGTATTAGAAGTAAATATTTTAGATTTTGAATCTGATATATATGGAAAACAATTAAAAGTGATATTTATTGATAAGATCCGAGATCAGGTCAAATTTAGTAATCAGGATGAATTAATTGAGCAAATGAATAACGATAAAAAGGCAGCAGAAAATTTAATAAAGGATTTAAAATGAATTATAAGGATACATTAAATCTCCCAAGTACTAAGTTCCCAATGAAGGCTAACTTGCCTCAAAGAGAACCCGATATTTTAAAACTTTGGGATAAAATAAATTTGTATAAGAAGATTCGAGATAAGCATGCTGAATCTGATAATTACATCCTCCATGATGGGCCTCCATATGCTAATGGTGATATCCATATAGGTCATGCTGTAAATAAAGTACTAAAAGATATTGTTACTAAAAGCAAAACCTTTTCTGGCTTTAATGCGCCTCTCATTCCTGGATGGGATTGTCATGGATTACCTATAGAGCTAATGGTAGAAAAAAAGTATGGTAAATCTAAATTTAAAGATAATAAGAATGCATTTAGAAAAGCATGTAGAGAATATGCTTCGAAACAGATTAATAAACAGAAAACAGATTTTATTAGGCTTGGCGTAGTTGCTGACTGGGAAAACCCATATACCAGTATGGATAAAGATTTTGAAGCATCGGTTGTGAAAAGTTTTTCAGGTATTCTAAAAAATAATCATATTTATCATGGTTCTAAGCCAGTACATTGGTGTATTGAATCTGAATCTGCATTAGCTGAGGCAGAGGTTGAATACAAAGATCTGGTATCAGATGCAGTGGATATTTTATTTAAAATTTCTGATCAAAATAAATTTAAGAAAGTTTTTTCATTGGAAGATTTACAAGGAGATATATTTTGTTGTATCTGGACTACTACACCTTGGACTTTACCAGCTAATCAAGCAATAGCTATAGGGAGCAACATAGATTATGTTTTAGTGAAAATAAAAGATAAACATGTGATTATAGCAGAAGATCTAGTGGACAATTTTTTTGCAAAAGATCTAGATGAAACAGTACCAAAAGATTTTATAAAAAAATTTACAGGAAAAGCGCTGTTAGGATTTCAATCAGAACATCCATTTTATAAAAAAGTGGTTCCAATCATAACTGCTGATCATGTTACAACTGAAAATGGAACTGGCTTAGTTCATATTGCCCCTGGTCATGGACAAGATGACTATATAGCAGGTCTCAAAAATAATCTCGAAGTTTTTAATCCAGTAAATGATAAGGGTGTATTTATTGAAAGTCTTGAACTATTTGGCGGCCTGCATGTCAGGAAAGCAAATGATCCTATCATCAAATGTCTAATAGATAATGATAAAATCCTTCATCATGAGAAATATAATCATAGTTACCCGCATTGCTGGCGATTCAAAACTCCTCTGATTTTCAGAGCGACGCCTCAATGGTTTGTTAGTATGGACCAAGCATCCTTGAGAAAAAAAATAAATGATAATTTAGATAAAGTAAACTGGGTTCCTAGTTGGGGTTATGATCGTATCAAAAATATGATTAAAAATAGGCCTGACTGGTGTATTTCTAGACAGAGATTTTGGGGAGTGCCAATACCACTATTTGTTAATAAAGAAACGAACGAACTACATATAGATACTTCTAAAATCTTAGATAAAGTTGCTGATATAATTTCTAGAGAAAATATCGAAGGATGGTTTGATTATGACAAAAGCAAACTTATCAATAATCCGGATGAGTATTACATGGTCACTGATACACTAGATGTATGGTTTGACTCTGGTGTTTCTCATATTGCTGTCATGAAGCATAGAGGTTTAGGAGATACAGCTGATTTGTATTTAGAAGGATCAGATCAACATAGGGGCTGGTTTCAGTCATCCCTCATAACTAGTATGGCAATTATGGATAAGCCTCCATATAAAAATGTTTTAACTCATGGTTTTGTGGTAGATGCTGGTGGTCAAAAAATGTCTAAGTCACAAGGCAACGTAATAGCGCCCCAAAGTATTATAAAGAGCAAAGGCTCGGATATTTTAAGATTATGGGTTGCAACTACAGATTACACAAAAGAAATGCATATATCTGAAGAAATCTTAAAAAGAGCATCGGAAGGATACAGGCGAATCAGAAATACAATAAAGTTTTTATTGTCTAATATATCTGATTATTCAAATAAAAATAATAAAACTCCCGATGAGTTAACATTGGTTGATAAATGGATACTCAATCAAGCACAAATACTACAGATATCTGTCAGAAAAAATTATGACGAATTTAAGTTCCATCAGATAGTTCAAGACATACAAAATTTCTGTACTGTACAACTAGGAGGATATTACTTAGATATAATTAAAGATAGATTATATACATCCAAAGTTGATGGTAACCCAAGGAGAGCTAGTCAATATGTTTGTTACAATATTTTAAAAATGATGAATATTTGGATAGCTCCTATTTTATCATTTACTGCAGAAGAAGTTTACCAACAAATGGATGATAGAAAGTTCGATTCAGTATTTCTAGATGAATGGGTAAATGATGAATTCTCAATAGATGATAATGAAAATAAAGTTGGTAATAAATTATTTGAATTAAAGCAGTTAGTTTCAAAAAAGCTAGATGAAGCTAGGAATAACGATATAATTGGATCCTCATTGGATGCCACTATCCACTTAAATGTAGATAATAAAACATATGATCTCCTTAGTAGCTATAAAGATGAGTTAAAATTTATCTTTATTACATCTGACTGTAATTTAAACTCCAAATTTGAAAATAATGAAATAGAGATTCTAATAGAAAAAAATAATAATCTAAAATGTGAGCGGTGCTGGCATATGAGTGATACAGTGGGTACGGTTGAACAACATCCTCTTTTATGTTCTAGATGTCATAGCAATGTTTATGCTGATGGTGAACAGAGAAAGCTTGGCTAATGAGACTATTGGCCTTAACATTTATATTTTTCTTAACATTTGTTGACTACTTGTCTAAATCACTCATTCAGGATTATGTTAAAAATGGATCATATAAATATAATGATTTTATATCATTTGAAATTTTTCATAATAGAGGCATAGCATTTAGCATATTTAACTCTGACTCCTTAATAGCTAATGTTATTTTAGCCATAATAATTGGCGCTATAATATTATTTATATTTTATCTATTTTTGAGGGATTTTGATATTCTTGAAAAATTAGAGTTATTAGGATATATGTTAATTCTTGGCGGGGCTTTTGGTAACTTCTTAGATAGAATATCCAATGGTTCTGTATTAGATTTTATAATTGTAAATTATGATCAACTATATTTTCCTGCTATATTCAATGTAGCAGACATACTAATTAGTTTTGGTGCTTTCTTAATAATATATAGTTTTTTATTCATAAAGAAAAATGATTAAATATAATTCAAAAGTAAAACTTCATTATTCTATATCTAGTATTGATGATTTAGTTTTTGAGTCCACATTTGATAAAGAGCCGGTAGATATAACTATCGGCAATGGAATAATACCCCAAAAATTAGAAATGACCCTTTATGGGTTATCAGATAACAAGGAACAAACCATGGTCTTATCACCGTTAGATGCATTTGGAGTAAAAGATATTAATAAGACTAAATATGTCCCTAGGGACTTATTCCCTAATCAAGAAATGGTAAAAGTTGGAAATATAATAGAGCTGGATATAAAAGAAAATGATGGCGATGAAGCAACCTCATTTGCTATGATTAAGGAGGTTGAGAGGAATCAGGTACTTCTTGATCTAAATCATCCTTTAGCAGGAATAGAAATAAAGTTTAAGGTAAAAATTATAAAAGTTTATGAATAAGTTTTTTACAAACACTCAGCTAATGCTTGCAACGCCTCGCGGATTCTGTGCTGGAGTTGAAAGAGCTGTAGATATTGTAAATAAGGCAATAGATGTATTTGGGGCCCCAATATATGTAAAACATGAAGTTGTTCATAATAAATATGTTATAGAAGACCTGAAAAAAAAGGGGGTTATATTCATTGAAGACATAGACGATGTACCTATGAATTCAATTATAGTATATAGTGCGCATGGTGTTTCTATTGAAGTTAAAAATGATGCTAAGAATAGAAATCTAAAAATATTTGATGCGACCTGTCCACTAGTGACAAAAGTGCATATAGAAGTTCATAAATACTCAAAAGAAGGAGTTGATGTTGTATTGATCGGACATAAAGGACACCCAGAAATAGAAGGTACTATGGGTCAATATGATTCTCCAATAGGCAAAATGCACTTAGTTGAAAATATTCAAGATATTTCGACTCTTGACATTGATAATACAAAAGTTGCCTATGTGACTCAAACAACTTTATCAATGGATGATACAAAAGACATAATAAAGAATTTAATAAAAAGGTTTCCTAATATCATGTCCCCTTCAAAAAGCGACATATGTTATGCAACACAAAACAGACAAGATGCTGTTAAATCAATACTCAAGTATTGTGATTACCTACTTGTAATTGGTTCAGTTAATAGTTCAAATAGCAGAAGATTAGTTGAATTAGCTCTAAAAAATAAGATTCCATCAAAATTAATTGATAGTTATCATGATATCGATCTAATCAAATTAAAGGATAAGAAATCTATAGGTATAACTGCTGGTGCATCAGCACCTCAAATATTATTAGACCAAGTAACAGAATATCTAATTGATAAAGGAGCTGTAATGAATAATATTAATAATAGGGAAATTAAAGAAAATATAACATTTAGTATGCCAAAAGAATTAAAAAACTTATAGGTCATGCGTTACATTATCATCAAGACTATCATCGGGTGGAACATATGCTGGGTCATTAGGGTTTAAAAATATAAATTCATGTTTATTCTTATCAATCTCAACATAATCAAGTTTACAGTTTTTTAGATTAATCATTGAGTCAGGAGCGATAATTATTTCAACCTTATTAATTTTCAATCTTAAGTCCTCTTCTTTCGATTGATCAAAACCCATAAGGTAATTAAATTTACCATTACCATCTACATTAACAGCAATTCTTAGTGGCCAATCTTTAGAACTTGATGATTCAGAAGAGACTAGTATCTGTTTTGATGCAGCATCAGATATTTCAAATATTGTTTTTTGTTTCATTTTTTTTATTATTTTTTATAAATTCTAAAAAATTTGTAATCCATGTTGTTTTTTTAGTATCCCTTAAATGACTATAGGTTGCTAGAAGATTTTTGTGTTTAATACCATCATATTTACCATTGACTCCATATCCTCTTTTGACCTTGTATGTATAATTAGATAGTTTAGCATCTAATGATAGTCTTGAATAATGAAACTCATGAGCTTTAACAATATCATTAGACAATAACCATGGATGGCTAGAAGATTTAATAAGTTCTACATACCCTCTTCCAACAGGTTTATCATGCATGACTACCCTGCCATTAATAATGCCAACCATTCTAAATGATTTATCATTTATTTTTATAGATTTAGCTAAATACATTAAACCTCCACATTCTGCATAAACAGGTTTATTAGCATTAATGAAGTTCTTGATTGATGAGATCATTTTTTTATTAGAGCTCAGTTCTTTAGCAACAAGTTCTGGAAATCCTCCGCCAATAAATAGGGCATCTACATTTGGCAAAGATTTATCTTTTAATGTATTAAAATAAATAATTCTTGCACCTAACGACTTAAACTTTTCGATATCATCAGCATAGTAAAAGCCAAAAGCATTATCTCGAGCAACACCAATACTTATTCCAGCATACTTTTTAGTTATTACATTAGGGGTTTTAGTTGATAATTTTTTTTTATTACTAACTCCTTTAACTAAATATTTAATATCAACAGAAGATTTAACTAATGAGGCTATGTTATTAATAATATTATTATTGCTAGAAGTTAAAAATGATGGTTGTAAACCTAAATGCTGTTCCAATATTTCAATTTTATTATTTTTCTGTATTGATCCAAATACTTTGAAATCACTATACTCGGCAATAGCATTAATAACTTTACCTTCATGCCTATCACTTGCAATATTATTTAATATAATACCCTTATATTTAATCTTAGGATCAAAATCCTTATAACCGTTTATCAAGGGTGCGATACCTCTCGTAATACCCGAGCAATCTATCACTAGTATAATTTCAAGCTTGAGTAGATGCGCCATAGCAGCATTGCTATCTGACCCATCAAGACTAACACCATCAAAAAGACCCTTATTTCCTTCGATAAGATTTAGTGTAGTATTTTGTGTGTTTAATTTAAAAAGCTTTTTAATTTCTGCAGCAGACATGGTGTTAAAATCTAAATTATAACAACTTGTCTTGCTAGCTTTTGATATCCATAGTGGATCAATATAATCTGGTCCCTTTTTAAAAGTTGCTAGATTATACTTCATTCTATTCAAGATTCGTGACAATCCGATTGTTATAGTTGTTTTACCAGAAGATTTGCGTGTTGATGTTATAAGATAAGAAGTCAAAACTAACCAGCAGTATTTTCTTGTTCATCCGACAAATTCTTTTTAGGTGACTTGATGAGAGTTGGTAGGAATTTGAAGTTTGCTATACCTATTAATACTATAATCAATGCAAGTGCGACACCACCCAGGCCTAAGCCAAATTCATACAAAGAAGGTACATAGGAATGAACAACATTATCATAGAAGCTACTTTCTATAATAATATGATCTGGGAATATAGTTAGTGGGTACGCTTGTCCACCGATAATAATGACATACAT
>Ga0213868_10004328_pt1 | contig 12991 bp, 12 predicted proteins | sample PICome_9_FD_160087 | JGI IMG/M metagenome (GOLD analysis project Ga0213868, IMG submission 160087) | Coastal seawater microbial communities near Pivers Island, North Carolina, United States - PICO127 | ecosystem: Environmental > Aquatic > Marine > Coastal | place: USA: North Carolina...
GCAAGCGTGGCAAGCGTGAGGCTGTGGCGAGAACAGCTACAACTGATTATCTGATGCGTCTACAAGCCATGAACCCAGACATAGCCCATATGGACTTCGATACTTTGATCGAGAAGCGAGTAGACGACTACATCTTCAAAACAGAGTCAGGCAAGGTAGTCACAGCAGATGCGCTAAGAGGCAGCTTCAAACAGCTACTGAAGGCACTTGATCTCGTCTATGGCGCTGACAGCAAATCACGCAGCTTGTATTCACTCAGACATATGTATGCGACATTCGCTCTTAAAGCGGGCAGGGATATTCATAAACTCGCACTACAGATGGGTACAAGCGTGGCTATGCTTGAGAAGTTCTACAGCAAAGTGTCACCTAGAATGAACGCAGCAGAGCATGCTGGCATCAAGAACAAGCGATTTGAGTAACAATCTATACTTTTCGTCTAAGATAATTCAATATTTTTGGGCTCTACAATTGACGATCCCAAAATTAGCTGTTTTTAGGCAAGAGCTGAACAATCTCTATCAGAAAAAGTTATTAGGCTATAGCCAAAAGGAGAAAAAGATCACAAAGGCGTACTAACTTGGACGAGGTAATAATCGGCATAGCTTCATATCCATCATCATAGAAGCCTCTGTACAAGCATCTCTATAAGGCATAATCTAATTGACACAGATTTTGCAACTTATGTGAACTAGTCAAGAAAAGGAAGGAATAAATTCATGTCAGCATATTTTAAAAACAATTCCATTGTTATTCCTTTCGTTAAGTACGGTGATTCAATCGTTGCAGATGTAATCTTAAGATATTACGGAGGAGTTGACTTTGAGATAGTAGGTTATGGCGACATTACTGTAGATGACTCGATTGTTGGCTCTAAGTTAGTCGATAATAAATTAATTGTTAATGTCTTTGATTACAGTGGAGCCACTTACAGCAATCTAGAATTCAAAATAACCTCTGGCTTAAATCTTGTAATCAATGACTTTGACATACCTTTACCTACATTCAATAACTCTTACGAAAACAGATCGTCAGATGTTCGTATAGATACAAGAGTGCTAAGGGCTCCCATATCCGCAAAGATTAAGGAAGAATACGGCACTATCTCTACTTCGGCTATAACGACAATTCTAGATATAGATTTGGACGGAGATGATGACATCTTTCTGTCAGTTCATTGGTACGGAGAAGGCGGACCATCGGGCAAGCATTCTTTGGAAAATATGCAACCTGTACCAGGTGAACTATATATTAATGATGGCAAGGGATACTTCACTCTTGATAAGGGAGCAATCATTCCTGACATGCCACGATTTGTACACCCAAGAGATTTTATTAACGCTGATCTAAATGGCGACGGCTATTCCGACATTATAATGGCTGATCATGGCTGGGATTATGCCCCTTATGCAGGAGAACCTCTTAAAGCTCTAATCTCAAATTCTGACGGAATATATAGTGTTGAAACTATAGCTGAACGAAGATTCTACCATGGTATCACTGCCCTCGATGCAGATGGAGATGGCGATATTGATATCGTCACAAATAGAGGCAACTTATTATTAAATGACGGAAATGCAAATTTTGTAGAAGAGCAAATAAGCTTTGGTAGTCAAGTCTTTGGTGTTGTATCGACCGATGTGAACAAGGATGGCAGAGTAGATTTTATAAGCATGGGACACTCCACACAAGAGACACCTAAACTCTGGATAAATACCGATACCGGATTCGAATCAAAAGAGCTTCTTTTTAAAGAAGACTATGGCACGATACTTGACGCTTCGTTTACAGACTTAGATTCAGACGGCATATTAGATATCATATTTCTTGCTACGGGTAGTTCTAACACTGATCTTTGGTATCAGGGAGTAGGTATTTACGCAAATCTTCTCAACGGAGACTCAACCGTCAAAGAATTAGTAGAGATTTTTGACAACCAGTATACACGATGGTTCGACTATATGAATTTGGTTGATATTGATCTAGATGGGGATTTAGATATAGTTTCAGAAGATGCTCGTCATGACTTTACTCTAATCAATTATGGCGATATCTCTTTCGGATTTTAGATAGTTTTAAAATCACTTTATTCAAACCATTTTTGCTAAATTAACCGCCGTTTCTTGCGTTGAATCAATCGGAAAATGGTAGTGGCAAGATACAAAGTTACGAAACCGACACCATGCCCAGCTGGGAAGAGGCTTATAGTGAATGGGGCGAAAAAGCACGAGAATATTAGCCCCTTCTATACATGAACATTGCTGTGTTCATGGCCCACTCTGATTACGCCTCTAAGTAATCGTAAAATAATTCAAATTAATTTCAAAATAACTCTTAGATTTCTGTCTGACTTGTATAAATAACTTATACATACACAGATAGTTGTATCTATGTGGGCAACTACAGTCATTGAGTTCGTAGACCCACGCTGTATCACTACAGACAACTGTTGGTTCTTCTCGTTAAACCAACTATGTACAAGACGAGACAAAAAACAGTGACAGAGCTCTGGCAACTCCCAACTCTGTAAACCCGCACAGCATCTTGAGCTGTTGTGCGGTAACCGTTAGACCCCAGTGAAAGTAGTAAAGTGTGACCGCTAACCTACACGCCAATCGAGTGATTGATTGGATACTGCCTCAAGCATGTCAGAAAGAACTCGCATAAAGAAAGGCATGATTCATCTTGATAGGTGAGTCATGTCTACTGAATCTGCATAAAGAAACTTCTAATAATTACTCTAGCTACTTATTGAAATATATAAATAGTACTGATGTTGCTTTGCAACATCGTTCACGAAGTGAACAAGATAAGCATATTAGGAGAATCATTAATGCTAGACCAGAACGAAACTAGAACTAAGATCAATTTCTATATCACTAGAACTGAACATAGGCGCTTTAAGGACACTTGTAAGAATCAAGATGTATCGATGTCGGTATTGCTTAGGAGCATGATCAAGAAAGCAAACAAGACGGCAGAGGCAGAATTAATATGAACATCCAGAAACAAGAAGCTGAACGGATACTCAAAGCACAGGCACAGAGTAATAAGGTCTCAGCAGTAACTCTAAGAAAGAACGATACAGCGGCAAACAAGAAGACTGAATTAAGAAATATCAATTCCTTAGTCGAAGGTAAGATCAATCAAGGCAAGGAAGTGACGCTAATTGTGGTGGAGTCGCATTAGACAGCATTTGAGATCCCACAATCTGAGGTATGGATTTCTATATGACTGGGCTCTCATATATCGGGTATAGGTTGGCGTCAGTGTTTGTGCCTCAAAATGGTTATCGGAAAATTTATCGCAGCAGAAATAGGAGTGCTAGGGTTTGATGGGATTCAAAGGTTTCATAGAGGAAGACTCATCGGCAGTCATTGCTCAAATGAGGAAAGTCAGGGATCAGATGCGAGTGATCAAGTTGAAACGGGACCTCGAGAAAGAGAAAGACGTGTTACAGACTCTTAAGCAGCAAAAACGTGGTGAGGGAGTGATAAAGCACAGATATAGCTAGTAGCATTACCACTATCAAAAATAGAGATTTTGTGATTTCATAAAAGAATAAGTTGCATAAGTTGCATAAGTGTCACTATGAGTATCAAAAAAATAACGGAAATATTAATGTATAAAATTATAAAGTATGCTCTCCTGCTTATAATTATATTTCTCGCAAATAGCATCTTTGCACAAGAATCTCTGCTTTGGTTAACACCAAAATCTTCTCCTACCAATTTCAATAACAATCAATATGAGTGTCCACTTTGGAACGACAAGAATGACTTAGTTGACTTGGAGCAGCTAAAAGGAAATAACCAATGGATTGGGATTCAATCAATCATAGTAAGAGATATCGATGGTGACGGATCTTGCGATATTTTTGTGAGTTTCTTTGGCAATGAGGTCGAGAGAATTCCGTTTTTGTTACTGCTCTATAACGCAACAACAGGTAATTTCGAAAATAAATCAAATTTAATCTCGAATAATATAGGACAGCCTTTCAACAGGAAGACTGTTTCTGCCGACTTCAACGGAGATGGCATTTTGGATTTCGCCGCTGCCAGTCACCCAGAAAAAATAGAGAAAGAAACCTCCTATTTAGATATTGTAGTTTCTAATAACGTAAATTGGAAACAAGAAACCCTTTTCTCTCCAAACCGCACTCAACAAGAGGGATATTTTCACGGATTGAGCGTTGGAGATGTAGATAACGATGGGGATATTGATATCGTCGTAGCTAATTTCCATGATTCTGAGGGGCAATTTACTTTACTTAACGACGGGCAGGCAAACTTCGAGAGATTTTACTCCATTAACAATAGCGAGCTTACAGGTGAAAAAGAGGCTTTCACTAACGAGTTGTTCGACATTGATTTAGATGGGTGCTTAGATCTGATATACGCAGCAGTGAATAATCGCAACTCAATTGCCAAGATTGCGTACGGCACATGCGATGGGCATTTTGGAGACCGTTTCCAGATGATCGAGAAAATTTCACGTTATGAATCACTATTTATTGGTCCTGCCTATGAAACTCCAATGGATTATAATTTTCATGATATCGATAACGATGGTTTCTCAGATCTAGTCATTCTCTTAACTGATTATTCAAATTGGAGACTGGTTTTTTTTAAGAACATCGGTAACGATTCAGAGGGAAAAGTTATTTTTAGTGAGTCTTCAGCTGAAATCAATGCCGACTTACTGAGCCAGGGCTTTTACGCAGACGATAACTCTAAAGGATGGTTTCCATATATTGAGATACTAGACATCAACAATGACGGCTACGATGACATTGTTCGTCCAAAATTTTTTGAAGGGGGTGTTAATTTTTTCCCTCAAAACTGGGTCTTATTTGGAGATGAAGGCGGCTTATACACGTATGCAAACTATCCGATAGCCACACCTTTGAGAGAAATCTCGGCAAAATTCAATAATGGAGACCTCATTTTCCAATTTGAGACTGATTTTCTCTCGAAAATAAATGCTCACTGGAGTGAGCTTGACGTAGATCTCGCAAAAAGAGGGACTGTAAAAGAATGGATTATATACTATTCGGATTCTACGTTCACAGAAAAAAATAGCAATGGAACTAGAAGAGCCTCAATACTTAACCAATATTTAACATTAAATACCGAAAACAATTTCGAACGAGAAGTAGCTGTTTTGTCAGGCAGCTTCGTTCCCAGATTATTTTCATCAAGCCCCCTATTTCTAAGATTCAGTTATATAGACGAGTATGGTGTTGAGAGTAGGTTGAGCGACGAGATCGTAGTGGAGCATACAAGCTCCTCTATGGGAGCTATATCAGGGAAAGTAACTACTCCAGCGTTCCATTCATTTGCTCCGAACCCTAAACTTAACCTTGGGTACAACAATATTGGAGTTTTTGATTCACGAAGGGGAAAGATATTTTCTTGTGTGAGTCTTCTTAACAATGGAGAACGATCAACAGCAAATTATTCGTTGAGCATAACTGCGAAAGGAGATGTGTTTTCCATTACAGATGCCGTACTGTTTAACCCTACCTCGTTAAAAAATCAAAATGGCGAACTGCCATCTTGCAGCGGAGTATATGAGAGCCCCACACAAACTTACACTGACACAATACAAGTTGGGACGGAAACTTACAGAGCCGATTTCAAGATATTCGACCTGAACAAGTTAGAGATGAAAGTTATTGAAGCTACACGAATATCGCCGTAACTTTGCATATTCAATTTTTTCTCATTGATTCTGTCTTTGCCCTTCCTGCAGTCACTTCTCACGACTTTAAACACTCAAATCACACACAGAGACTCATCTGTACTCAGAATCTCTTAGATCGATGCTGCGGAACTCATCTCATCAGACGAGTTCTGACTGTCTGTGTCTGCTAATAAGGTGTGTTATTCAGTAGAAGCACACGTTATCTGGAAAATGCCAAGGAAATCATAAAGGTATAAAAATCAATCATTTAGGTAGGAATTCATAATATGTGGAAGTATTATTACTGGCAAAAAATACACATATTATGAGGAATCAGCGATGTCACAAGCTCAAATACTGAATCAGAAAGACTATAAGCGACTGTTAGCAGCAACAAAGATGACTCGTCACGCTGACAGGAACAGATTAGCAGTCGTTTTGTCATTTGGAGCTGAATTACGAGCAAAAGAAATCGCATCTGTGACTGTAGATAACGTGATTGATGCGTCAGGAAGAGTGAAATCGCAGTTTGAACTCGATTCTTCACAGACAAAGGGTCGTAAGTCACGCACAATCTTTCTCAGTGATGTTGTGATGAAGGAAATAGAGTCATTCATGTGCAATAACGAGTGGATGCGAAAAGAACGTCACGGCGCTCTGCTTCGTTCTCAGAAACTCGGAGCATTCACATCACAATCGATGCAGAACTTGTTTAAGCATCTATTCAAGATGATTGGCATGGAAGGATGCAGCTCTCACAGTGGAAGGCGATCACTTCTCACTAATTTGAACAACAACGGTATCAATCTGAGAACTATTCAGAAGATAGCGGGTCATGCTCATATCAATACGACTGCTATGTACTTGTCTGTGACTGATACTCAGCTACACAATGCGGTTAACTGTGTTTCATACTAAATGCATCAATCTGGTAAGTTTCTAATGAGTACTATGCTGTTCGTGTCAGAAGACACGAACGCTGACGAAATCAGCAATACTAGTGATTTTCTTATTACTAGTTACAGGTATTAAAGACAGTACTTCTCTTTGTAACTACATGATAATTATAACAATTCTCGAATACTGTGTCAAGCAAAAATTGCTCTAAGTGACTGTTTTTGTTATCTTATTTGAAGCAGAACTGGTTGAATCGATTCAACTTTGGTGGAGTTTCACGGTGGAAATAATAGCTGCGATCAATAATTGATGGCACAACCTGTAGCACATTGAACTTTGTTGATTTTAAATTATTGATATAACACAACTTAATTACAACACATCTATTGGTCTGACTCAAACAGTTCCGCCACCTGCTCCGAGGGCTTTATGCCGAAGTGCCTATAGGCAAATTGCGTGACTACGCGCCCGCGTGGCGTGCGCATGATGAAGCCCTGTTGAATCAGATAAGGCTCCAAAACATCTTCTATGGTATCGCGCTCCTCGCTGATAGCTGCGGCGAGGCTGTCTATGCCAACCGGCCCACCCTCGAACTTCTCGATCATGGTCATCAGCAGGCGCCTGTCCATGTGATCGAAGCCATTCTTGTCGATACTCAGCATGTCCAGCGCCAGACCAGCCGTTTTCGCATTCACTGTGCCGTCTGCCTTAACTTCAGAATAGTCGCGCACCCGTCGCAATAGACGATTCGCGATACGCGGTGTGCCTCGCGAGCGTTTCGCGATCTCCGCCGCACCGGACTCGTCGGCGTGGGTGCCCAGGATTTTCGCCGAGCGGGTGACGATATGGGTGAGCTCCTCCACGGAATAGAACTCCAGACGCTGAATTATCCCAAACCTGTCTCTCAGCGGGGAAGTCAGCAAGCCTGCTCTGGTAGTAGCACCTACAAGGGTAAACGGAGGAAGATCCAGCTTAATCGAACGCGCAGCAGGCCCCTCGCCTATCATGATATCCAGTTGGAAGTCTTCCATGGCGGGATAGAGAATCTCTTCGATCACCGGACTCAGGCGATGAATCTCGTCGATAAACAAGACGTCCCCCTCTTCCAGGTTCGTCAGCATCGCGGCGAGATCGCCAGCCTTCTCCAGAACCGGGCCCGAGGTGGTTTTTATAGCAACCTGCAACTCATTCGCGATGATGTTAGCCAACGTAGTCTTGCCCAATCCAGGAGGGCCAAATACCAGCGTATGATCCAGCGGCTCCTCACGGTTGCGCGCGGCGCTGATAAAGATATCCATCTGCTCTTTAACTTCGCTCTGACCTATATAGTCGGTGAGAACCAGAGGACGAATAGCCCTATCGACAGAATCTTCTATCGGGGCTGCCTCAGGTGAGATGAGTCTATCTTCTTCCATTAGCTGTCCAACAATTTAGGGCCGGTAAGTAAACTATTCGAGGCCTTCTAGGCCATGCTCTTGAGTGACTGCCGAATCAACTGCTCGGAATCTTCTATCTCAGGGTTCGCCTTTAATACCTGTGCAATGGCGTGAGCTGCTTGCTGCGGCTTGTATCCGAGAGACACCAGTGCGGTCTCCGCATCGTTCGTAATCGATGTGGAAAGTGATGCCGCTGACGGGGCACTACTCCCTTCGCTGCCTCCATCCCAATCCGAGAGACGGTCACGCATCTCTATCAATAGTCTTTCGGCGGTCTTCTTGCCTATACCAGGCATCTTCACCATGGCGTTAATATCGTTGCTGCGCACTGCCCGCACGAATTCATCTGCCTCCATGCTGGAGAGAATACCTAATGCCATCTTCGGGCCCACTCCATTAATCTTGATCAGTGAGCGAAACATAGACTTGTCTTTCTCTTCGAAGAAGCCATACAAAAGCTGTGCATCTTCGCGCACGACAAAATGCGTATGCAGGTTTAGCTCCTTGCCGACCTCGGGTAGTTGGTACAGTGTGCTCATTGGCACCTGCACCTCATAGCAGATACCCCCAACATCCACCTGGATCTCCGGCGGCTTCTTATCGACTAAAATCCCGCGTATTCTTCCTATCACCTGAATCTCTTCCTGCTAAACGACTTTGCGCCCGCCATGCGAATCAAACTGGCTTCGGTATTGGCATGACAGATTGCGACGGCAAGTGCATCTGCCGCGTCTTCGGCTATGTTATCACTTATCGCCAGCAGGGCTTTAACCATGTGCTGCACCTGCAACTTATCCGCGCCGCCGGAACCGACCACCGCCTGCTTTACCTTACGCGCCGAATATTCGGCTACCGGCAAATCATGTGAAAGACAGGCAACCATCGCGCTGCCACGGGCCTGACCAAGCTTCAGTGCCGAAGACGGATTCTTCCCCATAAACACTTCTTCGACAGCCGCCTGCTGTGGAGAAAACTCCTCTATCACCTGACAGATTTCCGTGAATATTGTCTTGAGACGTTCCGGCTGGGAGGTGCTGTTGGTTTTGACACAGCCGCAGTGTACGTAGTGAAGTTTATTGCCAACGGAGTTGATCAGACCGTAGCCCGTTACGCGGGAACCAGGATCAATGCCGAGAATGATGGACATTTACATTCCTTAGTCTGATGGCAGGACACAGACAGCGAACCGTGAATAGAAGAGCCCGCGTCTGGATCTTCAGAGGCGAACTAGAGTTGGGCTGCTATCTCATCGGAGATGTTAGCGTTGTGATACACATTCTGCACATCGTCTAACTCTTCCATAAGATCGATCAGCTTTACTAGTGTCTCGGCAGAACTCAGATCCAGATCAGCCTCGGTCGATGCGAGCATCGTCATCTCGGCGGACTGCGCCACCAGGCCGGCTGCGTTCAGCGCGTCTTGCACAGCGCCGAAGGTTTCCAGTGTAGTCATGACATCGAAGCTGCCGTCATCGTTGCTAACTATGTCATGGGCGCCTGCATCCAGCGCAACTTCCATGATTTTTTCTTCGCTGCTGCCCTCGGGGAAGCTAATAATGCCGGTCCTCTCAAACAGATAGGCTACAGAGCCATTGGTGCCCAGGGTGCCACCAAACTTGGTAAACGCATGACGCACTTCTGCGACGGTACGGTTCTTGTTATCGGTTAGGGTCTCAACCAGAACGGCGGTGCCCCCCGGTCCATAACCCTCGTAGCTGAGCTCTTCCAGGTTGTCGCTCTCGGCGGTGCCGGCTCCGCGCGCTACCGCTCTATCGATAGTATCCCGGGTCATGTTCGCAGCTAACGCCTTATCGACGGTTGCGCGCAGCCTTGGATTGTCTGCCACCTCACCACCGCCCATCTTCGCGGCTACGGTTAGCTCGCGAATGATCTTGGTGAAAACCTTACCGCGCTTCGCATCCTGACCTGCTTTTCGGTGCTTGATGTTGGCCCATTTACTATGACCTGCCATATCAGCTTAACTCCCGATCTAAAGATTCTTTCCTAATATTTTGATTACTGTCGCTAACGTTACTTCGCCGCCGGCTGCTCCCGCAACCTAATATTCAGCTCCCGCAGCTGCTTCGCAGAGACTACCCCTGGTGCTTCCGTTAACGGACAAGCAGCCGACTGCGTCTTTGGAAAGGCGATTACGTCGCGTATCGATGTGGCGCCAGTCATTAACATGATGAGCCGGTCCAGACCGAAGGCGATACCGCCGTGGGGAGGACAGCCGAAGCTCAAGGCATCGAGCAGAAAGCCAAATTTTTCTCTCGCCTCTTCATCACCAATACCCAATACCTCGAATACAGACTTCTGCATCTCAGGCTTGTTGATACGAATTGAACCACCGCCTAGCTCGGTGCCATTTAATACCATGTCATAGGCTCGCGACAGAGCGCTCAACGGATCGGCCTTTAACTGACTCGCGTCGCAGGACGGCGCGGTAAAAGGATGGTGCAGAGACGTCATACTGCCATCGCTTGCAGTTTCGAACATTGGGAAATCCACCACCCACAGCGGTGCCCAGCCTTCCCTGACCTGTCCCAGGTCTTCGGCGACTTTAATACGCAATGCGCCCAGGGCCTCATTGACGACCTTCGCCTTGTCGGCGCCGAAGAAGATAATATCTCCTGTCTGCGCATCCAGTTTCTGCATCAATGCCTGAACCACATCTTCCGGCATGAACTTCAGGATTGGCGATTGCAGCCCTTCCAGGCCGGCGTCAATGTCATTGACCTTGACCCAGGCCAGCCCCTTCGCGCCGTAGATACTCACGTACTTCGTATAGTCGTCTATTACTTTACGGCTGATGCTCGCACCCTGGGGGACGCGCAGCGCTACCACGCGGCTGTCCGCATCGTTGGCAGGGCCACTAAATACTTTAAACTCTACATCCTTCATCAGGTCGCCAATATCGATTAGCTCCAGATCGATTCTTAGATCTGGCTTATCGGAGCCAAACCGGTGCATGGCCTCCTCATGAGACATACGCGGGAAGGCACCGAGATCAACATCCAGATGCTTCTTGAACACCTCACTGATCAACTGCTCCATGACAGACATTATTTGCTCTTCATCCATGAATGAAGTTTCAACATCTATCTGTGTAAATTCGGGCTGTCTGTCGGCGCGCAGATCTTCATCCCTGAAACACTTGGCTATCTGATAGTAGCGGTCCATTCCCGCCGCCATCAGAATCTGCTTAAACAGCTGTGGCGACTGCGGCAGTGCGAAGAACTTATTCGGGTGGGTTCTGCTTGGCACTAGATAGTCTCTGGCACCCTCGGGTGTCGCCTTGGTCAGCAGTGGCGTCTCAACATCGACGTAGCCATTACTATCGAGAAAATTTCGCACGGTATTGGTAACCTTCGACCTGAATCGCAGCCTATCAGCCATCTCCGGTCGGCGCAGATCGATATAGCGATAGCGCAGTCTGATGTCCTCGCCCACCTCGGCATGGTCATCAAGGTAAATAGGCGGCGTCTCGGCGGCGTTCAATATCTCTAGCTGCTTGCCTAGCACCTCTATCTTGCCGGTGCCCATCTCGCTGTTTACGGTTCCCTCGGGGCGCAATCGCACAATTCCAGTCACTCTAATAACGAATTCGTTGCGCACACCCTCCGCCATGGCGAAGCTTTCAACCGTATCGGGGTCGTACACCACTTGTGCGATTCCTTCCCTGTCTCTCACGTCGAGAAAGATGACACCCCCGTGATCACGGCGTCGGTGAACCCATCCACATAGCTGGACTTCCTGATCAATAAACGATTCGTTTAGTTCACCGCAATAGTTACTGCGCATAGCGTTTTCCTGTCCTAATACTTCTTCTATAAATTGAACCGCGTCAACCGCGGTATATCTTGTAACGACACTTATCCGTTCTTTCTTAATCTGCAGCCGTGCTTTTCTCGTTAATTCTGCTGAAGCTAACTCTACGAGGCTTTAGAAGCCGGCTTTTTCGTCTCATTGCTGGAGCTCTTTGCGGCATTCTTGCTGCCTTCAGTCTTCGCCTCTGTCTTGCTCGGCTTCGCGTCAGGGCTCGCCTTTTTCTCGCTGCTGCTAGGGCTTGCCGACTCCGATTTCGCCAGCTGCTTCTTGTTACCTGTCTTGAAGTCGGTCTCATACCAACCGCTGCCCTTCAATCTAAAGCTAGCGGCTGACACCAGCTTATTCAATGCGGGCTTGCCACAGGCTGGACAATCCAGCAGGGGCTCATCGCTAATCTTGCGCAATGCTTCCATCTTGTGCGCGCATTCTGCGCACTGGTATTCGTAAATAGGCATCGAAGGCATTCCTCAGGATCGAATTGCTGGCCTTAAAAGGCAGAATTCGAGCCAGGCCCAAGGTTTAGCTTGGGCCAGAGCTGTTAAAAGCCGGCGATTATACCTTATATGGATTTTCTCTAGCACCTATCTTTGCGCTATCTTTGGTCTGTCTTTGGTCTGTCTTTGGTCTGTCTTTGGACCGTCTTTGAGCTGTCTTTGGCCTGTTTTCGAGCTAGCCCTACCTTATTATTAGCAGCCGTACCCTTGGGACGTTAACATTCCGCTTAGCAGTCGCGCGTCAGCGCATGCTGTCTTCGGTCAACCATGACCCACTGCCCGGCTTGAAATTCATTGAATAGACATCGTTCCAATTGCGCACAACAGTAGCCTATATCTCGACAATGAGAGCGAGATAAATCCAGCAGAATTAGCGACAAGATTGATCTGCTCTGTTCGCGCAACCGCAAGTTATTGGGGTAACGAACGGCCAAGGGTCAAAATAAGGGACAAGATAAGGATCAAGGTATTAGTTCGACATTCACCCGCCTATTACTTTCTTATCCGTCCTCAGTTTTTCAAAATGGGAAAAGCCAGCTAATTTGCGCCGAGCATTACTAAGCGGACATCGAAATATTTGAGAATATTGGTAGCACTGGCAGGATTGTCTATATCCGTATTACAAATTCCTCACAACCTCAAAGACAGG
>Ga0213868_10004329_pt1 | contig 12991 bp, 4 predicted proteins | sample PICome_9_FD_160087 | JGI IMG/M metagenome (GOLD analysis project Ga0213868, IMG submission 160087) | Coastal seawater microbial communities near Pivers Island, North Carolina, United States - PICO127 | ecosystem: Environmental > Aquatic > Marine > Coastal | place: USA: North Carolina | collected...
CCTCTCGAAGACCTTTTTTGACCTTTGCCAGGTTCAAGGTTTTGTAATAAGGTTATGCGATAGATAGATAATCAATAAGGAATTGATATTTCCAGTTAAAGAGGAAATGAAGCCACTGAAACGAACTTTGAGTGATATCTCTGAGCCCCAAACAATATCATCTGTTCCATACATATCAATTGACGGCATTAAATTCTTTGCCGATCGGTTTTATCTCAATGCACCTACCGGTTTGGATGGATTCCATGCCACTTCATCCTCTACACAGAAGAGAGTAGGCGAATGTGCATGTCAAGAGCCACCTCCATTATTTGATATTGTAAAACTTGTAGACAGTCTTGACCTTGAAGCTGCTATAGTATCAACTTATACTATGGACCTAGGATGGATGCATAGTGCAATGCCAACACTTTTTCCACAGTTTGGTAAACGTACATTAAAAAGTGTACCGACATTAGTTCTACACGGAAACAAAGGCTTGAAGCTTCGACAGCAAAGGAAAGGTACACCTTGGATACCTACTACAGAAAAAGATATGGAAGTAAATGAGACAACTGATCATATGAACAGGTATTATCGCGACAAGATAAGAAAAGAGGAACGGAAAAAGAGACGAAAGTCTATAAAGCAAGTAATCGATGTTATTGAACTTGATGACAGCAGTGATGATGATATCGAAATAATATCTGCTTCAAGTTATGCGAAGGAATGCATTCAGAAAGCAGAATCCTGTGAGGGTGGTGAAAGCGATGACAGAATCACACCATCACACAAAAACTCTGATGACAAAAATGATATACCTGATACATTTGCTGATAGCGTATACATTACAGAAATACTCCCAACATATGTACCATCCACTAGATCTGTAAAATCTATGAAAGGATTCAATCCGCCAAGAACATCACCGAAAAAAGATGTAATATCGATTGACATATCAGATAACGATTCTGTAAGTAGTGACAACCGAACCATTGGTGTTGACGAGGATATTGTTTCCAAAAGACAAGCCATGCTGGGCGTACATCATCCGAAATATTATCTTCTATTTGAGAAATCAGGCTCATTAGTTGTTGTTGTATCAACAGCTAATCTTACGACACCAACATGTGTCGATGGAACATGGGTACAACGTTTCAATAAAAAATCCTATGCTGATGAAGGATATTCGATTGATGAGATACATTTACGCTACGATGGATCTGATTTTGGATTCATTTTGACAGACTTTCTTTCAAAACAGTCAGATGCCGCAGAAGTTTCAAGCATAATCCCAGAGCAATTTCTAAAAAAGCACCTACCTGGTTTTTGTTCTTTACATAATTTCCCGAGTATGTATGAGTTTGAAACCTCACAAGTTCATCTGATCAGCACTGTGCCAGGTTTTCATCCAAATAATGTTGATTCAGACCATTTGGTGAAATCATCTTCTAGCTCCTTGGGATTCAGAGTTCATTATGGTTCACAACGAGTTGCAGATATCCTTGATAAAGTTACTGAAAAGTCGAATCTTCAACGAAAATTATCCGGAAAGCGACCTGAACATTGGCTTCCCAGTACACTATTGTCCAAAAATGATAAACTTATAATACAAACTACTAGTATTGGGTCAAAGTGGTCAAGTCTTGAACTACAAGACTTAATGCATCACTACATGGGAGAAAGTGAAAGTGACATCGATGATCCACTTGAGAACGTTGAAGTGATTTGGCCATCCATGGACTTTATGGCTCGCACGGCACAAGCATATTCAAAACTCACACCTTTACCAAATATTGATATGTCTGGGTTTAGTTTCTTTTCTAGTGAAGCATTTAATGAGAGCGATCTTTTGTGCCTCCAAAGGTTGAAACGATATGAACCTTCATCACCAGAAATTATCACTGTCCCTGCTCTTCCTCACATAAAGACATATGCAAGGCTGCTAGAAAGAGACGAAAAAGATAAGAAGCACCTTGCTTGGGCAATGCTGACAAGTGCGTGCCTTTCAAAAGGAGCTCAAGGATTCACAGAGAAGAATTTAAATAACCAAGAGCTTCGAGGATATTCTAATTTTGAACTTGGCGTCTTGTTCGTATCTCGAATGAAAGAACACCAAAGCGGTCGTCTCTATTCATGCTATTCACAACACTGTCAATGTGACTCTGAGAATGGGGGTGCAGTGGTGCCTTTGCCTTTCCCCTATGAAATTCGACCACTACCCTACCAAGATATACCGGGGTCTGAAGATTTTTGCGAAACACCATATTTCCACCAGGTTACTGCAAACAGCATTACGAGAGGTAAATGCCTTCTTACTCCGTATGGAAAATATCTTTCACAACAAATTCGAAAGTAAAATGGATATAATCATGTAACTATATATGTAAATATTAACTACGTGTGGCCCTTTCATTCATCATTGCCTCCAGTTCGTCAGCGTCCTTTCTCGCTAACTCGGCTGCTTCTTTAGCTTTTCTCACAGCTTCATTAATTTCAATAGTTAAGACACCAGTATTCTTGTCTGTTTGTATTTTTTTCGATTGTTTTTTTGCATCCAGTGCCGCTTCTGCAGATCGAAGAGCTTCTGTAATTTTATTATCAAGCAAGGGATCAATATCTGCGAGTGTTTGAGCTAAAACTCCATCTATGTCTTCTGACGGAATCATTGGTACATTAGATCCAGATTTGAGTGTATTGATGGTATCTGTCATTCCCTTAGACTTCTGGGGTGTGGGTGTAGGAGATGAAATATTCTTCGATCCATTGGCATCCTTTCTTCTCAGTTTGGACCAAGCTAATTTGATTCCTGATACACCAAGGCCTACAGTCCCTTTCGCTAAAGCAACGGTCGCTTTTCCTGTAAGCTTAGCGATTCCTATCCCTGCATCAAGAGCAATATCAGTTGCAGTCTTGGGTGGCGGCGGAGGCGGTGGAGGTTTAGGCTTTGGCCTCTCTAGTCCCGCCAATACCTTGGCTTGAAATGCCATATCTTCAACCCTCTCAAAGATCTGTTCTACACTTTCCTTCGTTTCCTCTATAGACCTTTTCGTCTCAAGAATCCTTGTTTCAACCTTTGTTGGGATAGATTGTACTTCTTGCACCGCATTTTCAATGGATTTTTTGGTATTCTCGATGGATGCTTTCGTGTCTTCCACAGCCTGATTGATTTTATCAGGAGTCTTTTGGATTTCCTCCACCGTACTCTGCACGCTTCCTACAGTCTTTTCAACGGCAGAACTGATTTTCATCGGCGTCTTTTTTATTTCGTATATTGTGTTTTGCACGTTTTCAACCGTATGTGTCACCAAAGTCTGTGCTCTATCCGGTGCCATCTTGACAGTGTCAATAAAGCCATAAACCGTTTGTTTCGCCTTTTCAATTTCATTCTTTCGCTTTTCTTCCTCGAAACGGCGCTTTAGCTTCCTTTCTTCCGCCTCAATGGCTAGTTTTGCATAAAAACGTTTCAATGGATTCGAGGAATTGAGATCATCCATCTGTTCTGTCAAAACCTGAACGGGCGTATCTAGATTGACAGATATTTTTGTTGGAGCTTTGTAGGAAATAGTGGAGATGGGTGCTTTCTTAGTGGATTTTTGGTCATTATTCTTGAAAATAGCATCGACAAGACTATACACCGAGTCCTTTGCCTCTTCAAACATCTTTCTTTTGTCATCCATGAACAAATTCTCTCCAGTGCTCACATCATGATTTGTCTTCAGACTGCTGTTAGCCTTGAGAGAGACATCGTATTCAGCCATTATCTTGGCGACCGGCGTATCAAGATTAGTATCTCTCCGTTTCAATTCCACAGTGTCAGAGTAAGCATTTGAAATCTTGCGATTTTTAATGGAATTTGTTTGCTTCTTTTTGGTCACTGAGGAAACCTTATCTACAACGTTGTAGATGCTATTCTTGAACATATCCCAGACAGATGCTGTATCCTCCTCTTCTTCTCGGTTAGAAGCAATACTCTCTTGTTTCTTCTCGCCAGACGACGAGACTCGTTTGTAAGCTCCAGTCTTCTCATCTTTTGCAACGATCGAGCGAGCTCTCACAGCAGAAAACGAATCCTGCTTTTTTGGAAAGATGCTTAATTCAGTGGACGATGTTTTGAGAATATAATTGTTTCTTACTTGAACACCTGCAAACCCTGCATTGCATGCACTTGCTACTAGACAGACTAGGATTGCACGTAATGAAACTTTTACGCTGATCGCCATTTCTTGCTTCCTTTTCTATTCTAATTGATGTTGGCTAAATGAATTCCTATGAATGAATCAATGAGAAAAAATCCAATTATTGAACTTCACAAAGACTTTCTACCCAAAACCTTCCAATATCTACGAAAGAATATCAAAATGTGAAGAACGTACAAATCTTGAGTAACTATTATCTCTCTCTCTAGAGCTCTAAGCTATCTAAATGGCAGAAAAAGAATTGTGTTGAAGAAAAAGTAGCAGTGACCCTTTTAGTTTATCATGTCCATAAAATGTTTCGCGGATTTTTCCAATCTCTCCAACTGAGAGGTTCCCAGAAGGCAGAAAACATGAACAGCAAATGCCAAATGTGTTTCATCTAAGTAACTAATTTTTAAGATCGATAGAGAGGATTATTTCAATCATGAGCACACACGAAGAGGATATTTTAGTTGACTATGAAGGCGATGACGAGGAAGATTTGGGCAGAATAAGTCATCATGAGGAGACGTTGAAAGAACCCGAGGTTATCCCCGAGGCAGATATAGTTGTAGTAAAAGAACCAAAAGCAAATGTTTCCAAAGAAGAATTGACACAAGAGAAACATGAGCAAAATCAATATGAGGTCAGAAATGAGTTGAACTCAAATCGGGATAAGCGAGCTGCTAGTTCGGCATCAAGGTCAGTGACGGCTGAAAACAGATCATACGGTGTTTACATACCGCCTTTCAAACGCAGACAAATGGAACAAGAAGCTAAAGAGAAATCATTGATTGAAGACGACCGAGAAGCAAAACAGAAAAAAGATGCATTCCAAAAAAATCCGTCTCTGCAAGAACAACGTCAAAAATGGGAAGACCTGAAGAAAGTCATTAATGGCACTATTAATAGACTCAACACCAAAACCATCAAGGAACTCATACATAACCTTTTCCAAAACGCAAACTTAATCCGAGCAAAAGGTATATTGGCAAAGGCTGTCTTACGGGCAGCCATGACAAGTCCAACATTTGCTCCTGTCTATGCTTCATTGGTCGCAGTCATTAATACAAAGCTTCCTGAAATTGGAGAACTGATTTTGATTCGCTCAATTTTAACGTTTCGCAGGAGTTATGCGAGACAGGATCGAGGAGTGACCATGTCCATTACAAATTTTCTGGGATGTTTATTTAATCAAGGGCTGTGTCATGAATTACTTTGTTTGCAATTGTTGACAATATTATTGGAAGGTGACCCGACGGATGACTCGGTGGATGTAGCTATTCAGTTCACTAAAGTTGTTGGATCGTCACTGATGGAGTCCAGTCCTGCAGGAATTCACGCGGTTATGGAACGTTTTAGATCGTTGTTGCATGATGGAAGGATAGGAAGAAGGGTTCAGTTCAAGATTGAGGAGCTGATGAAAATTCGCAAGAATAGATTTCAAGACTATCCGTCTTTGGAAGAAGATTTAGATTTGGTTGAGAGAGATGAACAAATCATGTTTGAAATTGGACTTGATGACGAAGATTTAGATAAACAAGAAGGATTAGATGCCTTCCGTTATAGCGATACTTGGAACGAGGATGAAAATGACTGGATACAGATCCGTCGCGAAATACTAGGCGAGGATAGCGAGGACGAAAGTGGATCAGGCGAATCAGAAACTGACAACGAAAGTGGTGAGGAAGGTAGCGACAGTGAAAGTGAGGATGAAGATGGGGTGCTTGTAGAAGCTGCTCCAGAAACTTCAAAGGCAATCAAGAAGGTCACTGAGATTCATGATCTTTCAGAACAAGATCTCGTGAACCTACGACGTACAATTTATCTAACTATCATGTCATCGGCATCGTTTGAAGAATGTGCTCACAAGCTCTCAAAGATTGAAATCCCCCCGGGAAAGGAAATGGAACTGATCAACATGATTATTGAGTGCTGTAGCCAAGAGAGAACATTCTTGAGATACTACGGTCTTATTGCTGCGAGATTTTGTGTCATGGATCGGCGCTGGGCAAACGCTTTTCATGAAGCGTTTATTGCTCAATACAACACTATACACCGACTGGAGACGAACAAGCTCCGAAATGTAGCGAAGTTATTTGCACATATTCTTCACACTGACTCCTTATCATGGTCTTGTTTATCATGCATTCATCTCAACGAAGATGAAACTACAAGCTCGTCACGTATTTTCCTGAAAATTCTTGTGCAAGAAATTGCAGAAGCCATAGGTATTGGAGCATTAGTCAAGCGTTTTGAGACAGATGACCCTGAAACTGCTGAGTGGTACAAAGAGATATTTCCCAAAGATAATCCCAGAAAAACCAGATACGCTATCAACTTCTTCACTAGTATTGGTCTTGGCCCGCTGACCGACGGAATGAGAGATTGGTTGAAGAATGCACCCAAAATGATTATGATGCAGGCTGAAGCCGAAGCAAAGCAAAAAATGATCGAGAATGCCCATTCAGATGATTCATCAGTCTTGTCAACAAGTTCAAGTTCTGTCAGTAGCAGTTCCAGTTCATCATCATTTTCATCGTCATCATCATCAGATGATGATTCATCTCGAAGTGGGAGGAGGAAAAGGCGTTATCGTTCCAGTAGACAAAAGGACCGTGGTTCTAGAAGGAGGCGTTCGTCATCCTCTTCCTCGCAATATTCGAGCTCACGCTCAGCCTCTTCGTCATCCTCCTATTCATCGAGTATTTCTTCTCGACCTGAATCCAGGTCTCATTCTCGTGGTAGAGATAATCGGTCGCGTAGGTCAAATGAAAACAGGGATTCTAAAGATGAAAGAAGGAGAGGAAGATCCGATTCCAGAGATAGGTCTGGAAAGCGTGATAGACAGAGACACACTTCTAAGGTAGATTCTCGTTCTCAGTCGCGATCTCGCAGCTATTCGCGCTCTTTGTCCATGGAACGGAAGAGGACAGATACAAGAAAAGCCCAAAGGTCCCGATCTTCTTCATCACATGACACCAGATCCTATTCTTCCACCAGAGATAGAAACCGCCAAAGTCATCGACCGAAAGATAAAATTAGGAATAGATCGACATCAATCTCACCATCTTCTACTCCTGACAGATCTGGGAAAAAGGGGAGAAAAATGAAACGCTCAAGGTCATATTCGTCATCGTCCAGTCGATCCATGTCATCCAGTAGAAGTAGAGGGCAGAGATCGAGTAAAAGGTCCAAACGCGCAGATTAATTCTATTCATTACCTTTGATCAAAGATAATTCTATAATCGTATTTACTGTTACAAATATTTAGATCTGTGAGGCTTTCTAAGACAGAAGTGGAACGACCGATGAACTGAGAGCGTTGGACTGACGCCAGAAAAAAAGTCCGACTTTTCGGCTCATTTTTTAGCCAGAACCCAGAGGAGTTAATTCCGACACATAATATTTATTCATTGTTGCGCTTGCTCTGATCTCTGGCATCAATACTTGAATTATATTCAGCATCTTACCAACCACACTGAGTATTGCTTGTGTTATTTAGGAAGTGAGAGCCCGAGATACTTTTTCTATACCCATAGAAGAAAGCAAGATCATCAAAAATGGATATATTTTATTTGATAGAATCTGACAGCAAAAAGCGTCTGTACTCACGGTCTCCTGTGAAGAGTCCTCGGAGGAATGAACACGGTGACGACACAAAGAGATATCGCAGAGAGACTATTTGCGAGTCGCACGTGTCTAAAATAAAAGGATATAAGGAAGCACGTGACGCCTCGATGGTAAGTTTGACACCAAAGTCACGCATGTACCTTCGCTGATCTCTCTTATTCAACCTTTCCCTATGATAGGTACAGGATTCAAAAGAGTCAATTGCAGTTGATATGAAATTACAGAAGGCAAGAGAGAGACGGGAGGAGATTAACAAAATCCGCAAGATAGTTCTAAACGAAAAATTCAAGCAGGCTCAGATGCGTGCCCTACAGACACTTAATGATAAGAAGGAGAAGTTGCGAAAAGAGAATTTAAAAATCGCTGAAGTAAAGGCCCGGCGTACTTTAATGCAAGAAGAACTTCGTCATCGTATTTTGGAATCTCTTGAGCAGGCTACTCATCGTGTTAATCAACACAAAGAAGATATAGTTGAAAAGGTTCGTAAGGAATCGACTTTGAGAATTGCTCGTGCAAAGGCGCGCCGAACTGAGATCAAGGAAGAAGATCGTGTCCGTGCTCTCACACATATTGAGAACAAGATCTTCAATGCGCGTACAAGAGCAGAAGAAGAAATAAAAAAGAAGCAAGCGAAAGCCAAATATGAATACCGTGCAGAGAGAGCTAGAAAGAGAAGACAACTTTTAGAACTGGAGCGGAGAACTAATGTTCTTGTTAACATCGGTCGCCGAAATGAACGTGTAGAGTCAAATTTGCATAACAGATTACAGGATCTTCAGAACAAGGCATCTCAAGATATTGATCATGCACGATATGTTTCTAGACGCGTGCGTGCATCTCGTATCATCCAACGCGTGTTCAGAAAAACAATACTTGGACTTGACTTAAATCAAGGCCGCCACATTTCTAAAATGTCCGAGGAAGAGGCTGCAATCTTGATCCAGTCGAATCCTCTGTGGCGTCTCGCACTAGCGTGCAGCCGATTCAAAAGTGATGAAAAGGACTCCTCTCCAAAAACGTCACTTTGTTTTATCCTTTCGAATATCTCCCCTAAAGGCCCAAGACGCGAAGATTTAGCTATTTCATTTGATCATCTCAGTACAATCATTCAAAAGGAGTCCATGCTCTCAGCGTCAAAGGTTTTTCTATCTTGCTTCGAACCTCTACTGCGAGAAGACTTTGAAATTTTACACTCTGAACGCACTTTTCTTTCTGCATTTTTAGTAGCTGAGGAGCCAATTATGGTTTTTGGCCCGAAACGCGGTAAAGATAAATGCTCCCAACTTCTAGAACGAGCTAGTTTAAAGTTATTGGCTTCCCTTCAACATCTCGCAAGCGCAGACCACAGCACTTTGTCATCTCTCATTACAGAAGTCGCATCATGCCTGATCTCGTATTGCACCCTATTTGAGCACTGGAAGAATGACGATGTGGAAGATCTTGTAGTCGAACTAAAGAAAAATGCAATTCAAAGTTGGATAGCGTTTTTGACAGCAAAAGAAGCACTCTTATACGCTGATAGCAAGAACAAAGAGTCATCACGCGGTGATCCTTTCTTTCAGTATCAGTTGAAATACAAATCTGTTAAGAAAGGAGCTGCATCTCACATCAAACGTATCCGAGTATCTCTGGATAAAATTTTAGGATCTGAAGAAGCTTTAATTAGAATGAGAAACGCAAAAGAAGAAGCTTTGATACAGATTGAAGATGAAAACCTTCTTGAAAATATCAAACGATCTCTTGATGAAAGTTTTGTTCATGAAGCCCCTCCTTCTCCACGTCGTGACCAAGTAGCCGAAGATAAACGCAGGTTTGATATGCAAGATTCTGAAGACCTTGAAGATTTGAATGAGCATGTAGTACATGAAATCTTATTAGCAGACAATGAGGAGCTCCATGATAAATTATATGGAGCTCCTGAGGAAAGCATAGTAGACAATGTCGAGTTATTTATGGATAGGTTCAAATCTCCCGACAGTATCGATCATACTGACTTAAATAATTCTTTTGACTCTTGCCTAGCATTGACTCTGGAGAAAGTATTTTTTGACAAATTACTAGAAGACTGGGTCAAAAATGATAATCTTATTGACGTGAAGGATATGTTGCTTGAAATGATTGAGAAGATGAGAAAGTTGGTCCCAAAGCGAGCTGATTTACACAACTTCCTTCAAGAACAGATCAAAACATGTAAAAAGACTATCGATGTTCTTAACTTTCTTAGACAAATGGCTGAAATAATGGGAGACTCTTTGGAGTCACCATATAGAGCGGAGTCTACGCTGCAGTGGCTGCGCTCCGCTTCAAAATATCGAAAGAAGTCGTCTAAGATACCATTCGATTTTGAGAGCATCGAGAAGTTCGTTGTGTCATCTATGGCATTCTTAGTGAAAAAGCTTGACCTTTGCCATGCCGACATGCTTAACTTTCGACTGATTAAAGTCACACCACTGATTCGACAAAATGGTGTAATTTATGAGAGGAACCGATTTGAGGAGAAGCATTCTTTTCGAGACTTACAAACAACGAAGGAATGGATTAAGCGAACTAAAACCTCATCGGACATTAACACCCCAGTGATTGTAACAGCTCTTCGGAAGGGTTTTGTTGAGGAACTTTTGTTTGTCCGCGAAGCTGTCGGTTTACCCGAAGTTTTTCTTTTGGACTGTGCACGAATAAACAACATCAGAGAGAGAACTCAGCGACTTGTAATAAGTTCGGCTCTTTTCTTGCACTTATGTAGCATCACCAAAATTCGTATCGCATCATTTTCATCTGGTTCCGAAGCGAAAAGACTTCTTCACCACAAAGACATAGTGATCATGTCACTTAGGAGTAATCTTACCTACGATCAGTTATACGATCAGGTTACCTCTGCTCTGATTGACTTTGCCGCTGCCGCCCGAAACGCATCATTAGATGACTCACTAAAGCAGCAACTTTGCAGTTCTGTTGATTCAATCTTAAAAGGGACAGATCCCGTCTTATCATTGATGGATAAACGAATCCGAAGTATTTTTCGAAATGCCTGTACATTTTGCCCACCGAGTGTTCAAACTACTGCACCAATGTCGATGCGTACAGGCGCATTATCTGTTGGCCCGAAAGTAACAACAAATATTAGCTCGATCAAAGCACAATTTGGTGCTAGCGTTGCGAATGATGCGATGAAGCTTGGTTTTAATTTTGTTGCGAGCGACTTAGTGGAAGTAGCATACGATGCTTACAAGGTTATTGATCATTGTATTCGTGTACACGAAGAAAAGGTACTTGTTCCTCTGTTCTCTGAAATTCAGGAGTGACACATTCATATAACCCTACATATTCTATTCGTTTTTTATGTATGTTTGAAAAGATAACTTTTCAAATGATTATAAGATCTTTTTAAAATAAATCTTCATTTAAATAACTCTTCTATCTCATCCTTAGACACATCTTTTATGCTCTTATGGGCCCAGTCGAGGAAATCACCTTCTTTTGCCCCACTACTTGCCCAATTCTTAAAATCCTTCTTCTCAAAAAGATTCAGAATAACAGTTTTTTCCCTCTCCATGCATGCTTGAAGAGTCTCATTATCATCTGCTCCAAGTCTCATCAGTTTGTGAGTCGCACAAAGGGCTAGAGGAGATTGCGCTTTCATACTTTCATATAAAGTTTTGGCAATCTCTACACATTCTACTTCTTCAACATCCTTAGCTTCCATCGACGAATATTCCCTCATCCTTTCCATAATTCCTTCAACACTATCTTCATTAAAAGCATCCTGAAATGTCGCTGCAATATTAACAATCATACTTTCACGATCGCCCAAGGGTTGAACCCGTTCATTTTCAAGGACTAAACTCGGATCTTCATCTGCAAAAAACTCTTTTACATCCTTGGGATTGATGATCTCTTGTCCCATAGCATCATACGACGAACAATTGTACAGTAGCGATGCAACTGCTTTATTGCGGAACTTTGCATTTATATCCCGACTCCTTCCACCACTATTCTCTGATTCACCATACCTCTTTGTTGGTTCTTTCAGAAGCACCTGCTGCTCATATGATGGTAATTCAGCAAGTCCACGTTCAATATACGCCAATTTTCCATAAGAATCAATAAAATGTGTTGCTAGACCTGTTTCCACCATATCACTTTCATCTGCTTCATATCCAGTCAGAGCAAGAACAGACCCGACTGGGAATCTAGCACTCGGTTGGCTAAACTCATGGCCTAATCTAGGAAGAATATAGCTTAATCCGATTGGATCCAAAGACAAACCACGAAGGGGATTCATTATTCGATAGCGAGAGTCTGATGTAGCAAGAACATACGAACCCATCGATAATGCATACCCTCCATCCGTTGTAAGTCCATGTGGAACAGAAATAAAAGGGATTTTAGACGCGAACTCAGAAGTTTCACCAATCGTAGAAGAATTTTTCTTGTTCTTATCTTGCCTGCTTTGCTGTTGTTGTTGTTGCTGTTGCTGCTTTTGTACAGGAATTTGGCCCTTGACAGCCAAAGTGAGCCTCATGAGTGCATTTATAGTTTTACGACGATCATCCTTCTTCATATCAGCGAGGGATCTAGGGTTATACCCAGCCGCAACATAATGCACTTTACCGATTCCAGCAGAAGATGGATCATCTAAAAAGTACTTTATTTCCAGCTCATCATCATCCAACGCAGACGTGGGTAACATACAATTCGCCTCCTTTTGTACATTATTTGCAAGAAGAATTGAATTGATACTAGTATTTCCATTCAAAACTTTAATTCGATGACAAAGACCATCCATCTCCGTTCTGGTAAGATGTGGATCAAATAGAAATATACGACGCATTGCTCCAACTTGTCGAATGGCTGCTCCAGGAATACGCCCTGTGTGATCTGCAAGTTCAGAAAGGGCAATGGGACCATACCTCACAACGGAAGGAATTGCAGTAACATATTTTGGAGCTCCAGCCGCAAGAGCTTCTGATGCCGCCTGAGTAGCTGCAGCGACCGATGCGTTTATTTTGGAGCTAAGTTTGGTGGCAGCAGACATGGAAGCACCGATGATTGATTGCTTTCTTTGATGATAGTTGTGAAAGCACAAGGCGATAGCATACTCGATACTCGTACACCGTCGACCGTCCGTCTTCGAAAAATAAATCATTATTGGCGCGAAAATCTGAGACGAGGAGCTTGGGGGGGGAGCTAGCGAAACAACA
>Ga0213868_10004339_pt1 | contig 12972 bp, 10 predicted proteins | sample PICome_9_FD_160087 | JGI IMG/M metagenome (GOLD analysis project Ga0213868, IMG submission 160087) | Coastal seawater microbial communities near Pivers Island, North Carolina, United States - PICO127 | ecosystem: Environmental > Aquatic > Marine > Coastal | place: USA: North Carolina...
AAACAATTTGCTGTCTAGGGTTACATCATCAGTTACATGTAATTCAGAGTTTAAGGATACATCACTATGAACATATAATTTATCCAGAGAACCATTGTTAGTAACAACTAAACTCTTGGCTTTTACGTTCTCACCCACAGTTACATTTGAATTTAAATAGGCATTGTCGATTACTGTCAATCTACTATTCATTGTCGCATCATCGGCAACAAATAATTTGCGGTCTAGGGTTACATCGTCATCTACGTGTAACTTGGAATTCATTGATACATCGTCGCCAATGAATAATTTGCTGTCTAGGGTTACATCGTCACCAACAAACAATTTGCTGCCTAGGGTTACATCGTCAGTTACATGTAATTCAGAGTTTAAGGATACATCACTATGAACATATAATTTATCCAGAGAACCATTATTAGTAACAACTAAGCTCTTGGCTTTTACGTTCTCACCCACAGTTACATTTGAATTTAAATAGGCATTGTCGATTACTGTTAATCTACTATTCATCGTGACATCATCGGTAACAAATAATTTGCTGTCTAACGATACGTCACCGACTACATGTAACTTGGAATTCAATGATACATCTCCAAATACATGTAACTTGGAATTCAATGATACATCTCCAAATACATGTAACTTGGAATTCAATGATACATCCGCAAAGACAAATAGATTATTATCCAGCCGAGTATCGTCATATACATATAATTTGGAATTCACGAATATCTCTTTTGCTACAAATAAATTACTATGCAATGTAACGTCCTTCTGTACATCTAGTCGTGAATTTAAGGATACATCGCTATGTACATATAGTTTATCCAATGAGCCGTTATTAGTAACAATTAAACTTTTTGCATTTACATTCTCACTTACAGTGACATTTGAATTTAAATATGCGTTGTCGGTTACAAACAATCTACTATTCAATGTTACATCGTTATCTACAATTAATTCGGAATTCATCGTGACATTGTCATGTATATATAATTTGGAATTCATCGAGACATCACCGGTTACGAGTAATTTACTATCCAAATTAACGTCATCAGTTACATGTAATTGTGAATTGAATGAGGCGTCACTATGAACATATAACTTATCTAATGATCCATTATTGGTCACGATTAATCCTTTGGTCGTTACGTTCTCGCTAACCATTACACTTGATTTGAATTGTGCTGTATCGTTTACGAATAAATTACTATTCAATGTTACATCATCATTCACATACATAGTAGAGTTAAATGATACGTCCCCTAAAACATAAAAGTTTGCATTAAATTCTATGTCATCGTCAGCTATATCTAATAGTGACCACGCTGGTCCAGTAGGACCTATTATACCATCTGTAATAAACCATAGCGACACGGTAATTGCACCGCCACCATTGCCTTCTACACACTTAATATTTATATAATCTCCTTCACTAAAATCTATACTTATATTGCTTACATCGATTGACCCACTTATGTTCGAAACCTCCACCCCCGTGGCTATACCCGATTTGTATATCTCAATTTTTCCAGGGGTCATCGGAGGAGATGTTGTTTTTACTCCAATGTAATTAAGTTTACAAGAATGTCCTATTAAAAATCCATTGTTAATGTTGTTATATTCGCTCATCCCAAATGAAAATATGAACCCTCCATTTGTTGATGTATTGAAAGAATTTGCTCCGGCGGATAATGCAAAGACACCTCCATTTGTTGCTCCCACTGGTCCGGTTGATCCAGTTGAACCGGTTGGACCAGTAGGTCCGATTGTTCCTGTTGGTCCAGTACCTAATACCGAATATGTAGGGCGAGAACATCCGAACGGAGCTGGTAAACCATCATCCTCGTCATATGGGTCTGTTTCAATATCTGTCTTACATTCTCCGTCACATTCAGCATTTATTCTTTTTAATCTTCGTAAAGCTGTATATTGACTAGATGACATTTATAAATTAGTTTCGTGTTTGTATAATAGATTGTCCGAAAAGAATTGATCATAATAATTTATTATATTTTGTGCGAAGTGAAATATTCAAGGTGTATATCATTTTGTTTACAGTATGTAACTAAATGTATTTGAATATCATAATAGTTATTAAGGTATAAATAATATAATAAAAATATGTGGTTGAATAGTAAGTAATGGAGAACTTGGATTTAGATATCAACAATTATAGTATCAATGATATCGAAAAATTTTTTCAATTAACATCCAATAAAAAATATACAGCTGATGAAATTGAACTCAAAGAATATAATATTAGAAATACTCTCTTGTCAAGTGGACATATTGATAAATTTTTCAAACAAAATCTTATCGAGTTTTTAGATCGTGCAAAAAAGTGGCTTATTTCGGTAAAATGTCATGTACCTACTCCCCCTACGGCTATCCCAATGAATTATAAATTAGACAAAAATGATGCTCCTTTGTTACGTGACCCCCCGTCTAGACAAGACGAATTGATTGATCGACCGGAAACCCAGTTCGTTTATGCGAATAATAGTAATAATTTCTTTCCTGGTAAATTAAATCAACTGGATACCCGAGTTATTACCAAAAGTTTAAATATTGACACGCGTTTTCGTGATAATTTGTATTCCACCCATAGCTCGGATTTTACATTACAGTTACCCACTAAGTTTAATAAAGTTGTTTCGATGAGCCTATCGTCATTGGAATTTCCTGTGTCGTTTTATAGTATATCTAGATATAATGGTAACAATTTTTTGTATTTAAGTGTTTCATATAGTGACGGTACAGATGGTACACTAATTGCTGATAAGGTTATTGTTTTACCAGATGGTAATTATAATTCAGCAGATTTATTGGAAAAAATTAATACATTGATGTCTACTGTTGAAACTGGCGAAAATGACATATTCGCGTCTGTTCAATTGTCATTAGATATTACAGAAAGTGGGTCGGGTACGGGAAAGGTAACCATAAAACCATCGGGATTAAATGCAGAACGAATAACCAATATTATGATGGATTTTAGAAGAGATATCAACGGAGTAATCGACAAAGTAGATGTTTCAACAAAAATTGGATGGAATTTGGGATTTATTGGACGTAGATATACCGGGAAGACGACATATACGGCCGATACCGTTATTGAACCTGCATCTACCCGCTATATATATTTAGCTATCGACGATTTTTGTAACAGTTCCCATAATCATTTTGTCAATGTATTTAATGACAGTATCATGAACCCAAATATTCTGGCTCGTATTTCAATAAAAGGTTCTTATTTTAGTTTGATTATGGAAAATGACTTCAATATTGTTACTGAACCACGCACCTACTTTGGTCCAGTCGATATACAACGACTTCGTGTTCGTCTGTTTGACGATCATGGTCGGGTTTTGGACACGAACCATTCTAATTTCTCATTTTGTTTGGATTTAAAAATGCTTTATGACTTATAATATTATGTTTTTATTGTATAGTGCTATACTACTATTCAATAATCATGGAAGAGTATATTTATGCTCAACAGTTAATTCGCGCAACTGGTGGGTATAGTATGGAACAACATTTCGGCGAAATACCCTATCTCGGAACAACTGGAACGGATTTAACCCAATTATATGACTTGACACATACACTCCAAGTTGACTTTGATGTGCGAATATTTAATGAAAAACTTGGAATATATAAGGATGAAACAAACGAAAATATTATAGATGACACAAATACCTCTATCTATGATGGTTCTAAAACAGATCGGGTTTCACTTACAACCGAAGAATTTATTGATAACATAAGTGCCGACCAAATTGTGTCGTTGGGTAAATATACATCATTGTATTCTGACTTTAACCGAATAACAAACACTTATTTTGGTTATGCCGACGGATTTGCATCGATATATGATGAGAGTGGTGCCGCCGACATTAATTCTGGCGTATTTACACCGTCTAATCTTATTGATATTTTATCAGAAAAGTATTACGATATTTCTCAAAATTATACTTATAAATTAAATGGTAATATCCAGATTAATGAATTGACAAATATATTAACATTCCTCTATGAGAAAAATCCTTTTGATAATCGTAGTGATCAAACCAGAGAATATGGGTTTGTTGCAGGAGACCGTATATTAGTTTCTTCCGGTATTACCATTTCGCTAGATTTAACCATATATAATGCTGATTATATTGAAACCCCCCTCTACAACAATTCGACATTATTAAAACATACTGTAAATGCACCGCTATTATTAACACTGCAAAATTTATCTTGATATTATCTTGATATAATTTAACTGAATAGAATTATATGTCATCTAGCGATACACCCAGAGTTACAGGTAAATCGTATGTTTTTCCAGCGGATGGTGGGTATTCTATACAACAAACCTTACCTGAAATACCTATATCCGACGATTTTTATGTACAGGATGCATTACAAATACGGATTGGTGCTGATTTCTTGAATAAAAAACTGGGTATTACGAAAGATCCTCAAAATGAACGAGTTCTTGAAATTGATTACGACGTCTCTAATAATAAATACGATATAGATCACCTTATACTTAGTGCAGAGGAATTAATTAATATTATAACAACTACTAATATTATTTCTATGGGTAGTTTGTCGACATTGTATAGTGACTTTAATTATACGGTATTAGAATATTTTGGTGCACCTTATGGTTTTTCTTCTCTATTTAGTGGCGAAGAATATTATAATATTAATGGTGGGGTGTTTGACGCTAGTGCTCTTATACATCTTATCAATGGTAATACATTTGATTTTGCTGGATCCTATGTATCCGACCTATCTGGAATAGTTAACCTAGATAATGTGGTTGATATCATTAACCATGCTTGCCAAACCGATCCTTTTGATAATCGGCCGACGGAAAATAATAAAACTTTCAAAGATGGGTTCATAGAGGATGATTTGATTTATATACAAAGTGGATTTTCAGTGAAATTATCAGTTGATGTTGAAGTAGAACCTTATGTTACCAAATTTAATGTTGGTCCCGAAAACCTTGCTGCCATAGATGCTTCTTATAATACATTGAATTATGTTGATAATCTTACGCTGGCCAAAAAAGAAACTACTGCGAGTACTCTAAATATTACACAGATATATACGGTGCCCCTTCTATTTGTCGTCTCTAATGCAACTGATTATAAATTGGAGACCTTTGGCGTTGAGTGGTCTAGTGTAGTTGATGAAGCATTGCAACTAGCAAACTGGTTATCTTGCTCGATATCAGCAAGTGGTAAACATCAAGCCGCAGTAGAAGAGTTTGGTGATATTTATGTTTCGTCCGATTACGGAACCTCGTGGACGATAACCGCCAATATGGGTAATGCAAACACGAATTGTATTTCTATATCTTATTCCGGACAATACCAAACGGCTAGTAATGGTATAGACATATTTGTATCTAACGATTATGGAATTACCTGGTCACAATCATCTATTGTTGGTAGTAATCAAATATTTGTATGTATCTCGTTAACTGGTAAATATCAATTGGTAATCTCCCTCGGTGACACATTTTATAGATCTGAAAACTATGGACAAACTTGGATAAAATATACTAACGAAAATAGTGATATATATAACTCAATCGCTACATTTCCGTCGGCCGGCGTTAGTATGTCGTATGACGGCAAATACCAAACAATTGTCTGTGAAAATATTTACAGATCCAATGATTATGGTATAACTTGGAATACTACCAATATTGTTACTGATGCAAATGGTTATTGGGACGATCATAATTGGTACGGGGTTGATATGTCATCCGACGGTAAATACCAAGTTGCTATTGAAATTATAGGTGAAATCTATGTCTCGTCTACTTACGGAGAACAATGGGCGAAAATCGATGTTCCCCTTGTTACTGATATTTTATGGCAAGGAATTTCTATATCGGCAAATGGACAATTTATGACTGCGGTTGCAAAGAATGGGGCGATCTATTTCTCTATTGATTATGGTGTAACCTGGAATAAAAATGATAATCCTGACCTGGATAATAAGGAATGGAGATGTGTATCAGTTTCTTCAAATGCACAATATCAATTGGCCGGTGTCTATGGTGGCGGTTTGTATGTATCCAAATTGGTGTAATATTATCTAGATATAGTTTACACATGCCATATAAAACTCGTAAAGTACGTAATAAGGAATGTTATCGTGTATATAACCCTGTTACTAAGAAAACATTTGCCAAATGTGCTACACGTGAAAATGCTTTAGCACAACTACGTTTGTTACGTGGTATCCAAAATAATAAAACGTTTCGTAAGCGTATCACTAGTAAACGAAGGGCGCGACCATAGAATACATATTTACAGACTTTTTGGTAAACATGTATAGAGTTATTGGTTCAAGTAATACATATACATGCCGTTTATACACCTTTGAAGATTTAAAATGGGACAAAATACCGTATATAATAATTTTGTATTATATTATGAAACATAAAAGTGATGATTATAAGATTAGTGCGGTTAATTCATGGACTACTACGCTGTAAGAGCGGTTGTGGGTCATGGAATAGAGACCGCAACGGTTCGTCTAATATCTACAAAATAGCAAGGAATGCGATAAATAACATAGACAGACCAAGTTATTTATGTAGAGCAAGTAATCAAAGTACTTCAACGAGTGCTTATAATCAAACTTTATACGGGTATGAAAAGACCCAACTTTGAACCTCTTTTTTATGGGATTTTGTCCCATTTTAAATGTCCGAATGTGTAAACAAATATGTGTGTTTTACAATTCAAAAGATCCCGATAGTATACAAAGAGTACTACTTAAACGCGATAGTCATGACATGATGAAATCGTGGAAGTAAAGTATTCACTATGCCGTACTTGTTGAACAATCGAATGTATATCCCAAATAAAGAGAGTGATCCTTTGTACTTGTTTCGAAAATATTATATTGATCAGAACATGTTGGGTCATTACATATACAGGTTCTCAAATCGCCTGATTTATCTTCGAATATTTCCCCACAAGAATGATAGTATCCGACTTCTGGTAAGTGAGGTACCATATCTCTATCATGGACAACTCTATGTAATCTGTCACCCATTATTGTATTCACACAATCTGCCAATTCTGCATTACCTACCTTAGGTTGTCCAAAATTATATACAATGGTTTGAATATCATGTCGTTGCAGTTCCATTGCTACTAATTGACTAATCGCAGCACCATATGAATGACCGGTTAATATGACAGGGTTCTTATATTGTTTATTCAACGGAATAATTGTATTGACAACATAGTCCTTCACGTTCTCGCAAGACTTGTAAAATCCATCATGTACTTTACTATTACATTCTGGATAAGTTTTATAGTCTACTTTGAGAACCTCTGCATCATCTATCCAATTTTTGATAGAAGAAGACCCTCTAAACGCTACATATATTGTATTCGCAGATGGCAGTATACCAATAAACCCTTGTAAATTGGTCGGTTTATCGTAAATAATGCCTTTTACTACAAAACCTTTTGCATATTCAGTTAGTACCATTGTCTCGTAATTGTCTTTCCCACAATATGCCGCCGAACTTAACCACAAACTCGTATTCATAGTCTTCGCATCAAATGCATATGTTCTCGTAAATAGAACGAATGCCAATAGGTATATTGGAATAAAGGAGAACATATTAGAATATAGGAAGAAAATCCTTCTAATAGTTTGTAAAAACATATAAAAATATCATTATGATTACTATACCAAAGGTTCTCGATCTCAATGTTTACATTGAGTGAAGAACAACAAACTATATTAAATGAAATTCGAGATGGTTCCAATGTTATGGTAGATGCGGTTGCGGGAACTGGTAAAACTACCCTTATTTTGTCCATTGCCCGAGAACTTTCAGACCTACGTATTTTACAGCTAACGTACAATGCGTCTTTGCGTAAAGATGTAAAAGAAACCATTGAACAAAACGAACTTACGAATATTACAGTGCATACATATCATAGTTTGGCAAAGCGGTATTACTTATCCACTGGATATACCGACACAGAAATTAGGCGATTATTGTTCAAAGAATTGCCTCCAAAAGAAGTTATTAGCGACATTGACCTCTTGGTTCTCGATGAATGTCAAGATATGACGTTATTATATTTTCATTTGATGGTTAAATTCTTGAAAGATTATAATAAACCTGTACAGTTATTAATTCTAGGCGATTATATGCAGGGGCTATATGAATTCAAGGGGGCTGACATACGCTTCCTCACATTGTCTGACATTATATGGTCGGATTTTTGTTTATTGAGAACCCCTACATTTAAAAAATGTACCATGAAGATGTCATTTCGGATAACAAATCAGATGCGTTCCTTTGTAAATAATGTCATGTTAGGTGAAGATAGGATGGACGCATGTAGAGACGGTGATGTTGTTACCTACATACGCAATTCCCGGTATAATATGTCAAAGGTTGTTGTGGCAGAAGTAAACAAATTGATGGAACAGGGAGTGAAACCTTGTGAAATATTTATATTGGGTAATTCGGTTAAGGGTACTAATAGTAATATACGTTATTTGGAAAATACGTTAGTCGAAAAGGATATACCATGCCATGTCCCTATGTTAGAGAACGAAAAAATGGACGATCGTGTTATTGATGGGAAAATTGTGTTTTCGACATTTCATAGCGTTAAGGGACGACAGCGAAAGTATGTATTTATTGTAGGTTTTGACAATTCATATTTAAAATATTATGCACGAGGACTACCCAGGGATGTTTGTCCCAATACACTATATGTCGCTGCTACGCGAGCCACCCAAGGTTTGTATTTACTAGAAACATCGGGGTATTCTAGTAATCGTCCTCTCGAATTCTTAAAAATGAACCATATTCAGATGAAACAGTGTGATTATATTGCATTCAGAGGCAATCACCAGAGTATTTTTCAAGATGATGATGAGAATGATGAACTATATAACAATGTTATTAAAAAACATGTTATCACGCCGACTGAACTTGTACGTTTCATTTCAGAAACAGTAATCGAGAACATTTCACCTATTATTGATCGCATATTTGTCAAAGAAAACGAGAACATGGATACACTGGATATCCCTACGGTTATCGAAACCAAACGAGGTTTTTACGAAGAAGTTAGTGACCTGAATGGCATTGCTATTCCATGTATGTACTATGATTACCTTAAAGAAATATGGTTTTCTAAAAACAAAGAGGAGAACCTGGATATCATTCAAGAAACAGATACAGACACCGAAAATATCGAACAAGAAGAGAACCTGGATATCAATCAAGAAACAGATACAGACACTGAAAATATCGAACAAGAGGAGAACCTGGATATCATCCAAGAAACAGATACAGACACTGAAAATATCGAACAAGAGGAGAACCTGGATATCATCCAAGAAGATCAAAATGTGGATGAGCCAGCTGGAAATGTATTACTCGACATTATAAACAATAGTATTCAAAATATGAGATCAAATGAACACATATATTTAAAACAGATTGTCAATGAGTTACCTGCGCAGATTGAAACCATTGAAGACTATTTGTATATTGCAAATGTTAGCGTTGCTGTACAAGAAATGTTATATTTTAAATTAAAACAGATCGATAGGGATGAATACAAATGGCTGACCGAAGAAATGGTGATCGCATGCAAACATCGGTTGCGCACTGTAATCGGACCAGATTGTAAAAACGAAATGCCCCATGTGGAAGATACAATCATACACGCAACGTCTGATGAACAACATACAAAAATCGACGAATATTTAACTACCATTTTTGGCACTTCTAGACAATTCCGTTTTACTGGTAGGGTCGACTTGATTACTGAAACTACTGTATGGGAACTGAAATGTACATCAGAAATAACGATCGAACATCTAGTTCAAGTAATCGCATATGCATGGCTATGGAATATGCGAACCTATGACGATGAAGAACCGGAACCAAAAGTATTTAAAATATTCAATATAAAAACCGGAGATATTCTCAGATTAGACGCTACTATGGATGAATTAAACCATATTATGTCGGAACTGTTATTGGGTAAATACCAAGAAATCGATCCTAAGACAGACGAAGAATTTATAGCTGATTGTCATACTATATTGAAGTAAGTTGAAGTAAGTAAAATAGGTAATCAATAATTACATATTTTGCCTGAATGGATTAGGGTGCGGCAGACTGGGTAAAACGCTGCACGCATTCCCATAGCTTTGCCGACTCTTGTATATTAAACGCACCGCGTTTTTGCGCTAGGCCAACAAATCCTACAAGTACATTCAATGCAGCATTATCGTCGGTAATTGGCATATTAATTAGGGTCATTTCACGTGAAGGTTCTGCCTCAGGTTGGGTAGTAGTTGTCTTATTGGAGGGATCCATAATATATTGTTATACACAATGTATTATCTATATAGTTTGTGGGTATTAATTATATTTGTGTTTGTTATTTTCACAGGTAATGTTATCAAGTATATGCTACATACAACCGACAATTTATTTTTTTCTATTTGTTATACGGATAAACGTATAGCAGAAACCACGTATATCGTAATGCATATCTTGAATGATATTATTATAAATACTAATAAACCACAACATGTTATTCATGTTTTAATTGATGATGAAATGGACGCTCATACATTTGGAGTTGCCTCATGGGAAACAAATCAGATATGGTTAAACGCGAACAATTTCGGCAAAATGATGCTATTAAACGACGTTTTATTCGAATTAAATGTATCTGTGTTATTGCATGAGATATTCCACACATTTGGTTTAATCGGAGGTTCTCGAAGTTATTCATATATTCGAGGAAAAAATGATACGCCTCCCTTTGTATACACAGGAGTGAATGGTGTAGAACAATACATTCATGTCTTGAAAATGAACAACAAAGCGACCGACAATATAAAATATCTACCATTAGAGGACGATTTCGGTGAAGGGACAGAATTGTCTCATCTAGAAGAAGGCTTTGATAATGATTATAGCAACGAACCTCGTATTATTGATGATGTTTCCTACCCGATACTTAACAATGAAATCATGACTGGATTGTTAGGAGACCACAACTATATTACATCCATTTCTCTGGGATTACTACAAGACATCGGTTTTACTGTAAACTACAATTCCCAATATATCAATAATACTGGAAAACACATGAGGTTCATATAAAGTTCCCACTTGTGGGACTTTGATGTTATATCTTTGATTTATCTCAGAAAAGAAATGGCATCGCTCATTAAAAATGGACAAAAATAAATGTCCAATTTTGATTTCCCGGAAATAGTTTTGTAAAAAGCACCCTCAAAAACCGATTTACACCATAATGCAGCAAAACCGATATTATATAGTGAAATTAGTGTTACCATAAAAATATATGTATATTCCGCGTAAAACCATTTAGGAGAAACATGTCACCCTATATAAAGGTTACAATGGTGACAGAAAACTCCAAATTTGTCAAACATACATATAGTTGTGAGAATTGTTACTATTATACGAGTAGTAAGGGAGACTATAACAAACATTTAATGACTGCAAAACACATTAAGGTTACAAATGGTGACATAAAACTCATGAAAACTCATGCCTGCGAATGTGGTAAGGAGTTTAAACATCGACAGGGTCTATCACGGCATAAGAAGGTATGTGATGTGTTTATACCCATGGTGGTACATACAACCTCATCAAATATAGAGGAACCGACCGAGGTCCAACTATTATCAAATACAATTATGGAATTGGTGAAACAGAATAATGATTTCAAACAACTATTGGTAGAACAAAACAAACAGATGATGGAATTGGCTGGTAATGCAGGCAATAATCACCATAACACTACCACAAATAACAACAAATTCAACCTCAATTTCTTTTTGAACGAGACATGTAAGGATGCCATCACGATGAATGAATTTATTACATCAATGGAAGTCTCTATGGACGACTTTATTCGAACGGGAAATATAGGTTTTGTGGATGGTATTTCAAAGGTCATGGTAGAGCGCATCAAAGACATGGAATTGCATACACGTCCGATGCATTGTACAGATTTAAAACGCGAAACGATCTATATTAAAAATGAGGATAATTGGGAAAAAGAGGACAATGAAAAGACACATTTACGCAAAGCAGTCAAGTGTGTTGCTAATAAGAATTACAAACTATTGAAGAAATGGTTTGATAGTAGACCAGACGTAGAAAAAATCGGAAGCCAAGACTGCGAGGACTATTTCAAGTATTACAAAGCGTCACTCGGGGGGTATGACAAAGAGGAAGATAAGAAATTCGAGGAGAAAATTATAAAAAATATCATGAAAACGGTGACAATCAATAGAGAACCGGTAATTGTAACGTAAAAAATAGTTTTTAGTAGATTACATATTACTTGGTTGGTTACTTGGCTAGGATAAATTCGTTAGTATCTGAGTTGTATGTTCCGATAGGTTGAGTGGTTGGAGTAGGATAACTGTAAATGTTCGAGTTGGCGTCTTTGAAATAGGTTGTATCGGATACTGTAACAGGAGTGATCTTGATATCAGTCTCAGGAATTGTATCGACAGTAGTTTTGGTAGGGGCTTTCTTTGTTGTTCGCTTGGCTTGCTTGCGCTTAGGTTTCTCTGGTTCGAGTTCAGTGACGAATTGCTCAGGCACAAGTTCGTTTGTTACAGACATACCGTCGGTTTCCTCCGTTGGTGGAATAACCGGTGTATCCTTCTTTGTTTCTTTCTTAGTTAATGTCTTTTTGGTCGCCTTCTTGGTCGCCGCCTTAGGTGCTTCCTTTGCATCTTCTTTTGTTTCCACGACAGGATCGGCATTCGCATTATCTTGACTGGCATCTATGGTAAGCTTAACCATTTCATTCAATAATTCTTCTTCGGCATTTTGAACTTCCTTCTTGGTCGTAGTCTTACGAGTGCGCTTGGGAGCTGGGGGAGTAGTAGTAG
>Ga0213868_10004341_pt1 | contig 12969 bp, 16 predicted proteins | sample PICome_9_FD_160087 | JGI IMG/M metagenome (GOLD analysis project Ga0213868, IMG submission 160087) | Coastal seawater microbial communities near Pivers Island, North Carolina, United States - PICO127 | ecosystem: Environmental > Aquatic > Marine > Coastal | place: USA: North Carolina...
CGCAGGTTGCTGGTAAGGCCGAGCTTGGAGAGCACCCAAATCATCCATTTGGTGGGGTCAAACTGCCAAGGCTTGACGCCGTTGCGGTAGTCGTGCTGGAACGCGTGGTGGTAGTTGTGGTAGCCCTCGCCACAGGTGAAGACAGCCATAATGGCGCTATCGCGTGCGGAGTTCTCGGTGTTGTAAGGGCGTTTGCCGATGGTATGGCAGAGCGAGTTAATAAAGAAGGTGCAGTGCTGAACGACAACGATGCGGAGAATGCCGGCGAGCAGGAAGCCGCCGAGGGCGTATTGCCAAGTAGGCTGAACCATGTAGGCAAGTGCAGTAGGAACAACAACACCCAAGATGAAGCCGATCCAGTGCACATACTTGTGTTGCCACATGCAGAGCTTGTCCCGCATAAGGTCATTGACGTTATCGACGGGCTCCTCTGGCCGCATCTTGAAAATGAGCCATCCAATGTGCGCCCACATGAACCCTTTGGAAATATCATAAGGATCATCATCATGGTCAACGTGCTTATGATGTTTGCGGTGATCGGCGGTCCAATCAAAACATGAGTTCTCGAAGGCGCACGCGCCGAAGAGGAGCGTGACCAGCTTGACTGGCCATTTCGCCTTGAAAGCAAGGTGGGAATAGAGCCGGTGATAACCGAGTGTGATACTCATGATGGTGATCACGGTGTAGAAAAAGAACATCCCGAACTGAAACCAGTCGATCCCGAAGTGCCAAAGATAGATGGGAACGGCGGTGACGGCGAGCAGAGCGGTGGTGATGAGGAAGATGCTCGTGATCCAGTTGACGCGAGAAAAAGGAATTTTGTTAAACATAGCGGGTAAAAAGAGGGCCACGTGCAGTAATCAGTATGATCAGTCTGTGGCCGATGTGGATAAAAATGGCAGCGTTTATTTGCCAAAGATAATCTCCTGTACACAGGCTTGCGTGTAAAGTCAAGCTCAGGGTGGGGCTAGGCGTAGCGGCTAAGCCGCACTAGAAGCCTCAAACACAACGTTTCCATTGAGTTACAAGGGAAACTGTCCATTGAAATTTTCTGGATGTTTCACGGATTAAAAAGGGTTCATCCGCCTTTTTGATCAACTTGAAAGAGGGGCAGAGCAGGTCGGATAGCCACTCAAAGGTATCCTGACTGGGTTGATTTTCAGGAGGGGTGAATTGTTCCAGCCAAGTGCATGGGGTCGCCAGAACGAGATGGCCACCAGGCAAAACCAAGTCAGGCAGCCGCTTGAGTAGTTTAGCGGGATCGGGGAGCCTGCAGATTAGGTTGGCGGCGTGAACACAATCAAATTGGCCAAGATTTGCGGGTAGGTCCATTGCATCAGCACAGAGGAACTGGATGCCTTCTGGATTGGAATGCTCGGGAATGCTCGCTGTCGCCCTGCTGTTGACTTGGCCGCTTTCCTTGATGGGGTAATCAATACTGCCATGTTGGCGCATTTCTTCAGCGGCTTCAATAAAGCTGGCAGAATAATCAATGCCGATGACTTCGTCGCATACTTTGGAGAGTTCAAAAGTAGATCGGCCGACGGCACAGCCAATGTCCAGACCTCGCGATGCTTTTTTCTCAGGGAAATAGGCAACCGTACGGCTTGGAAATCCGATCGCGTCAGCAGGCCCAAATGCCCAAGGCATGAGCTCTGCATCGGTGCCGTAGTGCATGAGTAAATATTCGCTGAGGGCTTGGTCTGTTTCGTAAAGGTTGGGCATCTGCAGGAGGGGTAGAAATAAACAGGGGGGAAGGCAAGCGGTAAGCGATGAATACTTGGCTCAGCTTTAGCATGAGAGGGCTCTGAGGAGGTCGGTTTCAGCCGGTGATCCAATACGATTGAGCTGCACAAGAACTTTATCCCAGATAGGGATTTCTAGCTGTTCCTTCTCGATTTGCCGTTGATCCACAGGGAACTCGTCCGCAGGAAGAATGCTTTGTGCCAGATGAAAGCAAGCCCAAGCTCGCCATGCTCTGAGTTCTTTGTTGGGCCCGCTCATGCGGCTTGCGAGGTGCTGATAATGACGCACGGGGTTGCCCATAAAACCTTCTTCATGCCGGCGGGTGAGGATCCAGACTTTGGCCTGGTAAGGCAGAGGCCACTGAGTGAGGGCGATATCGTCGGGGGCTAGGCTGACGCCAAGTGCATGGTTGAGCTGGAGTAGTGCTTGGGCGGGTTTGCCCTGTAGCCAGAGGGACTGAGCGCAGGTGAGCGTGGCAAGATAGTAGCAGCTGGAATCATCGCCCTCACGTGCCTGGCGGCTATCCGATGGGGTCAGTATCCTTTGTGCATGCGGCAAGAATGGGCAAGCTTCGCGGCCTGCGATGTGTTGGCGGATAGGCATTTCAATGGGCGTCTCTATGGGAATCTCTAATCGTCAAGGCTACGAGCTTCAGCCGTATAATCTGAAAAAAGAATCACCATTGGGCGACAGCACACTTCACAATCATAATCGACTTCGCATGGGCACTCCTCGGAGGGAGGAAGTGTAACGTCGAATGACTGAAAGCATGCCGGGCAGGTAACGGGAGTTGTTTCCACAGCACTAATTTGTTACCAAGTCGCATGATCGTCAACCAGCTTCGTGACCAGATTCCCTTTACCACAGCAGATGGATCTACTATCCGCAGTATTCTCGATGCCACCAATGCCCCTGTGGAAAAGCAGAGTCTTGCTGAGGCGAGCCTGCCAGAGGGTGGATTCACGGAGCGCCACTACCACAAACTCAGCGAGGAGATTTATTTCATTCTTGAAGGGCGTGGGCTCATGGAAATCGATGGTGATGAGCAGGAAGTGGGGCCAGGAGATGCCATCCTGATTGCTCCCAGCGCCTGGCACCAGATCAAGGCATTGACAGCGATACGCTTGCTTTGCTGCTGTGCACCAGTTTACTCCCATGAGGATACCTATTTCGAGTAGCTCTCTCGGTTATGGGCACAGGCTCATACTTAGATGCTCCCGTCATTTTTTAAGTTGGTAGAGGTGGGGAGATCGCTTTAAATGTAATCATGGCAATGGGACAACGTGACTGGAATCAAGACTATTTAGAGGGCCATACTCCATGGGACAAAGGGGCGCCGTCACCGTCATTGCTCGAAGTTATCACAAGTGGAGAGCTGCCAGCACAATCCGAGGTATTGGTCCCAGGCTGCGGATACGGGCACGATGTGCGTGCGCTAGCTCAGGCAGGCTGCCGAGTGACTGGGCTGGATGTCTCAGCAACCGCACTCGCAACAGCAAAGTTGGCAAACGGTATTGAGGGAGCACGCTACCAGGAGGCGGACTTTTTTGATGCGGAGCTTGCCGAAGAAAAGCGTTACGATGTGATCTGGGAGCACACTTGTTTTTGTGCGATCACCCCCGATGAGAGAGATGATTATGTAGATGCCGCCCATCGACTATTGGTGCCGAAGGGTCTGCTGATTGGAGTTTTTTTCGCCTTTGCTGAAGATCCGAATGGAGACGGGCCACCATTTAAAACCAACATCGAAACTATTCATAGCCACTTCAGTAAATGGTTTGCCCTCGAGTGGGAGCGCGTACCAAAAAAACATTTTCCGACGCGTGAAGGAGAGGAGTGGCTGATGTGTTGGAGGCGGAGTTAAGGCCGAAGTTAACGCGAAGCCACAGCAAGGTGGGGATCAGGGCTTGCGGAAGATAGCAAGGTGACGGTCCACGGATTTATTCGGCGCGTCGGTGATGATGCGAGAGTCGGAGTTTCGCTCAGAACAGACTAATTCGGCACCGAGTCCTTGGATGGCATCGAGTGCAAGGCGGTGCTCATGGTCGAAGTAAGAAGTGATCACCAATAGGCCGTCATCATCGAGACGGTGAAGTGCCTCGTCATAGATTTTTGTCCAGGTTGTGTCGCCGTTCCAGAAATTTTGGTGGCGCATGAAAGCGATGTCGAATTCGCTACCGAGCTGATTAAGGTGGTCGAGTTGTGAGGCGTCCTGAACGAGGAAGTCGGCACTTGCCTTACTCGGTAGTTTTTTCCAGCGCTCTCTCGCTTCACCTATTTCCCGTGTCCGGATATCGATGCCGGTGAGATGAATGGAGTCAGACTCACTGCCAAACACATCTGCGAGAACCTCTGTTTCGTCAGCTCGGCCACAGGCGAGATTGAGGAGCTGCATGCCATCAGCCGGCTGCCTAGGGATTTGAAGGCCCGATTTTTTGAGTGTCTCAGTAAGGAATTGCCTGAGGCGCTTCAGGTCCTTGTCAGTGTGAGTGTGAGAGAAGCTGGTCATCTTGGAAGGCATAAATGTTAACGCTATCGCATATTATGGCAACCTAGTTTCTGCTCATGCTCTATTAGCCTCTTCGCTAACCCCTTCGAATTTCAGATCCTTTAAAGTGGACTGTGATGCGGAACACCTTCTTTTCTCGGCATTCGATTTTGCCCGTATTGAGATCAACCCGATTGGGAACCTCCATTAAATGGATATCCACACAGGCGAAAAACCCGCGCTCTGAAAACACATCAATGAGCATAGCAAGAGCCTTTGGTTTTGAGAGTAGTGAGTCCTCTGTATTAACGTGGGCCCTGCCGGAAATGGCGTGAGGCTTAATGATGGACATGATTTTCGTGTCGATCATTTCGACCACGTCGCGAAATAGTTCGGGGTGTTCAAGGTTGTAGCGATCGAGGCGATACACCAAGTCACGTCGGGCGTGATTGGTAATGTCAGCGGCTTCTGGTAGCACGCGCAGCACGTCATAAGTGCGAGGATCGAGCTCCAAAGAGCTCTGGTATTCCATTTCTTGTAGAATGTTGCTCTGCACAGCATCCAGTGGAAGCTGAGCATTGATGAAATGGTAGTGGAAGATTTGCTTGAGTGAGAGCAGGGCGTCGTAGGTCTGCTCCTTGAAGGTGCGGTAGCGGTTGCGGGCAAGATCCTCGCTGTGGTCAGTTGGCCTTTCTTCTAAGATGGTGCCGTTGCCGGTGCGCTTCACTTCCTCGTTGTGGGCAATGATTTCGCGGCCACGCTTGAGCTGACGGGCAATACTCTCAGCCTCGTCAACAAAGAGCACCATAATGTGATAGATAGGCTGCTTGAAATGAACCTTGAGAGGGGTGCTCTCAAACTCTCGCCTTAGGGAGACCATTTTATCATAAAGCATTTTGATACACTCTACTTGAACGGTGGTGCGGGGAAATCCGTCAAGCACCACCCCTTCTCGGTATTTTGCGGTGAGCATTTTACGGAACAAAATATCCACCACTTCGCGATCACCTACCATGTGACCCTCTGCTTTGAGCGCTTGCATTTCAGGGGTGTCAAGTAGCGCACTAACAACGATCGGCTCCGCTGAAATATCGCGAACTTTACAGATGTAGGCGGTGTTGGTTCCTTTACCTGAGCCTGGGGCTCCACCAAGAAGAATGAGTTCCTTTGGGAAACGCATTTTTTCCCGTCCGCGTTCCGCTTCAAGTGTTTCCCAGACAGAATTAAAGATGAGCTGTGCGTCTTTGACTTCCAGATCAGGGCTTTTTTTGAGTGATGTTTCGGTATTGCTCACGGCCATTGGGTTAGTATAACTGGATATGAAAGTCGAGTTTTTAGCTTCGCACGTGATCTCGTGATTTGACTAGTTAGGAGAGGGCTTTTTCAAGAATGCGGGTACCGAGCTCTGAGAAAGCAATGTCTCCAGCGGCTTGTTGCCCACGGGGGCTCATTTTCGCCCAGGTTTTACGAACGATGCCGAGTAATTTCTCTTCCTCGGTTTCGGCGATCAAGGCGTCAAATTGGTATTCTAAAAATACTAGGCAGAGACCATCTTCTAGTGTCTGACAGTCTTTATCGGTGCTGAGATTTTTCTTAAGGTTGAGATCCTGAACGCGCTCGATGAGTTCGGCATCATAGCCGGCGGCTTTGAGAATCTCTGCTGACGTTTCCGCATGAAATTTTTTCAACAGTGTGCGCCACTTCAAATAACCTGCTCTTCCCATGGGTTGAGTAGAGCGCGGTGTCTGCCAGCGCCGGATATGCTGGCAGCGAGCCGCAAGCCTTAAAGCCAATGATGCGTCAGGATCTAATGCCAAAACCGCCGCGCTCAGGCGCTTAGCGAAGATAAGCTCCTTAGGCTGCGGCTTGCCATCGACCTCTATGCTATTAGGGTCTTCGGAATTGGCGGCATCAAATCTGCGGTAAGCATCTTGCAGCATGGCGTCGTTCATGAGCGCATCATGCCCTGCGGGGGGTGGCCCGGGCAATCACGATCTACGCCATGCACGGCTCTTGACACATGGCACGAGCCCAGTCAGAGATGCTTGATAACGATGGATTCCGAGAAACTTTTAGACATTCTGCACACTGATCCTGATTTTGTGGTGGTCAATAAGCGCAGCGGCATGCTGGCCGTGCCCGGCCGAGGCCCGGATAAAGTAGACAGTGTTGCTGATCGAGTCCGGCGAATGTTTCCTGGTTGCATCGAACAACCTGCGGTGCATCGCTTGGATATGGATACGTCCGGTTTGATGGTGGTTGCGCGCAGTGCTGAAGCACACAGGAACTTATCGAGGCAATTTCATGAGCGCTTGACCGAAAAGAAATACATCGCCTTGTTGGACGGGGTGTTGGAGCAAGAAAGCGGAACCATTGAGCTGCCATTTCGGCTTGATGTCGATAACCGCCCCATTCAGATCTATGACGAGATCCACGGGAAAACAGGCATCACGCACTGGCGAAAATTAGCGGTGGAGGGAGGACGAACACGGATTGAATTCATTCCCATAACGGGACGCACACATCAGCTGCGTCTTCATGCCTGCCATGAGAAAGGTCTGGGCATTCCCATCGTCGGGGATCCTTTTTATGGCCACGGGGATGGGCCAGGCCAGCTTAAGCTGCATGCTTGTGAGCTCATTATTTCGCACCCGCTTACAGAAGCTCGTTTGAGCTTTAACTCGAGTCCGGAATTTTAGCGGGCATCGCCACTGCCCACGGAGTCCTGCGTATTGCGTAGCGGCAAGGTCATGATGAATGCAGCGAGCAGCATCACCGCACTGGTCCAAAGGCAGGCAGCCAAGCCGCCGAAGATGAACATGAGCCCCGATAGCAGGGTGCCGATAAGTCGCCCCCATGCGTTTGCCATGTAGTAGAAGCCTACGTTGAGCGCAACCTGGTCATCTGAGGTGAAGGTCAGAATCAGGTAGGAATGCACTGCGGAGTTGACGGCAAAGACAATGCCGAAGATGCCAAGTCCTATAAAGATCGAGGCGACTGGATGAAAGTCGAGCATGATGGCTGCGGCGAGAGAGGCGGTGACAAGGGTTAATAATCCAACCCAGCGGGCGGCACTTCGCCCCGGTCGGTGGTGGCCAATCAAGCGGGGCGCGCTTGCCTGCACGATTCCATAAGCAATCACCCAAGCGGCCATGAATGAACCGACTTGATTAAAGCTCCAGCTCAGCTGGGATTTAAGAAAGACGGGTAGAGCCACCACAAACCAGACATCGCGTGACGCAAACAGAAAAAAGCGTGAGGCGGAAAGCCAGTTGATTTCTCGTGACTTAGAAAAGAGCTGGGTGAATTTGACCTTCTTTTTGCTTTTTCCCATGTCCTGATTGAGAAAAATCATTGCGGCAAGCAGCACAAGCCCAAGGGCGGCTGCCATCAACCAGAGCGAGTGTGTAAATCCAAGCCAGGTGAGCGAGACTCCTCCCAGCATAAAACCGACTCCCTTAAGGGCGTTCTTCGATCCAGTCAGAATGGCAACCCATTTGAATAACGCGCCTTCGCCTCCGTTGACCACAAGTTTTACCGCGCTCTTGGAGCTCATTTTGGTCAAATCCTTGGCGATGCCTGAGAGCGCCTGTGATGCCATCACATAACTAACCGATAAGCTCATGGCCCATTGGGGATTAACCATGGAGAGCATGAGTAGAGCAATAATCTGAAGTGCCAGTCCTGTGTAGAGTGTCACCTTAAGCCCTATCCGTGAGCCGACCCAGCCCCCTAAAAGGTTGGTGAGAACACCACAGAACTCATAGAGCAAAAACAGAAATGCTAGATTGAGTGGTGAGAAACCAAGGCTGTGGAAATGCAGCAATACAAGCATGCGCAGAGCTCCGTCGGTGAGGGTAAACCCCCAGTACGAAGCTGTGACGATGGCGTAGCTCTTGGTGTTCATGCAGGTAATGTTGCAAGCAATACCAGCTACATGGAAGCGGCCACTTTAGCGACAAGCTCCATCATGCGGGTGGCATAGCCAACCTCGTTGTCATACCAGACGAGCAGTTTGAGCTGCGTACCGTTAGTGACCATCGTGGAGGGCGCATCGACAATGCCGGAGCGTGTATCGTTGGTGTAATCCGCCGAAACCAGCGGGCGTTCTTCATAGCCAAGGATGCCCTTGAGTTCATTTTCCGAGGCGGCTTTGAGCAAGCCGTTGACCTCTTCCACGGTTGTAGGATTGGGAAGCTCAAAGACACAGTCGGTGAGTGAGGCATTGAGCAGGGGGAGGCGAACCGCGACACCGTCTAATTTACCTTTTAGCTCAGGGTAAATCATCGTGATGGCGGTAGCTGATCCGGTCGAGGTGGGGATGAGTGAGTTGAGGCATGATCTGGCACGTCGTAAGTCTTTGTGTGGCGCGTCAACAACCACCTGGGTGTTGGTGACGTCATGCATGGTAGTGATCATGCCGTGCTTGATGCCGAGATTCTCATGGATTACTTTTACCACGGGGGCAATGCAGTTTGTGGTGCAGGATGCGGCGGTAAGTAAGTGATGGTTATCTGATTGGTAGAGATGATCATTGCAGCCCATGACAATGTTGAGTGCGCCTTCTTTGACCGGAGCGGCCACGATGACCTTTTTAACTCCAGCATCAAAATACGGCTGCAGTAGTTCGGGGGTGCGGTAAGCTCCTGTGGCATCGATGACAATATCCACCCCGCTGAGATCCATTTCAGCAGGGGTCGAAACGTTGCTGTATGCGACCTGTTGGCCGTCGACGGTAATGCTTGATGGGTCGTGATCGATCTGACGGTCCCATCTGCCGTGCACGGTATCGAATTCAAGCAGGTGAGCGCCAGTCTCAGGTGTGCCGTGAAGTTCGTTAATAACACTGATCGTGTGTGCTGGGTGATCCCAGCCGGCGCGGAAACCAAGTCGGCCTATGCGGCCGAATCCATTGATGGCGATATTCATAATAAGTTGGTGGGCAGGGTATTGAAGGAATTATTCGAGAGGTTGCAGAGATCAGGTCGTCCTTGGCAACAGTCCTCGGTGAGAAATTCCATTAATTCTCGAATTCCCTCAATATTGATTTTGTAGGTGATCGAGCGCCCATGACGCTCAGCGAGAATCAAACCAGCCGTGCTGAGCTCCTTGAGGTGAAAAGAGAGTGTCGGTTTTGGGATATCAAGTTCGGTGGAGATTTGGCCTGCAGGCATGCCCTCATCACCAGAGATGACGAGGAGTCGAAACAGTTCGAGGCGAGATGTCTGCGAGAGAGCAGATAAGGCATGCGAAGCATCATGTAATTCCATGCATGTAGAATTAACAAGCCAGATTGGAAAGTCAAGAGGCTAGCGCGTGGGGATTTCGTCACACATAAAAAGCGTTTAAAAACCTATATAGTACAATAATATTGGAAATATAAAATTAAATATGGAATCGTATCGATTGTTGCCATGGATCGATCCCCCCCTCAAGGCTGTTGACTTACTTGCTGCTATCGCTGCTAGTTGGCGGCTTGTTGATGACAATTTTACCATCAACCAGAGTGGAGGTGTTCACTGGCCTAAGAAGAGGTGCTTCTGTATTGCTGAGCCCAGGTGCGTTGAGTCTGATGGGTTTAACGCTGCCATCGTTGTCAGCCTCGATTGGTTTGAGGGCAGAGAGAGGTGCAGCAGCTGGCTGAGCATTGGATGCTGCTACCTGTGGAGGATTTGGAAGAGTCGTCTGATTCGGTGCGTTGGGTTCTGTGGGTACTTGAATCGTTGGTGCGCTGATCGCAGGTTTTGGTGGCTGATTTGACAGCGGGTTTGGCATGTGGATCGTCGGTGCCTTGACAGGCGCAGCCTTATTTTGGCTGGCTGGGGGGGCTGCGGCTATTGGCGCGCTCGTGGCTGGGGCGGTTATTGGTGCGCTTGGAACTACCGGTGGAGTTATTACAACAGGGTTTGCAGGTAATGGAATACTTGTTGCCGGAGGGGTGGGTGAAGCAGGGACAACGGGCGTGGCTTGGGCATTAGCTGCAGCTACAATAGGTGTGCCTGATGTGCTGGGAGCTTGTTGAGCCGCAGGCATGACGGGGGCACCTTGCGGGGCTTTTAGTATTGGCGGTGGGGATTGGTTGTTTGCACTGAGACTCACTGGAGCTGCAGCGGCAGGCGGGGGTATCGATGCGGCGGGGGCGATGGGTGTAGCAGGCTGGATGGGCGCAGCAGGGATGGCAGGCTTAATCTGCGGATTCGATGTGCTGGCTGGAGCCGGAGGTTTGGGTGGAGCCAGTGGTTTAGGCGGGGCCAGAGGTTTGGGGGCTGCCAAAGGCTTGGGTTGGGTCAGTGGCACTGGGTTTGCAGATGGTGTTAAGGGAGGTAAGCCCTGACCTGTGCTCTGCCCGATAGGCTGTGCTGCCTGTCCCTGCCGGTCGGGGGCCACTGGTTGGGCGGCCCCTCGTTCTGAGTCAATGATCACATCCTTCGGGTTGACGCGGTCCATCGGAATGGTAACGGCAGGTGGGGGTGTAGACTGCACATTAAGTTCGGCAGATTGAGAATACATATCATGAATCACGGTTTCTGCCGTAACTTCTGCCAGGTTGGGTATTTTGACGGGGGTGGTATGCCCCTGCAGTGCCATTTTGAGTGATTCAGCCTCTTTGGCATCACGTTTGATCCAAGGCAGCTCAGCTAAGTTGGGTTTGTCTTGTTTGAAATCACCCCAGATCTTTTCTTTGTCATCCACCCACAGTAGAAAGTGCTCTAGGTCTGGATTAACTAAACTGGGGTCATCTGCGTAGGCAGCTCCATAAAATCGAGCTGCCTGCATGACCATGCCATAATGGAGTAGGGCATTGGCGATTGCTAGGTTTTGAACCGGCTTGCCTTTATTGAGTTCTTGTAGACTACTGAGTAAGCGAATGGCTTTTTGCGGAGCTCCTTTACCAAGAACTTTGGCGGCAAAACCAAGTTCGAGGTCGATAGAGGGTATTTCAGGTGCGTTCCAGATGATCTCAGCAGCTTGCTTGGTTTTGCCCTCATTATACAAGAGCTGGGCTAGCTTTTTTCTGCTTTCCCAGTCTTCAGGATTACTCGCGATGAGCTCTTGGAGGTATGATTCGGCTAATTCTTGGGATTGGGCTTGGTCTGACATAGAGATGGGTTTTTTAGATGGGGTAATATTCTTATATTATTTTGCTTCTGAGGTCTAGAGCCATTCGTGCAAAAAAAATGGCCGTTGTCGCGATGCGTCAAGGTTTCCCCGTTCACGGCATGGGAGCGGCATGGAAGTGGAAGATGAGAAGCGCGAGATTTAATCGGGTTTTTTGACCTCTGCCGGCACAAACTTCAGAATGGTGCCATTGATGCAGTAGCGCTTGTCTGTCGGGGTATTAAATCCCTCTCCTGTGAATACATGGCCAAGATGCGCATCACACACTGCGCAGCGGACTTCTGTGCGTGAGCCATCTGGATCCTGAATGGCTTTTACGTTTTTGGCATTTGATGGATCATAAAATGATGGCCAGCCACAGTGAGAATCAAATTTCACCTTTGAGGAAAAAAGTTCGGCATTGCAACCAATGCAATAGTAGGTCCCGCCCCCTTGTTTTTTGAAGGTTTGATACACCTCTCCATTAGGTCTTTCCGTGCCAGATTCACGCGCGATGCGGTATTGTTCAGCAGTGAGTTGTTTGCGCCATTCAGCGTCAGTTTTAGTGACAGGTTTCTGCGGTTGTTCAGGGGCTTGGTCTGCGGTTGCCATAGGTTGTTGTGTTTGAGCTTGGATTACAAATGTAGCGGTAGCTACACCTGCAAGTGCAAGCAGTAGAATACGAAATGAAGTTTTCATGGTGTTGGCATAATAATATAGGGGCAACCTCATTATTCCTTGTGCCGGAGCATTTGTCAAATTTCCCAATGCAAGCGGCTTAGCCCGTTAGTCCAATCGGCAAAAAGATATTCATGAACATGGTAAGGAAAAAATTGGTGATAAGGATCGCTAGGGATGAATAAACCATTGCCCGTGTTGTTCCTTTGCCGACGCCGACGGCCCCGTGCGTAGCTTTCAGTCCTTGGTGACAGGAGATGACAACAATGAGGAGACCAAAGACGAGCCCTTTGATCAGGGCAATGTAAATATCACCAAGATCTGTGTGCATCATTGTGTGGTAACTCCACCAGGCTTCTGACACGCCAAAGGTTTGTGTGCCGACGATCCAGGCTGCTCCGATGCCAAGTGCGGCCGCTTCTGTGATAAGTAATGGAACTGATACAAGCATGGCGAGAAAGCGAGGAGTCACGAGGTAGTCGATAGGGTTGACCCCCATCGATCGCAGAGCATCGACTTGCTCGGTGACCTTCATGGTTCCTATTTCTGCTGCCATCGAGGCGCCGACGCGACCAGACAGCATGATGCCAGTCAAAACTGGGCCTAGCTCCCTGAGCATGCCAACACTAACCAGCGCACCTCCCATGGACTCCATTTGCAGGCCGCTGAGCTGAAACAATCCCTGGGCGGCAAGAACGGCGCCTACAAAAGCTCCTGTGATCAATACTACCGGTTGCGAATTAAAACCGATTTCAACAATCTGGTCAAAAAAGCGCCGCCACCTGGGTTTGCCACGGAGCAGGGATTCCCCGATGTCAAAGATGAGCCCGATGAGTTGGCCGAGATAGTCGGTGAGCCACAGCGCTGGGCGTCCCATTATCTGTAGTAGCATGTCTGTATTCTAGGGGGGAATGCTCTTTAGCGAAACATCAAAATGAATGGAGCTAGAAGCTTGAAGG
>Ga0213868_10004342_pt1 | contig 12966 bp, 18 predicted proteins | sample PICome_9_FD_160087 | JGI IMG/M metagenome (GOLD analysis project Ga0213868, IMG submission 160087) | Coastal seawater microbial communities near Pivers Island, North Carolina, United States - PICO127 | ecosystem: Environmental > Aquatic > Marine > Coastal | place: USA: North Carolina...
ATGCTTCTCATTTTTTACCTTTTAATAAATACCACTTGTGAGCAGTATACCCTAAAGTAGTTAATAACAATAGTATAGACAATACAGGCTCTAGCCATCCTAAACTAACTACAGTAGCTGAAGTTATGTTAAGGCAATATAATTTTAAATCTTCTAAACCCATTATTTTTGCGCTAATAAAGCTGGGTTACCCTTGGTACCACAGTTTTTGATTTCTAATGTACTAGCGATTAAACCGTTTCTAGAAACCATTTTTCTGACTCCTGGGGGAACCATCATAGGGCTTTTATCTACACCTGCTGGTGCTTGTTTTTTTCCGTAACTTGGCATAATTTTTTTTTTAAATGTTAATAATATGCATCCATATATGATTCTGCTAATTCAGCGTCATCCATTTTTTTACTACCTTTATAGGTTTTCCAAGCAGCTTTTCTTTCTGCTTTTCTTTGCTTACGCATTGCTCTTTTTGCTTTTCGACCTTCTTTACCACCTAGTGCTTCTTTAACATCTCGTCTAGCAATTTTATCCTGTTGTCTTGTTGCTTTCTTTTGTTTTCTAGCAGCTTTTTTACCTGGCTCAAAAACCTTACCGTCTTTATCAGTAAAACCTTCTTCATCAGCTTTTTCAAAGTCTTCAGTATCTTCTTCTACTCTATCTACAGGATCAGGTATCATTGTTTCGTACTGATCACTTGGAGGAGCCATACCAACAACACCACCAACGTTGCCACCTACAGATGTTTGAGCAACACCTTGTATTGGTGCTGGAGTAAATGTAGCTAAACTACCACCTGGCTCTGGATTAGCACCTTCCGCAGCGTCTCCACCTGACATGGCGTTAAATATATCTTCTTGAGAACTATCTATTGGCATATTATCTTGTTTTATCTTTATTTACAAATGTAACTGCTTTTGCAGTTACTTTGTAAATATATCTATTGTTTTTATCTAATTTTTTAGTAGGCATATCTTCTTCGCCTAGCATTATACGATACATTCTGCTTATTAGTTGTTTGCACTTTATGGATACTTTATATATATGATATTTTTGGGTAGTGCGATTTCTATTTCTCCACACTGTAATCCACCCTTGTTTCAATAATCTGTTCCAGCGTCTATTATCCCAACTATAAGAATATGTACCTTTTTTAAAATCATCTTTAGTAAACATGTCTAAAGCATCTAAGTAGATTAATAACTCAAGGTCTGCATCTTTAATATCACATGTTTTGCAAGCCCATTTACGTATTATTCTGTAATGCTTTAATAATTTAAGGTCTTTTAAATCTGAAGATGTTAGTTTTCTCATAATATAATAACAACATCAATCTCTTTAATTACCTTATAATTATCTTTGTTTATTTCAATACCAAATCCAGCGTTTCTGTCGTAATATATTTCATCGCCTTTTTTTAGTACTTTAACTTCAGAGCCAGTTTCTATAACCTTAGCTCTTCTGTATCTTATATCTTCTCTTTGCTTTTCAGCTAAGATCAAACCTCCTTTTGTAGTCGTATCAACTTCTTTGATAGGATCTATAACTATATACTTGCCTACCGCTTTCATGCTCTAATATTACTTATAACACAGTCAGTTGATAATATAGTTGTTGCTACTGAAGCTGCATTCATTAATGCGCTCTTAGTAACCAATAAAGGATCTATAATACCAGCTTTTATCATATCGACAGGTAGACCAGTAATAACATCTATTCCTTTACCATCATCAAACTTTTCCAACTTTTCTACACCAGCATTTTTTAATATTAACTCATAAGGTTTTCTTATTGCCTGGTATAATACCTCTTCACCTATACAAGTTGGTTTTAAATTAAAACTAGCATTTAATAAAGCAACACCACCACCTGGTAATATACCTTCTTTAATTGCAGCTTTTGTAGCACATATAGCATCTTCAACTCTATCTTTTTTCTCTTTTAACTCTATTTCAGAGTTAGCCCCAACTTTAACTGTAGCAACTTTAGCTTTTAATCTAGCTAATCTAGTTTCTAATCTTAAAATAAGATTTGGGTTTTTAGTTTCTTTTATTTGATTTTCTAAAGAATTAATAGTTTCTTTTACTTTTTCATTTTCAGAAAGATCAACTTGTAATATAGTTTCTTCACTATTAGTTATAGACTTTATACATGTGCCTAATAAGTCAGGTTGTATAATATCCATATCATCACCTAGATCTTCATTAATAAGTGTAGCGCCAGTAACAGCACATAGATCGGATAATACGTCTTTTTTGCTGATTCCAAATATTGGCGCATCTATGATGTTGACTTTTATATTACCCTTCTTCTTATTCATAGCCAACGCGGAAACTACCTGTGGGTCAACATCTGCAATGATAAGAAGACTCTTACCATTTTTTATAATATATTCAAGGATTGACTGAATTTTCCTTATGTTGGTTATTTGTGACTCTACAATGAGCACGAGCGGATTATCTAATTCAGCCGTTCCTTTTTCTATGTTGGTCATAAAGTGGTTGTTCTTTAACGCTTGATTATATTGAACACCCTCTATTAACTCAACGACTGTCTCTGGTTGCTCGTTTGTTTCCATCATAACAATACCAGTCTCGTCCACTAATCTGAATGCTTCTCCTATAACCTTGCCTAGCTGCTTGTCATTATTAGATGATATAGTAGCTACTTGGTATATTTTCTTTCCAGTTATTTTTTTACTTTTCTTATTTAGATACTTAACAACTTTATCTACTGCGCTTTCAATACCTTGTTTCATTGTTCTTGTATCATCAAGTAGTGAGTGCTCTGTTGCTTGATCTAGAATAGCCTTTGCTAATACTGTTGCTGTAGTTGTACCGTCACCAGCATCTGAAACAGTACGTTGTGCAGCTTGTTTAATTAACGTAGCTCCAATATTTTCTAATGGATCTTGTAACGTAATTGAATTAGCTACCGTTACTCCATCTTTTGTTATCTGCGGTTTGCCATTGCTATCTTCTAATATAACACATTTACCACTTGCTCCTAGAGTTGATCCTACTGCATTAGTAAGTTTTTCAACCCCAGTTAATATCTGACTTCTAGCTGTATCGCCAAAAGCCAGATTTTTAACTAACTTTAATTCTTGCATTTAATTTAATTTAATATTATTTGTTTTTGAATACTTTACTTAAAGGTTTTTACTACTTTAGGTCCTTTGGTGAACTCCAGCTTTTTTGTGTAATGCTCAATAGAACTGTCTATTGCAGCTTCTGCACCTGCTATTGTTTCTCTTCTGGTAACATCGATCCATTCATCTGAATCTATATGTTTGTATTCGGTTTGTAAAAATCCATTAGGTAATTGAACTATTCTCCAGTTTTTCTTCTGTGAGATATGCTCCCATAGCTTAATGGTTTCTTCATTTGGTTGTGGTGCACTAGTCCACGTGTTAGTGCGGGTATATAAAAACGTCATTGTATTTGGTTTTAAGTTAAACGTTGGTTATTATATACTATCACTTGATAGTTAGGTTTTCTACATTCGTAGTTAAAGTTTATTCTAGCGTAGGGTTATCTAAGGCAGGAACATACGGAATTGTAATTGCGTTTACAGTGTCAGCTTGATCAAAATCATTTTCACTTGCCCAATCGTTAAATCCATCTATAGTGCTAAACTGTTCATCATACACAGCGAGTTCAGCTGTTACTCTTACTAGTATATAGTCTTTTGATGGTAGCTTTTGATGAATAAATTTAATTATACTAGAATCTAGCTTCCAAAACTCATTCATTGGTATTACGTAATAATATTCCATTTTAACCGTCTATTGTGTTACTACCAGATCCAAATCCAGATGTACCATCTATTTCAAACTTACCTTTATTGTTGTTTGTACTAGGGTTTGGCCATACTGGTAGTACAGTATTATTTGTAGTGTCTTGAGAGTTTGAATCAAAGGAGTAATATGTTATTAAGCCTTCAGGTTGTGAGGTTTTAGATATAGTACCTCCTTCACCTTCGTTGTATAAATCTTCTATATCACTTTGGCTTAAAGCACTATCCCATAGACTGTATTCATCCATGTAAGTATTTCCATTACCTCCCAAGTAACCTCCTTTTAAGTCTCCAGTTCCTCCAAAAGAATTATTTTGAGAATAAGGAGCGCCTAATATAGTCATAAGTCTAGCATCAGTTGTATTAAACGCAGGCGTGCCATTTGTTTGTCCATTTGAACCTGTGAATGCTGGGCTACCACAGTCAACTGCATTCCAGTATAATTTACAATTAGATGGGCCAACAGTACCATTAAATGTTATTGTTATCATACAATAACCATTATCATTTACATTACCATCGTTAGTGTTTGACCAAAACGTGTTTCCTAATCCTGTTGCTTGAGCCATACTTGACTCCTCATTAGAGTTATTCATTTGCCAATAGTTTTGAGCATATTTAATGTTGTTACCCAAAAACCCAAAATACAGCCTATTATAATCTTCTCTAAAAAATAATCTAACATTTTGATTATAAACATTAGAAGCATAGGGAGATTGAATTGCATTAGCAGATACTCCCCATAAAAATTGATATATTCCTTGAGACGGAGCTAAATTAGCTGTCCAACCAACTTTTAACCAAAAATTAAGTGTAAAATTAGTACTATAACCTAATCTTAAACTAGTTGTTGACTCATCAGTAGATTTCATTATTATTCTATTAGATATATCAGTCATGGTATTAGTACCATCTCTATAAATAGAACCTTTTGTTTCTGCCGCAGATTGAGTAGCTTGAGATATTCCAGATGTTATAGTTGTACCTTGGTTATTTGTTGCAAAAGCAAAAATATAATATGTAGTACCAGCTGTTAATCCAGTTCTAGCACTTGAATATGTACCTGTTCCAGATCCAACAGTTATTTGAGTATTTCCTTCTCCGTTATAAGTGTTAGCAGTACCAAACCAAAACCCTCTAGAAGTTACAGGCGCACTACCTTGAGCTGTAACATTAGCATTTATAGTCATACTTGTTTGAGCTACACTAGTAGCAGAACTAGTTTGAACAGAAGGCTTGGTAGATGCAGCTCCGTAAAAATCAGCTAGTGTTATTCTTTGACTTGATGATTTACCTATATAAGAACCTAAATCTTTAGAAAGTTCCACCGCATCTTCAGTACTAACACCAAACTCATCGCATATATCTTGTATAGTTATTCTACCTGATTCTGGTAACGGCATTACTTAGATTTTTTAAGTTCGTCTATTTCTACTTTTAATTCCTTAATTGCCTCAATTAATAAAGGCACAATTTTTTCATATTTAACGGCTTTATATCCAGTGTCTCTTGTTGTCACTACTTCTGGTAACACTTTTTCTACTTCTTGAGCAATAACACCTACATCTCTTCCTTCAAATGAATGTACATTTTCTTTTATATCATCATTTGCTTTTCTCCATATAAAATTAACTCCGTTTATTTGGTTTACTTTATCTAAAGCGTTTGGTATGTTTTTAGGGTATTTTTTTAAACGCTCATCTGAAGTAGCAAAAGCAACAACGTCATTAGCGGCATATATAGCGCCATTTGTTGCAGATTCTGTTACACTACCTATTTTCAAGGCGCCATTAGTAACTGTAGTGGCGCCATCTATATCGGCGCCACCACCTGTTACATTTATTTTGCTTACAAAATTAATAGCCATTACAGTATAACTGAAACTCTTAATTCGTAATCAGCAGCTACAGCTTGAGAATCAATACCAAATTTAGCATCTATTCTATTAGCACTCGCAGTGTTTAATTCAGCCATTACTGGATAATTAGCTCCACCTTTAATATAATAAAGTTGTGCATGATAATCCGCAGTATTTAAACTGTGAGTAAACTGTAGATCTCCACCAGATTTTGTACCAGTACCAACCCAAGTAATTGCAGACTCAGATATAGATGTAGCAACACCAGTTGCAGACATAGCAATCTCTACAGACTGTCTTCCAGTTGATGTATTATCACCGTAAGTAGCAGCAGTTATTGATCTATCTTTAAGTTCTACAAAACCGCTAGTAACTGAAAAATCACTACTATCATAAGCAGATATACCGATTGTAGCAGCACCTAAATTAGCAGCAGCAGTAGCAACATCTAATTGGTTATTAGCAAAAGCTAAATCTGAAGCAGAAGTACCAGCGTTTTGAGCAACATCATTTACAAAGTAAACACTATCACCAACTTCTAATTTATTACCTAAAAGAGTACCTCCAGTTGTAACAACATACATGTCTCCTTTTTTACAGTCAAAATCTGGAACTGTAATTGAATCACCACCTGCATTTTCACCTGTTTCAGCATTTAAACCACCTTTGAAATCTAATAATCCTACTACAGCATTATTAAGTTGGTTAAGATTAACAGCATCATTATTATTAGTACCATCAGAAAGACCAGTAATTTTATTGGAGTTCATTGCTATATTAGCATCTGGACTTCCAAATATAGATAAAGGCATAGCTCCAGGAGTCGATCTTAACAGTTTGTCTTGGTCCAATTCGTGTATAACTATTATGTCATCACCTGCAACATCACCACTTAAAGCAGTAAGATTTTCTATATCCATCTTAGCGGTAAGTGTAACAGCGCTAGCTGAACCACCTTGTACCATATCAATACCACCTGCAGAGGTAGATAAGAATTCAAGTGTTCCATCAGCTATTGAAACAGATGAACCACCGTCGGTTTTAATACCTACTGTAGTAGCACTAGAATCTGTCCACGGAACGTTAACCACCGCTTGACCAGCTGCGTTTAATTGTAAACCATAAGTTCTACTAGCCGTAGCTGTAACAGTATTAGCTCCTACTGATTGAACAGTGTCAGAGAATAATTCAACACCACCTATTACTGACGAAGTTGCCGTATCTAAGCTAAATGAAGTTCCAGTTAATGTTAATCCAGTACCTGCAGTGTATTCGGTGTTATCATCAGTCCAAGGAATATGAGTGAAAAGTTTATTATCCTTATCCATGAATACTTGATACAGCTTATCACCGTTACTTGTAGGTACATTCTGTGAAGCTGGAGTTATAGAAGCTGAACTAGCAGCTTGATATAACATAGCACCACCAATTTTTGAGTTGGTTGCAGCGCCTAATGTAAATGTTACAGTATTTGAAGCACTTAATAAAGTAGCGTTAGTACCAGAGTCTACAGCTAAAGAAACATCATCAGTTGTAGAATCAGAGCCAGTTAACGTAATCTTGTTAGACGCAGCTGTTAAATTATAAGTTGTGTTTGTATTTGTTGATCCAACTTCATTCCATGTTGATCCATCAAAAGAATAAAGTTTATCATCATTCGTGTTGTAATATAATTCACCTTCGGTAGCTGATCCTGGAGCTGATGCTTGTGGGTTTATCGCCGCAGAAATTAGCTTGTTACCTTTTAAATCTATATCACTTAAAAAATTAATTGCCATTTTTTATTTTTTTAGTTATTATTTATTTGTTTATTAATTAAGATACGCATATCCTGCGACAGCAGAACTAAATGTTATTTGTATCTGATTTGAGGAGCTGTAAACTACATCTCCAAAAGTTCTTTCATCTTTATCATCAAAAACCTCAACAGATGGATATTTATCCAAATTATGAGTTATTGTCCATGTTGCTGCAGATGACGATTGTGTATGTTCGTATGTTATTATACTAACATCAGCTTCTCCAGTTGCACTAGTAGATACATTGAATCCAGCATTGAATTTTAATTTAGTTACGTCGGGTATATCACTTTTACCTTCGTTTTGCACAATTAAAGATCCACTGGTTCCTCCACCTGTGGTTCCTATGTATCTCCAGCCTCTAACATAAAGTTCTGGAAAAGATCCTGAGTTTTTTCCTTTTAAAAAGTTTATTGCGTCTGTAGACAATAACAATAAACCTTGATCGTAGTTCCATACCCAACCAACTTCCTTTAAGCCTGATATAGACGCAGCGTCGGTAGCTTGAAGTTGTGTGTATGTTGAACCTACTTTGTAGTATATTTCTATAGTGTAATAAGGTACTGGCACTCCATTAACAGGTACACTAGAAGGATTTATCCAGTTCCACTTTCTATCACTGTCTCTATCAGCTGGATCTGTATACGCAACATATGTTGTGTCATTACCATTTGTAGCTTGAGTTAATCTATGATAGACAGGCGTGCCTGAGTTTTCATAATCATTAGATACTATACCATTTAAAGCTCCACCACTAGCTGTTAACGTTACTAGATTAGCTATACTAGTAGGCGCATTAGAAGTTACAGTTGAATATTGAGATAATATTCTATCTGGAGTTATCTTAGGACTGTTCTCAAGTCTTGACTCATACCACTGAAATGTAGTATTAGCGTCAATTACATTAGCTGCTTGAACTTTGAACGTTAATTTACTAACTGCATCCTGTAAAAAACCCATTATTCTTCTATTAAAGCCTGATTGTATATTCCTATTATTTTATTAAGATCAGCAAAGGTTAATTGATAGCTGTTTACAACAGTATCATTCACATTAATACTTAAATCACATGTCTCAGCCGGTACATTTACCTTTAAAGTCACTTTATTTTTAAAAACATCTTCCATTTATAATTAATTAAAGGCGCATAAAACGCTGTTTATTTTTACATCGTTGCTTAGGTATTGTATTTCTATATACATACCTTGATCCGTTTGCCAGTTACCAAATGTAGCTGTAACACTGTTACCACTAGAAGTTGAAGTTCTAATAGTAGCGCTATGAGTATCTATACCAGACCCTCCATCTGAAAAAACACCTGGGCTCCAATATTTAAGTGGGTTTGAAGGAGTACTGTTCCAGTTGTGTAAGTTTAAAGGAACCGCCGTACTAGGGCCAAAACTTCCACCTGATGCTGAAGCAACTCTTCTTATATATATTTTAATACTTTGATCATCTAAAGCATCATTAACATTACTATTACCAGACCCCCAACTAGAACCTGTAAATGTTAAAGTGAAACTTGGTATACTATTATTTGAACTAGAAAATTTTCTATGATATACACTTGGTTTATTGAATGAATTAAAGTCAGTACTTTGAGTAGGTAAATACCCGCTAAATGATAAAGTTGTAGTATTATTACTTAAGTAAAACTTATCAGCAGAAATTAGTTTTGCTCCAGTGCTGGTAAATCCATCTACTATTTGACAAGCGTCTTGAAAATCAGTGTTAGTAGCTGCACTAGGTTTTGTACCAAATGCTGAATTAGTTAAAGCCGTTTGAGAATTCCAAGCAACATAATTAGAAGTTAAATTAGCTTTACTAAGTCTAAAGTCTTCATGATCAAAGTATTCAGCGCCTCCTGCACTAGATTGACTACTACCAGGAGTTAATACTAATACATTTAAGTTATTAGCACTAGCTTTATTAGCATTGTTCCAAGGGTCTGATATTGTAAGTGTAGAGCTACCAGCGACACCTCTGTAAGTAAAAGCAGAACTTTGTATGGCAAAATCGTTGTAATCATATTCTACGTTTTTGTTATCCCATATGTCGTTGTATCCTGTAACCGTTCCAGTTGAAGGCGCCCATGCTTTATCACTAACACTATTAGTGTTTAGATTTGCTAAAGCAGAGTACGCCAAGTTATTATTAGCAGCACCATTTTTACCTTGAGTATTTCCATTTATACCTTTTATACCGCTGGCTTCTACACCAAATTTAGAGCCTGATGTTAAATACTTAACACCGCTTAAATATGAATTAGTTTCTGATTTTATGTTTGCATCAACAAAACTAACAGCAGATGTATCTGGATTTGTTGGATCTGCATCAGCAAAAACACTTGATAAATTATACGTTATAGCAGCTTGTGGAGTGCCTGGGTTTCCAGTACCTGGTTTTGGTAAAACTTGATCTGGAGTAAAAATTATTTGAACAGAGTATCTACCTCCTACTAAACTATTAGCTGTTAATATATCTTTTATCTTAACTGTAATATTTAATTTAGCTTGATACTGCGTTGGTTCTCCATACGGGTCTACTATAGCAGCGTAGTTAGAAACTGTTATATCTATGTTGTTTTGTGAGAATGAAGTGTTTTGATCTAAAACACCAGTTGTTTCATCTACAAATGTTGTTGAACCATCAGAATCAAAAACTTTAACTTGAACTTTACAACCAGTAGAGCTTGGTGCTCCAGCTGGACTAAATCCTAATATATATACATTGTTGCCAGGTTTAAACTGTATTGTATTTGCGTTAGATAATAAATAAGAAGAATGTACCTTTAAATCATCCCAACCGCTTGTTCTAAAATTACCACTAGCTGTTCCGTCAGGATCACTAACTATTAGTGACTTTCTGAAAGAAGCAAGTGGATCAGCAACAACCGCACCTGTTTGATTAAAGTATGGCGGGTAAGTAGGTGAAGCAGGTGGTGGAAAAAATACGTTTACTTGATCACTGTCATTAGGATCTTCTTGAGCAAATACTCTTAAATCGTTAGGATCGTAATTAACAAAGTTAAATTTATTATACTCACCAGCTAATGATGTTGGTGTGCCAGTAGGACCTGTTTGGTTTTTTATAGTATTTTTACCAGCACCGCCTAATGAATCTATTTTTATCCCTCCAGTTACTTTAGTTAAAGTAATGTTAGTTCCTTCAGTTAAATTAACTACAGAGTCGTCAGTTCCAGATCCCGATGTTAGTTTTAAAGGTATTTTTGTCCCATCTTTATCACCAGCACTTAAATCATAGCTATCCCCACCAGCATCTGTAGCCCATTCAAGACCATTTCCTCCTGAATTTACCTTTAAGATTTGACCAGCAGTTCCAAAACTTGTTATACCAGTAAGAGATACTGTTACATCGCCTGTTTCTTTGTCTACTTCTAAAGGAGCTATGGCATTTAGCTTGTCAACAACGTCAATAGCATCTTTTAAATCACCTATTAGCGTTGTTTTTGTTTCAAGTGTTTTTACACCATTCTTCTCGGCTTGCGAATCAGATATTATTAATATATCTTCTAATACCGGTGTGTTTTTTCTAGGATAAGTATATATTATAGCCATGCTATACTATCTATGCTGTGTAACGTGAACTATTTGTTTTTCCTCTTCTATGTATTTTGTTTGCTGAAGCAGCGTACCCGTGCTCTTCTCTATGCAATCCTTCGTCCTCTTTGTGAATATCAGTCTTAGCATCGTAAATCATCTCTCTATCATGGATCATTTCTTGCTTTTTACCTTTATCACCTTCTTTATACTCTTTGTCTGCTTCGTGTATTTGCCCTTTTGCATCATAGATTAGCTCTCTTTCATGCGTCATATCTTTTCTATACTTATTCATTGCTTTTGTATTTTACCGTCTTTGTAAGTTAATCTTTCACTTGCCTCGACAAATGATGTTCCTTCTGGATCTTTCATCATTTTAACGCCTGATGAGTCAAATGGCATATTTTTGTTTAGTTTAGTAACAAATATACTGTCATTTTTTACTTCTTGAGTATCATCACCAAACATATTCCAAGATTTTAAAACATCTTTAGCTTTTGTTTGTTTGCCTTTTACTGCTTGAGATACTTTTTCTCCTGCTTTTTGAGCTGGTTTGGATACAGCGCCCATTTTTCCAAGATTTTGAGCAACTTTTGCTAGTTTCTCAACAGCTTGCTTGTTATCAGGTCCATCGTGCGATGGTTTTAATGGTCTCAATGTTTTGCTTGGAGCAAATTTAGGAATTTTTTTTGTAATAGTACCCTTCTTCTTGTTGAATACTATTTCTACTTCAGGTAATGTTCCCGCATCACGCACTTTTTCTTGTGCTTTTCCACCTGGACCACCTGGGTTTTTATCATACATAATTCTTTTTTTTATTGTTAGACGTCTATATTAGTAATTCACTCATTTTTTATAAGATTTACCTTATTTTAATAGTATTTATTTATAATACAGGGTGACACTTGCCTCTTATTAGTAGCTTTAATAGGCTAATGTCACTGTTTTAGAAAATTATTAGAAATATAGAACTTTGGGGTTACCCCCTCATCGTAATCTATTTACGTTCTACCCAAATTGGTTTTAATTTTACGGGCCCCCTTCTGTTTTTTTGTTTTTTTTAAAAAGTTTTGGCTTTTACTTTTTGTTTTCAATATACTCTTTAGCTTTTATGTTTTGACTATACATAGTAAATACGATGTCTATAAGATAATAGTACTAAATAATCAATATGACAAATACAATTAAAACAAATCAACTACATATCTTAACTCTTAACAATCAAACTTATATACCCTTTCAACCTCACACATTACCCTCTTACTTTCATAATATACCTCTCACTTCTATTATTAAATATAAATCTTATACTTATATAAATATTAATTCACTTAAAAAATCTTTAAAATATTATAAAAATAACTTAACATTCAACAAATATTTATCACATAACTTACAACATCAAAAATAAATATACAATATAAATACGACTAACTAAAGATAATAATACTAAATAATAAATAAAAACAATATGACTATTAATTTAAAATATAATAAACTAAATTCAATTCTAAAAGACAATTCTGAAATACATTATATAATTGACTCAGATAATTTCTTCGACGAGAATAATATTGACCAATCTAAATTCAAACATAACAAATTTATATTATTTGAATATACAACTCATTGGCCTACTACATTAGAACTATTAAATAAACACAACATTGTTTACTCAATACATACTGATGAATTAGATTTAAATTATATTATAATCTAATACTAATATAAACTAATTAACTTGCATTCTCATGTAAAACATAGAGAGGTCAAGTGAAGTACCTTAACACTAAAATTAACTAATAAACTAATATACACTTTTAAACTAACAAAAAAATATGAAAACTTTAAACTATTTACCACTAATATTTATAACTTCAATTATAACTCTAATTGCTTATAATATAATAACTTACGGAATTATTAACTACATTTCATTTAATGGAATTTAATACAA
>Ga0213868_10004343_pt1 | contig 12965 bp, 4 predicted proteins | sample PICome_9_FD_160087 | JGI IMG/M metagenome (GOLD analysis project Ga0213868, IMG submission 160087) | Coastal seawater microbial communities near Pivers Island, North Carolina, United States - PICO127 | ecosystem: Environmental > Aquatic > Marine > Coastal | place: USA: North Carolina | collected...
CGTTGGGGATGTAGCTCAGTTGGCTAGAGCGCTTGACTGGCAGTCAAGAGGTCGTGGGTTCGAATCCCATCTTCTCCACTCTGAACATCAAGCACTTACGTCACACGATGTAGGTGCTTTTTTCATTAGTTGCATACAATTTGCAAACAAAATCGGTCCAAAACGTTCAAAAGCAACCATAAATAGCGGTGAATACCTCCCGTTTGAGTGGCTTCTATTTTACGGTTCTTAGGGTAGTATTGCTTCAGCCAGTGACTTTGTTGCAAACGCACTATTCCAGTAAAGCATGTCTGTAGAGAACCAGAATGTTATATCCCTCTGACTTCTTCGGCCTTCCTAGTCCTTTTTTCATTTTGACTAAAGTGTTGGGAGACTCTTCATTTACTTTCAAAGTCTCCATTGTAAAATACTAACTTTACCCGTATGCTGACGACTTACAATACCAATATACCAAGACTAATGAAAAGACTACTTCAATCTTTACTGTTTCTATCATTTCTAGTTATTACACCAACAGCTCAAGCGCTTGATTATTACTGGGTTGGAGGGTCTGGAAACTGGTCCGATATCAATCACTGGTCTGCTGTAAGCGGAAACACACCCATGCAATTGCATACTATTACTCCTACTAGTAATGATGACGTTATTTTAGACTCACTGAGCTTTCCCAGTTCCGGGGGAACCATTACCATCAATCTTAATATTGCGTTTTGTAAAAATTTAATCATTCGAGACGTTCCTTCAAATGTAAATATATACTTTTTTGGGAGCTCAGATGTACTTCGGATTTTTGGAGATATTGATATAAATGACACACTTAATTGGATTGGAAGTGGTCAAGTTAAATTAGAGGGCACCGATACAAATTATATTAAAATTAAAGGTGTTACTCTCCCTAATCTTACCTTAAACTCACTAGGAAGTAGCTGGGTACTTCAAGATAGTCTTAGTATAGGTACACTTTCTGCTCAGTACGGCACGCTGTATAGTGATGGTAATTTTATTCAAGCCACTAATCTTCGTGCGTACAATCAAACAACCCTAAACCTTGACAGTAGTGAAATAGAAATACGTTCAGACTTTTACACTAGTGGTGGAGTAACGCTAGAAACCAACGGAACTAGTTTGATTTTAGATAATATTTACGGAGCAGCCTCAATACATGATTATTCGTTAAATGCCCATGAGTTTAAACGAATCCTCTGTCGAACTGATGTAAATATTTCAGCGTCTTCGCTTTGTTCCGCAAAAGTCTTGGACGTTAATCAAGACATAAGCGCCAGTGGCTCATTCAATGTTGATAGTTTATACCTGGATTCAATAACGACAATGATTATATCTTCGGGATCCTCTTTAACATTAAAAAGCATTGAAGCCAATGGTTCTTGTAGCTCCTACATTGAAATACTTTCCAGCGGTCTTGGCTCTAAGGCATATATTACTCACAATTCTTCAGACACCCTAAACTATATCCGTACAAGAGATATCGTTGTTTCAGGTAACGCCCTGCAAGTAAATGTCTTAGAAAACATAAATCAATCTTCTACTGGATTTAATTCTAACACCTTAGCACAAGGTCAAAAGTTTTATTGGATTAACGGAACCGGTAATTGGGAAGATGCAAATCACTGGTCTTTATCAGAAGGAGGCAGCCCAAGTTCGTGCGTTCCTTCATCTCGAGATACAGTAGTTTTTAGTGACTCAAGCGCGAGCTCATGGTTAAGCGTTATAATGCCAAACAAGGAAATCAATGTTGCGTCCTTTTATGCTAATGCTGCTTTCTATATAAATTTCTCCGGGAATAGTAATAGAGCGCTGATTCTAAACGGTACACTTAGTCTAGATTCCAATGTGAATATTTACCGTCCCATAAGATTTATCGGATCAGATTCAACTTATACCATTAAAACCAGTAACAATTCCTTAGGAATAATGACCTTCTTTGGTACCGGAAAATGGACATTAGAAGACGACTTAAAGGCTAGCAGAATACATCATCTAAATGGAACTCTAGATATTAGTAACCGCAATGTTTACGCAAGCAACGAATTCACGGATGATAAATCCGATGTATATCCAACCAGTACAGTTGGTATGTCGTCATATCTCATTGCCGACTCTTCTATCATCAAAACCAACCAGTTCTTGACAGGAAGCCAGAAAACAGGCAGTACCGATGGTAGTACAGTATGGATGGTGGGTTCCAGCCCAAACCTCACTACTTCGAATTTGATTCAATGGGATACCTTGAATTTTGATGGATACGGAATAGGCCAAGCGAATCAATACAATGATTTCAACGTGGCTAATTTCAATTCTAGTTGTAGAATCACGGGTACATTCACAGCAGATAGTGTCGTTTTCAATAAAGGAAAAGCTTATTGGGTCAATAACTTGATCACAAGCGCTGTAAATGCAGTCGGAGATTGTGGTGCAAACGTTGATTTCAACGCTTACAACGCAAAGGCAAATTGGAATCTTAATGGTAATAATGATACTATTTATTATGCGATTATAAAGAATACTGAAATCAGTAATGGATCCCTAGTCGCTAATGGAAGTTTTGATAACTCCGGCAATAGCGGAATCTCATTTAGCCCTGGAACTTCAAGAATATTGTATTGGGTTGGCGGTTCCGGAGCATGGTCAGACTCCACCCATTGGTCTTTGATTTCAGGCGGAATAGGAGGCGAATGTATTCCCACCCCTTTGGATAGCATTATAGTTGATGCAAACAGTGATACTACCGGCAGCACCTGGTGGTCTATCTACTTAATTAGCCCCTCTTATGTGAAAGATATTCAAGTTACCAGTAATGCAACATTAGGGGGCATAACAGGCGGCTACGATTTGAACGTTTACGGTAGCCTTTATTTGAACAAACCTGTCACACATAATGCCACTGTGAAATTGGTCGCGACAAACAAAAATGAAATTCTCCAAACTTCTTATTCCTATTTCTCGAGATTAGAGATACAAGCCGATTCCTCAAATTTCAACATACTTGATAGTATGAGGGTATCTACGTTGGTTCATAATAAGGGCACCCTTTTAGGTAATGGTAATTATTTCAGTATTAGTAACTATTATGGCAATGGGGATACACTACTGAACGCTGCTAGTGAGATGAGCTTTTCATCAGCCTACGTTAACAACACATGGGATATACCTTCCTCAGATATTCGTGTTTGGACCAATCTAGCATTAAATGGAAATGTAAATTCAAACAATTCCTTGATTGAGTTACGCGGAAGCAGCTCTTATTTGACGCTCACTTCCTCCGATACCATTAATAAAATATTGTTCAGTAATAAGAACGGTAATGGTACATTCACGGGAAACTCAAGCAGCTATATCAAATATTTAGAGCTTCTAGGCGATGGGAGATTTGAAACTGATGCCAACTGCGATACATTAGTTTTCTCTAACGGTCACAGTTATTATATCAAAGAAAGCAAGGAAGTTGCCGTAAATAACTATTTCGACTGTGATGGAGATTTCTGTAATCCGATTTTGATTCGATCTAACACGCAGGGTGTTCAAGCGAACATCTACCTTCAGGACACCCTCTCTGGGGAGTTTCTAGAGATTCGGGATGTCAATTCCTCGGGGCCGGCGCCATTCTACGCGGGAAGCAAGAGTGCTGATCAGGGCAACAATACCAACATTATCTGGGCGAACAAACCGGGATACGTATGGGGCTTTGGTGCGGACAAGTATTTGATTACCTGTGACGGCAGCAGCAACGACAGCATAGTCCTGCCTACCGACGGCTTTGAGGATGCGCTGGGCTTCACCTGGTTTGACGGATCTACAGGCACTACCTATACCACCAATGCAGAAGGAGTGTACTGGGTAGAAGCCAACTACGGCGGATGTAATGTGCCCGATACCATCGCTGTCTTTTACGATACCATTAGTCTGGAGTTAACCAGTACGTATTTCTGTACAGGAGATACGATGAGCTTGACTCCTGTGCGCGATACCTTCCTTTCGCACGTGACCTTGCTGTGGAACGACGGATCCACCGATGCCGATAAATCGTTCCAAGTAACTGCAGATACCACAGTATGGGTTCAGGTCATAGACGCTTTTGGCAATACATGTTCAGACACTATTCATTCGAGTTTGGTCAGCAGTGATCTATTGCCAGATTCTTTGAGTTTATTGAATTGTTCGGCGGCACTGCTGGACAGCTCGGTACTGGCGAACTTGATTGGAGCACTGCCCGATAGCTTGTGGTATACCTTAAAGAGTAATTACGATACGTTGAACAACATCTACGATGGAATGGTGGAGTTAAGTGCGTTGTTCAATACCTGTGTGATTACAGACAGCGTGTACATTAAACTGGATTCAATAGGTTCCATTACACCCCAGAAGAACGTTTTCTGCCCCGGTGCTAATGTGACTTGGGGGAACACCCACCTTTCTTCGGATTTCATGCCGGTGTGGTCCAACGGCATGGCCGCTCAAAGTATTTCTCAACAGTTATGGATGGACAGTGCTGTCTATTTCTACAGAGTGGATGATTTTGGGAATCTATGCGGGGATACGTTAAGGTATTCGATCGACTCAAATTTGGTATCGGTCGCCTTATCCTCTTGGTCATCGTCCTTGTCAACCAACGTGCTGGCACCTTATGCAGATACCTTACAAGGCGATGTATACGGAGACGGCAACAGTTATTATTGGGTCATCAACGGCGTCATTCAGGATTCCGGGATAGGAACCTACGATACTTTGGCCCTTACCCTAGTAGACACAGGGTGGTACAGTATTGGATTTGTAGGCTACGATTCCATCTACGGCTGTGCCAAACACACCTCTTTGTACTATTACGTCAATACACAGGCGGGTTCCTATATTCCAAATGCGTTTTCGCCAAACGGGGACAACGTTAACGACCTGTGGATTCCGGTGATCCACTCAAACAGCCAGCAAACTATTGTCACGAAAATCTACGACAGCTATGGCAACAAGGTGTTTGAGTGTTTAGGGGGATCTATTAGCTGGGACGGAACAAATCAGAATGGTGTGAAATGCAATTTAGGTAGCTATATCGTTCAGTGCAACTATACCGATCTATCCGGAAATAGCGTTCAGTCCAATACCATTTTAACTATAATACAATAAAGGGAGGGTTATTTAATGGTAATAATAGACCAGTCGTACTGTAAGGACTTGTTTTTTGCTCTTAAGGTATGAAGCCAGGACTGAAATGCTTCCATAGGCATGCTATTGAAAGGCAATATGCTATATTCTCCCGAGCGTACTACACGTTCCTCTTGTAATTTGGAGTCATCCGGAAGTAAGAGAGGAGTTTTGGGACTGAATAGAATATATATTTTAACCGTTTCAAGCGGGTTTTTTTTTGACTTATAAGCTCCTAACTCATATTTGGCATTTGATGAGTTTTCATGGAAAAGGAGTAAACGCTGATTTTCCTCTACAAAATTTGTCGAGGCATAGCCAGTGATTTCTTTTTCAAGCGGAAAGATTGTAGATGTCGTTTGATTTTCTAAATCATCCATAAACAAATACAAATAACCCGATTGGCTCGCTTTGAACTTCAAATAAAAATTATCGCCTTCCGAGAAAGATTGAGTAGAATTTGCATTATTTCCTAGCTCGGAGAAAAAAGAAAACTCAAAAGAAATTAAGCGCTCGGGAAGTGGCTTTCCATAGCCTTTGACTTTTGCTCGAATCCAAACCTCGTCAAAATCTGCCTTTTGCTCAATAGAAACTAGCGGTGCCTGTCTGTCCTTGATCCATTCGCCGTTTACGTAACTATCAGCGATCAAATTAAATAACTGTTTAGAATCAACTTTATCATTCTGGTCGATAGATCTAAGGTAGGTGGTGTTACCTTGTATCACAACCTCACCAAAAGCAGCTTTCAGAGCTTCTATACGGGCGTGAGTTATAGCCATAACCTTTGCCTCAGCGTAGGACAAATCATCTGGCAAAATCATCTGATATTCACCTTCTATCTTCTTGGCGCGCGAAGATTGCGAGTATAAAAAAGTGGTGCTCATTAGGAAACTAACGAGCACCATTTTAATCAGTCTATTAGACATGTTTGATTTTACTAGAATTAATCTAATTCAGGATTCAAGAACTTTTCGTATTTCTCTCTTACCATTTCAGTTTCCCATTGCAATTGAGTTTGCATATCAGCTAAGATCTGGTTTTTTACCATTTCATAATTGTAGCCGACAAGAATCTGTACTTCATAATTACCGTTTTCCAAACGTCTATATGCTTGGAAAAGCGGACTTACTACACCTAGTTTTTTCGATACTTTGTTTACCGAAACCATAATCGAATTTGTCACAGATACCGCCTCCTCGTTTGACAACTGATTATTAGCCACATCAGATTCAACGACATTCTTCATATTAGATTCAATAAGTGCAACCAAGTTATTTTTAGCCATCTCTATAGCCTGCATCTGAGAAGCTTGCTGTGTAGCTGCAACAGAAGACCCATTAGCGACGATCCAACGCGGAAAACCATTATCGTCTATTTCAGATTGCTTTGCATAGGCTGAATTGAGTTGATTTTCAATTGGCGGCTTTCCAGGGAATACAGCATACCCTTGCTTTTCATATTTGCGTGCTTCTTTACGAGCAGTTTTACCTGCTTTCCCAAAGTCAAATTTCTTGTTGTAGCTATATGATTTTCCTGCTCCACAGGAAACCATAAGTGCGCTCAACATGCTCGTTAGTAATACAAGTTTTAATCGCTTCATAATTTTTAGTTTGGAATTGAAATATTAAATGCATTTTTACCTAAGAATATAGGTGTTTGTTCTCTAGAATACAGTTCTCTAGCCTTATACGGTACACCATTATCAGCATCCTTAATATACGCTTTTAATTCATCGTAGGTGACCACTCTATCATTATTCAAATCTGCCGCACCTTTCATGCCTTTAAGCAAGAAATAGGTGAACAGACCGTGACGCTTCTCACTGTACCAACTGGCAACTTGATCGTCGGCAGAAGCCGTCATAATTGAAATATTGCTAGATAGATTGTCAGAAATCGATTTAACCTTTAGACCTAAAGAAGAAGCGTTTTTAACTAAGTAGTCACCTGTAGAAATACCGCCAGAAAAACAAGCATCAACTATTAGTGTGCTCTTTTTTGTCTTCAACAGGGAAAGGTTTTTTATCAAATCATCCATTGCAAAAGCAGTAAGGCTTAGTCTTGACGGATTCGCATCTGTCGGCATCAAAAATCCTCTTGAGCTTTTTAAATCTGGTGCACCGTGTCCTGAATAATATACATAAAGTTCTGTCTTACCTGGTCTTATAAGATCTTTTAATCTTCCTTCTACGTTGTCCTTATCTCCAAAGAGTACTTTCATTTCTGAAAGCGTTGCATCCTCTTTCAAGATGATATTTCCCGGTTTTACCCCGAGGTAGGCCTTGAAATACTCTTGGATAGTGTAGGCATCATTTAAGGCATACTCAACAGGCGGCATATTACCACGATAATTTTTATTTCCAATAATTACCACAATGGCATTTTCATTGGTATCCAACGCTTCGGGCAGATCATCAAGAAGCTCATTTTTGAAACTTTTTCCAGATTGATCAACAAAAGCTTCTTCTTCAAAAATTAATTGCTTGATTCCTTTGACCTCTTTGTTTAAAACTAATCCAATATCTTTGGGGTCTGAAAATGGGTTATCGGATTTATCGCGAATTGCATAATTAATAATGAATGCTTTTGCCTGATTATTGCAGAACGCTTGGAATTGGTAATCCTTAACCTCGCCTGGTTTAAGAGAACCTAATTCCGTCATTAAAGTGTTATTTGGAGCTCCAACAATAAACACATTTTCTCCAGAAGTAAGTCGAACACCTACACTATTCGCAGGGCCCTCACCAAAATTAGCGAAACGTAAGGTTACATCAATGAGTTCGCCAGATGAAATGATTGGGCGACCATCATTATCAGAGACGGCGAAATCAGCCAATTTCAAATTTGGGGCTTTGAACGATTTTGTTTTGAAACTCAATGCAATGGTATCCAAACTAAAACCATTGGCTTCGACAAACGACAGGCTGATATTTGCTATAGAATCTAATAGATAGTCGTTGGGCGAAAGCTCAATGTATAAATCAGTGGTTTGTCCATTCTCTATTTCATCTATGACACTATTCAATCCATCATAGCTAACAATATTCGACTTAGTTAAGATTCTCAGAAATCGTGCGTCTCCTTCTCCTTCGTTAGCAATCTCTAATTTAATTCTACCCGATTCACCGGCAGACAATATTTTATCACCATCATTATCTATAAATTCTAACGATTTCAAAACTAGTTTTGGTGGAAGCACATTACTATAAAGCCCTCCTTCTATCTTGCGTTGTTCACCTATAGCAAATTCCTTTCCGTTGGCATGAATGAGGGATGGGTTGATATATACAGTATCGGTCAGCGTACTATCAAGTTGAGCAATAACTCGAATTTTTGCATTTTCAGAGTACTTATATAGTTGACGCGCTTCGTTTCTATCTAGTTTAATGTCGTACCATTGACCGTCGTATTTGATAGGATACATCTCTGTATACATGTTATAACGTCCTAACTCAATGGAAGAAATGTCAAGATATGCAAGTCTTCTACTATTCTGAATGTTTTCCGTTTTTCTTAATTGATTCAGAATCAGTTGTTGACGAATCCGAGCTTTGGCGGCAGTGATTTGCTTCGCAAATAGAAGATTTTCATCCATTAGCCTGAAATCGTATTCATAATCAGTCTCAAACTGATTTCTCTCAGAACGAAATGAATATTCGTTAATCTGAGCACTCAACAAGGAGTCCTTGGCTGCTAAATCAGAAAACTCTTCTATACCCGATTGCGTAACTGACTCCAGTACCTCGATGAATTCACCGGCAGACCAAAAGCTCAAGGAATTATCTGTTTGAGAAATGATAAGTTTACCAGTAGGGTTTACGTAAATCGTTGAACTGTTAGAATCCAAGCTCTCAAACCTTTCAAACGGTACTCCCGTATTTCCATGCCATAATACTAGCTCACCCTCTTTAGTAATTGTGGCAACATAATTCCCAAAATCACTCCATTTAGCTGCTAAGAAACCTTCTGTTCTTTCCTTTAAGCTTCTAACCGTCTTGCCATTTAAAGATTCTACCACGTTGACTAAAGAATCACAAACTGCGATTAACATCATGTTTTCCGCTGAATTCCAAGTTATATCATTAATGCAATTGTTATTCTCTAATCTCCAATATTCGCGACCCGTCTTCATATTGAAGGTTGAAACTTCTTCGTCTGTGATTACGGCAATCTGGCTGTTATTTGGAGATATGAATGTTCTCAATACATCGCTTTCCAGAAGCCTACGAAGTCCAATCTGATTGCCAGTTGAATAGTTTATTTGATAAAGAAAACCTTTGTTATCTGCTACATGTAAAGTATTTTCTCGATCCGCAACTATATTGATAATGTCATTTGGAATATTAAGATCGTTCTGGTAGAGCAATTCACCCTTGTCTGCATCGTAAACAAGACAATTGCCTTTTGAATCTACACAGATAATATTCAAATCCTTAACGTCCCAGGAAATGTGCGAAATCGTGTAGGGATCTGTTTTGATTTTTCGAAGCGACTGTCTGCTGATCACATCCCATATTTCGATAGAACTTCCATGATTCATCAGGAAATATCTGCCGTCAGTATTCCACTCAATACAGGCGTCTTTAAGGTTAATATCAAATTCAAAGTGGCCTATTTTCCGCTCATCTGTAACAATCTCTTCATTAGAGGTGATAGAGACTTCTTCTATATTACTGAAATTGATTGGAATACTTGTGATTTGATATCCTCCTTTTTCAAGGATATTCAAATAAGCATAATTCCAATCAAGCGATTTAATAGATTCTGAATTTTTAATTACCGACGTTTTATCATCGAATCCATTTAAATCTGGGAGTTTATATCTGGTCCTGTATTTCTTGTCCGGACCCACTAATTCTAAGATCAATCCTGAAGTATTCCCTTCACTTTTATTAGAAAGTTCAATAGCTAATTGCTGTCTTCCATCTTCTTCAGTCAATGAAATATCAGAGATTGCAATCTCTGGAGGGAGTGTTGATTTATCTGTAAGGTCGAGAAGATCAATAAATTCTGTTAATACAAACTCTTGACCTAAATCTCTATTTATCAATTTCAGGTTGATGTACTCTCTAGAGTTATTCTTCAGGTTCTTTTGCTCGATGCACTCAATAACACACCTCCCGATATTATCGAAAAGTTGTTTTGCACGATCTCTATTGACCTCAAATTCGAAGATATATTCATCCTGCACAAAAATTGTGTAAACTCCCGTAGTAATATCATATTCTAAAAGTTCAAAATCTCTAGGATAGATAGTAACTGGCTTTCTCGAGTTTGCCACTTCCATTCGCGACAAATAATCAAAATAATTATTCATTCGCATATCGTTATCTGAAGTCATCACAAGTTGATCCACTAGCAGCTCAATCCCCAAAGAAAATCGTTTGTTGAATTCTGATTCGGTCTCAAATTGACTTCGAGTTTTTAGCAAAGGAAAAAGCAATGGATTTTTCTGTACCCATAGGGCGAAATTATCTGTAGTGAAGAGTCGTTTAATGGCATTAGATTGAGACAACGAACCGATGGATTTTTCTGGTGAGGTACTTAGCCATTGGTTCAAATCCTCAATGACTGTTGCTCCTTGTCCAATTCTAGATACATAGCTCAATCCACTTTCATCTATTACATAAACCTTATTCTCGTTAACATTTACCTTTAAGTCAGATACTTCAAATTCAAAGCCTTTAATGATCGTTAATGGCTCTAAAGTGGCTCTATCGTAGACTAAAATGTTTTTTCTGAAACCAATGAATACAAAAGCGTCATGCTTAGAAACACATGTAGACTTTTCAGTAGAACAATCAACTTCAAATTCCTGCTTCTGTAAAACAGAGAGGGTTTTCCCGTCGATATTATAAATCTTTCCGCACTCATCTATAATGGTAACTGTTTCTCCATTATGAGCATACTTTAACGAAATAATGGTACTACCACTGGGAGATTTAATCTGATTTTTTAATTCCGATTTGCTCAGGCTAATAATGTTTATGCGTTTGTCATTACTGGACGAAATAATATCCTGTCCATCAACACTCCAGTCTAAACAGGTAATTCTTCTGCGATGTGCGTCTAAATTTAAGATGATCTCTTGTTTAAGAAGATCGACAACAATAACTGAACCTTTTTTAGTACCTATAGCGAGTTTCTGCCCATCGTCACTTAAAGAAAGTGCCGTAATAGACTCTTCTTTGGCAAAAGGATTGAAGCTACTTACTATACCTCCGCTAGTAGCGTCGATGACTGAAAACATTGCATTTTCGTGAGCGCAATAAATCCTTGTTCCTTTGTCATTCCAGACAAAGTCTATCATAGAATTTTCCTCAGAAATAGGAAAAGAGATAATTGTATCCCTATGAAGAACATCAAATATCGTCGCCCACTCAGAATTGGCATTTAAAATAAATTGCCCATTTGGAGATGGAAAGGTTTTAAAGTCCTTTTTTCCAGATATAAATGTTCTGTTCTCCGAAACAAAACTAGTTGCATACTTCGCATTAATTGCGAATTCAACATATCCTAGATCTTGCGATTTTAATAGGAGTGCCGAAATGCCGAAAATTAACGACCATAGGATCTTTTTCATCGCATCTTAAATTCTTGGTTGGTTGTATGTAAGATCTCTAAACCTCTAATTTAAGTATTTAGTTTTTGATTTCGGCAAAATAAGGATACTTCCGATTCTGTCTATTAGCTTAAGCAAGTGTAGACTCTTATGACATCACTGGACTAAGTAATCGTATACCAATGTGAAGCCTGAGCCATAGCACATGGTGAAGATGAAAGCTTTTTTGACTATATCTTTTTTAGAAGTTTCTTAAAGAGAAGTATTATAGGTCATTTCAACTCTGGTATCACCTTGGGTCAGGCACGCGGCAGGGTATACACACACACGTGCCGCGTGCCAACCCTACAGAGATATGATATTTGACTGATTTACAACGGATTAAAAAACACAGCTATTTTATCGAAGCAAAATCAGAAAACTATTGTCAGAGAAATGTCGTTTAAAGTCAGAATAACATACCCTTACATTATCGGACTGTTCATGACAAAACGATGACAAACTCTGGTCGTGCAGCATCGTGGAAAATCCGTGGCCAAAGTATGACACAAGGCCTTTAAAAAATTGAATATCAGTATATTGGAGCATTGGGTTCCCTCCACAGGGATGCCGTAAACGAAGTACAGCGGAATCCCTTCCTCTCCACTTAAAAAGTAAATCCAGCTGGGGGTAATTTTAGTTTTTTCAATAGGTTTTTAAGAACGACGAACCACGCGCCATTTTAGAGTGTTATTCAAGCATGAAGATAAACGCGCTAATATTCATGTCTTTACTACTTTGCCAAAACGTATTTGGTCAGGATGCCAATTTCCAAAAAGAATTTAATTCGATCAATGAAAACCTAATGCTGGGCCTGGGGTCTTATGCTGTTGCAAACTTCGCCCTCAGCGGTGTAGGATATGTTACAAGCGAAGACGAATATTCAAAGCGATTTCATGAAATGAACGTGATGTGGAATACCGTAAATATTGGACTGGCAATACCGGGTTATATCAAAGCGCGCCGAGGCGGAGGTCCCATGACCACGGCTGAGCTGGCTAAGGCGCAGAAAAAGACAGAATCTATTTTTTTATTCAATGACGTTTTAGACGTGGGATATATTGCTGCGGGAATTTGGATGCGAGAAGTGGCCCCGAACCAATTGGACCAAGAAGATCTCTACAGAGGCTACGGCAATAGCCTCATTCTTCAGGGGTCGTTTTTACTTGTTTTCGATGCAGTCGCCTACTATATCCACCACAGCCACGGAA
>Ga0213868_10004344_pt1 | contig 12963 bp, 10 predicted proteins | sample PICome_9_FD_160087 | JGI IMG/M metagenome (GOLD analysis project Ga0213868, IMG submission 160087) | Coastal seawater microbial communities near Pivers Island, North Carolina, United States - PICO127 | ecosystem: Environmental > Aquatic > Marine > Coastal | place: USA: North Carolina...
CTTCCAGACTTCCCCCCGCATTAACGGAAACAAGTTTATTATTAATCACTTGAACTTTGTTTAGCTTCTTGCCGGTTATATAACTGGCCATGCTTTGCATGGTGGCCTTTCCAGGGGCAAATGCAAGATGATAATTTGTTGAATCGCTCGCTAGTTTTTTAATATTGGCGAACTTTTTTTTCACCTTACTGTCTTTGTAAACATACTGATAGGAGAGCCCATCAAACACTATAAAGTATATATTTTCAGGCTTGGTATTAGCATTTAAAGGAGTTCTTTCCATTTTTTGTTGAGTGGTAGTCAATTTCTGAATAGGATCAGCCTCTATTAATAGATAAGTATTTATAATGTTTGCGACGAAAAATATATTTAAAAATAAAAATATAGTAACCACTTTTGATGTAATTTTTAAAAATAATTTTTTCTTGTAAAAAACGATCGAGCATAATATGAGGAGTGCGATCAAACTGATTATCTGGTTTGAAACTGCTAATCCTGCGATTTCAATCAGCTCAGTTTTCAAACCGGCTATGCGACTAATTTGAATCAGATAAAATGAAAGTGGAGGTAGAATTATTATAGAGATTGTAATTAACTTTATAGATAAACTTTTTATTTTTTCTGCATAAAAATATATAAATGAATATAAAAAACCCAGTAGCAGCCAACACAGTAAAAGTTCAAAAAAGTCTTTATTTTTCCAGTGAAAATAATATATATGTTGGTTCAATGAGGAGATTATAGGAAAGAAAAATAAAGAGCTTAATGTCAATCCGACCCAAAAAAAATAGAGATACTTTTTCATTAAGTGTATCCAGTATCGAAGAAAATTTCTAATTTCTTAACAAAAAATATCTAAAGTTATAATCAATTGCGTGTTGAATTTAAATTGAATTTTTTCACAAACTACTATTATCCATATATAACAAATGCAGTTAAACAATTTTTATATTTATATTACTTGGGAATACTTGCATGTTTATAATTTTCTTTTCATCAAATATAGAACTCGATGGCTTTTTTTTATCGATTGTTTCTTTATGATCTCGTAGTGCTCAGAAAAAGCTTCTTCAAATCCCTCAATTGTATATTTTGGAAATATATCTACTCGAGTAGCAAGCAATCGTTCCACTTGAGAGTCATCTTTCGATGCAAACTCTATAATTAAATATGCAGCCAATCTAGAAAAAAATTCTGACAGTTTATTGAGCGGAACATTGTTTGAAATAGCGAGATGATGAACTAATGCTAGAGCAAGAACATTTTCATTTTTGCAGCGACTAAAAAATGATTCTCGTTCCTCTGCACCCCAGCCAATTCCACCACTTGGATTGTTTATATCCTGTAATAGAGGCAGTATATTTTTTTCTTCTTGTTTTTTTTCATATAGATAGTTTTTTTCTACAGCTACAGGATCTATATCTTGTGATATTACGGTGTGACCTTTCTTCACCGCAATGCGGCTAAAACGACCATCATTAGCCCCCAAATCATGCAAAAATGAAGTTTTTGGCAAAACCTCTAAAAATTCTCCAATTAAAGTTTCTTTATGTAGCATTGCTTCATTTTCATAATTTGTGGCTGTGTAATAATCTCCCCATTCTGTTTTTGACAAGTTCCAATCGATATTTTTAACACAGCTATAAATACTATCCATCAGGGCATCAAAACCAAGTTTGCTTATGGGGCGTGCCTTGTGGTCTTTGTTGCCTTTCCCTGCAGAATCTGCATAAAATTTTTGTGTTTTGGCGTGAAGATGGAGATGAGTTAATAAAGAGTATTTTAGCCAGGTCTTGATCGGCATCAGCTTGCTTGTCAGATCAAGCGGAATACCATCAACATATATTCTTAATAGTTGTGACATCCGAATATCTGTATATGCCATTAATGCCAAAGGCGCTATAAAATGTTGACAGAATTGTTTATAAGCCACCCAAGGATTGCCCGGCTCATAAGTTTCAAATGAGAGGGTGTCGATAAAAATAGGTCTACCTTTAAGGAACTGAATATTATAAGCACTTGCGTCCTTTAAAATCATGCCGTGCTTTAAGGCTATTTTTTGGATTTCCAAAGTACATAATGCAGCATCTTTTAGTTGGCTAAAAGACCATTCATAGGGATAAGAGATATAGGGAATTATTTCTGGCTTTATTATCTTGTGTGCATGATCGCTCAATAAATTGACACGATTAATTTCTTCATGTTTTACCAGTAAATTACTATTTACTAGGGAGTTGTATAAGCCGGACGACATTAGTTGCTCGTATTCAGCCTCGTAGGAGTGATTAACTTGCCTATAAATTTCGCCATTTTTTTTATAAACAAAACCGCTAGGGTCTCGGAAAGATGATGCTAAGGGATTGGTAATTTCCATTAACATTCCTTGTTTTTTTGGAGAATCAAAGACATAACTAAGATTTTAAGTGACTAAGATTAATAGTTATGTATAGTACACCAAGAAAATTATATTGGTAGACTCTAAGGGATAAATTTATTATGGCGAAAATTAGAAATCTGTTATTTACTAACTATATAATTATGCTTTCATTTTTTATTACGAGCCCAGCCTACGCATACCTTGATCCCGGTACTGGTAGTCTTATTTTGCAGGGAATTATTGCTGGATTAGCTATGCTTTCTATCACAATCAAAATGTGGTGGCATACAATAGTTAGCTGGTTTAAAAAATCTGAAGATTCCAAGGTGATAAAAAATCCTACAGATGAGCCTGAAGTCAATAAATAAAATCAAAAGTGATCAACATTAGTTTCTCATTATAGTTGCAATTAATATATCCTGATTATTCTAGAGTAGGAAAGTTTAGAATTATGTTTGCTCATTCAGCTGCGGTAATGATAAATTTTTTCTCAATAACAGCACTTTTTATGGCTGCCAGTCTGTTTGGTATGGAAGAGTTATCTGCTGAAATAGCTGTTGTACAAGGAGCAATTATTGCTGTCTTTTTCAGTTTATCTGGTAATGCCCGTAATTTAATTTTATCAGATCAAACCGACGATAGTGAACAGGGCATATTTAAGTTTAGGTTAATTATGGTTCTGCCAGCAATTTTTGGATCATTCTATTTGGCAAGCACTATTATAGAGATTTCAGCGCAGCTTATATATTTATTAATTTTAAGAAAATCGAGTGAGTGGCTTCTAGAAATAGAGTTAGCTAATAAAGAAAAATATAATTATTCGCGTTTTGCGTATATATATATCTTTGCCAACGCTATTAGTTTTTTGATTATCTTGATACATTTTATTTTAGACTCTAAGGAAACTATTTACTTTAGTTTGTATTTTTGGGCCTTAATACCAGTTTTATTTTTGCTACCTAAAATCTGTAAGCCGATTAGCTTAAGAAAAAATAATTTTAAATTTATGGATTACATCCCTAATATTGGCTCAAGTATGATTATTGGAATAACAGTGTATTTTTTTCGAGTACTGATAGTTTTGTTGGTGGGCAAAGCAATAGCTGGTCACGTGTTTACAGCTTATGCTTTAGGGGGAGTTATTAGTTCAATATACACATACGTGATAGGACCTGCTTTAATTTTAAAAAATGAAAATAAAGCTAAAAAAATTGCATTAGGATTTTCTATCCCACTTATTATTGTTGGTCTTGCCTTGGCTCTATGCTTTAAATTTATAGAACATGACTTTTTTTCTTCATTGTTTATGGATGCAGTGAGTATTTCGATTATAGGAGGAGGAGTAATGCTAGTTGCGCAGTATAAAAGATTATATATAATTCAAAAACTCAAGCGTGTTGTTTTTGTTCCTGATGCACTAGCGAACATTTTCTTCTTATCATCAGTCCCTTTTTTATTTTATCTTTTTGGTAATGAATCATTAAACTTCTTTTTTTTATTGTCGTCATTACTCAATTTAATGCTATATCAAGTAGTAATTTTTAAAATTCGTTATCATGGTAATGCTTAAAAAATTTGAACAATTATATAAAGAGTCTGATTTCTTTTATCTTCAAGCGATATGCTTGTTTCTATTCTTATTCCCTTTATTTTTTCAATTATCTGGTTCGGTATTTATAAGTAACGAAATAATTTTTAACACCCAAGGTCGCTTAGATTTGCTTCCATTGCCAATATCGGTAGTAGCCTGTTTCATTGGTATATTAGTTATGCTTCGCTATGAGGATGGTTATTATGGAGTGGGCCTCGTATTTTTAGTATACATGTTAATGATGCTATCCACTTTGATAACAACATCTAAACAAGGGGAAGTCGGATTAGAAAAATATTTACTGCTTATGCAGTTCCTACTTCCAATGTTTGGCCTTATATTAGGACATGCATATTTAGAACCTAAGTCTTACTACTTGAAATTTGAAGCGATCGCTTTGTACGTATTATTGATAATCATACCTCTTGAAGTGGTTGCAACGCTCATGGGAGATACAGTTATACTTTCACCATCGTTATATTTTTTTTCTTTGTACCAACACATACAGTATTTGCCTGTAGTTTTTGTTAGTTTATATTTCCTCTCGATTGTTACCCTTTTTGAAAATAAAAATTTGAAATATTTAATTTTATTTTTAGCTCCCTGGTTTGGAGCTTATGTTGTCGCCTCATTTTCATTGATAACGATAATTACCGCCTTAATTTTGATAATAGCGAGTTTGGTAATTTTGGTGCATAAAGGAAAAAAATGGGAGGGCTTAATTTTGGTTGCTTTGTTTGCAGCCTCTTCATATAGCTATTATATGTCAGTGCAAAATCATAATTTTATTACTCCCACTAGCGTTAAAGAGTTAGATTTGGTGGAGGATAGCGTATCAATGGAGCATAAAAAAAACTTAATTATTGAGTTCGAAGATGTAAGAAAAAAAATAAAAAATAAATATAGTCAATATGCTGTATATCGAGTACTACCGGAAAGTATTGAAAAGCGATTTATTTATTGGGATTTTTATATACAAGAAATATTAGCCAGCCCAAAAGTATTTTTATTCGGTCACAACACAAGGCCTAACAGAGATGTATATCCCAGTGCGTATAACTATTATTTAGATATTATTTATTATTTTGGTGTAATCGTTTTTTTACCTTTTATATATTTATTTTCAATAGTAATTATCAAAATAGTAAAAATAGTAAAAGAAGGTAAAGGAACAGTTGAATTATTTGCTCTTTTTCTAGTAGTCATGCTTTTTATGATAGTTGATAATTCATTGAAGGTGAGTTGTCGTCAACCTTATTCAGGTATGGTGATCTTTTTTTTGATAGGAAAACTTTTATTTCAGTTTTCACTTCTTTTGAATTTAAAATCTAACTTTAAGACTACACCAAAATGCAATTAATTTGTAAAAGAAAACCGATTACCTTATTACAGATGTGTCGTGGATTATTGTTCTTAAGTATGTTCATTCTAGCTGGATTTGCTCTTAAGGAATATCAAGGACAAAGCTATGTTTACATTTTATTTTCTTTTGTATCTTATTTATTAATTTATTTCGGCTTTAGGAAAAACGCCCTGTTTTTCGATAGTTTCATAGGGGTATTTCTTTGGCTTGGTTTTTGGTTAAAAGCAACGGTAAGAATTATATTTTTTGATGGTGTACCCTTGGCGCCACATGCTGTTGAATTTAAAAGTACTGGTACAGAGTATGATCAAGTGCTTCTCATTAGCACATGTGCATTTTCAGGTATTTTTATTGCAAGTTGGCTTCGTCAAAAATATTTATTTATATATCCCGATAAAGTAGATGAGGTATGTCAGCCTGGCCTCTTCAATATTTATATAAAATATCGAAAACTCGTGTTATTTCTGTTTGTCCTAATATTTGTGAGTGTAGCTGCAATCAATTTATTACTGGGGATTTATCAGCGTGGAGAAATCTCCCAAACTACTTTACCTTATGGGCTAAACGGGGTTCTGAAGTGGTTATTGCTTTTTGGATTAGCTTCATTTTCAGCAATATTACTAAAGTTTGAATATTTAGTTGCAAAAAAAACAACTTTTTTAGTTGCTTTCATTACATTATTAGAAAGCTTTTTTAGCAGTATATCTTTACTTAGTAGAGGCATGATCCTCAATTTTTCCAGCTTAGGCTATGGCGCTGTAAGAGAATTAAGGCTTTTCAAAATTAAACTTAAAGTTCGTTTTTTTCTTGGTTGCTTTTTAGGCTTTATTTTTTTATTTGGTAGTTCAGTTTTAACTGTAAATTATATTAGAGTGTTATCTAGTGAATCTAGTATAACCGAAAAACCAGGTATGGAATCTAATACAGAAAAATTGACTAAACAAAGGAATGATTTGATTTATTTAACTCTGCAACAGTCTAAAATCCTTTTCGTTGAGCGCTGGGTAGGTCTTGAGGGTGTTATGTCGGTGTCTAGCTATCCAAATAAAGGGTGGGACTTATGGCGAGAGGCTTGGCAAGAAAAATACTCAGAGAATATAACTAGTTTTTATGATATCAACCTGATTAATTCGTCTTATCAGTACGTAAAAGATCGTCATTATGTTAACACCCCCGGTATAGTTGGGTTTTTATTTTATCCTGGCTCTTATTTTTTTCTGTTTGCTTGCATGGTGCTAATAAGTTTAGGAGCATCCTGTTTAGAGATATTTATATATAAATTTGGCGGAAAAAATCTAATTCTCTGTTCGCTTCTAGCACAAGTTATTGCGTATCGATTTGCAAGTTTTGGATATGTCCCTGCGCAGAGTTATCTGTTATTTGGAGCTATTTTTTTGAATATCGTGATTATCTATATAATGGAAAAAATACTAAATATTCATTCTAAGCCGCGAAAATAGTTTAGATATATTGTCAGCGATTCCGTTATACAGCTAAAATCTAAATAGAGGTTAAGTAATATTAATTATACCTGAAATTACTATAAACCCATATATTGTATGGCGTCCTGACAAGGAGTCGAACCCCATAACTGCGCCCTGTTTGCACCTATCGTGCCACCACTAACTCTGCTTTCTTAATCCTTGATATAGTAGATCGCGCTACACTAAACTTATTAGCAGGTTTTGTTAACGATAAATCATCTCTTAACGATTATATAAAACCAGACTTAAAAACTGCTTTAGACTATTGCTATACCTAAGTAAATCATTTTACCACTTTGTATAAAATAGCTTTATCTTCTTTAATATTTTTGGTTTGAATTATTTTCTCAAGACTAAAACCGTCTGAATTACTTGGATTTTCAGCGCTATTATTTTTGAGAACAAGTAGAACATAATCAAAATCAATGTAGCTTTTATGATAACTTTGAGAGTTTTTCTCTGTTTTGCAGCTATATTTTTTTAGCTCTAATTCTTTCATATCAATTTTTTCTATTTTTTTAAAGCAAACAGTTAAATGCGCTGCTTCTTCTGTTAAGTAATAAAAAGCTGCCATATTGTTTACTAATACTATACTTTTTTCTGGAATTTTCTGTGCAGACAAAAGTGAACTATCTTTAATATATGATTTATAGCGAGACATCGTTGCGGCATCTAATAAATTGTATGACAAACATACAGTAATAATTGCTAGCAATAACTTATTTTTATTGAGGTATAGCCGTTCAATACCAGTCACCATATAAAATGATAATAGTAAAAATAAGCTAATTGATGTTAGCACAATATATCTACTGGAAATAAAATGCATTTTAAGTATAAATACGAACATTATAAGTGTGTTAAGTATCAAAAAATATACAAGAAAGTTGCGGTATAGATTGGTAGATAACTGAGAGGAATTTTTAAACGATGATAGAAAAATTACGATATAGGAAATCGAAAATCCTTCAAAAATTTTATAAATTAACAACGATAAAAAACCAAAAAATAGGATAAATGTAGCGTATTCTCCTGAATATTTATTTAAAATCTGATGCTCTAAAATTTCAGCAGAAAAGGTGAATTTTTCATAAATAAAATTTAGGCTTGTATAATTGAAAAAATAATCAATTTTTGAAAGTTTTTCCATACTTAAATTTTCGAAGAAAGGAATCGCAGCTAGTAAAATTATTGGTACAAAAAAGCATGAAATAAGCTTTCTGATTACCATTTCTTCTCGTAAATTTTTTGATAACAACAAAAACAAAGGAACAGTGATTAATAAAAAAATCCCTTCTACGCGAAAAAGAATGGCGAATATCATAAAAATTTGCCACAACGTCGCATGGATTATACGTGATGAATTCATGAAAACCATAAAATGGTATAGCGCTAAACATACGAATGCCCAGTAACCAGGATCACGAATTATGTAGTCACGGTAATCCAATATAGGCATGAAGCAAAGAATTAGTAAAGCTGAGATCTTTAACTGTCTTGGTACGGAAAAAATTAAGCTAGATATCAAAATGAGCGCATCAGTTAATATTACAAAAAAAATACTACTTAAAATTAATGCGCTTAATTCTAAAGGAATGGATGTTATTTTTTGAAAAAAAGCGATTATTATTGAATAAAATGGCCAATTATAGGACACAAAGGCTGCATCCATATTGCCGCTCAGAAATAATTCAGCGGTTTTTAAGTATAAAACTCCATCTTTGTTAATGATGTCATCAAAATAAACTGCGTACATCGAAAATATTAAGCTGGCAATAGCAGTAAAAACACGTATCTGTGTCAAATTATAACGTTCTAAATTATTATCAATATTCAGCATTACCTAATGATCCTTTCAGTAACTTTAAAAAATTTGTCAAGGACATCCATTTTGCTTTTTACAAAAGAGGCTGTCATATGATCTCTATCTTTATAGATTGGTATTAAATTATCGTCCAACGGCATGCACACAGCATTAGGGCAGATTTTCTCGGACTGATTGATATGCGTAGCATAATTGCTAAGGTTGAGAATTAAGTCCTTTTCTAATTCTATTTGTTCTAGATTTTGTGGGAACGACTCTACAACAACATTTGAAGTTACGGGAACCGAGCGCTTACCCTTGGATAACGAGCCTACAATATAAGTAGGATCGAATCTATCATCGACTGGATTATCATGTAGAATAATAACTTTATGCTTGAGACTCAGTTTTTTAACAAGATTATAAAATGAGAGTTTTGCTGCATTCAGTCCAACATCATTCGATAAAAGTAGACGTTTTTGATCGTTTACATGATATGTAAAGGGATTATCATTTTTGGTAAAATAGCAATTGAAACAAAGCCCAATAACTATAGTCTCTATAGGGTTTATTAACAAAATTTCTTCGAGTAACTTTGACTTTTTAGAACATTTCTTGTCATTTTTTTCAACTAAGTTTGGTATAAATGTACAACCACCCCCAGTTAAAAAAACACTTTCTTTGCTATCGCCTTGCTGATAACGATCAAGCACACGTTGACTATATTGTGACATATGAGAGTCCCCCATGAATAGGATCGAAGCAGCAGACTCACTAGTGTAAAATGCACCATTTCTTTCTAATAAATCACTCGGATGCAGCCAATCCTCTCTCGCGTCACTAATTTTCTTTAATTCCACATTATAGGGTGTTTCACCATTACCTTTAATTACCCACCCCATAGACCCAACAAGAATGAGTCCTATTATTAATATGATGCTAACTAGGTTCTTTTTATGGCTAAATCGAACAGGTAGCTCAATAAATCTATATGTTGACCAAGCCAAAAGAAATGATGCGATTAATGCCAAAATTCGAGTCTGTATAGGAGGATTCCCGCTTTCAATGATTTGCAAAAAAGAGAGAATCGGCCAATGCCATAAATACAGAGGATAGCTGATCAAACCAACCCAAATCATCACAGGATTCATTAAAAAAATTCGATTAAGCCAAGCCTTTGACCCAGAGGCGACGATAAGTGAAGCCCCTACAATTGCAAATATTGTGAATGGTAATGGTGATAGCAGTTTAGGGTTTGAACTTGTCGCACCATAAATTATTAATGAAAAGCCTAAGAGCGACATAATATTAGCAATACAGCACTCATTAAAATAATTACCAATTAGCTTTATGCACCCAGTCGGCGTCTGATTTCTTTTAGCCATTACCCAGGCCAAAATACCACCACTTGCAAGCTCCCAGAAACGTGTGAGGGGCCAAAAAAATACTTCAGCGGGATATGAATCTATAAATTGTATATGTAAATAAAATGAAACAATAAAAAATATAACAAAAATTCTAAGTATATTGAATTGGTATTTCCACGCTATACAGAGAATGATGGGCCATACAATATAAAATTGCTCTTCGACTGCTAAGCTCCATAAATGGAGCATGGGCTTCGTCTCTGCTGAATTATCAAAATAGCCACTTTCACTAGCTAGGATAAAATTAACAAAAAAGGCAGAAGAACTTGCGATATGGTTGCCTAGTTGCTTGTATTCTCCGTCCAATAAAACAAACCAGCCAAAAACGATAGAACTACCCATAACAATGATAAGAGTCGGAAATAACCTTCTGATTCGACGGCCAAAAAACTCAATTGGACTGAACTGTCCTTTTTCTAAATTTTTTATAATATAATTTGTAATCAAAAAACCGCTTATTACAAAAAAAATATCTACACCAATATAGCCACTCTTAAGTAAATCTGGGAAAGCGTGATAAGTAATAACAAAAATAATAGAAAAAGCTCGCAACCCATCAATTTCTGGTAGATATGAGGTATTCCAAGCAGAAGATTTATTCAATTAATTTACCATGCCAATTTTTTATTTAAATTATTTAACAACCTAAATTAGCTGTTCCGTTTTGAGCTAAAAATAATCATAAGATTTAGGAAATATTCAAGTGTATAGCTTTAGAGCTATCATTACACATGAAAATCTAAGAAAAACAACAGACAAAATACCCTCTTATGAGAAAAAGATGTAAGATCTCTTGCATTAATATGGAGATTTAATATGAAATCATTACCCCGCTCTGTAATTGCAGGAATATTATTCTCACCAATTATATCTCTGGCAACCCCTAGCTCAACCGATGCAGGGCAAATCCTGCAACAGATTAAACCCCAAATAAATAGAATAGAACCAAAGAAACTTATTCTTATACCTGATGAAGATAATGGTATAAAACTTAAAGATATTTCTGAAGATAAAGTTGACTTTGAACCGCCAGCCTAGCCCGAGCTAGTTAATAAAATGAGGGAAGAATATCTTGAATACTTTGCTTGAGACACCAAAGCTAAAATTAATGACGATTGTTGGTACTCGTCCTGAAATCATTCGTCTATCACGTACGATTGCCAAGCTGGATGAATATTGTGATCATATATTTGTTCATACGGGCCAAAATTATGACTACGAACTAAATCAGATTTTTTTTGATGATTTAGGGCTGAGGACCCCAGATGTATTTTTAGAGTGTGCAGGTGCGACAGCTGCTGAATCAATTGCTAAAGTGATCAGTAAGTCTGATAAAGTTCTCGCGGAAAAAGCACCTGAAGCAATATTGATTCTTGGCGATACAAATAGTGCAATGGCAGTTATCCCTGCTAAACGACGTAAGATCCCGATATTTCATATGGAAGCAGGTAATCGTTGTTACGATCTCCGTGTTCCTGAAGAGATCAACAGAAAGATTATTGATCATACCTCTGATATAAATATGCCATATAGTGATATTGCGAGAGAGCATCTTTTAAAGGAGGGCATTAAGCCTGAATTGATTGTAAAAACAGGTAGCCCGATGTACGAGGTCATTTCTTTTTATAAAAGAAAAATTGAATCATCTAACGTTTTAGAAAGGTTGAATCTGAGTAAATATCGATACTTTGTTATCAGTGTTCATCGTGAAGAAAATATTGACTCCGAAATTAATATCCAGAATTTTGTCCAGACATTAAATCGCGTTGGGGATATGTATAAATACCCTATCATTGTATCTACACATCCGAGGACGCATAAGAAAATTGAAGAGTTGGGTTTGCAATTCCACCCACTGGTAAATCTTCAAAAACCGCTTGGTTTCAGTGATTATATAAATCTTCAGATCAATGCTAAAGCCGTGTTGAGCGACAGCGGGACTATCACCGAAGAGTCATCAATTTTGAACTTCCCTGCAATCAACATTCGAGAAGCACATGAGCGTCCAGAGGGCATGGAAGAGGGTGCAGTTATGTTTACTGGCATGAATGGCGATAGAGTCCTTCAAGCGTTAAATATTTTAGAGAGACAGTCTAGGGGGGAAGCTAGAAATATTAATATTGTTAAAGATTATATGGCCCCTAATGTGTCCGAGAAAGTTGTGCGCACTATTCTTAGCTACACTGATTATATAAACCGGTTTGTTTGGAAGAAATTCGATTAATGAGAATTCTGAACCTTTCTAATGCCGATGGCATGATTAATTTAAGGCCTTTCTCATTACTGCTTAGTTGTGAATGTTTTCAAAAAATTGAATTACTGTGAAGTGCATAGGATCCATAAATATATAAATACATTTGCAATTTTTAATACTTAAATCGTTTAAAATCTATTTTGGTTTGATTATTCCCATTCATGATTGTTGCAAATTTGGAAAAATAGTCTTCTCAAGAATCTTCAAACAGTTTTAACTTTAATCTTAGCTAACGTTTACCTCTTCGCCAATCCCAAGGGGCTATAGGTGTCTCATCAGCCCACAGTCCAATCCTTCTAGTTTTAGCTTGAGCTTCGAGTTCATAAAGTATCTCATTATCAGTATATTTTCTGTATACCCAGGCCATACCTTGCCTAACTAGTTCATTATTGACATTCAGATTATCAAGAAAAACCATACCAACAGTTCTTCCATACCTATCTTTGGTTTGTGTTTCTATGAGAATTTTTTTGATACTCAATATTTACCGCCTAATAAAATGAAGAAATTGAACAATTGAAGTGGAATAAGTAACATCCTGTATACTTTTCTTCTTAAATAGATATTATTGATCGTATTAGCAATAACCTGCATTCTTCGGAAATCATAATTATGAGTACTTTAGCTAATATCCAAGGGCGTAAAATTCAAAATTATGATTTC
>Ga0213868_10004345_pt1 | contig 12961 bp, 1 predicted proteins | sample PICome_9_FD_160087 | JGI IMG/M metagenome (GOLD analysis project Ga0213868, IMG submission 160087) | Coastal seawater microbial communities near Pivers Island, North Carolina, United States - PICO127 | ecosystem: Environmental > Aquatic > Marine > Coastal | place: USA: North Carolina | collected...
TCAGGCAGTTCAAAGCAGGGCATGTTTTGGGAAACTGAGCCACTACGGATAACCCAAACTACCCAAAATTAATTCAATATGTAAAACTCTTCTTTTACAATCTCTGCGCGATTTGCGCATCAAAACGCAGATGTAAGCACTCCTTCTACTGGGTTCATGGTCAGAGAGTTAATCCCCATCCCTGGACCCACAGACATAATCAAGTCCCCATTCAGTGCTTGTGTTGCAAGAGCCCCAGAACTCACAGAGTCAATCCCCAGTTCAGGCCCCACAATACCACCAAATAGCAGAGCCGATACCGGCCTATCCCGCATAGTCCGCATAGCCACTTTCATGATACGGAGCTTGTAGTTGTAGAAGTACAGCATGCCGTTGGTCTCAAAGAAGTCTCGTACCCTCCCTGGAACCAGGTTGTAGGCCACGAACTCATCCCGAATAACATCCAGAGCCTCGTCTTTGGTCATGCCCTTCTTCTGGGTCAGGTGATCATACAAGATAGCCTTGTCGATGAAGTCACTATACTGGACCATCCGGTTAAGGCCTTGGTAAATGGCGGTGTCTTTAGACATAACCACGTTCTTCAGTATGGTCTTACCTTTGCTCGGAAGCTTGTTCACAGCTTTCTCCAGGTATTCAGCAAACCTGCTTTCCCGAATATCTTGATCATCCTCGTCCAAGCCTTCCGAAACTGTGGAAAACTCCCCCGCTTCGATCAGTACAGCAATCGACATCTTAGCATTGGCTGCTTCAAGTGCAGCAATCTCTGCTTCCATCTGATCCACTTTTCTTGAGGTTAGCGAGTCAATCGACGCAGCCATATCTGCATTAAGGGCGTTAATTCTCTTGATGTTTTTGTTATACTCCAGTGCCTCCAGACCCTTTGCACGGGTGCCGTCATAGATCGCCTTGGGGCCAATTCCCCAAGTCATGAGTTGCAGTTTGTTTGACGTAAAGTTGTCAAACATCACAACCAAAGATCTCACGATAAGCGTGTCTTTAGTATATGATACTACGTCTTGTATGGCGGTCTCGCCCTTCACTAGGTAACTATAGGCTGGGTTACCCATCAAAGCGATCGCTGCGTTCTTCATGTTCTCTTGGGTCTCGGGGGACCATCTCGTCACCCCAGTCCATGGATCCGTCACACCGGCTTTACGGTACCCAATGGCATTGTCTACCATGTCTTTGCGAATCCACATCTCGTCTTTGGAACCAAAGTACTTCTCAGCCAGTATTTTACCTTCTGGCCCCAAGACTCTCCAAGCATCCTTAATCACTGGATCTGGGTGCTTAGGGTCTGCCACGTTTGTGTACTGGCTTGGGTCCTTGGCATAATCCCGATCGTAATCAGCTTTGATCAGTTGGAAGAGTTTCTCGTTAACCTCTCTCGCATGTGCCTCTTCAAAGATACGACCGGCCCACACACCAAGCATGCGGCCCATGTTTTCGTCCTTGTTTAGCTTAGCAATCAAGTCTGGAGCCAAAGGACGCTCATACGCCGATACAACACCATTCTCATCAAACTTAGGGAGCAGGTGATCTCCTGTAGGGAGGTTATCCATCGAGCGGTTTGCATACTTGTTGTAGATACGCCGCTTCACGGCACCTACAGGCTTACCTAAGATAGCTCTTCCCATAGTCCCATCCATGGTCAGCCCCGTCTTCATGTCTGTTCCCATATACGAAGAGCGAACAGTTTGAGCAGCACCCTGGCGGTAGTTGTTACGACCAGCCACTGAAGAGTAATACTCGCTCCGTGTGCCTTGGTAATTCTCCGATGGATCCCCGTGGTACTTGGCCCCCTTGGTGTATCCTTTGCGTTCCATGATCGTGTGATCCAGATCATCAGCAATCATCACCGAAGCACCTCTCATAGGCGTGCTTGGAATAAAGCCTTTACGGCCATTATACAGGCGGCCGACATCTTGAGGATTGGTGATGGTATTGGCTCCGAGCTTTTCTTTCTCAAGTTTGGTCATTGTCTCAAGATACCCAGCTACTTTCTCCAAGCCCACTGGCTCATTCTTGGCCATGTATTCAAGGGTTGCTTTGGCATCTGGATCCATCATTCCTACAGCGTAGAGACTGACCAGCTTGTCAATGGCTTCAAATAGATCCACCGAGGAGTTAGCCTTGGCTCTTGCAGAGATGTTTACCCCCTCATTCACTAGGTGTGAGATCGCATAAGTATTCATCAGCAAGTTTGCAGAGTTTGTTTCACCAGTCATCATATACTGAGCCAGCATCTTAGCCTTGGTCATGTAACGGTTCGTCAGATTGCCTCCAAGGGCTCTCACAGCCTCTTCTTGCTTCTGGGTGGCCAATGCGAGCTGGGACATGTCCTTGATAAGGGCTAGGCCCTGAGACCGCCCAATATCCATGACTCCGGTCTTAGCGATGCCTTGCGTAAAGTGAGCCCACTGCTGCTTTGTTGGTTTGGTCTTAAAGTAGCTCTCCAGGTTGGCCGGCACATCGTCACGGAAATTCTGACGCATCCGGTCAATCACAGCTTTGGCTTGGTTCAGAAGTTTGTACAAAGCCTTGTTATCATCCGTCTGACCCTGAATATCTGTCATCAAAGATCTTAGGGTGTGGTAACCCTCAACACGGTTCATCATAGCTGTGAGTTTTTTACCGATCTCTGTGGACGCTGCTTTGGACCCAAAGGCGGTAACAATAGTAGCTGCGAGGAGAGGTCCTTTAACCAACCTACCAGCGCCACGGGCATCTGCTGCTATAAAGGCCTCACCCAACCTATAAGATGCAGCACTGCTTACCTTATCAATAAATCCAGATACGGCACTGTTGGCTCTTTCGGTTGGATCCAACTTAACCAGCATAGCCAGCATGTTCGACTCTTTCGTGACTTCAGTCAAAGCCCCTGTAATCACTGCCAGCTCTTGAGCCACGTTACCCTTAGGCTTGTCTTGCGACGTAGTATAGCGAGTGATCAAAGAGACGGCTGCTTCTGTAGAACTCTTCACCATATCATCGAAGGTCTTATTTTTGAACTCGGTGTCCTTAGGGGGAACCATGTCCTCAACGATCGAGCGCATGCCTGGATGTACCTGAGCCAAGGCTATAAAGCCTGCCATCAACTCTGCTTGACCACCTGCTTGCTTACGAATTCCGTCTTTACCTGTTAGGGCGCTAAACTGGGTTTTTACCAAAGCTTTATCAGCCGCGGTAAGATTGGTTAGATCAGCCCCGTTTACAGTGTGGAAATCGTCTTCCGTCACCGTGTTTATGAAGTGCCGGTACATCTTGGCAGCCCGAGACATGGCGCCAGCATCCATCTTAAAGACACCGGTCATAACTGAATGGACCGATCTAAAGGCCAAATGTTCTCTTGCGTTTAGACCAAGCCCCTGACTTCCAAAGTAGTTTGCCGCATCCGTAGCTTGGCTCACAGACTTCTGGAGCTGAGCCTTGATTTCAAGATCCAACACAGTAGAGGCATTTGCATACTTCTGAAGCTCACTATTAAGTTTCTTCTGGAAGCGGTTCTCCACAGTCTCCAAGGAGTAGTCTTCTCCGAATACTTGATTGAGGCTACGCTCTTTTTCAACCTCCCAAGAAATATCCTCCATGTCTATGACATCATCTTCGCTTTGATTAATGCCCTCCACGATTTCAAGAACTGTGGATGAAGTCTCGTTAGCTAGGCCCTTCTCCTGTGCTTTGGTTTTATTCTCTTTTTGCTTCGGAGTTTCAGGGGCAAGGAGGACCTCCGTGTTAAACTTCAAGTTTGCATAGAGATCTTTACCGTGCATCTTGATGCCAAGAGCTTGGCTCAGATACTGAAGGACTTTATTCACGATCTTGATGAAAGGACTGTCTACGCGTTGGTTCTTGAACTGCTCAACAATGTTCTGGTTGCTCAGACCCCAAGAGATCAGCTCGGACACTTGAGTGTAGGAGTCACCCTCATTCTTGTTCAGAACATCCAAAAGGATCTTCATAGATGCTTGTTGGTTCTCTGGCATAGTGCCAGTCTTCATCTTGCGTACATACTGGACCATCGACTTCAGACGAGCATAAGCCTCCACGGCATGTGCTGGCGCTTTATCAGAGCCCTGCTCTACCAGCTGTAGGATCTCGTTTACCTGCTTATGTAGCATCTCATGAAGCAACGTCTCTGGAGCCAAGTTAGAGATGAAAGCCACGTTGGCATACGGGTACATCACCCCTGCTTCGATAGGGCTATTCTCGTCCATTTTGGCCAGATCTGGGTGATACTTGGCCCGAACTTTACCAAGATCAGCTGAGTCACCAAAGTAGAAGTCAGTCTGTAGGAATGCAGGGTCCTTTTTCAGAATGTCCCGCAGCATGGTTATCTGGTTTTTATTGGCTCCGATGTCCGTAATCAAGCGTGGCAACAACTGAGCTCCTGTCACAACAGTCACATCTTTGAAGCCTTGAACGGGTTTACCCAAGGCCTGAACCAAGTTGATCATGGTCGGGGTTGGTGCCTGGATAGCAGGCTGAGCTCGAGTTTTATCTCGGGTACCTTCCAGCTTAACCATTTCCTCTTTGTAGAGGCGGTTAGCCAACTCTGCGATTGCCGGATAGTCCCTCACATTGCCGCTAGAGATACCTTCGCCTGAGGTAACGTAAGGAGCTTCTGCCACTGACATGTGATCAGAGTGCATGCCCATACGCCCAAACACAGCCTTACGGGCTTTAGAGGACATGGCCTTAGCCTCAGAGAGCTTCAGCTCCTCGAGGATGCTGGCATAGCCCTTCCAAGGCGCCTGACCCAGTTTCTTTGTTCGTTTTGTTTCTTGGGTTTTCTGGTTTGTGTAATACCCAAGGGACCTTTGAATAGCTGTCTGGGTTTTTGTAGGCAAAGCGTTGTAATCAGCCTCGCTGAAAAAGCTCAGTGTCTGGGCAAAGCTCTGGTGGATAGGTCCGTGGATGTCCCCATTCATCCAGCCGTCATGGGCGCCCTTGTTGATGCGACGGGAGCTCTCGATGACGTTCTCAAGACCCTGCTCAACACCATCGTAGATAGGCAATGTGTTCTTTACTTCAACAGAGCCATCACCGTAGATCTCCACGATCATACCACCATCACCCACACCGATTGTCATGTATGGCGAGACCTTTACCCCTGCGTCTCTAACAGTCGGGCGAGATACGTTGCCTGGGATTCTGCCACTAAAGGAGCGGGAAATCTCGCTATCGCTGTCAATTTGTTCGCCAGACGAGATATCAAAGTTAGTATCAGCCCCTTGATAGATAGGAGCCACTTTCATCATCTCTTGGAAGATCTGCTGAATCTCGTTCTCTGTAAGGTTCTCACTGTCTCTCAGATCAGCAGTAGCTGTGCCTGCTTTAAAGGCTGCAAATTTTGCTTCCTTCTTGGCCTTAATGGCTTTCTCAAAAGAGTATTTGAACAGCTCTGCTTGTAGGTTTGAAATCCGCTGAGTGAACTTCATCTCTGCCTGAAGGCCGCCAGTGATAACGTCGATGGAATCCGTAAGAGTTTCCGCGATGTTCTTTTCAATAGCTACCCGAAGACTCTCAATCGTTTTGCGAGACAAGGTGGCATTTTTGGCAGTGGGATTATTCCACGCACCAACCAAAGCTTCCCGCTCGAAGGTCGTTTTTCCCTTATCATCTGTGTTTTCAAAACCAGCAACAAACTGAATGTCTTTCATGATCGAGACAACGTCTTCGCTCATTCGATCTTTCTTACCTTGGGCAATGTCATTCAAAAGCGAGTGGTACCCTGACATCAACTCACCATTGATCTTGCCAGCGATACCGCCTGCGCTGGATCCATAGATGAGAACCGTAGATGGGTTCTTTACGAAGTCACGGAGGATAGTAAATACACCCCCGTTTGCATTAAAGGCAGGGACAAACGCTTGAACCAAACGATAAAGAGCTTCTTTATAAGCCCTCTCATCCACAGTGCTGGTATCAAGATCTTCCTGCATACTCTTGGCAAAGTGCTTGGAAACCATGTTGTAGATGTCTAGATACTTGCTGCTACCATCTTGGTTCTTGCCATGCAGAGAGATGAACTCGTTCAGAGTAACCTTTGCTGTTGGGTCCTTGGAGAACAAGACCCCGCCTTTAGCCACCAGCTCGAAGAACTCTTTGGTGAATTCTCCTGTGGTCATGTGCATCAGCGCGTTGATGATACCATCTGTGACACCATCAGACTCGAGAGCCAGAGCTGTCTTGAACTCCCGCGGGATGCCGTCTGGGGCCAAGGAGATAGCGTTCTCAAGCTGAGCATGAGTCACCAGAGCATGGATCATCTTGTCTGTGACCGGTTGGCCAGATCTCTTGCTGTAATCCCCCAGGTACTTCTTCAGAGAGGCTGTCTGCTTCTCTGTCATAGGTTTGCTGCCGTTATTGACCCAGTTTGTGAGTAAGCGGGCTGCTGGACCTAAACCTTTTTTATCTTCCAGAATCTTTTTTGTTTTTGTGATTGCCTCTTCATGGCTCGTCTTCGCCGGATTAACTCCGATCGACTGAGCGATCGCCAACCACAGAAACTTCTCGTGATCTGGATTGCTCATATTCAGCTTGGAGTTTGTAGAGGCAATCATCTCCCGCATGAACTTGTCACCTTGTTGGGTAACAAGACCGACTTGCATAAGGCGCCCTACTTTCGTCATAGCCCATTTGAAGAAGTGGGGAATGTCTTCAAACTTTTTACCCTCCACTTCGGCCATTTGAATAGCATCTTCAATGTAGGCATATGTCCCATCTATAGCAGAGGTGATGGACTTATTCTTACCCTCGATGCTGACCTTATGGACGCTACCAAACTCGCCTGTGGACGTGTCGATGTAGCCCATAAGATCTCTGTAGTTGGTTTTACCCAATGCTTCTACAAAGCCGAACATCGGCATGTTCACAAAGCTTGCCGTGTTTTCCAGGTTTTTGATTACCCCCTGCACACGTTCAGACAGATCAGCAGTTTTGCTTCTCTGTTGGGTCTTATCTACGTTTTTAGGAGGAGCACCTACATACCGAACTTTCTCAGAGCTCGATGTGAAAGTCTGACTAAACACATCCGTCATGCTCTTGAGGTTAGCAAAGACACCTTCCTCTTTAGCCAGAGGGTGATCTTTATTCAGCTGAACTGTCAGGTACTTTTTGGTGATGGAGAGCTCTTTTTCATTGTATTCAGGCTTTTCTCGGCTAAGGGGATGAGTTTTTTTGTAGGCAACAATGTCCTCATCACTCTTCGGTTCGATGATTACTTCAGTGAAGCGCATGTCCAGGATCTTGTTGTTATCCTTAATCAAGTCTCCGTTCTGGTCACGAGAAGTCATCATATCCAGAGCACTTGAAGCAAGGGCTTTGAACAGACCTTGGGTCAAGTCCGTAGTCACGTTACCGTCTTTAGACACCCCAAGAAGGTTCATTGTTGATCGAGAGATCTCGTCTAGGGCTCGGCTAGTGTCCGTGCCTCCTTGAACAGCTTCCCGCATCTGTCTGGTGACATACCCATCCTTGTTACCCTTGTAGAAAATCTTGGAGATGTCTTCGTCTTTCATGAAGGATTTGCCGCGGGCATTATCCTTAGCCAACCACTCCATCGTGGCCATGAACACAGCTTGTATAGCGCCTTCATTCATGACGAGTTTACCAGCTGCATCCCCTTGGTTCTCAAGCAGGTTGAGTGGCAAAGTCTCCTTGCTCATGAGGATGAGTTGCTTTGCATCATAGAGCGTGGGGTCAGTGGTCTCTTCCGTTAGGATCTGTTGATACGTCTTTCCCAAAAGGTGCTTATGCTTTTTACCAGAATACGTTTTGTTCAGGACTGCACCCACAGCATCATCAAAACGCTTTTTGAATTTAGGATACACATCGACCAACAACGTACTAGCAGCAGCGTGCTCTTTCTCAGAGAGCTCTCTTGTGAGCCCGTTCTCCTCAGCCTTGAGTTGACCAACTCCTTCTAAAAAGTGATCCACTGGGTCCGTAAACTGAGCCAAGGACAGACCGGACTTCTTGGGCTTAAATCCTCTGAGGAAGTAATTCACACCCTTACCAGTTTGAACCAAGGTATCTTTGATCGCGTTGAACCAAGGCTCTGAGCCCTTACCTTCAACCACTGGAGCAGCAGTAACAACTTCTGGGGCCGAAATCAGACCAGCACGAACCAGTTCAGATTGAAGATGGGCATACACTTCAGGAGATTTATCTTGAAGATTTGCTAGACCAGTACCCACACCATCTTCAGGAAAGATTACATTTTTTCCTGACTTACGGGCAACCATGATCTTATTGATTGCCGTGGTGATTGCAGCTTTTTCCTCTGCAACGTCTTGACCAAAGAATGCGTCGTCATTCATTGACGGTAGTCGCTTCGTGGGGATACCTATAGCATTTGGTTCATCACGAATTACAGCCTGCCCTCGCTTACCTTTCCCAATTAAGTTGTCTCCAAAGACAAAGATCGTATCGGGATTTGCACGAGCGTCCTCTACCGTGATAATTTTCTGAGTCTTTACTTTACCTTCAACCACTGAAGCCGCAGCAGCCGCAGCATCCGCCTTAGCCTTAGCATCCGCCGCAGCTTTTGTCGCAGCAGCTTCCTCGGCCGCTTTAGCCTCTGCTTCTGCTTTGATCTTGGCTTCAGCAGCCTTTGCGTCTGCTTTGGATTTCTCTTCCGCACCGGTTACGCCAGGAGCGTTTGGATCAATTTTACCTATGTTTGCCAATTTGTTGCGATAACCCGCATCATCCAAATTCTTGGTAAATGCGGCAACCTCGATGTCTTTATTGAACTCGGGGTCATTCACAAAAGCTGGGTTTTGGCGCATGATGTTGTATGCGTTTGCCACAGCCACAGCGTCATACCGTACCTCGTAGGCATTGATCACAGAGGAAGAAATATCTGTGTTTGCGTAGACACCTTCTGTGTCTTTAAAGGGACCTTTTTCGTTGCGGCTCATGAAAGCCACTTTGTTCTTAGGGGCTTCGCCTTCTTTTGTCTTGATATACGAAGACTTGTCCAAAGCTTCCGTTTTGTTACGCATAACCGTCGCAAAATCTCGCATATTAGCCAATGCCACATAAGCAGCGTCTCGGTCACCAGACAAGTTTGCCTTGGCAAAATCCATCTCGTTTTCAGCTACAGATGGAAGTCCGTTGAATGGGTTTTGGGTGAACAAGATGTTCTCACGCACAGAAGATGCGTTGCGTGTATTAGCGGGATCGCCAGAAGCCTTTAGGGTACCTCGAGCACCCTCAATCAATGAGGTGTTAGCTGCATGCTCTTGGACGTTATCCATGAGAGCTTTTACTCTACTCAATTCTTCTTGGAGATTGCGCCACTGAGGGCTCACATTGGATCCATCTTTCTTGATACGGGCGTTTACTTGATTAAGGGACTTCTCAACCAGAATGCCACTCACAGCTGCACTGTTAATCTGGCCTACAAAAGCAACAGTCTCTGCAACCCAAGCCACCGTATTCACATCAGCTGTACCAGACAAAACCTTCTGTACATCAGGCAGTGCTTCAAAATCTTCTTTGGTAAGTTTGGAGACTACTTCTCCCGCCTGAGCCACAAAGGGTGAGCTCAGCACAACTTGGTTCTGGGACACCAAGGCCTTGTGTTTAGCTAAAACAGATGAGTTTTCAGCAAAGGAACCAAGAGCTTCTTGCACATCTGAGGCGTTGGCACGCAAAATCTTAAAGACGCTGATGTACCCAGCCAGTGCAGCCTCTCTTTTACCTTCTTGGTCAATTTCGGAGCTATTAAACGCTGCTTCCATAGCCTGAAAATGCTCTTGCCGGTTGACACTACTTTTTGCTTTCACAGCAGCCTGTGCTTGAGAGAATTTAGAAGTAAAATTAGAGAGCAATTCAGAATCTGTGAGGACATTCGATTCAGACATACGCTCTTCAATAAGCTTACGATCTGCTTCAACCTTCTTTACGGCACCTTCAACTACCTGCCCATCAGCACCTTCCTTAGGAACTGCTGAAGTGTTCAATGCCTCTGTTAGTGCGGTATGAGCGACCCCAGCATTCACTGCTGCTTCTGTCCGTGCTGTGGGGTTGTTGGCGGCTGCTGCAATGGACTTTTCATCAGCCACTTTCACCCGCGCATCTACTGCTTTACCGACTACATCCAATGCACCTTTGGCTGTGTCTTTGGCCACACCACCGGCTAGGCCAGGAGCCTGCAAGGCTCCAGCGCCAGCCAAACCACCTAGAGCACCCTCAGCAGCTCGTGCAGCCACACCCTTATCCAGAGCGAGTTCTGGATCCACACCAGAGCCTTTGAGGCCTGCGTTAGTGGCAAACGCTGCACCACCTTCTTGAATGGCTTCTTCAGTCGTCTCAAACGCTACGTTCTTACCAACCTCACCACCACGTTTGGCAATCTGCTTACCCACGGTACTTGCACCAGCTTCGGCCGCAGTGGTTCTTGCCGTCGTAGAGAATGGATTGGCTGCAAATTTGGAGACGAGCCTACCAGCACCCAGAGCCACACCTACAGCGATCGGAGCTGTGATATTACCAGCTTGGTGAGCCAACTCATCTGTGATCTCTTCGTGAGTCAGGCCTTGATCTTCCAGAGCGTTGTAAGCGTCGTTGTCTTTGAAGTCTTCGGGAGTCATTCCCTTAATTTGGTTCAAGGTATCCGCTACAGAACTACCGCCCTCAGTTGCACCAATGATAGGGATGATGTTTCGTTCTGCTGCTTTTGCCAACAAAAGCTTACCAGCATCGGTTTTGAGTTCTGCTTTAACCGCGGTTTTGGCTGCTTGTTTGGTTAGGCCCTGACCCAAATACTTAGCCATAAGGTTACTACCCACTCGCTGAGTGGTGATGATCTTACCGGCGCCTGCAATACCCAAGATGGAGCCAATGGCATCTACCACCAGATCCCCTTGAGCGATTGGATCATCCGCATAGTTTGAGATGGCACCCGCTGCTTCACGACCATACTGACTGGCTTTGCGCTCAATCAGACCCACGATACCTTCATCGGCCGGAGCTGCATCAGCTTCCCGTTGTGTGATGATGTCGGAGTCACTTTGGTTCAAAGCCCCCTCGACTGCATGGATCTGAGAACGTGCTTGAGCCAATTCGCTCTTCTGTCCACGGAAGAACTCTGAGGCGCCTTGGGTCCAGTCTGCTACGTTTGGAGCCAAGTAAGGTACATCAAGACCTGTGATCTCGTTGAGAGGCTTGGTCAGGATTGTATCACTGGCTTGGGCTGCAAGCGTTGCTACACCCCCTACCAGGTTGGTCCCCACACCTGCGAGACCCATGGCTGTATCCCAAGCGGTATCGCCATTGGTTCTCTCGGCTGCTTTGGTATTGCTCTGAGCCAAGTAAACTTGTGCAAACTTGTGACGGTTTGCCAAAGCCTCATCACCGTATTTTGCTCTGAACTCCATCATTCCCATGTTGGGATCCAAGGAGTCTACGATGGATTGGTCATGACCGGATGTGTTCTCATTCATGAGAGACAAGGCAATACGTTGCTGTTCCTCAGGATTACCCAAATAGGCTTTCTTTTGCATAGAAGTCATACCAGTAGTGCCTAAGAAAGACTTCTTATCCAACGCAGCTATCTCCAGCTGCCGCTTCTTATCAGCTACTACGCTTTGACTGATGTCTTGTATTTGGGTCTGAGGACGAATTGGCACAGGTGCCACAGGCGTACCGGCAACCTCCGTCCCCATACTAAACCCTGGATCGTTAGCCCCGAAGGAAGCAATACGTACAGTGTTCGGAGACTGAGGATTGTTGTTCATGTCGGGACCCTTTGTGGATTTGCTTTGCTTTGGTGTGGTGTAACGAGAAACGGGAAGAACCAAGGCTCCTCCCGTCATAACATTTATTGGTCGATCACGTCCATGAAGTTATTTAAAGAGAGGGAGGTACTTGCTCTCAATGTCTGCTAGCAAACTCTTCACCTCTGGAGACACGTTTCCTTTTTGCTTCAACAAGGAATCGTAGAGAATAGACTCAATAAGATCTCGGCTTTTTACTTCATCAGCATCACTCAACAGGCCTGCTTCGATCTGGCGCATTGCTAGATCCAAGGTTTCTGAGTCTTTTGCCGACAGATCTAAAGAGGAAGAGATCATGTCACTCACGACGCTTGCAGGCTCGTTTGCAAACTGCCCTGTACCCTGTTGAGCAATCTTCTCCACAGGTAGAGCAGGTGCTGCTGCTGGATTAGCAGATACCTTGGGAGCCGCTGTTACAGTTGGGCTTTTAAGACCAAAGGCTGCAAAGTCAGCTAACGTACCTCTTTGAGTGGCATTTGGATCCTGACTAGGATCGATAAAGAACCCATTATTGATCATACTGCGGGCATCAACTTTAGCCTCCTGGTAGTTTCTCTCAGCCAAGTCAGTCGCTAGTTGTTGACCAGGGGTTTGATTTTCTCTTGGGGTAATGGCGTTACTAATAGCGTTACCGGCACCAATTACTTCATTACCAATATTCATAGCCGTACCGGCAACTATGCCCGCACCTCTGTTCAAAGCACTCCCTGAAGCATCAAGGGCATTACCCACAGTGCTACCAAAACCACCTGCAAAGTCTCTTACGGTTTGAGCACTTCTAAGACTGTCTGGGTGCTGACCCCTACCTTGGTTATAGAGAGCCAGCTGAGCATCATAAGCAGCTTGGTCAGCGGCCGCTTGGTTCGCCTGTGCTGCCAAAGCCCCATTACCATTTTTAGGGTCCCCAAACTTTTCCATTGCAGCGTTGGCTCTGGCAATCTCCGCAGCTTGTTGTGGGGTTGTGGTGATTGTGGCGCCTGCTTTTGGTTTGTCAAATCCACTGTTACTGAAGAATTCATAAGCTTGTGCCTCAATGGCAGCAACGTCGTCCGCAGTACCATTCTCACGCGCATTACCCAGCTTGAGCTCAAAATCTTTGAGCCCCGCATTGAATGCGTCGATGTTGAGCATTTCAGTGTCACGGTTTGCAGACATCTGACGCATCGCTGCAA
>Ga0213868_10004354_pt1 | contig 12950 bp, 10 predicted proteins | sample PICome_9_FD_160087 | JGI IMG/M metagenome (GOLD analysis project Ga0213868, IMG submission 160087) | Coastal seawater microbial communities near Pivers Island, North Carolina, United States - PICO127 | ecosystem: Environmental > Aquatic > Marine > Coastal | place: USA: North Carolina...
GTTAAAAGTTCTAATACTATCTATAAATCTAGATATGGCACCGATTACAAAACTAACTTTTTTGTGAGCCCAATTTTTATAGTAAGTCTTATTGCTATACTCATAATTTTTATAACCTTTAAAGACAATAAAAACAGTAAAAGAACAAAATGGTTAGACGTTTTATTGTTTTCAATTTCTGGTTTAATAGGTGTACTATTACTTTTATTATGGTTTGGTACTGATCATACCACTACTGGTTACAATTACAACTTACTCTGGGCATTTCCACTCAATTTATTTGCTCTAATTCAATTCTTTAAAAAGACACCAAAAAAATGGTTTAGAAGTTATTTAAAATACTTGATAATTATGCTCGCATTAATGGCAATGCACTGGATTATTGGTGTACAAGTATTTGCAATAGGGTTTCTGCCGCTTCTTATCGCTTTAATAATAAGATATTTATACCTAATTATATATTACAAGACTGCTTAATTATTGTCCTCGGTAATATAAAACTGTACTCAAAGTTTTTAGAATAATATTCAAACACAGAAATGGATTGTAATGTTTTATGTAATACAAATCATATTGTAATTTGGTAAGACTCTCTTCTACAGAACCACCATATCGACTATTAACTTGAGCCCAACCTGTAATACCAGGTTTTACAATATGTCGGGTTTCATAAAACGGTATTGAGCGTGATAACTCTGCCACAAAAAATGGACGCTCTGGTCGTGGCCCAATAATACTCATTTGCCCTTTAAGTATATTAATAAATTGTGGGACTTCATCTAATCGAGAACGTCTTAAAAATTTTCCAAATGTGGTAACTCTGACATCATCTTTTTTGGCCCATTGGGCTTTTTGTGCTTCGGCATTAACTACCATAGTTCTGAACTTTAATATCGTAAATAACGAACTATTACGACCTATACGTTCTTGAGTATAAAAAAGTGGGCCTTTGTTACCTAGAGCATTTCCGATGAGTAAAAAAGGAATTATGGCAACCATAAACAATAATCCAAAAATTGAAAAAATTATGTCAAAGGTGCGGTGGAAAAACCTATAAAGCTGGTTTTCGTTATTCCTACTATACGGGAAATATTTGTAAAAATCTTTACCTACGTATTGAATTGGAACTTTTTTAGTCACTTCTTCGTAAACTTGGGTGTACTCTCTGATTTTAAAACCACGCTCTAACAGCAACATCAATTCATGATATAAATCTGGTGTAATATTTTCTGCGTTATTGGCTGCAACTATTATCTCAGAAATTTGTTCGTCAACTATAACATTAGATAAATGTTTAGTTCTAAACTCTTTTAGACCTTTATACTTTATTGTATCATCATTGTCTCTTTCACTATTTATAAAGCCTATAAACCTATAATTAGAATCTGCAGATGTTAAGGTGTTTACAACATTATCAATATTTGATAATTCACCAACTAGAAGAATATGTTTATAAAAACGTGGCGTGGCAATGAGCGTATTATATAATACACGCCATAAAAAAATAAACACTATTAAGGCTACATAAAAATAGACAATCTGCAACCTAGCTTCCGGCAAAAAGGGTGTTATTACAGGTGTGAGAAGATAAAATAAAACCACTGTAGATATACAAAGTACAATGTTTTTAAAGCTAACATCTAACTTACTGGCTTTTTGTAAATCATAAATTTCAAATACAGTTCCAAAAAGTGTAATATAAATAGCTAATACAACAAGAGGAACCGTATTTTCTACAGATATACTTAAATATTCAAAATCTGTATAAATAGAGAGAATGTAAATTCCCAAAAAAGCCATTAAGATATCTAAAAGACCTAAAAGGACTTTTCGCTCCGATATTTCGAAATGGATGCCATTTTTTTGTTTCATTGGTCAGATTAATAGCACTGTAAAGATAGACCTCTTAAACAAAAAACAAAACAAATCTTAAAGTGCTTTAAAAATAGTATGCCATTGATTTTTTAAAGACTGCCAATCAAAACATTCTGCATTTTTCCTAGCATTAGTGGATAAATTCACTCTTAATTTTTCATCTTTAAAAATCCTGATAATATTTTTTGCCATTACATTTGCGTCATTTTTTGGGGACAAGAGACCTTCTTCTTCATTTTTTATCAAAAAAGGAATACCGCCGACATCGGTACTTGCAATCGGAAAGCCCAATGCCATAGCTTCAATAATACTTAACGGCATATTATCATAATTGGTGGTATTCATGAAGATATTATAATCCTCAGAGATATTAACCCATTCTTCTTTTGTCAATTTACCTGCAAACTTAGTTTTGACACCTATATTTTTTGCATACTTTTTAACCTTTTCTAAGCTACCATCTGTATCTGGTCCTATCATGCAAAGTTCTGCTTCGTGACCCAATTCTTTTAAAAGTATCAAGACGTCTATAGCCATAATAGGATTATAAATTTTTGAAAACGAACGTACCCAAAGTAACCTGATTGTATTAAATGATTTAGGGTAAACTGCATAGTTTTCTAAAGAAATGCTATTAGGTATATATTCGACATTATCATATCCTTTTTTAGAAAAAGCATTTTTGAGATATATGGAAGGTGAAATATTTTTAAAACTATTATTAAAAATTGAAGCAGATAATTTTGGGTTTTTCTCTAAACGTTCTGGTAAATTTCCACCATGAAGCACAGGTAGATAAGGAATATTAAGTAATCGACACACTAAACTACAAGTGTAGGCATAATAAAAATTTTGTGTACTGTAAGTATCTATTAAAACTGCATCCGCCCATTTCGAATTCCATATGCAACTCCATAACATATCTAGTAATCGAAGAAGTTTGTTTCTTTTCGAAGAAGCATAGCACAGATTATAGCCTTCAGATTCTAGTAATACCCCCAAAACCTGTATAGATGAAATATTGGCTTTAGCCGTGTTTAAGTTGTTTCCTATGTACAGGAGGTTTTTCATATGTTACATTTAATAAAGCTAAAGCATACAATACGGCAGGCGCAGCAATACGTATTCCTGAATGATTAATAGTAGCAAACCAAAAGGCTAAAAAGGAGAAGAAAAAAATATTTCGTCGATTAACAGCACGATAACTTAAAGGTTTAAATATCAAAATAAGAAGACAAATAATTCCCAATAAACCGTGTTCAGATAACAAGCGCCCTATTTCATTATGAGATGGTAATTTTTGCCCTGTTTCTTGTATCCGCTTGTCTTTTACACGAGAGGCGCCAATACCAACAAACGGGTTTTGTAAGAAACCTTCTACTTCCTCCATAAATAAATCCAATCTACCTGTGGTTAAATCTTTTTTATCTCTTCCTAAAGCATCTTGATTGGCGTATCTTTTATCAATCAATCCACGCGTTTGATTTGAACTTACCACCCAAGTTACACCTAGTATACTGACTAATAAAAAAATAGATGCAAATAAAGGTATTAACCGTTTTATTCTTAATCTTAAAAATACCGAGCCAAAAAAAGCAGCAGTTACCAAAACAGCTGCTAAAACTCCACCGCGACTAAAAGTCACAATAGCTCTGAATGTCATTGCACCGAGTATAAAAATATTTAAACCTTTAATAAAGATATTGGGTGATTTAAGTACCAATCTAACTATTACACAAAAAATACCTAAACCCAATATGGTAGAGACTTGATTTGGGCCAAAACCACCAGACAATGCTGAATTTGATGCTGTTCCACTTAGCCGGTCTTTTATAGTAGGTGTGTATAAAAACAAATATGTAGTTGTAGAAATAATAGGTAATAATATATAAAGGATGATTTTATGTAATTGTTGGTACGTCACTTTCCTATCGTAACAAAATAAGGCAGCTAATCCTAAACAAACTGGACCGCTCAATACAAAAAGAATGTTTGTCCTAAAATTTGCACCCAAAGATAAAGTTGTAGAAGCCACCAATATGGATGGCACCAATAATATTAAGTAAATAAAATAGGCATAGCCTTTTCCTGATACACCACGATAAAACATCCCGATTAATACAAAAAGAATAACCAGATACTTAGACGCTTCATAGGCTAGTCCTCCCTTAGTCATCCGAAATAGAATTTCTATGCCCGTAAAATATGCACATCCCAAAAGCACATTAATAGTTAAATTTTTAGACGTAGACATCACTATTTTATATAAAAAATAGCCTATAATAATCAAGAAAAAAACTTTAGCAAATGGCTTGAAAACAAAAAATATCATACCCAAACCTATATGTAATAATACAAGTTGCATGTAAGAATCAGATGGTATAAATCGTCTTGCTCTCAATCTAGGCTTAAGATAGTATTTCTGTTAGTATTCTGTCTCTATAATACTTAAAAGTAAATTTTTGCACAAACGCTTGACCTGACTTTGTCAAATTCTGGTAAGTAGTTGTATCTAAATGCATTATATCTTCTAATTGAATTTTCAAACCTTCTGCTGTGATTGGTGCAACTATAAATCCATTTTTCTGATGCTTTACATATTGTGCTATTGCCGATACAGAAGATACCACTGGCACACATCCAAAATTAGAAGCTTCTGCAATAACTTTAGGAAAACCTTCTGAAGCAGTCGTTGACATTAAAAAAAAGTGGCTCTTCTTATAAATTTCAAAAACAGCTTTTCTACCTAAAAAACCATGAAACTTAAAGTTAATATCAGAATTTTTGGCTAATCTCTCAAAATCTAATTTTTCTGAACCGTCGCCTACCAAATGTACCTCTCCTATTCTACTTTTTTGTTTTAGGGTCAAACTTTTAAAGGCTTCAATAATGCGACCAACACCTTTAGGCGTTTCTAAACGTCCAACATAGCAAAAATTAATTTTATTGTCGATGCTTTTATTGACTGCTATCTTCTTACCAATCTCTAAATCTTCTTTTTTTAGACATGGATTTTCAAAAGTAAGACAATGGTTTGGTTGGTTTGGCCATCGGCCATTAATGGTGACTAAGCGAGATTGTTTTTTTAGCAAATATCTTTGAATACGATAACCCAATGGCGGTTGTTCTTGATTCCAATTACCAGCATATTTATACCAACCCTTTTTATTTGAGAATAGTGTTAAATAAGGAATTAAAAAAACACCGATTCCCGTGGGTGTTCTTAATTGGAATGCATCAGCATCTTTTAATGCTCTATTTACAATACGAATCACCTTAGGTATATAAATAATGGTTTTCAATTTACTCGAAAGTCCCTTTCCACCAAGCACTGGCAAGGCAACAAAATTAATATTACCGGCTGTATATTTATTTGTACTTGGAGGCGTGTCAGAATTGTGTAGCATCGCCAAGTGTGTTATAGTTTCAAAATGTGGAGCGAGATGATTAATTTCGTTGATGGTTGGTGCCCAACCAACTATCTTACCTTCTGTAGATTTATAATGTTCTGTATGTGATATAATAACGAGTTTCAAGAATCTATAAAATCTATATAATGTTTAATAATATGCTGCCATTGGTGCAACTCTGACCAGGATTTTGCTCCCATTTCGTATGTCGGTTTATTATCTAAAATTGTAGTTACAGCATCTAAAAACGCTTTTGAATCGTGACCATCAACAAGCAATCCTGATTTATCATTTGATACTGCATCTTCAATCCCACAACCTTTAGCGCCAATGGTTGGCAGCCCAAAATGATTAGCTTCAATCAATGCAATTCCGAAGCCTTCAACATCTCCTGTTTGTGTTGTTTGACTCAACATTACACAAATATCGGTATTTTCATAAAAGCTTTTCAATTGCTGGTGTGTAACATGACCATGAAACGTAACAGATTCTATGACATGAAGAGATTTTGCTATATCTATACATGCATCTACTTCAGTCATGAAACCTACACAATGGTAATGCAAATCTGGATACTTATTTTTTAAAGTAGGTAAATGTTTAATCACATTTGCTTGGCCTTTACGTTCAGTCACATTTCCAACCGTAAGTAGTTTTGGATGACCTTCTAACTCTACAGTGTCAGTGTCTTCATTATTTAATTTTGAAACTGAAAAACCATTAGGAATTACGGTTATATTCTTAAGTTGTAAATCTTTAACCAATGCTTTTGTAAAATTTGAAACGGCTACAACCTTATCAAATCTACTCAAAGAAGAATTAATAAACTTCTTTAGTTTTGGTTTCGTGAAATTAACTTCAGTTCCATGAATAACAGCAACAGTTTTAGCTGAAATCATAGGTTTTAAAATGGCCCCAATCCATAATGGAAATTTACCAGAACATATCAAATAATCTGCAGATTTAGAGAGTTTAAAGCACAACCACATTCGTCTTAAATACATTAGATAGCGGGACTTCCGTAATGCGACGCGATAAACACAACTCTTTAATACGTTATCAAATTTAGCTTCATTATCCTTATTATCTCGCTGGTCTGCTATCACCGAAACTTTATAGCCAGATTGTGACAATTGTTCTGCCAGATTATAAGCATGATTTCCAATACCACCCGGTAAAGGTGGAAACTCAGAAGTTAAAAGGACGATATGTTTATTTTCTCTTGGCATTACAACAGTTCAATTTTTGGTCCTTCTTTTAGTTTTTTTGAAGCTAAACGCCACGATTTTACAATTTGAATTATAATCAATGGAAATAACAACAATGCTATTATACTACTTAATATTAGCATAGGCTTATTACTCTTGAATTTGTAGGGCACGACTGAGATTGGTACAGTTCGTAAAACTGATAACAAACTTAGTTTTATACCAAAATAACGTCTGTAAAAATAAAGCACACTAGGTATTGGCCTTGGTTGAAATAAATTCTTAGTACGGAATGCATCCCAACTTCCCATATCTCTTAAACCACCTGACCCAACTTTGAGGTGTAATCGTTTGGCATATGGATTTGAGATGTTCTTATAGCCATTTAAAAGCGCTCGTAAACCAAACTCACCGTCGCCCATACGTTGCTTTTCAAACTGTCTGTCAAACAAACCAATAGTTTTAAAAATAGCCTTCTTTAGCAATACATTACCCGTATCTAATTGCTCACTAATTTTAAAATATGAATAATGATCTGGAACCTTATCTCCTATTTTAGAGATGGATACACCTGAAGAAATATCTGCTTTAAAAAAATCTAATGTTTTTAAGTGTTGGCTAATCCAATCTGTATCTACACGACTATCGTCATCAAATAATAAAACATAATCACCTTTAGATTTTATAATAGCTTTATTCCTTGCCAACCATAAGGCTTTTTCTTCTTGGTATTCTACTTGTAAATTTAGGTTGGAGTTTTTATAAAATTCTGATTGATACGATGTGGATTGGTCAATGACTATCACTTCAAAATTGGGGTAATCTTGTAGTTCTAAATCCTTAAGGACATCTTTTAGATATGCATATCGATTTAGTGTAGGAATGATTATAGAAATCAATGGTCTAGAATCTATGAGGGGACTATCATAATCCTGATAGTCATCATATTTTACTATTTTATTACCAATTTTATAACGCTTTACAGCTCGCGTTTCCATAAATCCTGATATCTCTTTTAGAGGATTCTTGAAACTTAAAATCCGAATTACAAACACGTAAAAGACCCATACTTTACTGAAGTATTTTCTTGCAAACACATAATTATCAAAGACAGATAATTTAACCGTTTCAGTAATTGAATCAGAAAAATTTACATACCCATTTTGAATAGCGCGCCATGATTGATCATAAATCATAGCTACCTCTGACATATACCTAATGTCCTTTTCGAAATTTAAATTTATATACGTATCAACTTTCGGAAATACCAAACACCCTTTTTTAGCTTTAAGACCAAAATAGTGAGTTGGTTGTAGGTATCTTAAAAAACTAAACAGCATATCTGGTATGATAATAATTAGATGTTTTAATTTTCATAAAACGCAACAAATTTTTGATGTTGTCGATTTATTGCAAAATACTCCGAAACCCTTTCTCTTGCACTGCTAATAATTATATTCTTCTTTTCAATTGGTATATTTACTACATATTCAATCTTAGTTGCTAATTCTTGAGGTTTACATTTTGGAACTACCCAGCCTGTTTCTTTATTTATAATATTTTCTGATAAGCCTTCTGCGTCAGATACAATACACAATAAACCTGCAGCTTGTGCTTCTAAAACTGAATTACAAAAACCCTCTTGTATGCTATATTGTAAGTAAACACTAGCTTTTTTAAGTTCATTCTTTATTTGTTCATGCTCTATTTTACCCATAAATGTAACATTGTCACATAAATTAAGTTGATATACTGCGAATTTTAATCGTTCAATTTCATTGCCCTCACCAATAATTGTATAGTGAAACGGAATTCCTTGATTTTTTATAATTGAAAGTGCCTCTAATGTGTAAACCAAACCTTTCTTCCAATGTAGTCTTGCTATTGTTATAAACTTATTCTCTTTTGTTGATAAAAATGATTTATTATAATTTAAGAATGAAGTACTAATTGCTGGAGTTATTTTTATAATATCTGAATCTTCTCTAAATCCGTTCTTGTAAACCAAATCTTTGATATCGTCTGAAATTACATGGATCCGATGTACCTTCTTCCAAAGCTTATTATAACAATTAGGATTTTTCAATGGATAAACACCTATATCAAAGCCTCTAAAACTGACAGCCATTTTAGTTCCAATAGCTTTTGCCACATTTTCCTTATTAAATACCATGGTACCAAAACCAAAATGTAACCAATCTAAATTTGCTCCAAGAATATGATAACTACTAATTATATTTTTTAATCGATGTAAAAATCTAATATTGTCTTTTCTATCCAATACATATAATTTTTTTGTTCTCCTGAAATAAAGTAAGAATGAAAGTACCAATATATACACACTAGTAAAAGTCACAACCACTTTATTTCCTTTCAGTTTTGGTGCAGTTTTAATTTCAAAAGAGTCAGATGTTACCTTATTTGAACTATTTGTAAAAACCACTACAGAAAACCCATGCTTTTCTAAACCTTTTATTTTAGTATTAAAAAAGGTTTCAGAATACGTCGGCACAGCAGGTAAAACGATTCCTATTCGCATAACTTTTCTTTTAGTACTGACTGATAGAAACTTTTCATTCCACTTATCATAAAGTCTTGGTTATGTTTTTCCTCTACAGTATCTCTTGCAGCTTTTGTTAAACTTATATAGTCTTCTTTAGATATTTTTTTTATTTGTTTTATCGCATCAGCTATGGCTTTTGAATTTCTTATTGGTACTAAAAACCCATTTTTAGAATTTTCAATCACTTCACTCATACCACCACATGTAGTTGAAATCACTAATGTACCTAGTGCCATAGCTTCCAAAACCACATTGGCAATTCCTTCTTCGATACTTGATAGTAAAAGTGCATCTGCATTTTTCACTAAATCTTTTACTTCAGAAAAATCAAGCTTATCTGTAAAATTTATTTTATTTCTACAATTAAGCTGAGAACGCTTATAAAGTAATTCTTCATTATTTTTAACGCCGACTATAGTATAATTAAAATCAATTTTTTCTTCATCAATTAAATTCATGGCATCAAGCGCATAAGAATAGCCTTTTTTCCAATGTGCTCTACCAATCGAAATAATATTTGTTGGGGTATTTGAGTCAAACGTCTTAGGGTTAAAATTTATTTGTTCTAAATCTAAGCCACTATAAATTGTCTTAATTTTCTCTTTAAAAGCATTATATTTTCTAGCTTCCTTTGCAATTGCATTAGATACTGCATGAAAGCCGTCTACTTTTGGAAATACATTTCTATATAGTGCTGCTAATTCTGTATTTGCAATTGGTGAATAATTTATATGTGCTCCTCTTAAACTGACTATCAATTTTATGCCAAACTCCTGAACCCATATCCAATCTGCTATACTTTTAGCCCATTGTAAATGAAATATATCTGGCCTATGATACAAAACCGGATAATATTTTACTTTGAGTAACATAGAATTTAAGGATTGAGTTTCTATAAATACATCTAGTTTCTTTTTATCATGGGATTTAAAAAGCCTTAACAGCACACTGTATTTAAAAAGTATAAAAAGTTTACCGAGCTTATTAGAATACGTAGAATAAAATATATTATTTGATGATTTAATTTTTTCTTTTTGTAAACCAAATCTATAAATATACAATCCACTACTAGCTAAACCTATAACCAATCTTTCAATAAAAGTTGTACTTGGAACTTGTCCAGAATAAATTGCTATTTTAATTGGTTTACTCAATTGTATAGTTATAAGTTTTATGAGAGCATTGTTTGGTAAAAATTTACATGTAATTCTACAGAATTTTCTAATGCATATTTTCTTTCGGCTCGAGACCTCATATCTTTTTTTAATTGACAATACTCTTCAGTCTTCATATTATTTATTTTTAACAAACATTTCTTAAGACTCTCAACATTATTAGGTTCAAAAATACATTTCGGAAATGGTTCTAAAACATCTTTAACACCACTTACATTAGACCCTATTACAATTATACCTGAAGCCATTGCTTCGATTGGAGCAACTGGTAATCCTTCTCCTAATTTTAACGTAGGAATAACAAAAACATCTGCAACAGAAAGATACGGTCTTACATCGGATTTCTTCCCTAAAAATTGAATTGATGAAAGATTTTTAGCCATATTTTTAAGTGACATCGCATAGTCACTATTATCATTTCCTATGATTAATAATTTAAATTCTGGATTATTAATTTCCTTAAGCGTATTTATTAACACCTCTATTCCTTTAACTGGAGTTAAATTAGCAACTGAAACAATGACAAAATCATTTTCTCTAATATTGAGTGCATTCAAAAGTGATTGGTTAACCTCTTTCTGAGGTTTATAAAAATCTATATCAACACCAAAAGGAATCTCAACAACTTTCTTAATTGTCTTTTCCGAATAGAATGACTTCATATCAGAATTTACAATTATAATCTTAGTACTTAGTGCAGTTCTCCATTTCCATGCTTTATTGCCCCAACCCATAGCCTTTTTTGTGTACATCCAAGGGATACCCGCTAATCTAGCTGCCAAAGGTTCAGAAAAATCCGAGCTCCAATGCCATGAATGTATCACATCAAATTTTTCCTTTCTAAAAAAATGGATAACCTTAATTAATCTAAATGGAAAAGAAACAAAAGGCCGGTAATTAATAGCAAAAGGAAACAAATGAATTTTAACGTTTAACTTTTCGATTTCTTTAAAGAAAGCACCACGATTGTGAAAGCAACATATTTCAGGTTCAAATAACTTTCGGTCCAAATTATTTACCAAATCAAAAACCACTTTACCGCTTCCAGCTGTATCAAAATTTGGTATAGTGTATAATATTCTGATTTTTTTTTGAGCCATTACATCAGTTTCTCAGCTTAATTAATTGATTTGGGGACTAAAGTAACAAAGACTGGCTAAATAGAAAATTTAAAGTAAAAATAGAATGACTTAAATACTAAGTCATTCTATTTTGAGTAGATTACTTTTTTAAAATAATCGCATATCCAAAAGGAAATTGATTACGTGTTGCTTTAGATATTCTTTGTCCAATTTTCATTCTAATAAATAATGATGCTACTTTTTGGATAACAGCCGCTATTAACTTTCCTATCCTTGGAACCATTATACTTGTTTTAGCTAATATATCGGCTATTATTTCAGGTACTCCACCAAGAGTCTCAAATTCAATAAACTCAAAACCAGACTCGTTAGCCATTTCTTGTAAAGCATATTTAGTATATCTATAATAATCATGTGGCTCTTCATGTAACCAATAGAAAAAAGGTACATTTAAAATTAATATACCATCATTAGACATTATACGATACATTTCGCTCCATAGTAATTTAGGTTCTTTAATATGTTCTAGCACATCCGAGAGGATAATTGTGTTGTACATGCCATCTTTAAGAGGTAGAATAGTGTTTAAATCGCAATACATATCTAAAAATATATTTTTATGATATGAATTATCCCAATCAATACAAGTTACTTCATTAACATAGGGCTTATATGCATTATAAAATGGTACTTTTCCACAACCTAAGTCTAGCAAATGACCTTTGGCATATTCTTTTAGCTTTCTATCATAAAAATTTGCAACTAGATCAGCCCCAAGTCTTTACGAAATACTGACTTCTTTCTTATTTCTTGAAGCTATCAGCTCTCCTTTTTTATTATATACACACTTACTTTCTTTCCATTTATCTCGATTTTTCATATTCTGTAAATTAAACTCTAAAATTATTATCTATACAGTTTTGCAAATGATTTTCGGAAATGGGCTTGTACTAATAATACAGATTATTATTTATAGTTTTTTAGGTAATCTATATTCTATTAAATGACTTCTGGCAAACGATAGATTTATTGAATAAGGTATTTTTTTCTCAAGACGAAAAGCAAATCTTCTAAATTTTCTATTGTATTTTTTTGGAAGAATTCTATGGAATCGCTCAATAGAACCTATCGGAACTATTTTAGTTTCGCAAAAGTATGCTTCCCCAATCTTTTCATAATGCTCCGATGAATTATCTCTATCTGGATGCGGGTCGCTTATTTTCCATTTTTCAAATTTTTTACTTTGAAGTTTTGATGGGCGACCAGGTACAGGAGTTAACCAGCGTAATAAATCTAAAAATTTATTATTAACAGCTGGTTCAAAATATCTTACCATACCATCTGGCTTCAGAATTGAAACAATTTTTTTTGTGAATTCAATTTCTTGTTCATGTGTTAAATGATGAACAAATGCTTTACCTATTACAATATCATAAAAATTATTAGTGATTTCTGATTTTAAGAAATCTCCTTCAATAAATTTAATTTCAAACTCAAATTTGTGATTTTCATTAAGCTTTTTTATGATGTCGCCAGATTTTTGAGATATATCGTTTGCATAAATTTCAGCTCCAAAAGCGGCCAAAACCGCCGCATTTGTACAATCCCCACATCCTAATTCTAAAACTTTCTTACCT
>Ga0213868_10004359_pt1 | contig 12939 bp, 13 predicted proteins | sample PICome_9_FD_160087 | JGI IMG/M metagenome (GOLD analysis project Ga0213868, IMG submission 160087) | Coastal seawater microbial communities near Pivers Island, North Carolina, United States - PICO127 | ecosystem: Environmental > Aquatic > Marine > Coastal | place: USA: North Carolina...
TTGCAGCGTGTACAAAAGGCAGCTTGGGTATTGCAAAAGCGGTTTCTAAACGATGCCGAACCGGCCACCTGACATGCCATCCAAACGGGCAAACAGCACCGGGCTTTTCATCAGCTTTGAAGGCATTGACGGCTCTGGTAAAAGCACCCAAGCCAGTATGCTGGCCGATGCATTGCGCGCCCTTGGCCACAGTGTCTTACTCACGCGAGAACCCGGCGGCAGCCCCGGCGCCGAGGATATTCGCCGCCTTGTGCTGGAAGGTGACCCCGATCGCTGGTCGCCCGAAACGGAAATTTTGCTGTTTACCGCCGCCCGCCGTGATCATTTGGAAAAGACCATTCTCCCGGCCCTTGCGCGCGGTGATGTGGTGATCACCGATCGTTTCGCCGACAGCACCCGCATGTACCAAGGCATCCGCCGGGGCGCAGGCGCCGATTTGCGCGCGCTGGTCGATGACTTGCACGCCCGAATTATTGGCGTGGAACCTGACTTGACCATCCTTATTGATATTGACGCAGACACCGGCCATTCCCGCGCTGTTGCCCGTGCAGGACTTGAACAACGGTTCGAAGATATGGGCACTGCCCTGCAAGCCAGGATGCGCGAGGGGTTTCTTGCCCTTGCTCATACCCACCCCCGCTTTGCCATCATCGACGGCGCGCGCGACCCTGCAACCGTTGCCGCCGATGTGCTGGCAACAGCCTTGGCCAAATTGGCATGAGCCGCGCGCCCAAGACTGCGGTAGAGGATCGCCCTCAACCCGATCAGGTCACCGGCGCGCCCCACCCGCGCGAAACGCCAACCCTGATTGGCCATCACACTGCAGAACAAACCTTCCTGAACGCCTACCGCGCAGGCAAACTGCACCACGGTTGGATGATCACCGGCCCTCTTGGCCTTGGCAAGGCGACGCTGGCGTGGAAAATCGCACGGTTTCTGCTGGCCACGCCAGATGATGACGGCGGCATGTTTGCAGCCCCGCTCCCCGAAACGCTGGATATCTCGGCCGATCACCCCATCGCGCACCGCTTGATTGCACTATCTGAACCGCGGCTGTTCTTGTTGCGCCGGGCGTGGGATGACGCCGCCCGCAAACTGAAATCGGTGATCACGGTCGATGAAGTGCGCAAGATGAAGAACTACTTTTCCCTGTCCGCCGCCGATGGGGGCCGCCGCGTGGCGATCATCGACGCGGTGGATGAGATGAACCCCCAAGCCGCCAATGCGTTGCTGAAGCTGCTTGAAGAACCGCCGCCGAACGTCACGCTGCTGTTGATCAGCCACCAGCCATTTCGCCTGTTGCCCACAATCCGCTCACGCTGTCGCGAATTGCGACTGTCGGCTCTGGAGGCAGAGGATATGGCCACGGCCCTTGCCCTAACGGGCGATGCCCCCGACGACCCTGTGCCGCTTGCCGAGCTTTCTGGCGGGTCAGTGGGTGAAGCAATACGCATCATGAACCTTGACGGGATGAAGCTTTACGCAGGGCTAATTTCCTTGTTCGCCACCCTGCCCCGGCTTGACCGCAGCCGTGCACTGGCGTTGGCCGAACTGGGCGCAGGCCGGGGTAATGAGGAAAAGTTTGACCTGATCCTCGCGTTGATAGACCTGTTTTTGGCCCGCCTTGCCCGCGCAGGCACGCTTGGCCATTGCCCGCCTGAGGCGGCAAAAGGAGAGGCTGAACTTATCGCCCGCCTGTCGCCCCACCCTATCGCCGCCCGCCATTGGGCCGATCTGGCCCAAGGTTTGGCGGCCCGTGCGCGCCGTGGCCGGGCTGTAAACCTTGACCCTGCCGCCCTTCTCATGGATATGGTTCTAAAGATAGACGAGACGGCGGGAATGCTCGCCCAAAGGTGAGCCAATGACCACGCCCCCAACCACCGCAGCCCCACAAATCGTAGACAGCCACTGTCACCTCGATTTTCCCGATTTTGAAGGTGAATTGCCTGATATCATCGCCCGCGCCCGTGCGGCTGGTGTGACCCGCATGGTCACTATCTGCACCAAGCTGAAAAATGAGCCTGCCGTGCGCGCGATTGCCGAGGCGAACCCGTCAGTGTTCTATGCCGCAGGCACCCACCCGATGAGTGTGGCGTCAGAGCCTATGGCAAGCGTTGACCAGTTGATCGCCATATCACAGCACCCAAAATTTGTGGGCATTGGTGAAAGCGGCCTTGATTATCACTATACCGCCGAAAGTGCGGCAGCTCAGCGTGACAGCCTGCGTGTCCATATCACGGCGGCGCGGGAAACCAAGCTGCCGCTGATCATCCACGCCCGTGATGCCGACGCGGATATGGCCGATATTTTGGCCGACGAATATCGCAAAGGCGAATATACTTGCGTGATGCACTGCTTTTCCTCCAGCGCTGAACTGGGCCGCGCAGCTCTCGACCTCGGGTTCTATCTGTCGATGTCGGGCATTGCCGCCTTTCCCAAATCGGGAGATCTGCGCGCGATCTTTGCCAAAGCACCGCTAGATCGGATATTGCTGGAAACCGACAGCCCCTACCTTGCCCCCCCGCCCTATCGCGGGCGGCGCAATGAACCAGCCTATACCGCCCATACGGCCGCTGTTGGGGCCGAGGTGTTTGGCCTGTCCCTGCCCGAATTCGCCGCCGCCACAACCGCCAATTTCGATCGATTATTCTGGAAAGCCACATGACCGCAAAACTGCGCTTTATCATTCTAGGCTGCGGCTCTTCGGGCGGGGTGCCGCGAATTGGCGGGCATTGGGGCGATTGTGACCCCCAAAACCCCAAGAACCGCCGCCGCCGCTGTTCAATGCTGGTCGAACGGGTGACCGATGCAGGCGTCACCCGCGTTTTGATCGACACCTCACCTGATATGCGCGAGCAACTTCTGGATGCCGAAGTGGGCTGGCTGGACGGGGTAGTGTTCACCCATTCCCATGCGGACCACACCCACGGCATTGATGATTTACGCCAGATTGTTTTCAACATGCGCGGTCGGTTGCCGGTTTGGGCCGATGTACCGACGCAAACGGCACTGCGCGACCGGTTCGCCTATGCGTTTGAGCAGCTTCCCGGTTCATCTTACCCGCCGATCCTTGATCTGCATTTGCTGGACGGGCCAGTGACCGTTTCGGGCAAGGGTGGGAATTTGACACTGCGTCCGTTCTTGGTCGATCACGGCGCTATGGATGCGCTTGGGTTTCGGATCGGGGGCTTGGCTTATTTGCCCGATGCGGTGGCTATTCCTGAAGCAGGCTGGGGCATGCTGGACGGGCTGGAGGTTTGGGTGGTCGATGCCTTGCGCCGCATGCCGCACCCAACCCATGCCCATTTGGCCCTCACTTTGGACTGGATTGAGCGGGCTGCGCCAAAACAGGCGGTTCTGACGAATATGCATATAGACCTTGATTATGAAACCGTGCTGGCCGAGACGCCCGCCCATGTCAGCCCGGCCTTTGACGGCATGGTCATCGAAATCGACGCGCCCGCATGAACGCGCTGCTGGATGTCATCTTACCGGTCTTTCTGATCCTAGGCGCAGGCTATGTTGCGGCGTGGCGCAAGATTGTGGACGCAGCGGCGATTGATGGGGTGATGAAGTTCGCGCAGAACTTTGCTGTGCCTGCCCTGTTGTTTCGGTCGATGAGCAAGCTTGATCTGGCGCAGAGCTTTGATCTAGGCCTTTTGCTGAGCTTCTATGTCGGCGCCTTGACTGCCGGTGCCTTGGGGTATTTCGGCGCGCGTTACTTTTTCGCCCGTCCGCCGGCGGATGCGCTGGCGATTGCTTTTGTGGCCACCTTTTCCAACACGCTGCTGCTGGGGCTTCCCATCACGGAACGGGCCTATGGGGCAGAGGCTTTGGCGGGGAACTACGCGATCATCGCTATTCACTCGCCGCTTTTATATGCCATCGGGATCAGCCTGATGGAAATTATCCGCAGCAAAGGCCAAGGCTTGGCCAAGCTGGCGCTAACGCGGCGTGTCGTGAAATCAATCCTGAGCCAACCTATGGTGATTGGGATATTGGCGGGGTTTGCGGTTAATCTGTCAGGATTGCCTTTGCCGGGGGTGGTGGCCTCGGCTGTGGATATGATGGTCCGGGCGGCGATCCCTGCTGCTTTGTTTGGTCTGGGCGGGGTTTTGCTGCGCTACCGGCCCGAAGGCGATATGAAGACCATCGCGTTTGTGAGCCTGCTGACCTTGATTATCCATCCGATGATCACCTTTGGATTGGGGCATTTTTTCAAGCTGGATGTGGATCAGATGAGGTCAGCGGTGGTGACAGCCGCGATGGCGCCAGGGGTGAATGCCTTTTTGTTTGCCAATATGTATGGAGTGGCAAAAAGGGTCGCGGCCTCGACCGTTTTGTTGACCACCGCGGGGACGATTGTGACGGCTTGGGCCTGGTTGCATATTCTGCCTTGAAGATCCCCGCGACCCAAAATGTTCGCATGCGGACATTCTGGGTTTCGCTTTTAGAACAGAAGCTTGCCGATTTGCATTAACCCTATAGTAAGGTTTAAACGCAGCTAAGAGGCGGTTCCCGGTGCTGACAGCGGAGCCTCCGGCGGAGGTATTTTTGCCAAGATGAGGTGCCGAAGGACGGATGGGAGGGGCAGGAATGGCAAACGCCGCCCCAGTACTGGAGGCGGCGCTGCTGCGGTTTTATTGTCTAAGGGCAGGCCTTAGGACGGTGTTACACCGCGCAAACGCTCTGACCGGCGGCGCAGGAGCTCGACCACGGTTAGCAGGCAGATCGAGAAGATTACGAGGATCGTAGCCACGGCCAAGATCGACGGGCTGATCTGTTCGCGGATACCATTCCACATTTGGCGCGGAATGGTTTGTTGTTCGTGGCTGCCGACGAACAGAACCACCACCACCTCGTCAAACGAAGTGACGAAGGCGAACAAAGCGCCCGACACAACGCCCGGAGTGATGAGCGGCAATTGCACCTTGAAGAAGGTGGTCACTGGCCCTGCGCCCATGTTTTGGGCCGCGCGGATAAGCGAGCGGTCAAACCCCATCATCGTTGCTGTCACGGTGATGATAACAAAGGGAATCCCCAAGGTCGCGTGGGCCATCACCAAGCCGAAATAGGTGCCGGACAGGCCGATGTCGGAGTAAAAGAAGAACAGACCCGTTGCGGTGATGATGATCGGCACAATCATTGGGGAAATCAGGATCGCCATGATCAGCTTGCGGAATGGCATTTCAGGACGCGACAGACCCATGGCCGCGATGGTGCCGAGCACAGTGGCCACGATAGTTGAGAAGAAGCCAACGATGATCGAGTTTTTCGCAGCCTGTACCCATTTGGCATTGGCCCAGACATCTGCCCACCAGCTGCTATCGCGCACCGCATCGGGGGCCGACATGCCAAAGGTCAGCAGGTTGTCATACCAGCGCACCGAATAGCCCGCAGGATCGAGGCGCAGCATTTCGGGCGTAAAGGTGAAATACGGCTCATAGTTGAACGAGAGTGGCATGATGATGATGATCGGCGCGATCAGGAAGATAAAGATCAAAGCGCAGATCACCCGATAGGAATAATACCAGATGCGTTCCAGTGGGTCAGCGTAAATGGGAAGTGCCATGTGTCGATTACCCCAACTTCATGTTGTCAATGCCGATGATACGGTCGTAAGCCCAATAGAGGATGAGCACAGCGGCCAAGAGCATGGCAGCCAGTGCTGCGGCCAGTGACCAGTTCAGCGATTTTTGCATATGGAAGGCGATTTGGTTCGAGATCAGCGTGCCATCGGCACCCCCAACCAAGGCCGGTGTGATGTAGTAGCCAACCGCGAGGATGAAGCACAGGATGCCCCCTGCCCCGATGCCCGACACGGTTTGTGGCAGGTAGATGCGGCGGAACGTGGTCCAGCTTGTCGCCCCCAAGCTGCGCGCGGCGCGGGCATAGGCGGGCGGAATGGTTTTCATCACCGAGTAGAGCGGCAAGATCATGAATGGCAGCAAGATATGCGTCATCGCGATGATCGTGCCGGTTTGGTTATACATCATTGCAAGTCGGCCATCATCGCCAACAATGCCCAACGCGACCAGCACATCATTGATAACCCCTTGGGATTGCAGCAAAACCATCCAGCTTGTGGTCCGAACCAAAAGTGAGGTCCAGAACGGCAACAGCACAAGGATCATCAAAAGGCTTGCGTGGCGCAGTGGCAAAACGGCCAGCAAATGCGCGATGGGAAAGCCCAAGATCAAGCAAAGCCCGGTGATTACAACCGACATCACAAAGGTTCGGATGAACAATTTGACATAGATCTGGACGTTTTCTGGGGCGGCTTCAAAGTTGCCATCCGCACCGATTTGCCGATCAAGCGCGGCTTGGTAAAAGTTCAGCGTGGCGGCGGCCGAGGCCGAGCGCATCGCAGCCCAAAGGTCTGGCCGCGCCCATTGCGGATCAAGCGCCAGAATCGCCTCTTTGAATGGCGCTTCCAGCTTATCGGCCTTGCGGGCGGCTGAAGTGAACAGCGAACGTGTGCCCGGCAATTCATAGTTGATGCGTGTGCCGACATTACCGGCGCTGCGTTCTTTGGAGGCTGTCGCAAGGTCGGCTGCAAGTGCTGCATAGGCGGCTTCATCCGGGGCAGCCTTGCCATTGGCATCAAACCATTTGCCCAGTTCGACCATATTGGCCGAGAATTTATCATCGGTGAAAGAGCGCGAAAGCATTTGCCCGATCGGCACGGCAAAGGTCAGCAGAATAAAGATCAAAAGCGGCAGGACCAGAATGAAGGCGCGGATACGGGCACGGCGCGAGGCATTCGCCAAGGCGGCCTTTAGGGGCGTACCATCAACGGTGCGGAGCACGTCATTTTCAGCGGGCATATCGGAAGAGGCCATAGCGGTGTGGTCCTGTCGGTTGGGTAGTGTTCGGCCCATCTTTACGGGGCGTTTGGGGTAAAGGGGCGCGAAAAACGCGCCCCTTCAGGTGGTGGCTATTAGTTCAGCAACCAAGAGTTGAAACGCTCATTCAACTGGGTGTCGCGGTCAGCCCAGAATTCAAAGTCGGATGCCAAAGCGTTGGTCAAGTTGGCAGCATCGGTTGGCATGTATGGTGCCATTTCGGTTTTGCCATCTTCGTACAGGCCAACAAGTGGGCCGGAAGATTTACGCGCTGGACCGTAAGCGATGTATTTCGCCTGATCAGCCAAACGCTGAGTGCCGGTTGCGTATGCGATGAACTGCATTGCTGTATCCTTGTTCTTTGCGCCTTTTGGCACTGCAAGAACGTCATACTCATAAACCTGACCATCCCAAACGGATTCGAATGGCTTGCCTTCGGCTACAGCCGCCGCAAAGATACGGCCGTTATAGGCGGTCGACATGGCAACTTCGCCATCAGCCAACAGCTGTGGAGGCTGCGCGCCAGCTTCCCACCAAACGGTGTCAGCCTTGATTTTGTCGAGCATTGCGAACGCGCGGTCAACACCTTCGTCTGTTGCCAGAATGGTGTAAACTTCGGCAGCAGGAACGCCGTCGCCCATCAGAGCCATTTCCAAGTTCGCCTTGGCACCTTTACGCATGCCGCGCTTGCCTGGGAAAGCTTCAATGTTGAAGAAGTCGGCCATAGTCTTTGGGCCACCGTTCGGGAACTTGGTGGTGTCATAGGCATACATGGTCGAGAACACGATGGTTGCAGCCGCACAATCGGTCACAGCACCGGGCAGGAAGTCGTCCATAGCGGGCGTACCGTCAGCACCATCAGGAAATATGGATGGGTCGATGGGCTCTAGCAGGCCTTCGTCGCACAAGCGGATCGCATCGGCATATTCGACGTCGACAACGTCAACGGTGACGTTGTTCGCCTCAACCATAGCTTTCACTGGGGTTGCAGGGTTGTCTGCGTCAACCATAGTGGTTTTGATGCCGGTTTCGGCGGTGAAAGGCTTCAGGTACGCTTCGGTCTGGCTTTTGCCATAAGCGCCGCCCCAAGACATCAGCACAACTTCTTGAGCGGATGCTGCAAAGGCAAAACCGCTAAGCGCTGTGGAGAGGATGAGTAGTTTTTTCATAAAGTATTCTCCTTGTTGAGTTTTTTTGTTTTTGACCGCGTGAGGGTTTGGCATGAGGCCTTGGCCCGACGCGGTCAAAACGGTTTAAGGTTGGAGGGCGCGTGCGTCGTCTGGCGACCACCCGATCTTAATCTTTTCGCCGGGGCGCAGCATTTTCTGGCCCTGCGTGTTGCGCGACTTGATGACGAAATCATCATGGCCCGCAACCCGAAGCCGTGTTCGGAACAGATCACCCATATAGATGAATTCCAGCACTTCGGCCTCAATCGTTTGTGCCCCTTCGGGCATCATCTCTGGCTTAAACTCAACCCGCTCTGGGCGGATCGACACAAGGGCTTTTTGGCCCTTTGCGGTCACATTCACGGCGGTGGCCACGATGGCCTCACCGCTGTCGAGGCGGATCTTGGCAAGTTTGCCATCAATCGCCTCAACAGTGCCGTCAAGCTTGTTATTCTCACCGATAAACTGCGCGACAAAGGCATTGTCGGGGCGTTCATACAGCTCATCCGGCGGGGCGAGTTGCTGGATTTTGCCATCGTTAAACACGGCAACCCGGTCCGACATCGTCAATGCTTCGCCTTGGTCATGGGTCACATAAACAACGGTGATACCAAGCGAATCGTGCAAATGCTTGATTTCAAACTGCATATGTTCGCGCAGCTGTTTATCAAGCGCGCCAAGCGGTTCGTCCATCAGCACAAGGCTGGGGTCGAACACCAAAGCGCGGGCAAGTGCGATACGCTGTTGCTGACCACCTGAAAGCTGGGCGGGGCGACGGTTGATAAAGTCATACATCTGCACCATGTCCAGCGCGCGTTTGACCTTGGTTTCGCGTTCATCCTTGCCCATGCCGCGCACTTCAAGCGGGAAAGCTAGGTTTTCGCCAACAGTCATGTGCGGGAACAAAGCATAGTTTTGGAACACCATGCCAATGCCACGCTTGTGCGGTGGCACCGAGTTGATCGGGCGACCATCCAGACGAATATCGCCGCTGGTCGCAGTTTCAAAACCCGCGAGCATCATGAGGCAGGTTGTTTTGCCCGACCCCGATGGCCCAAGCATCGTCAAAAATTCGCCCTTGCCAATCGACAGGTTCAAATCTTTTACAACTAGCGTTTCTCCATCATAGCTTTTTTGCACATGATCGAAGACGACGAAACCGTCGTTCTGGGGTTGATTAACCACCCTTATCTCCCTGGTCGTTCCGGCAGGTGACCTGCGCTCTGATTGAATGCGAATTAAGCGAAATGTCAGGCATATTGCAACAGGCTGGACTTGTCAGAAAGTAAATAGCGTAAAATGCAGGAACATTAGGCGTATGCGAGGCAATTTACAGGCGTTTCGACTTGTATGGTGCGTTTTTTTAACAATCTGGCGGCGAATGACCTAAGAAAAACCGATAAAAAAACCGGCAACTGATTCTGATTGGCCGGTGAAACTGTGGAAATTCCACTTCAGACGGCACCTCAAGCCGCAGGATTTGTGACGTAAAGCGCTTGGACAAACACGGGATAAGGGTGGTGCGGGCGGTGGGACTCGAACCCACACGGGCACAAGGCCCCTCAGATTTTAAGTCTGGTCTGTCTACCATTCCAGCACGCCCGCACAAAGCGCTATGGGGCCGCATCGGTCGGCCCTCCCTTCTCACTAACGGCATCGCGCGCTGTGAACAATATGCTTTGCTTTGCCCAAGCCTATGATTTTGCGCCCGGGGCCGTTTGAGAGTTCAAGCGCGCGCGGCACTTGGCCACACAAACGGTGGGCGCGGGCGCTTTTTAGGCCGCCTCTGCTGCACCGCGGCAATTGACTTCACCCGCGGTCCCAGCCACACCTTATGCATCATAGTGCGGGGGATACTTGCGTGAAGAAGATATATAAGGATGCACAGACGGCGCTGGACGGAGTGCTGTTTGATGGCATGATGATTGCGGCAGGCGGGTTTGGTCTGTGCGGGATTCCGGAATTGCTGATCGCGGCCATTCGCGATGCGGGCACCAAAAACCTGACGGTTGCGTCCAACAACGCGGGGGTTGACGGGTTTGGCCTTGGCGTTTTGCTTGAAACCCGGCAGGTGAAAAAGATGATCTCATCCTATGTGGGCGAGAATGCTGAATTTATGCGCCAGTACCTTTCGGGTGAATTGGAGCTGGAGTTCAACCCGCAAGGCACTTTGGCCGAGCGGATGCGGGCTGGTGGCGCGGGTATTCCCGGCTTTTACACCAAGACCGGCGTGGGCACGGTGATTGCCGAGGGTAAGCCCGTGATGAATTTCGACGGGCAAGAATATATCATGGAGCGCGGCATCGTCGCTGATCTGGCGATTGTAAAGGCGTGGAAGGCCGATCCGTCGGGCAACCTCGTGTTCCGTAAAACCGCGCGCAACTTCAACCCGCCTGCCGCGACCTGTGGCAAAATTTGTGTGGCCGAGGTCGAAGAAATTGTGCCGCTGGGATCGCTAGACCCGGACATGATCCACCTGCCCGGCATCTATGTGCACCGCCTGATCCAGGGCGACCACGAAAAGCGCATTGAACAGCGCACCGTCAGAAAGGCTTGAACCATGGCTTGGGACCGGAACCAAATGGCGGCGCGCGCCGCTCAAGAACTGCAAGACGGCTGGTATGTGAACCTTGGCATCGGGATTCCGACCTTGGTGTCGAACTATATCCCCGAGGGGATAGAGGTGACGCTGCAATCGGAAAACGGCATGCTGGGCATGGGCCCCTTCCCGATTGAAGGGGCCGAAGACCCCGATCTGATCAACGCAGGCAAGCAGACGATTACCGAGTTGCCGCAAACCTCGTTTTTTGATTCGGCGCAAAGTTTTGCGATGATCCGGGGTGGCAAGATCGCGATGGCGATTTTGGGCGCGATGGAAGTGGCGGAAAACGGTGATCTGGCGAATTGGATGATCCCCGGCAAGCTGGTCAAAGGCATGGGCGGCGCGATGGATCTGGTCGCAGGCGTAGGCCGCGTTGTTGTGGTGATGGACCACACATCCAAGCATGGCGAGTCCAAGGTGCTGAAGGCCTGCACTTTGCCGCTGACGGGCAAGGCCGTGGTGGACCGGATTATCACCAATCTGGGCGTGCTGGATGTGGTCGAAGGCGGCTTGCGCATTGTCGAATGCGCAGACGGCGTGACCGAGGCTGAATTGCGCGCCGCGACCGAAGCCACGATTGTTGGATAAGGCTCGGTAAAATCCCTTTGCCCTTTGCATAGGCTTTTTCTGTTCACAAATATCCCGGGGGTCGGCCATTGTTGCGCCATTGGTTCAAGCCCAATGGACGCCGGGGCTGGCCCCCCGGCGTTCCTGCGGGGCCGATTGGATTTATGCCAACCATCCGGCGCGGTGCGGTGGCTCCCTACGTTTTCCCCCGGCTAAGCGACGGGTCGATTCTCAACCACCTGCCGAAATCACCTTGAAAACACAAGGATCGCTGACGAGTTCCGGCGGGGTCAGGCACAAGCCTTGAGCCACTTGCCACGCGGCCAGCACTTTGGGCACGTAATCGCGGGTTTCTGGATAAGGCGGGACACCGTCATTGGCGCGCACTGCCCCCTCGCCCGCATTATAGGCGGCCAGTACCATAAGCGGATCACGCTCAAACTGTTCCATCAGCCAATCCAGATAGGCCACTCCCCCTTTGATATTCTGGACAGGGTCGGTGGCATCGGTCACGCCAAACCGTTCGGCCGTGGCCGGGATCAATTGCATCAAGCCTTGCGCCCCTGCCGAGCTGACCGCCTCAGGCCGCCCAGCGCTTTCAATACCAATCACCGCGAGCACAAAGGCAGGCGAGACACTGGTGCCGATGGTGGCCTTCAAAATCTCGGTGCCGTATTTACTGGCGACCTCTTGCATATGTTGCAGGCGCGGGGCGCGCACCATGGCACCGGCGGGGCCTTGGGACAGGCTGGCCATGGCAAGCGCATAGCGACCATCCTTGGCGCCCTGCGCTGTTGGCACCTTATCCCAATACCAACCATAAGCTGCGGTAGGGCGCAGGGGGGCCAGTGGCATGTCGGCCGCGGTATCGATTGGCTCAGAAGGGGCTGAAGGTTCTGCAGGTTTGGGGGCTACGGCCAAGCGTTTGGCTTGCTCAACAGGATCAATCTGGACGGTGATGCGTGGGCCGCCCGGACTTTTGGCCACAACAACCCTACGCGCCGAAAAATCACTTTGATAAGGTGGCGTTTGCGCAAAAACAGCCTGTGCACTGGCCCAAAAGACCAAGACTGCCCCGATTCCCAAACGGGAAATCGTACCTAGATGCGCCATTTTCGGCATTTTTGTTTACTGCTCTTTTATTTTCTTTCGTTAAGCATCGCAGGAATCACCCGCTCACACCACTGTTTCGACCCTCCGATTGTGGCCAAACCGCCCAAATTGGCCGGAATGTCACAACCCACCGGCCCTGCCCTACTACCTTGGGGCGAATTGCAGCCCAATAAAACATGCGCTTTTATGGAAAATTAGCTTTTCTTGGAAAAAAATTGCTTTGCCCAAAAATGCCTCGCTCCGCCCAAAGCGCTGCCACATTCAGGGTGTTTAAGAAGGTCATACCGAATTGGTGATCGGAACGGAACAGAGGCCAGACCGAAGAGATCCAGAACGGTTTTGAAACCTGATTGAACAACTTCCTTGAAAGGGAACATGCTATGAACAAGATGATCAATAACTTCTTCGCTGACGAATCCGGTGCTGTGACTGTTGACTGGGTGGTTCTGACTGCAGCCATCGTTGGTCTGGGCCTGGTTGTGATGAACACCGTTGGCGCAGGCATCGAAGGTCTGGGTACAACCGTTGCAACCGACTTGACCACAACTGACTTCACATACGGCGGCCGTACAGAATAATAATCTGGACTATCTGACCAGTCAGCGACTTAGCTGACATTGAGGGCCGTATCCCAAGGGATGCG
>Ga0213868_10004363_pt1 | contig 12934 bp, 4 predicted proteins | sample PICome_9_FD_160087 | JGI IMG/M metagenome (GOLD analysis project Ga0213868, IMG submission 160087) | Coastal seawater microbial communities near Pivers Island, North Carolina, United States - PICO127 | ecosystem: Environmental > Aquatic > Marine > Coastal | place: USA: North Carolina | collected...
AGTGACCCAACGAGTGACCCAAAGCAGGGTGGCGAGTGCTCCGTGGCCTATTAAACTACTAACTACATCCCTCATCATTTTTCATATGTAGATAGTCTACTAACACAAACTCCGAACGCCATCGTGCAACACATCTGAATTCTATTTCACAAATTCCAGTGCTTCATTTCTATAAGAAATATGAATCCATCAAGTTCCTCCCAAATGCATTTGGATGCTGTCTTAAATGCTGCGTTAGATGAATTAGAAGAAGAAGACGAGGCGGCTTTCTACCATCCTCCTCCTGCTGTAAAAGACACTAAAGAAACGACACATGATAAGGACATACACTCATCTTCTAGTCCAAATGTTTCAGAGGAAGAAATAGCTCTCATGGAAATGATGAAACAAATGAAATCTCTGTTCCCGTCAGGTTTATCAGACGAGGCAAACATTCATGTGAAGAACATCAATACTAACAATCAGAGTCCTCCTCCTTCCACGGAGAAGAAACCTGTGCCAGTCACATCACCAACGGTTCAACATCAGAATGCATCCAAGAATCATACAAGTTATGAGAATAATGTCAATATTGAAGATATCATGAACAATTTATTATCTGAGTTACATCAGGTATCAGCAACCCCTAATACTATCCATACATCACCATCATCTGATGGTACCAAGGAACAAGTTGATTTCTTTATGGAACAAATGGCTTCCGAATGGGAAGCAAAACTTTCCAAAGATGAAACATCTTCCCAATCACATTCCAATATTCATCCAGAAGAAGAAGAAGATGTCATGGGACAAGTTGTAAATGGCATGATGAAACAATTATTATCCAAGGAATTCATGTATGAACCCATGAAGGATATATGTCAACAATATCCAAAGTGGTTGGCAGAGAATAAAGTACGTTTATCCGATTCCGAGTATCAAAACTATGGTAAACAATATCAATATTTTCAACGAATTGTTCATTTGTATGAGAATGATCCTGATAATACTGAGAGACTTACGGAGCTTATGAATGATTTACAAGAGTACGGACAACCTCCATCAGAGTTAGTTCAAGAATTAGCTCCTGATTTAGAGTTTGATAGTGATGGGATGCCTAAAATGGATGGAATGAACATGGGTGGATTGGTAGGGTTGTTTTCTCCTACATTCAATCCTGAAATGATGAATGGTAAGAATAACAGCAATTCAGAAGACGATTGCAGCATAATGTAAATGATCCATCGTACTCCGCTTTTGTTATATGTTTTGTATCTATCTAACTATTTAGATTGTATTGTACGGAGGAGAATGACACACACATCGACGAAATCGACACATGGACATTCTTTTGTTTTTTGGAAATGATTGCAAACCCTATCAGGATGATACTTTGTGGTTTCGGAGTTCGGAGCCACCCACAGCCCAGCGCTTCAGCTTTCTTGGGTGAAACAGCATAAAACATATAAAACAGTAAAGCCACTTTATAGGGACAAACGACAAAAGAGAACCAAACATGTCCTCGACAATTTCTGACCAAATTGAGTCACATGCCTATCATTTAAACCTTCCAGATGAATACTTTGACGACGATGGAATTTCAGTCGTGACGAAATACGCGCAATCGAAGGCTGATAACTTTGTCCATTTGGCCTACAGCATTCAATTGCCCACTGATTTCTTAGTACCATCACAAGAAGATGTAAAGTACGAATATGAGCATGATGGAAACGTAAATGATTCAGAGGAAAGGAACCATAACGACGGAATAGACCTTGTTCCTCCTTCCGACGTCTCTTCACCAAATACCAAGCCGACAGTGAAACAAATAATTCAAATGTCCAATAGGCTCCTACGACTTTGGATTCAATTACAAGATTTGAAACATTGTGGAATTAAACAGATGGATCTTTGTCGAATACTCTTACACTTGCTAAAATTGGTATCTGCTACTATAGATCATGAAAAGAACATTTGTTTCGAGCATGTTGGCTTTGTGTACGATACTTTGAATCACGTCATTGTACATCATAGCGATGATGGAACACGTTTATACGAAAATACAAAAGATGAATTGTATGTGAAATGTGCAATCCAAGAATTGAGAGAATATCCATTCGCGTTACCTGCGCCAGCAAGAGAAGCCTTGTTAGCAGTGGTTGTCAACATAATTACCAAAGACTGTTTTTTACAGTCCGTGTCGAATCGTTCCTTTGTAGATCCTGAACATCAAGGAAATGATACCTCTCACCTACTTTTAGTCGTTGAATGGAAAGTTATGTTACGAATGTTATTACGGACTGCACCATATCTCGATGAATACTCTTACAGTTTCTTTTCTGACATAGAATCACCGAATAAACCTCGACCACCGTCAGAGTCGCAATTGAGACAAAATGTCATCTTAAAACGGACAGTTTTAATGATACGATATTTAAGACGTTTTTTCAATCAAGGATTGGAGGTGAAATCGGGAAAATTGACAAATCAGACATCAGAAGAAGTATGGGAAATGATATCTGATGATATCATATACAAAACACATTCCTGCGCATGTTATCGCGCCTTGATTTTCATGTACCTATTTATTCCCTCGCGGAGTTCTACAGACTTTTATTTGAATAAACTTGGTACTTGGTTGGATTGTTGGACCAATATCGATCGGTGTCCAGATTACGATTACTTGTTCCTAACCTTATTTTGTCGCGCAAGGAAGTGCGTGACATGCGACCAATACGATTGGGGACCGATACGGAAACGGCTTTTGACCCTCTGCGCATACTGGCTTCAGATTCCAGTTGGAGGACAATCGAATGATACATCATTTCCGAATGCCAATCAAGCAAAAAGCAGGTCAATACCATCTAGACTCAAATCTTTTGTTGGGAATTCGAATGGGTATGCCGAAGGAATGGACTTTGTGTCGAAACTTTCCAAATTATTAGTATTTTGCATCGGGAAAAAGAATCAAAATGTAAAAAAAGAAATCGAATTAATTCCTCCTGATAACATGATTCCTATGACGAGTGATGGTACAGAAGACATGCTTCGCTTCTTATCATTTGTATCACCATATTTTCATCCATCCAATACTGGGGTTTGGACATTTCCACTTGGAGTTCTTCTTCATGATATTACTAATCATCTTTGCTTGAGATTGGCAAAGTTCAATGGTCAATGTGCATTGGAAAAGGTGCACCCGCAACTCGCCTCCAGAGTTGTTCAGATTGAACCATACAAGAAGGATATTGGTATCAAGGACCATGAGGTTGTGTTGCTCGTGGATACTCTTTTACCATTATGCCAGCAAGCACTTTATAGCAAAAGTCCTCGAGTAGCTAGGGCAGGAGAGGCATCGATGATGTATCTTGCTCAAATCGATCACAAAATTTGTCCCATGACACTGGATTTTGCCATGCGGGCTCTTGATATATCTTCTATAACGATGAGTCATCAAGCGCCCGCAGCATTGTCGTTACTGTCAAGATTAGTTGCGCCATCTCTTAAACGAAATCCATCACACTTCTTGGAGCGTTTACCTCAACTACTAAGTCTCACGCTTGCTGGAATTGACAGTAATGACCAAGATAAAACACTCCGCACCCTAATTTTCTACAGGACCGTCACCTCATGGATACCAATTGGAGATGTCATACAGAAGTCTTCCTCAAATGAATCTTTGATACGTATTGAATCGTGTGAAAATATAGGAAGCATGATAATCAAAACAATTAATAGTGCTTGTGACTCAGAGTCTTATTGGGACGCTTTGAAAAAATTATCTAAAACGTCGGTATTATTTCAGGCTGAAACATCTTATATTATAAGTCATGATTCATCTAGACTCGATTCGCTACTAATTGAGACCAAATTTGCGATGGGAGATTGGTCATTAGCTTTCCTTGAAAAGATTTACGATTTAATGAGAGCCACTGGCGAGCAAGAGAAAAGAGGTAAATCGTATGGCGTTGCATCCAGTCACTCCTCAGCGGATGCTTCACAAGCAAAACATTTTAATTCTGTATTGAAGCAGTGTTTAATGCAAGTAATTGCTTCGATGGACGATGAGTACCTTGAATTGGCTCTCCGTTCTGTTGTTGTATTTCTGAAAAGTGAAGTGTTGCCTTTTGCTGTAAAACATGCCTCAATTCTTTCTGAGGCAATGTGCGCTGCTCGTTTTAGTAGCAGAAGTCACAATACCAGTCCCGGACTGAATCGTATTTTGCCTCTTTTACTGAATGATATTCAACATCAATCTCATACCACTATTGTCTACCATCTACGCTGTGCAGCTGGTGCTGTTAGGAGAGCAGGAAAAGATGTCCTTGGATTCCGGGATCAGTTGTACTCTGTACTTCAATTTGCTCTTCATCATTCACAAAAGAACGTGCATAAAGCTGGTTGTAAGTTACTACGGCATTTAATGTCTTCTCAGTGTGAATCATTTCCTTTGTCTACAGATTTCTGTCCCATCATAACAGCAAAATCATCATTAGGGCGGTCCACCAAGCTTTCTGACCACAAGATTACATGGCATGTACCCAATCCGGACCAAATAGAATATGTTTCAACATTATGGTCAACTTTTGTTTACGAAGAATTGTTGTCTTTGATCCCAGTTGAATCGCATGATAAGGTTGACATTATTGCATGGAGACGCAGTCTTAAGATGGTTCGATACGCCCTCAGAGGATCATCAATTATTTTACTTGAACCAGATTCAAGTAAAATTGATACTCCCTCAGCTAAACTTTTAGAGCCGCTTTTGTGTAAAAACTCGGGTGCAATTCTCATGAATACAAGAGGTTTTATTGCTGACTTCATATCTCAAATATTGTCATATATTGATGACGTGTTGTCTTCTTACAGGATCGATGCGCAGGATTTCTCAAAGAATTTAGAAGTAAACTCCAAATCAGCTGTAGCCATGGATGCAAAAATCTGTAAAGAAGTTTCTGATATTGCCGTTCTTATTTTTTCGCGTCGAGGTGAACACATGCGTTGCGGAGATTATAAATCAGTTTGGAAACTGCAAAAAGACATTCAACTCGATAAGATGCTCTATGCTACTAATCGAGATATATTTTCGTCGTTTAATAAATGTGGTCGTTCAAAGTGCCCTATCACTGCTATCTATAAGGATGGAGAAGAATGTGGTAAATCTATCCCTCGACGTTTGGCTCTTATGAGAGTCCAGATTTTTCTAAACGAAGTTAGAAAGGAATACAGCTTTGAAATTCCTCGACATATGAGACTGTACTCGTCTTATCAACATCGGAATACCATCCGTCGAAAGGCGCTGATCGATGTCTACGGTTGTATAAAAACAAGGTTTGCTTCAGGTCGCTTTAGAGATTTGAAATCGTCCAACCTAGACTTCTATCAAGATATCTTTTATGGATCTATTGCTTTGAGCAGTCATTCCAATGCAAATGTTCGAGGACGTGGTGCCAGACTATTCGAGATTATTCTTTCTCGTTTCGGTTGGTTTGCCGTATCTTGTATCGATTACCTATTATCAACGGTATCGGTCACAGAAACGAATCTTGATTCGAATGATCCCCGTTTCTTGACTGTGTCTGGTTCTGGTACTCACCAGTCTGAAACAGCCCGTCGAAAGCGCTTGTCCGAGATTTTGAAAGGGGGAGCTAATTTGTTAAGTGCATCTCGAGTTATGAAGGAGATTCTTTTAAACGACGGTTTTCGATTTGCTCTTTTAAAAGCCATGTGCCAATCTCAAAACGTACTATCCATGTTGCCAACGGAAGAGGTTCAAAAAATGGTACACTATTTTCATTCAATATACTCGAAATTCAGACCAAAATACTATTACATACATCCTGTTTCTCAGACTGATATCAAAATTAGAAGGGAATACTTAAGATTTTTACTACATGCAACCTATGAAGATAATTTTTCTCGAAGGGTAGATTTGTCTGATGGATTTCACTGGAAAGATCGCATGATTTCGACGTGGTTCTTATTCACATTCATCGAAAAAGAAGACCTTTCAATGGACGAGGAATTGACCCAGAAATCCCTACGTGTCGTTTTTAAGGTCATTGAAGAGGAGATTGGTCAACCGACCCAAAAGAGTGCATTAGGGCTTCTTGGTCGAATAATTACTCTGCTTGCGTCGAACAGGCTTGTAAGTCAAAACTATGCAACGCTGCTGATCGAAAAGTTCACAAACTTTGAATTTTGTTGTGGTTTTGTGAAAGCCCTTGTTTTCAATCATAAAGAGGATAATACCATTGGCGGTGGTCATATCGCTCAATGGTCCGCCGGTATAGAACAGATCATCAAAGATGCCCAAGCAAACAACGCTCCGAAAGTAATCTTTCCGTTCAAACGTGCCGGTCGCAGTTCTTCTCAATTTCTCCTCCATCATGCTCAATTATTGAGCGAGATTTTGCAACAACTGGACGATTTGCATATCTCCGATTGTGCAAATCTGTTCTTTTCTCAGGCCATGAACTTGACATCGGGAAGTCCAAGTGAAGACCAGAAAAATCAAATGTATACAGCGGCAGAAATATTCGCTGGAATTTCTCATGGCCTTCTTTCGCAGCAACCGAGAAATATGACATGTGACTCATTTTGGAATGTTATTGTCCTCCCAATCTTTGAATCTATACTGAGCAAGGTCCCAAGTCATTTCGTAAACGTGTACAGCGATGCTCTACGATTCATAATCAAAGACGCATCTTCTTCACAACTCGAACTACTCATGAGATGGATCGTAATGAAAATGGAAAACTCTCTATGGCAGGAAAAAAATGAAACGGTGTCAATTGATCCTTCTATTTCGATTGAAGGGTTTGCAGAGCAATCCAAATGGATCGGACTTTCATGTGCCATGCTAGCAGAAGTAGATCTTGACTTTGAAAACTCCAACAAATGGACTGATATCTTGGCTAATGCATCTTCAACTGAAATCAATTTCTCAAATATTTCAGTACTTGTATCTTGCTGGAATAACATCATTCGAGATCGTTTAGTCCCGTGCTTACTAAATGCAAAAGGCCATCCGTTTCAAACTTGTAGAGAACAAATTGCATGGTGTTTGTTTCGTACAGTCAATTGCTTCAAAAATCTTTCTCAGCAATTGGATATGATATCAAAAGGCAGCATCAATATCACGACTTCTCTTTCCGACCCAACAAAGATTATTATAGAAGCATTTACAAGTCTAGATTCATCGCCTTTAACAGGAAGAAAGGAACAACAGCATGGCCTCATCACTTTACGTTTATTCATGTCGTATTGCCTTCATTATGGTGATAATAAAAATGAATATGCTACGTTTCTGATTCCACTCTTACCAACAGCGTTCGAAGCTTTGCGACCGGAGATTGGACATATGAATGAATCGACTTTAGATTCTGAAGTAAGAATGCTCCGAAGTCAAGTAGTAAAAGAATTTCGTTACGTCCTCGCAGAAATAAGTGCATCATGCTTCGTGACCTACAATGCGTCCCAAGATGTATCAAGGGTGTTGGACATACTTGATACAATATCAAAGCATGAAGTTTGGCAAGTTCGTAACGCAGTGGCTCATTTTTTGCGATGTTTTCAAGGTTGTCACAAGTTTCTGTTCACCGAACCTCAAACATCAACGGCAAGGAACATTATACTAACAATGTTAGCCGATGAACGAAAAGAAGTATCCAACGCAGCCATGTCAGCATTGACAGGCCTTCTTGCTTCATGTCCTACACAAAATGTAGCGGCCATGGTTGAGAAACATATTCAGAGAGCCAACGCCGTTATTCATAGAAGGAAAAACAAGAATCAGAAAACTACGAGCCACGAAATAGATAAGAATACAGTCATCAAACAACAAACATCGGTGTACTTTTTATGTGCGGCGGTGCTTTCCAGACCTTACCATACACCTGCTTATACCCCAAAGGCCTTGGCGACCCTTTCGAAGCATTCATATGAACGAAATGCTTCTTTTGTAATCCGAGAAACTGTCAAAATGTGTTGTCGTGAGTACAAGAGGACGCATATGACTGATAATTGGGATCTACATCGTACGCAATTCACACAGGAGGAACTTGAAGCGTTGGACGATGTGATCAGTACTCCGCATTACTATGCTTAAAATAAAAATGTACTATTACTAAACAACACTACGAGTGCTAGTACTACTACTGCTTACTGATTGATAAAGCCAATACTGATTGTACTTCTTTGAACATGAACTCAAGGAGGGCGTGGATCATATTATCTTTACGATACTATTGTTGGTGATCCAATGTATTTAATTCAAAAGAAGAATATCATCATTATCATGATTGTCTACTTCTAGAGCTAGTACTCCTCCTCTAGTAGTAGTCTTCTTGAGGATGATAGCATATCAACACTCCTCGTCGGTGTTCATGCAAAGGACTTCCCACTGCCTCCTTAGTAGCTATTTGAAACATCGGTCAAGAAATCATCATATCACGAATACCTCTGAGGACGAGTTGGTTAGCTAAGTAAGAGTAAATAGTACACATAGGACTTCTTAACAAACCTACTAAGTACTAAGCATCGTTGTTCTTTTCGCTCGCTGAACCTAAGCATTTACAAATAATTGGTACTTTTCATTTTCCTTCTTGCTTGATAAACAAAGTGGATCTGTGGATTCTTCTATGGAAGAACATGAGTTCAATCAATATGGTATCACACACGATGTTGATACTGTGAGTGCATTGATGCAGAATAATCAATTTGGAATGTTAAGTGAAGGAGGAACTTTTGATAAAGTGGATTCATGCGTCCGTTCGACTTTTTAACTCACGATTTTGGCATCACTTACATAATCGTTGCACACGACGCAGCAGTATACTCAGAGTATACTCCAGGAAACTGCTCAGGTTCACCAATAGCACCAGATCATCACTACGGTTAAAAAGAATAATAGTTGTGTTTTTACTGTGTATATAATGTACTTATTACATATTTTATTGTGATATTGTGATGATTTTGTACATGAGACATGTACATTTCAGCGGGACCATGTGGAGGAAGTAGCAGTTCCCGCATTCAGATAGGAGAAGCTAAACGTCCCATGAGGGCGGAACAGGGCTATACGGGGCATGGGGGCTTTCTTGGAAACATGCACCTTTGTCCTCAAGACTCTCACAATGGTTCCCAAACGGTTCCAAAAGTGAATTTTTGAAATGCACGATGCGATAACAAAATTGCAATTATTGAAATTTTCATCTCAACGGATCCACATGTGATATTTTTTGGGTTATCTGAGGTCATTAATTTGTCAAAAGTCAAAAAATCAGTTTTGCACTTCGACTCCTGCCTCGACAAACGCCGTGCAGTATCCTCGATCCTCGTCGTCAACAATACTACCAATAAATCCAGTCCTCCTCGTTACCAAGAGATCATAATCATTGTTATCATGAAGAAGATCTCATTTGCATTCCTTGTTCCCTTGTTGCTCGTCGTTTTTGACGTTGTACCACTCGGCCGCTCTGAACCTGCTGCTCGTTCAGCAGTACGTTTTGCCGCCGCAGCAACCCAAGAAGTCCTCACCACCACCACATCTTCTTCGACTCATCGTGGCGCTACTGATGCCACTGGGAATCTTGTTCCTTGAGAGCTCAAGGGAAAAAAACGTACCAAGGCGCCAGCGAAGAAAATGAAGTCCACCAAACGTCCCAAGGCACCAAAGACCACAAAACGTCCCAAGGCACCAAAGAAGTCCAAAGCAAATCAAACTGTGGTTGGGGGGACACCAACTGTAGGGGGAACTCCAACTGTAGGGGGAGTTCCAACTGTAGGGGGAGCTCCAACTGTGGGGGGAACACCAACTGCTGGGGGAACACCAACTTCCCAACCAACTGTCAAACCTTCTTCCCAACCAACTGTCAAACCTTCTTCCCAACCAACTGTCAAACCTTCGTCCCAACCAACTGGCAAACCTTCGTCCCAACCAACGGTCAAACCTTCGTCCCAACCAAGTAATCCAGTTCCCAATTGGCATCAGAAGGGATTGGACATTGATGGTGAAGCTGCTAGTGATTACTCTGGAAGTTCTGTTTCTTTGTCCAGTGACGGAACTGTTGTAGCCATTGGAGCGCAATACAATGATGGTGTCAATGGTTCTAATTCTGGTCATGTGCGTGTGTACGCATGGGATGGTACTACTTCTGATTGGGTTCAAAAGGGAGCGGACATTGACGGTGAAGCTAATGGTGATTACTCTGGAGGTTCTGTTTCTTTGTCCAGTAATGGAAATATTGTTGCCATTGGAGCACATTACAATGATGGCACTGATAATTCTGCTGGCCATGTCCGTGTGTACGAATGGAATGCTGGTACTTTTGATTGGGTGCAAAAGGGAGCTGACATTGATGGTGAAGCTTGTGGTGATATGTCTGGAAAATCTATTTCCTTGTCCAGTGATGGATTAGTTCTCGCAATTGGAGCACCTGGCAATCAAGGCGGTGATTATTATAATGGTCATGTGCGTGTGTACGAGTGGAATATTTCTTTTTGGCAGCAAAAGGGAGCTGATATTGATGGTGCAGGTAATCGTGATGACTTTGGAAAGTCTGTTTCCTTGTCCAGTGATGGAAATATTCTTGCCATTGGAGCACCAAACTATGTTATCGATGGATATTATTCTGGTCATGTACGTGTTTACGCATGGAATGGTTCTGCTTGGAATCAACGTGGCACTGACATCGATGCTGAAGGTGACGATGATAACTCTGGAAGTTCTGTGTCATTGTCCAGTGATGGAACCATTCTTGCCATTGGAGCACCGCTCAATTCTGGCAATGGTGGTGCTGGCCATGTACGTGTGTACGAATGGAATGGTACTACTTGGAATCAACGTGGCACTGACATCGATGGTGAAGCTGGTGGTGATGGATCTGGAACTTCTGTTTCCTTGTCCAGTGATGGAAGTATTCTTGCCATTGGAGCACGAAACAATGCTGGTATCAATGGTTTTCGTTCTGGCCATGTACGTGTGTACGAATGGAATGGTACTACTTGGGTGCAAAAAGGCAGGGATATCGATGGTGAAGCTGCTAATAATTACTCTGGAGGTTCTGTTTCCTTGTCCGGTGATGGATCTTTTCTTGCCATTGGAGCAGACTTCAATGCCGGTATCAATGGTACTAATTCTGGCCACGTACGTGTGTACGAGTACATCATTGTTTAAGTTGTGATCAGAACAAGATAGGATAGGGAATCATTGCACTTTTCAATCCTCTGCCTTCTGCGATCTGCGAGACTGTGAGGGTTTTCAACTTTGCTTCAAAGTTTTGATTTTAGGTTATTAGAGGAAAAGGAAGACAAAACATCGGGGGAAGAAAGAAGGAAAGAAGGAGTTTCATTTCAAATTAAAAGGTCAAAGCACATTTTACATGAATATCAGAAAGTGACACGTCAACGATACAATTGAGCAGATGGTTTTTCTTCGTTCTACGGAATGTATGTTTTCCATCATTATATATATATTTATGTCTAATAGGTTTTATAAGCTTTTATTACGTATATTTTCTATCTTCTGAAATACCTCACTGGGCCTCTGAAGTCCGAACACACAAACTACCATTTTGGGTCATGAGTCAAGACCCAACCTGTGTTTTCTCTCTTCAAGAGAAACTAAGTAACTATTGATTAAGTAGCACCTATTATCTAAAGTTTGTGATCACTTTTTCGTGGTGATGACAATCATCGAGAAATGATTCAAGAAGAAGCCCGAGGTCAAAATCGAGGTTCTGTTTGGATCATTTCATTTTCTCGAAATTTTGACGAAATCATATAGACTTATATCGATGGAAGAATCGATCTACTTTCCTTCAATATCATATTGATTAATACTACTCTTCAAAGATAGGGTTTTCTACAGGATTAATGACGGGATTTCGTAGTGGTCTGTTCAAGTGCTGATTCGAACCCAATAGATTGCTCCAATAGTTTTGATATTTCATACATTACTTATTTTCATATAAAGTAACGTTTTGGTACAATTGGAATTGTGAAATATGGTTGATTGCAAGAGAAAATAGACCATGAAAAAAACGGCTGCTAAAAAGGCTGCCTGGCCCCCTAAGACCTAAGAGCATTTTACTATGGTGAGTGCCGAACAGTTACATAGGCGGTTAAAAGTTAAAACAACACACGCTTACTCGCGTAACATCTTTCTCCAATAATGTGAAGAAGCCAACATGTCAAACGATCTTATACAAAGTAAAGAAAAGGATAACACTGCTGCTTCCTCATCATGTAGTAAAGTACGTTCAATACGAATGATTGAGTTCTTTAGTGGCATTGGAGGTATGAGGCTAGGAGTCGAACAAGCACTCAAGAACCATTCCACGTCATCCTCCTCGTTTCATACTACTTCTTCTACTACAACTTTTACTACTTCATTTGTGTTATCAAGTTGTCATGCATATGAAATTTCCAATTGTGCCAATTCAGTCTATCGATATTACTTTCATCCAAGTACAACGAATCATTCGGACGATTTTGCAGTACAAACGAAATTAGTAGAACAATTGAAACCCAAAGATCTTGACGGAAAGGCAGATTTATGGACAATGAGTCCACCCTGTCAACCATTTACATCTACAAGATTGGCCAAACAATTGGATTCCAATGATGCAAGATGCAATGGTCTTAAAGGTATTATATCATTATTGAACACCATACATACGAAACCAACATGGATACTACTAGAAAATGTCAAGGGATTTGTTAGGTCTAACATGCTTCAAGATTGGTATGATTGTTTGGAATTCAATGGTTATTCTTGGCAAGAATACATACTGTGTCCCACTCAATTGGGCATACCTAATTGTAGAACGAGATATTACATCATTTGTGAACGATCTACACGATTTCCTTCCAATAAACGAGGTAGGCACGATGATTCGTCGTCTTTGTGGTCTTCGCTGTTGTTACAACAGCCGCCCTCGTCTCTTCTACA
>Ga0213868_10004364_pt1 | contig 12927 bp, 12 predicted proteins | sample PICome_9_FD_160087 | JGI IMG/M metagenome (GOLD analysis project Ga0213868, IMG submission 160087) | Coastal seawater microbial communities near Pivers Island, North Carolina, United States - PICO127 | ecosystem: Environmental > Aquatic > Marine > Coastal | place: USA: North Carolina...
TATTGAAGTAGGGGCACTTATTGTAAATTATTTTGGACACGGAGGAGAAGATGGTCTTGCCAAGGAGTTTATTTACACAAAAGAGACGGCAACTTCTTTGAGAAATCCAAATACACTTCCTATGGTGGTGACTGTAACCTGTGAATTTACAAAATTTGACCTGCCCTCAAGAGTTACTGCCGGAGAGCTTACTTTTTGGAACAAAGAAGGAGGGGCTATTTCACTTATCACAACAACTAGATCAATAGGTGTTCAGGTAGGCTCAGACCTTAATGACCTTCTGGCAGATGAAATCTTTGGCATTGGAGAAGAAGTTCCGGATGTTCCCTCTGTTGGCCTTAGAAAAGCAAAAAATGATCTTCCTGGAAGCAATGAAAACAGGCGCGTGGTTTTCTATATCGGAGATCCAGCATTACCCCTAGCATTTCCTAAAAAGGACATTCGTTTAACTACCATAAATGGAGTTCCTATATCCAATGGCTCTGATGTGTTGCAAGGGCTAAGTTATGTAACATTAGGAGGGGAGGTTTTAAATGCAGATGGATCTGTAGCTACAAATTACAACGGGATTTTAGAGGCAAAAATATTTGACAAACGGATAGAACGACAAACATTAGGTAACGACGGCACACAAATAGGTGGTGAGTTAGGGATCCTTAATTTCTCTACCCTTGGAGAAACCATATTTAGTGGGCAGGCTAGTGTTAGCAGTGGCCAATTTGAGTTTGATTTTATTGTACCTCGAGATGTACAAATACCTGTGGGCAATGGAAAAGTTAGTTTTTATTCCAAACAAAACGGCTTGCTTAGAGACAATAATGGCTTCAATTTAGATATTCAGGTAGGAGGTCTTAATCCAAACCCAGGGACAGACACTAGCGGCCCTGGTATTGAACTGTTTATGAACAATGAGGATTTTATCTCTGGAGGTGTCACTAACGATTCTCCAAATTTAATTGTAAAACTAGAGGATGCTAATGGGATCAATACAGCCAGTGGTATTGGACATGATTTAATTGCAATTTTGGATGGTGATCAAGCAAACCCTTTTAAATTAAACGACTACTACCAAGCCGATGTAGATAATTACACCAAAGGAACGGCAAGTTTTAAATTAAGAGATCTTGAGGATGGTTTGCACACTATAACTGTAAAGGCATGGGATACGTATAACAACTCTTCAACTCAAGACATTGATTTTAGAGTTGCAGGCAATGATGTATTAGAGATTACACGAGTGCTTAACTATCCAAACCCTTTTGTTAATTACACTGAGTTTTGGTTTAATCATAACAGACCCTTTGAGCCTTTACAGGTGCAGGTACAAGTTTTTACAGTCACCGGAAAAGTAGTTTGGACACAAAACCAGTTGGTCAATACAGATGGTTTTTTATCAAGAAGTATTACCTGGGATGGCCTTGACAATTTCGGTCAAAAAATAGCAAAAGGGGTCTATGTATATAAGATTACTGTAAAATCTACGTTAACTAACCAGCAAACCGAAAAATTCCAAAAATTAGTTATCCTTTAAAAATTAAAATTATATTTGTTAAAATTTTTTTACCACATGAAGAACGTATTAGTAATACTATTGATAACCCTAGTAACCTTTAAGGGTTTTGCTCAGATTGACCAACGTGTTATCACCACAGGGGTTCCATTTATGTTAATAGCGGGAGATGCAAGATCTGCTGGTATGGGAGATATTGGTGTTGCAAGCGCACCAGATGCTTTTTCTCAACAATGGAATCCAGCAAAATTTGCTTTTTCAAAAGACAAGCAGGGCATAGGAGTAACCTATACTCCCTATTTACAGAAATTGGTAAATGATATTTATCTAGCAAACGTAACTTACTATAATAGACTCAATGAAAGAAGTGCAGTTGCTGGATCGCTTAGATATTTTACTAACGGAGTGATAGAGTTACGAGACACACCAGATCAAGAACCCCTTGAAGTTAAGCCAAATGAATTATTATTTGACTTGTCATATTCTTTAAGATTGAGTGAGCGTTTTTCTATGGCAGTAGCAGGTAGATACATACGAAGTGACTTAAAACTTCAAACAGCCATAGAGGATGCAAGAGCGGCCAATACTTTTGCAGTAGATATCGCAGGGTATTACCAAAGTGAGGAGATTCCTTATGATAGCTTTGATGGACGTTGGAGAGCTGGGTTTAATTTTTCAAACATTGGTCCTAAACTAAAGTATGATGAAACAGGTCAAGAGAATAACCTTCCAACCAATATGGCTTTGGGGGGTGGTTTTGATTTTATTTTAGATCCATACAATAAAGTTTCTGCCCTGGTAGAGGTAAATAAACTACTCGTGCCAACACCAAGTGACTCAAATGGGGATGATAGTATTGGTCGCGAAGATGATTATTATAACCAGACTTTTGTTCAAGGAATTTTCTCTTCTTTTGGAGATGCCCCAGATGGCTTTAGCGAAGAATTAAAAGAATTTACTTGGGCTCTTGGTGCAGAGTACACCTACCAAGATTCATTTGCCTTTAGAGCTGGTTACTTTAACGAAAGTGATGAGAAAGGTTCACGTAAATTTGCAACCCTTGGCGCAGGATTTAAATACACTTCCATAAACATTGATTTATCTTATTTGTTTTCAACATCTCAGGTGATAAGCCCGCTGGAAGGAACCCTTCGTTTTGGACTTACCTTTAATTTTGGAGAACAATATGATGAGTATTGATCGGATATGTCACATAAAATTCTAATACAAATTCCAAATTCATGATTGAATTTGGAATTTGTATTTCAAACAAGACTCAATTACTGTATCTTCGAGTAATCTTAAGCCCATTTAGTTTTGAAAAAACTTGATATTTCCATTACTTTAGATGTATTTGATAGTGTTGATGCATTACCTGATACTGTACAAGAATTAATGCATTCAGCAAAACAAGCCAGAGATCGAGCCTATGCTCCTTACTCTTCATTTATGGTAGGATCTTCAATAGAACTTGCCAATGGGGTTATTGTTCAAGGAAACAATCAAGAAAACGCTGCTTATCCCTCTGGGCTTTGCGCAGAGCGAGTAGCTGTTTTTTATGCTGGAGCTACCTATCCAGGCGTGGCTATTAAAAACATTGCAATTACAGTTCGCTCTCTTAACCACACAGTAGTTATTCCCACACCACCTTGTGGTTCTTGTAGACAAGTATTGGCAGAGTATGAGGTCAATCAAGACCAACCCATACAAGTTTATTTTATGGGCGAAACAGGAAAAGTGGTGAGGTCAAATTCTGTAAAAGACTTATTGCCTTTGATATTTGATAGCACTTTTTTGAAGTAGTATTTACTACTTTATAATTTCTCTTAGTTTTTTTAAACTTTTACTGCTTTTGTATAAGTATTTATTGTGTTATTTTTGCTGTTGCTTTGTTATTTATGTTTACAAAGGAAATAATACAAAAAACGTATGAAAAAAATTACCAAAAAAACCTACCTAGCTTGGTATGAAAATATGCTTTTTTGGCGCAAGTTTGAAGATAAATTAGCCCAAGTGTATATCAATCAAAAAGTACGAGGGTTTCTTCATTTGTATAACGGTCAAGAAGCTGTCTTGGCAGGAGCACTTCATGCCATGGATTTAACCAAAGACAAAATGATTACGGCATACCGTAATCATGTACAGCCAATAGGTATGGGTGTTGATCCCAAAAGAGTGATGGCAGAGTTGTATGGTAAAGCAACGGGTACTTCCCTAGGATTGGGCGGTTCAATGCATATTTTTTCTAAAGAACATCGTTTTTATGGAGGTCATGGCATTGTTGGGGGACAAATTCCTCTTGGTGCTGGTTTGGCTTTTGCAGATAAATACAAGGGTGATAACGCTGTAACATTATGTTACATGGGTGATGGTGCTGTACGTCAAGGTTCTTTACACGAAACCTTTAATATGGCAATGTTATGGAAACTACCCGTAGTTTTTTGTTGTGAAAATAATGGATATGCAATGGGTACCTCTGTAGAGAGAGCTGCCAACCATACAGATATCTGGAAGCTGGGACTAGGGTATGAAATGCCATGTAAACCAGTTGATGGTATGAAACCAGACGTAGTTGCCAAAGAAATGGACGAGGCAATGGAGCGTGCAAGAAGAGGAGAAGGACCAACATTTTTAGAAATTAGAACCTATCGTTACAGAGGCCACTCAATGAGTGATGCGCAACACTACCGTACAAAGGCAGAGGTTGCAGAAAAACAAGAAGAAGACCCTATAAGCTATGTGCTTCATAACATTTATGAAAATAAATGGGCAACAGAGAAGGACATTGAAAATATCAATAAAAAAGTAAAAGAGATGGTCAGTGAGTGTGAAAAATTTGCTGAAGATTCTCCATATCCAGAAAAAGAGGTCATGTATGATGTTGTATACGATCAAGAAGATTACCCATTTTTACCACATAAATTATAAGCTATGGCAACACTAATTACAATGCCGCGACTCAGCGACACCATGGAAGAAGGAACGGTGGCCTCATGGCTAAAAAATGTTGGAGATGCTGTTGTTGAGGGAGATATTCTTGCCGAAATTGAGACAGATAAAGCCACCATGGAGTTTGAATCTTTTCATGAAGGAACACTCTTACACATTGGTGTAGCAGAGGGTGAAACAGCCAACGTGGATGCCCTATTGGCAATCATTGGTGAAAAAGGAGAAGACATCTCCATGCACCTTAACCCAACTACCCCACAAGATAGTTCAGATGAAACATCCAAACAGGTCTCTCAAGAAACTCAAGAAGTTCCTTCTGGTTCTGATACTGAAGTTTCTGTAATTCCAGAGGGCGTTGAGGTTATTACAATGCCAAGGCTGAGCGATACCATGGAAGAAGGTACTGTGGCAACATGGCTTAAAAAAGAAGGAGACTCTATCCAAGAAGGTGATATTCTTGCCGAAATTGAGACTGATAAAGCAACTATGGAATTTGAGTCTTTCTACACAGGGACACTCTTAAAAATAGGTATTCAAGAAGGTGAAACCGCTCTTGTGGATGCCCTGTTGGCAATTGTTGGACCTGCAGGAACAGATGTTTCTGGCATCACTGAGCCCACAAAAGCTGCGCCAGTACAGGTATCGGCTCCAAAGTCAACACCAGTTGTAGTAAAACAAACCCCTGAAGCCACTCAAGTTCAAGTAGCGCCAGAGGTTGCAAGCAGTCACACCTCATCACAAAGAATATTTGCTTCTCCTCTTGCTAAAAAAATGGCTGCAGATAAGGGTATTGCATTGCAGCTTGTTAAGGGCTCTGGAGAGAATGGACGTATCATAAAAAGTGATATAGAAAACTACCAACCCTCTCATGCAGCTCCTGCACAATACACTCCAGTTGGAGTTGAAAGTTTTGAAGAAATTAAAAACAGCCAAATGCGCAAAACCATTGCAAAGCGTTTGGGTGAATCTAAATTCTCTGCACCCCATTATTATTTGACCATTGAGCTTGATATGGATAATGCCATGGCATCAAGAACTGCTATAAATAGCGCCCCAGATGTTAAAATCAGTTACAATGACATGATTGTTAAAGCATGTGCTATGGCCCTTAGAAAACACCCACAGGTGAATAGCCAATGGACAGACGGCGTGATGCGTATAGCAAAGCATATCCATGTAGGTGTAGCCGTTGCTGTAGACGATGGACTGCTTGTGCCAGTTTTAAAATTTGCCGACCAAATGAGCTTTTCTCAAATTGGGATGCATGTAAAAGAATTGGCTGGTAAAGCAAGAACCAAAAAAATCACACCTCAAGAAATGGAGGGAAGTACCTTTACGGTAAGTAACCTAGGGATGTTTGGTATTAAAGAATTTACCTCAATTATAAATGCGCCAAATTCGGCTATTTTATCTGTGGGGGCAATCATCCAAAAACCAGTTGTAAAAAATGGTGCCTTAGCTATAGGGAATACCATGACAGTAACCCTAGCTTGTGATCATAGAACAGTTGATGGTGCAACAGGAGCCAAATTTTTACAGACATTACGTAATTACATAGAAAACCCCGTTACCATGTTTGTATAGTTTTCTGAAACTTTAAAATCCTAAAAATCCCTTAGAAATCTTAAAAAGATGGCTTAGGGATTTTGTATATTTAGGTACTTTTTCACTACAAAGGTGATTGTTAGAATTTTTAAAAAATGAGCATGAAAAATATTATTATAACAGGTACTTCCCGTGGCATCGGATATGAAATGGTAGCCTTACTTGCCCAAGCTGGACACAATGTGTTGGCTTTGTCTAGGAATTCGGTACCAGTCTCTGGGATAGAGATTTCTAATTGTCATTGCTTTTCATGTGATATTACAGATCCTGATGATATTAAAAAAGTGCCGCTTTTTTTAAAAGAGAAGGGATGGAAACATGTGGATATACTTATTAATAATTCTGGATACCTAGTCAATAAACCCTTCTCAGAACTTTCCTTGGAAGACTTTAAGCAAAGCTATGATGTAAATGTATTTGGTGTATTCTCGCTCACTCAAGCGATGTTACCCTTTTTTAAAAAATCAAGTCATGTAGTAAATATAAGCAGTATGGGAGGTGTTCAGGGAAGTGCTAAGTTTCCTGGTCTAGCAGCTTACAGCAGCAGTAAAGGTGCACTTATAACCCTTACAGAGCTTCTCGCAGAGGAGTTCAAGCAAACAGGTCCTTCCTTCAATGTTTTAGCTCTTGGTGCTGTTCAAACACAGATGTTAGAAGAAGCATTTCCAGAGTACAAAGCTCCTTTAACTGCCGCACAGATGGCACAGTATATCATAGATTTTTCTTTAACAGGAAACACATTTTATAATGGGAAAGTATTAGAGGTTTCTAGTTCAACACCATAGGATATGATAGAAGTGCTGTCAAAATATATTCCAGGGGCTGCAGTAGGAACGGTCTTTGAACTTATCAAGCAAAACGATGTTACTCTTAAAATCGTTAATCAGCGCGTTACACGTCACGGCGATTATAGAAGAACAAACCAGGGCCAACATCAAATAACCATCAATACAAGCTCAAACAAGTATAGATTTTTTGTCACCTTAATTCACGAATTAGCACATCTTGTTGCATTTAAAAAGTTTGGTAGATATATCAAACCTCATGGCAAAGAGTGGAAATTGACTTTTCAGCAACTCATGTTGCCTTATATAAATCCTCAAGTATTTCCATCTGAGCTTCTCCCTATATTGGCATTACACTTTAAAAATCCAAAGGCAAGTAGTGATACAGATACTGCCTTATCATTAGCCCTAAAAAAGTTTGATCCAGAAAATGATAAGAATTATGTTTTTGAAATCCCAGATGGAGGGGTTTTTAGACTCTATAATGGCAAACTGTTTAAACGAGGTAATAAACGTGTTAAGCGGTATGAGTGTGTGGAGATTTCAACAGGTAAAATATATCTATTTCAGCCCAATGCAGAAGTAGAGTTAATAACATAAACAACCAGGCCTTTCTTTTTTATTAGCTAGATATTTTGTTTACATCTCGTATTTTTTTAAATAAATTGCTTGAGTATACAAAATCGGTAACATCTTGGTTATTGGTCTTAAAAATATCTTCTTGGGTCCCTTTCCAGACTAGTATGCCGTTTTTAAGAAAGTTAATTCTCTCTCCAATCTCCATCACTGAATTCATATCATGAGTAACAACAATGGCAGTGATGTCATTTTCATGGGTAATTTTTTGAATAAGATTATCTATAACAGTGGCTGTTTTAGGGTCTAATCCAGAGTTTGGTTCATCACAAAATAAATATTTTGGGTTATTTACAATAGCCCGAGCAATTGAAACTCTTTTTTGCATTCCTCCAGAAATTTCTGCGGGATATTTAGTGTTAACTCCGTCAAGATTTACTCTGTTTAAGACTTCATTTACCCTTGAGATCATTTTGGATTTGCTTTGATTAGAAAACATCCTGAGGGGAAACATGATGTTTTCTTCTATAGTCATAGAATCAAAAAGGGCACCTCCTTGAAACAACATCCCTATTTCTTCTCTGAGAATTCGTTGCTGCTGGAGATTCATTTGATCTGTGGGTTTGTTGTGGTAAGAAATTATTCCTCCAACGGGTTTTAACAATCCAATAAGACATTTTAATAGTACAGATTTTCCACTTCCACTTTGGCCTATTATTAGGTTGGTTTTCCCTTGTTCGAAAACAGTAGAAATTCCTTTCAAAATTTCTTCAGACCCAAATTGCATTTTTAAATTATCTACGGCTATCATTAGCTTAAAAGTAATTGAGTGATGATATAATTTGCAAAAATAATAAGTACACTTGTCCAGACAAAACTCTTAGTACTTGCTTTTCCAACCTCTAGCGCTCCACCTCTCATGTAATAACCATGCCAGGCAGGAACTGTAGCTAAAATAAAGGCAAAGACATATGTTTTTACAAAGGCATATACCAAATGAAATGGTATGAAATCTTCTTGAAGACCTCTTATAAATTCATCAAGGGATACAAACCCTCCATAAACTGCTGCTATAAGTCCCCCAAAAATCCCTAGAAACATAGCAATTGCAATTAAAAAGGGGTAGGTGAGAAGTGCTATTATTTTTGGGAAAACAAGATAGTTCAATGAATTAATACCCATAACCTCCAAGGCGTCTATTTGCTCGGTTACACGCATAGAACCAATACTTGATGTGATAAAAGACCCTACTTTACCTGCCATAATTATGGAGATGAACGTTGGAGCAAATTCTAAGATGATAGATTGTCTAGTTGCAAAAGCAACTAATTCTTTAGGTATAATTGGATCTGTTAAATTCAGTGCCGTTTGAAGGCTTATTACCCCACCTACAAAAAAACCAATGAAACTAACAATACCCAAAGAGTTCATGACTAAATCGTCAATTTCTTTAAATATCAATTCTCTTAAAACATCTCCTTTTGTAAAACCACTAAAGGTACGTTTAAGCATCAAAAAGTAAGATCCAATATCCCCGAGGTATTTCATAATATATAGCTAATGCTAAGGTACTAAATTTATGATAAGCGTATTCTATGTATAATTATAAAGGGAGTTTTTAATTAAAGAATTTCATCATTTTCTCAAATAATGCAGTGTTATTGAAAATACCACCAAAATTATTTTCTCCTGGTCCTTTTGCGAAAATGGGTACCATCGTTGCAGAATGACCTCCGGTAGAGAAGGTAGGTTTGATTTTGTTATAATCTCCATTATCAGCCGATAGGGTGAATCCTCCGGTTTCATGATCTGCAGTAACAAGAACCAGCGTTTCTGGATTTTTTGCTGCAAAGTCAAGTGCTACCCCAATACTTTTATCAAAGTCAAGCAATTCTGTAATTAAATAATCTGTATCATTATCGTGGCCTCCCCAATCTATTTGAGCGCCTTCAACCATTAAAAAAAAACCATTTTCGTTTGTTGATAATTTATCTAGTGCCATTTTTGTAGCATTGGGCAAAAAGTCTCCTCTTCCCTCCAGCATTTTGTCCATTCCATCATCCGCCAAAAAGATAGCTTGCTTTTTATCTGTTGTTTTTTTGGGAAGGCCCTTGGTCTGGACCTCATATCCATTATCTTCAAATTCTCTGATTAAATCACGTTTGTCTTCTCGTTTGTTTTTGTCTAGAAACTCAGTACCTCCACCTGCTATAAAGTCTATTTTTGAAGTAGGTAGAAAAGCGGCAATATCCTGGTAGGATCTTCTAGAGGCAGCGTGAGCATAAAAACAAGCAGGAGTTGCATGCATAACCGATGATGTGGTTATGATTCCAGTACTAATATTCATGGGTATTATTTTTTCTAAAATGGTTGGTGCTGGATTTTTTTGAAGGTCTACACCTATGGCTCCATTGTAGGTAGAAATACCTGTTGCGTATGCTGTTGCACTAGCAGCAGAGTCACATACTAGGTCACCCTCTGCTGATGTTTTAATGAGTCCAACGGTGGTAAAACGATCAAAATTTGGTGCAGTGTCTTTGAAAAAATAACTTGCAGAAACTTGGCTAAGACCCATGCCATCTCCAATAAGTAGAATGATATTTTTTGGCTTTTTGATTGCTTGTTTCTTGTTTGCCCCTGCTACAAGAAAGCCAAGAGCCAAAACTACAAGCAGGCTAGATATAATTTTCACGTTTTTTTTCATTACATTTTTTTTGTATTCAAAAATACTCATAATCAAATACCTAAATATTAATACAGTGTTATAGTATCTTTTTTTTTATTGCCTCCCAACGAAGATTTCTAATAAATTCACCTTCTTGTTGTGTTACAATAAAAGATTGCTTCTGTTTTTTAGAAATACAATAGCCTCGCATGCAGTGCACATAAAAAAGCAGGTCTCTTTTTAAAATTGCGAGCTTTAAAGCCGCAATTCTTGCAAGGGTTTTTGAGTAACGCATTTTGTAGAAAGCTTCCCCTTGTTTATGTTTTGTTTCAGGTGTGTACTTACTTCCAGTTGCTTTCAGGTGTTTCACCCTTAGTGATGGGTCTGTCCTTGTTTTCCATCCATGATAGGCTGCCAATAGTATATCAACGGTGTCCCATCCTATTGATTTTTTAAGGCCTCCTATATCCGTAAAACATTCTTTTTTGTAGAGTTTGATGGGTCCTCGAACTTTTGTTTTTTTTGAAATATTTTCAAACACCCACCTCTCTCTTTTTTTTATATACAGGTTACCCGATGCTATACCCACAAGAGTATCTGAGGAAAAAATAGCTACCATTTTTTCTAGATAGTCTGCTGGGAGTATGATGTCAGCATCAAACTTTCCAATGAGTTGAGTATCTGGATTGCATTTTTGATATCCCTCATAAAAGGCTTCAACCACTTTGCTCCCTGGACTATGCTTGGGGCTTTTTTGGGTGGTAACAGTATCTATGAAGGAATACTGGGTTACAAATTTTTTGATGATACTAGGAGTGTTATCTGTTGAGTTGTCGTCAACAATAATAACTTGAGTAGCTTTCATTGTTTGCCCAACAACAGAATTTAGCATAAGCTCTAGGTGAGCTTGTTCATTGTAAACGGGTATGATTATTGCTATTTTCAAACTCGTTCTGCATAGATAAGATAGTACCGTGGTGTGAAGTATCTCATAATAGGTCTCAACCCAAATTTTTTAACCGGGTTTGTGAATTTTTCACTTTTTTTAATCTTCCAGCCCGCCTTTTCTAGTAACCAGTCAAACTGCCAATCTTCAAACTCATGGTAATGTCTATCCCAGGGGTCTGTCTTACTTTTATATGCCGATGCAAACCACAGTTTAAGAGGTACAGAGGCAATTAATTTTTTAGCCTTTATAACCTTTAGTACATTAAGGGGTGAGACCAGATGTTCAAAGATTTCAAATGCAGTAGCTACATCATAGTCATTTGCTTGCACTGCCTTGGTGTCAAAATCTAAATCCTCTCCCTTTGTATTTGTTATGTGGTATCCTTCTTTTTTTAAAATTTCAGAAAAAGGATTTACCACTCCCAGATCGATGATCTTTTCTTGTTTTGATATGGTTTGTTCTAAGAAAGCTTTAGTGATTCTGTACCTTTTTTTTGGATAGTTTCCTGGATACATGATTATGCCTTGTAAACCATTGCATTAATGTTCATTCCTGCACCAACACTAGCAAACATGATAAGATCACCTTTATTAATTTGATGCCCTTTTAGATTGTTGTTTAGAATCAAATCATAGAGCGTGGGAACGGTTGCCACACTTGAGTTACCTAAGGTGTTTATAGTCATTGGCATAATGTCCTGTGGCGCCTGTAGGTCATACAAACCATAAAATCTTTTTACAATAGCTTCATCCATCTTTTCATTGGCTTGATGAATCAATATTTTCTTTAGATCTTTAATGTCATGTCCACTGGCCTGAAGACAATCTTTCATGGCTTTTGGAACATTGGTTAAGGCAAAATTATAGATTTTTCTGCCATTCATTTTTATGTATTTGGTAGGACCATCTTGCTTTAAATTATTGCTATTACCAAAGTAGATGTAATCAAATTCCTCAATGGTATGTGAGGCGGTAGCGTGCCCAATGATTCCCTCTTCTGCCGCTGTATGCTCTATGATTGTTGCTCCTGCACCGTCACTATATATCATAGAATCTCTGTCATGAGGATCTGTAACTCTGGATAATGTCTCTGCACCAATAACCATACATTTCTTTGCAATACCTGACTTAATAAAAGCATTGGCCTGAATCATTCCTTCTAGCCAACCAGGACAGCCAAAAATTAAATCATAGGCAATACAGGATGGATTTTTTATCTTTAAATTGCTTTTAACCCGCGAAGCCAAACTGGGTACAGTATCACTTTGGCTACTGCCATACTCTACATCTCCATAGTTATGTGCTACAATAATATAGTCTAAGGTTTCTGGGTCTAATTTTGCATAATCAATTGCTTTTTGGGCTGCAAATGAGGCAATATCTGAGGTGCTATATTTTTTTTGAGCATATCTTCTTTCACTGATTCCAGTTATGGCTTTAAATTTTTCAATAATCACATCATTTTGGTGAGGAAAACTTGTACCATCTTGATTGTAAAAGTCGTGATTTTCAAAATCTTTGTTACTGGTGATTTCTTTTGGGATATAACTTCCTGTCCCGGTAATGGTGATGCCCATGGTATAAATTTTTAGCTAATGTAACAAAAAGAATACAGTATAGATGCTAATTTTCTTTAAATGTAACCTCAAGATACATCACTGTTTAGCACTTAAAAACCCTTAATTTTATACATTAAAATGAGATTTTTTTAATTTTATTTGTTAGACTTCCATGTACTGTTCTATTGGTGCACAGGTACACACTAGATTTCTATCTCCATATGCATCATCTACTCTAGAGACACTTGGCCAGAATTTATTATCACTAACAAATGCTAGAGGAAATGCGGCCTGTTGTCTTGTATATGGTAAATCCCATGTGTCTGCTGT